>ERZ809276.312-NODE-312-length-19598-cov-9.368930_pt1 | contig 19598 bp, 18 predicted proteins | sample MGYA00520512_ERZ809276 | MGnify/ENA primary metagenome ERZ809276 (study PRJEB31576, sample SAMEA3212661) | Homo sapiens | biome: human-gut; feature: human gut; material: fecal | place: Sweden | collected 2012 ...
TTCCTGAAATAATTTTTACTGAAAAATATAAAAGTTTTTAGTTATTTTTTACAATTACGGTATAAGTACCCGTCTTCCGGAATTTCATAAAAAAATAAAAGTTTTTCACGCTGTCCCGGGCAGCAGCATCTCACCTACGGCGCTGTCCATCAGATATAACAAACACAACATCCAGCACTCTAACCGAGCGAGCAGCTCACCTACGGTGCCGTCCATCAGATACAACAAACCATAAATCCGTCTGCCCCTATTAAATTTTATATATCATGCCGTAACGCATAATGCAATAGCCAAAAGTCCAAAAGCATTTATCAAATACATGCTAAAGCTTATGAACCCTTGACTTAAAGCTATATTGCTCACCTCTCACCGGTTATCGAAAAGATTACCCACTCTGCGATATTTGTCGCATGGTCTCCGATTCTCTCAAAGTACTTTGCAACCATCAGAAGGTCTGTTGCCTGGTCGCCATCATCCGGGCGGTTATGTATAATCTCTATAATCTCTTTTTTTACCGTCATAAACAAGTCATCGACAACATCATCATGTTCAATAACAGCATGCGCCTTATCTAAATCCCTGTCGACGAACGCCTGAAGGCTGTCGATAACCATTATCATTGTCTCTTTTGCCATAGAACGGATATGCTCAAGGTTCTTTATATAAGGCTTCTGTGACATAGCTATCGTCAGCTCCGAAATATCCGCTGCCTGGTCGCCGATTCTCTCCATATCGCTCACCATCTTCAGTGCCGCCGTGATAAGTCTTAAATCACCTGCCACCGGCTGCTGGTGAAGAAGAAGCTTATAGCATATATTCTCTATGTCCTTCTCCTTCTGGTCGACATCCACATCGAAATCAACCGCCCTGTGTGCCTGCTCCACATTCTGGTTCACAAGCGCACCAACCGCATTCTGTATAGCTTCCTCAATAAGCGTTCCCATATTGATGAGCTCACTGTTAAGCTGAGCAAGCTCCTTGTCAAATCTGCTTCTCATCTTACTATCCTCCCATATATAATATTGGATATTTAACATTCTATTATTTTAAACATGGCGCAATTTAAGAATTAAGTACAGCAATCATCTATTTGATAATTTGAGCATTTCACGAAACAGTTTTAAATTTTTCTATATTGCAAGCCGGGTGCTTTTTGCCCGCCGGCATTTATCGGCTGTATTTCAACCGTTTATGTGCCGCTGCGAGGCAAAATGCAGCGAGAACGTGCCCGGCGGTAATATAGAAAAAATTTAAAACGTCCGTGTCATCATCACCCGAATCTTCCGGTAATATAGTCCTCCGTCCTCTTATCCTTCGGCTGCGAGAATATATTGTCCGTGCTGTCCTTCTCAATCACCTCTCCTACGAGGAAAAATGCTGTATCATCGGATACTCTTGCCGCCTGCTGCATGTTATGTGTCACAACAACAACGGTATATTTTTTCTTAAGCTCCTCCATAAGCTCCTCAACCTTGAGTGTCGATATAGGGTCAAGGGCGCTGGTCGGCTCATCCATGAGAAGCACCTCCGGTGAAACCGCAAGTGCACGCGCGATGCAAAGACGCTGCTGCTGGCCGCCTGAAAGACCAAGTGCTGACTTCTTAAGTCTGTCTTTTACCTCATCGAATATAGCCGCACCCTTCAGGCTCTCCTCGACAATCTGGTCAAGCTTAGCCTTATTCTTTATTCCATGTATTCTCGGTCCGTAAGCCACATTATCATATATGCTCATAGGAAATGGGTTAGGCTGCTGGAATACCATGCCGATTTTTTTCCGGAGCATTGAGGTGTCAACCTTCGGGTCATAGATATCCACACCGTCAAGAAGCACCTGCCCCTCAATACGCACTCCCGGCACAAGGTCATTCATCCTGTTCAGGGTCTTTAAAAATGTCGATTTTCCGCAGCCGGAAGGTCCGATGAACGCTGTGATTGCGTTTCTTTTTATCTCCATATTGACATTCTTGAGTGCATGATTCTCACCGTACCACAAATCAAGCTTCTTTATATCCAAAATATTTTCCGGTAAATTCTTTTTTTCATCCATTTATATGTACCTATCCTTTCCTGTTCACATCGAATCGTGCCGCAAGCCATTTTGCGATAAAATTGATGCCAAGCACAACCACAAGGAGCACCAGACCAATTCCGAATGCCTGACCGTATTTTCCGTCCGACATACGGAAGTACATCTCTATTGTGAGAGTACCGCCCGCCTCCCTGATTTTCATGAAGAGTGCCATAAGGCTCTTCGGAAGCTTGTAGGCTGAACCCGCAGTGAACAGGAGCGCCGCCGACTCGCCGACGATTCTTCCTATCGCAAGAATAATTCCGGTGATTATTCCGGGCATTGCCGATGGCAGGATGATGGTTCTTATTATGTGCCATTTGCCTGCGCCCATTCCAAGCGCTCCGTCGCGGTAGCTCTTAGGAACCGTCTTTAGAGCCTCCTGCGTGTTTCTTGTTATGAGCGGAAGCACCATGAGTGTGAGTGTGAGCGCTCCGGTGAGGAGCGAATATCCAAGGTGGAAAGCCTGATTGAAGAGCACCAGACCGAACATACCGAATATGATTGAAGGTATTCCCGCAAGTGTCTCCGTTGTGAACTCAATTATCTTTACAAGCTTTCCCGGCCTGGCATACTCATTCAGGTATATGGCTGAGCCAACACCGATAGGTGTGGCAATGACTATCGTGACAACCACTATGTAGAGTGTGTTCACAATATTTCCAGCAATACCGGTTGTTCCTTTCAATGCGCTTCTCTCTGTGGTGAGAAAAGTCCATTTTACATTGCTTAAGCCTTTTATTGTAACATAGATGATTATTCCGACAAGGATTCCCACGGATATCAATGCCGACAGGTATATAAGCGCGTATGCCACATTGTCAAACGGACGCTTTTTCTTTACAAGAATTGAATCAGCCATCTGCCTTTTCCCCCTTCTTCATCATACGGTTCAGAACCAGATTGATAATCATGATAAATACGAAAAGTACAAGTCCGATTGTGAAGAGCACCCTTCTGTGTGTATCCGCCGAATATGCCATCTCACTGACTATCGCCGTCGTGAGGAAACGTACCGAATTAAACGGAAGCGGCACATTCACGGCACTTCCGGCAACCAGCGTGATTGCCATTGCCTCACCTATCGCGCGTCCGATTCCAAGTACTATCGCTGTCAATATTCCCGACTTAGCCGCAGGAATAATAACCTTGAATATAGTCTGGATATGTGTGGCTCCCATCGCTAGCGAAGCCGCCTTGTAGTGCTTCGGAACCGCACGAAGCGAAGACTCACTTATATTTATAACTGTCGGAAGTATCATCACCGCGAGCACCAGAACCGCTGATATAAGGTTCGAGCCACCCGTAAACTGATGTGTCTTACTACCGGCAAATATTATTTTCTCAAGCTTGAACATAAGAGGATTTAACACCATGATTCCTATAAGTCCATAGACAATTGACGGTATACCTGCAAGCAGTTCGATTGCCGGCTTAACCACCTTAGACAGCTTCTGCGGCGCTACCTCCGCGAGGAAAACCGCTGTCAAAAGTCCTATCGGAACTCCAATAACTATCGCCATCGCTGTACCCACAAGCGAAGTTAGGATGACATATAATATTCCAAAATGTGGCTCCGCCGCTGTAGGCGCCCACACCGTGCCAAACAGGATTTGTGCAATTCCGACCTCCCCAAGAGCCGGAAGACCTTTTATGAACATATATACTGTGATGGAAATTACCGCCGCCACAGCCACAAAGGCAAATATTGTGAAGATGACCTTAGCGATAACCTCTATGAGATTTTTTGTTATTTTTCCCTTAAAAATATTTATTTGTGCGTCACCCTGAAAATTGCTTTTTTCAAACTCATTTTCAGCTATTCTTAACGCTTTATCATTTCTTTTATCAGTATTTACCGGTACATCCCTATCTGTTTTCTTACCTGCTGCCGGCTCTGCAGCAATCTCAATCGCCGGATTCGGACAGTTTATCACTTCAGCTTTCATATTTACCTCATTTCCCAGCCACTATATGGCAGATATACCACATAAGAAATAGACACTTAGCGGCAAAGGTGTAATGCTTAGCACCACACTCATGCCGCCAAAATTTTTTTAATTTCAGGTTATTACAACGAAGGCTTTTTAACTGCTTTTTGTGATAACCTTTTTAAGTAGAAGCGTTCTTATGTATTTTCCAATATTTCTATTAGTCTACTGTGATAAGTCCGACTGCCTTTACTACTGCCTTTCCTTCATCGGACTTGAGGAAATCGAAGAATGCCTGAACGAGCTCATTCTGCTCACTTATCTCACCCTTGGTAGCCATAACAAACGGTCTGCAAAGGAAATATGTACCTGCAACAATGTTGTCCGATGTAGGAGCTACATCATCAAGGTTAAGTGCATTTACGGAATCATCAAGTACATCAAGTGATACATAACCGATTGCGCCCTCTGTCGAAGCAACCTTAGCCATAGCTGCACCTGTTGAATCGCACTCTACAGCGTACTTGCATGTATCCTCAACCTTTAAGATTTCCTCGAATGCTCCTCTTGTACCTGAACCTGCCTCACGACCTACAACAACAATCGGTGTATCGCTTCCGCCAACCTCGCTCCAGTTGGTTACAGCGCCTGTATAGATGTCTGAGAGCTGCTGCTTTGTAAGACCTGCAACAGTGTTATTCTTGTCAACGATAACTGCTATACCATCGATTGCCACGATGTTCTCAACAGCTCCGCCGGACTTCTCGCTGTCCTTTAAGTTTCTTGAAGCATCACCTATATCGCAGCTTCCGTTAAGAAGTGACTCGATACCTGCCGATGAACCTGAATATTCAACCGTAACTGTCACGCCGCTGTTTGCCTCCATGAAGGTCTCTGCAAGTGCATCCGCAAGCTTCTGCATTGATGTTGAACCTGCAAGTGAGATTGTACCGGAAAGCTTCTTATCAGCTTCAGCAGTCTTTGTCGTCTCCTGCTCTGTCTGCTGTGTTGATGCTGTATTTGAACCTGTTGTTGTTCCGTCTGTTGCATTATTTCCTGCTGTATTGCTGTTACAGCCTGTAACCATCATCATCGACATAGCAGCACATGCAACCATTGCTGCACACTTCCTAAATAAATTCTTTCTCATTTCCCTGCCTCTTTCCAGCCGCAACACGGCTTACATTCCTTTTCACACTTTTTTCTTTTTCATAAACGAAGCTGTGTAAGCTGTGCGTATCATCGCTTCACCTCTCGTTTACAATCAGCAGTCTACTACCCCAGTGTAAAATCCCCAATCATCCGAATGTAAAATCCGCGTAAAAGAAATCTGGGACAGGGGTCAGGTCCCTGTCCCAGATTAGTATAAGTAAAATCTGCGTAATCAGCTATCATGGTTATATGTAATAAATGTAAAATCTATGTAAAAATCACAAAAACGAAACCGGTTTTCGGTTTCATTTTTGTGATTGGCTGTGTGGTTGATTATGTTTTCCGGGTGGCTGGCTGGGACAGGGGTCTGACACCAGTGTCCCACGGCTGGTTTCCGGCTTCCGGTGTTTCCTGGCTTTGGGACACTGGTGTCAGACCCCTGTCCCAGCCAGCCACTGCTTGAAATAATTTTCAGAATATTTATACCTCTTAGCCATCACATCGGAGCCTGATGATATGATTGCATCCGCCTCCTCCTTGGTGAGCTGCTTGGCGTTCCCGGAGTAATAATCTCCGTCCCAGTATGTATCCTCATATATATGAAGATAGGTATTGTAGAGCATTTCCGTGTCTGTAAAGCCTGTAAATTCCACATAATACCAGTTTGAGGCACCGCCGGAGCCATTCCATGTAGCATCCGTCTTTAGGTCTAAAAATGCTCTGTAATTGATATCATACACATAGACCTTATCGCCATCTGTATGGAATATGTAGCACTTCTCAGCGATGACTGCCACTTCGTTAAGACCATCCCCATCAAAGTCAAGCACGCTGAAGCTCTCCGCCTGTATTCTCCTTCCGGTCTGCTCATACTGCATGTCATCCAGGGCATCCACATTCTCTAAGGCTTCTCCCTTATATATAACCTCTTTCGTGCCTGCAAGAGCCTGCTTTACCGGTTCCGGCACGATATTTATGACTTCCCTGTTAACTGTGAGTATGTTTCCTATATGACATCCACTCTCATCAAAGCTGAAATCAAAATCAACATTCCAGTATGTTCCCTCCGCGTCCTGACTGTACCAGTGATAGCACAGTCTCTTTTCCGTGACCACATTCTCGAACATTTCAACACTATCGGCATTGCTTCTGAGACCGAAATAAACTAATTTTTCATCGCCGTTCACATCAGAAAATATACCGTCCTTTCCGATAGCTGTAAAGCCTTCGTTGACCTCCTTCTTAAGCTGCGCGGCATACTCCTCCTTCAGATACGCACTGAAAATATTTGACGCATCTGTGCAGTAATATGGCGACAAATCCTTTTCATTTTTCAAATCATACACAAAGTACAATCCAAGCTCCCTGTCATGCGCCTCTAAAATAAGCTCCTCACTGCCGTCCCTTGTCATATCGACAAGCCCTATGCTCATTCCGACTCCGCCGCCAAAATGCTGTATCGCCCACGCAACCTCATCTGTCCTGCCATCATACTCAATAGTGAGCTTATTTTCTGCCACGCTGTACACAAGGCTCACATCACCGACAGTGTATATCTCATCCCAACTGTCGGTATTCTCATTATATCTGTAGTCCGCGCTGTGTTCTATGTCCTGTCCGTACTGACCGCCAATCAGCGGGCAGGTAAGCTCCTCCGACGGCTTATCCGGTATCCTGCCGGGAGCTTCGCTTGCCGCTTCACCGGTTGAGTTTTGTGTGTTTCCTGTAATTTCTGTTGTCCCACTACTGCCATTTTCCGTCCCGGACTGTACAATATCGGTCTGCATAATGCTCTCCGTCGGTTCCTGCGCCGCCGTATTCCCACTTCCGTCTGCCCTTCCGCACGCAGTCATAAGGACTGTCACTGCCAGCGCACCAAGTGCCAATGTTGTTTTTTTCACCATTTTGTAACCTCCCACGTATGTCTTATGTATATTTGTAAAACTCACCTCTATGCACACTATGTTAGCACTTAACTGCACATCAGTGGTTACAAAATCCTTACATTTGGTTACAAAAATATTAATTTTAGTTACAGGATTGTTACGGATATTTCGCTATTGTTACAAAATGGGACACTGGTGTCAGACCCCTGTCCCAAAAGCTGGGACAGGGGTCTGACACCATGTGTCCCACTAACCTATCGCTTCCTTCATGCTCCTTACATACTCACCGACGTACCTCGGTGCGTCCTTTCCGTACCGGGCTGCAAGCTTTACTATGGCGCTTCCTACAATGACTCCGTCGGAGACTGCCGCCATCTGCGCCGCCTGCTCAGGTGTGGATATTCCGAAGCCTACCGCACACGGTATGTCCGTGTTTTTCTTAATCATATCGACAATCTCGCCGATATTTGTTGTAATCTCAGAGCGCACGCCTGTGACGCCAAGCGATGACACAAGGTAAATGAATCCGTCCGCCTCGCGCGCAATCATCGCCGCACGTTCATTCGATGTAGGCGCTATGAGTGAAATGAGGTCTACATCATATTTTTTACAGATAGGAAGGAACTCATTTTTCTCCTCGTATGGAATATCGGGCAGGATAAGTCCGTCGATTCCGATTTCCTTACAGATGGAGATAAATTTCTCACTGCCGTAGGAAAACACTACATTTGCATAGGTCATAAACACCATCGGGGTGCTCACTTCCTTCCTTACATCCCTCACGAAATCAAAAATCTTGTCGGTGGTCACTCCGCCCGCAAGCGCGCGTATATTCGCCTCCTGAATGACTGGTCCCTCAGCCGTAGGGTCTGAAAAAGGTATTCCAAGCTCTATTATGTCCGCTCCGTTTGCGCTCATCTGTTTAACTATCGCTGCCGTGGTTTCAAGGTCGGGATCCCCGCAGGTTATAAATGGTATAAATGCCTTGCCGTCCTTAAATGCTTCCTTTAATCTACTCATTGATATCCTCCCCTCTGTAGCGTGCAATTGCCGCACAGTCCTTGTCTCCTCTGCCTGAAATCGTTATGACTATTATCTGGTTCTTATCCATTGTCGGTGCAAGCTTCTTAGCGTAGGCAACCGCATGTGCCGACTCGATTGCAGGGATGATTCCCTCCATCTTAGACAGATACTCGAACGCGTCGACCGCCTCGTCATCCGTGACAGGAACGTACTCTGCCCTTCCTATATCGTGAAGATATGCGTGCTCAGGTCCTATTCCAGGATAGTCAAGCCCGGCTGAAATAGAGTAAACCGGGGCAATCTGTCCATATTTGTCCTGGCAGAAATATGACTTCATTCCGTGGAAAATGCCTTCCCTTCCGGTATTTACCGTCGCCGCTGTCTCGAAGGTGTCGATTCCTCTTCCTGCTGCCTCACAGCCTATAAGCCTCACGTTCTTGTCATTTATAAAATTGTAAAATGTCCCGATTGCGTTTGAGCCGCCGCCGACACAGGCTATAACCGCATCCGGAAGCCTGCCCTCCTTCTCCATGAGCTGCTCCTTGATTTCCTTTGATATGACCGCCTGGAAATCGCGGACAATCGTAGGGAACGGATGAGGTCCCATAACCGAACCGAGACAGTAATGCGTATCGTCTATTCTGTTCGTCCACTCACGCATAGCCTCTGATACTGCGTCCTTGAGTGTAGCCGTTCCGGACTTTACCGGGATGACCTCAGCGCCTAAAAGCCTCATTCTGTATACATTGAGCGCCTGTCTTTTTGTGTCCTCCTCGCCCATGAACACAACACATTCCATTCCCATGAGAGCTGCTGCCGTCGCAGTCGCAACTCCATGCTGACCTGCTCCTGTCTCAGCGATGAGCCTTGTCTTTCCCATCTTTTTTGCAAGAAGCGCCTGTCCAAGCACATTATTGATCTTATGTGCCCCGGTATGGTTTAAATCCTCCCTCTTAAGATAAATCTTCGCCCCACCTAAGTCCTCGGTCATCTTCTTTGCAAAATAAAGGCGGCTTGGGCGGTTCGCATACTCATTTAAAAGTGTGTTCAACTCATTGTTAAATTCAGGGTCATCCTTATAGTGATTGTATGCCTTCTCAAGCTCTATAACCGCATTCATAAGTGTTTCCGGAATGTACTGACCGCCATGCTGCCCGAACCTTCCGTTTCCTGTACTTCCTGTGTAGAAGCTATCCTGTGAATCTGCCATGTGTGTTCTCCTTATCTATTGAAATATTATAATGGAATTGCAAAAATCATTATATCTGTGTATTGTGCCATCTGCATTTCTCCACGAACTGCTGCATTTTACTATAATCCTTATAGCCATCCGTCTCCACGCCGGAGCTGATATCGACTGCGTAGGGCTTATATTTTTCTATCGCATCGGATACATTGTCAATGGTCAGGCCCCCTGCAAGGAAAAATGGTCTTTTCATCCCCAAAATAAGCTGCCAGTCGAAGGTCTGTCCTGTGCCGCAGCCATTGTCAAGCAGGATAAAATCCGCCGGATATGAGTTCGCAAGCTTTATATCCTGTCCGCTTCTTATCTTAAAGGCCTTGATGACAGGTGCATCCGTCATGCCTCTTATCCGCTCAAGATACGCTTCATCCTCATGTCCGTGAAGCTGTATCACCCTTATCGCGCCTCCGCTTACAAGCTGAGCCACCCTCTGTGGTTCCTCATCGACAAACACGCCGACCGGTGTTATGTCCCTGTCAAGCTTAGCCGTAAGCCCTGCCGCCTGCTCTGCTGTGACATATCTTCTGCTCCTTTGCCAGAAAACATAGCCGATATAGTCCGGCATTAACCTGTTAGCATATTCTATATCGCACCCGCGCCTCAGACCGCATATCTTTATCTTCGACAATATCACTACCTCCCTTGGGACACGGGGTCAGACCCCTGTCCCACAATCTGGGACAGGGGTCTGGTCCCTGTGTCCCAACCTGGCAAGCATGCCCTTTTTGTCATTTGACAGCATTAGTGTCTCGCCTATAAGCACGCCATTGACATTGGCGGCTCTTAGTACGTCTATGTCCGTCGCGGTCTTGATTCCGCTCTCGGCTATGAACATTACATTATCCGGAACAAGTTTTCTGAGCCTTTCGCTGTTATGTATATCAACGGTAAAGTCCTTGAGGTTTCTGTTGTTCACACCGATTATTCTTGCGCCTGCGTCAAGCGCCGCCTCAATCTCATGTCCATCATGTGCCTCGACCAGTGCCGACAGTCCCAAGCTGTCTGCTATAGCTATGTATTCCTTAAGTCTTGCCGTCTCCGTTATCGCGCATATAAGCAGGACTGTCGAAGCTCCAAGCGTCTTAGCCTGATATATCATGTACTCATCGACCGTGAAGTCCTTTCTGAGACACGGAATATTTACATTGGCGGCTATCTCACGCAGATAATCATTGCTTCCTAAAAACCACCTAGGCTCTGTGAGAACTGATATCGCCCCTGCTCCGGCGGCTTCATATTCCCTTGCTATGTCAAGATATGGAAAATCCGGTGCGATAAGTCCCTTCGACGGTGAAGCCTTCTTGCACTCACATATAAATGTGATTTCCGGGCGGGCAAGCTCCCTTTCAAATGAAAAATGCTCTGCTCCGGCTGCACTCTCCTGCCTATATATCTCCTCCGCCTGCCGCCTCATAGCCTGTGCGGAGATATTCTTTTTTTCCTCTTCTATGCGGTGCTGCGTGTACTCAGCTATTGTATCAAGTATTGTGCTCATACTTCCTGTGACGCTTTCTTAAGTTCGTTGAGTTTGTCAAGGGCTGCACCGGAATCGATAATCTCACCGGCAAGCTTTACCCCGTCTGCAAGTGTAGCTGTCCTTCCTGCAACAAAAAGTCCTGCACCTGCGTTTAACTGTACAATCTCCCTCTTAGCTCCCTTTATGCTTCCGTCAAGTATCCCCTCCGTAATCTTCGCATTCTCCTGCGGTGTTCCACCGACAATCTCAGACTTATCGACTGTCCTAAATCCGAAATCCTCCGGCTTTATCATGTATGTTCTATATCTTCCGTTCTCGAAATCACATACCTTGGTCGGCGCACTTATTGAAATCTCGTCAAGCTTATCCATGCCGTATACGACAACACCTTTCTTCACGCCAAGCTCCATAAGCACCTGTGCAAGCGGCTCTACAAGCGACTCATCATACACACCAAGCACCTGGAATGTCGGGTGCGCCGGGTTGGTGAGAGGTCCAAGTATATTAAATACAGTCCTTATTCCAAGCTCCTTTCTGACAGCGCCGACATACTTCATCGAGGTGTGGTATTTCTGTGCAAAAAGGAAGCAGATTCCTACAGTGTCAAGGAGCTTCCTGCACTGCTCCGGCTCAAGATTTATGTTGACGCCAAGCGCCTCAAGACAATCCGCTGTTCCGCTCTTAGATGAAGCCGCGCGGTTGCCGTGCTTTGCCACCTTCACACCCGACGCAGCAATCACCATGGCTGCCGTTGTGGAAATATTGAAGCTGTGTGCGCCATCGCCGCCCGTTCCGACAATCTCAAGCACATCACCCTCATGTTCAACCTTGATGGCATGCTCTCTCATAGCTGCCGCACAGCCCGAAATCTCATCTATTGTCTCAGCCTTGGTGCTCTTTGTGGACAGTGCCGCAAGAAATGCCGCATTCTGTGTCTGCGTTGTCTCACCGCTCATAATCTCATTCATCACCTGATATGCCTCATCGTAGGTCAAATCACCTTTTTCTACAATCTTTACAATAGCTTCCTTAATCATGCCTGAATCCCAGCTTTCTTATATAACTACTTTAATATACATTATTTTCTATGCTTATCTTAGTCTTTTATAGTGGTAATCTTACTTCCTTCAATTGATATTTCATTTTAATAAGGCAGCTTTTAGTATCTAAAACCTTCCAAAATAAAACTTATTTTTTCCCTCACTGCCTTTGTTATATTTTAAACTCCTGCCTATTCTTTCCCTTCTTACACATCTTATATTTAAGCTCCTGCCTGCTTTCCTCCAGCCAGCTCAATGAAATTCCTCAACATCTGCTTCCCCTCCGGCGTCATAATCGACTCCGGGTGAAACTGTACTCCGTAGATCGGATATTCCCTGTGCTTCACTGCCATAATTTCACCGTCCGCTGTGCGCGCCGTCACCGACAGACATTCCGGCATAGTCTCCTCAACCGCTGCAAGCGAATGATAACGCGCCACCGGCGTAATCCTTGAACAGCCGTTAAAAAGCTCACAGTCCGTATCGAGCGTCGTGTCCGACTGCTTGCCATGCATAAGCTCCTTAGCATATGACACCGTTGCCCCGTAGGTCATGCATATTGCCTGATGTCCAAGGCACACACCAAGTATCGGAAATCTGCTTCCAAGCTTTCCTATCACCTCCGGGCAGATTCCTGAATCCTCAGGTCTTCCCGGTCCCGGTGAAATGATAATTCCATCCGGGTTCATCTTCTCAATGTCACCGACTGTCATCGCGTCGTTTCTTATAACCTTGATATCAGGCTCAATGCTCCCGACAAGCTGATACAGATTATATGAAAAGCTGTCATAATTATCTATCAGTAAAATCATTTCTGACCTCCTTTTTAGAACTCTGTTTGTATTTTTAACTGCATATTTTTAACATTCAGTACTATTTTTTATCAGATATAAACCTTATCTGCCTTTGTTCTCAGCAAAGGTACTTGTATCAGATTTAACATCTTCATTCATCTATACTCTGCGCCGCCTCAAGTGCTTTCACAACCGCAGCCGCCTTGTTGATACATTCCTGATACTCCTTCTCAGGAACCGAATCCGCAACGATTCCCGCGCCGCTTCTTACAAAGACCTTTCCGTTTTTTTTGTAGGCAATTCGTATCGCTATGCAGGTGTCAAGGTTTCCGGTGAAATCTATGTAGCCTATCGCACCGCCATATATGCCCCTCTTGTTGTTTTCAAGGTCATTGATTATCTGGCAGGCACGAAGCTTCGGCGCACCTGACAGGGTTCCGGCAGGCAATACCGCGTCGACCGCGTCAAGTGCATCCCTGTCCTCCCTTATCTGTCCTCTCACCGTCGAACCGATATGCATTACATGCGAATACTTCTCTATGCAGTGATACTTCTCAACCTCAACCGTCCCGAACCTGCTTATCTTTCCAAGATCATTTCTTCCAAGGTCGACTAACATATTGTGCTCCGCAAGCTCCTTCGGGTCGGCCAGAAGCTCCTTTTCAAGTCTGTCATCCTCCTCCGCCGTCTTACCTCTCGGTCTTGTCCCGGCAAGCGGAAATGTGTGGAGCACTCCGTTTTCAAGCTTGACAAGTGTCTCCGGCGAAGCTCCTGCGACCTCCACATCTGTTCCCGAAAAATAGAACATGTACGGCGAAGGGTTCAGTGTCCTCAGTACTCTGTAGGTGTTAAGGAGGCTTCCTTCATACTCCGCCTCAAGACGGTTTGACAGGACTATCTGGAAAATATCGCCCTCGAATATATGGTGCTTAGCCTTTTCCACCATGCTGCAATACTCTTCCCTGGAAAACAGGGGCTTAATCCCACTTGTCATGTGCCCTCCTGTATCCTTTACCGGCTCACCATGTCTTATAAGCTCCTCCATCCTCTCTAACTCTGCCACAGCCTGCACATAACCAGTCTCAATGTCCGCGGTCGGAACATTTGCAATCAATATTATCCTGCTTTTCAAATTATCAAAGGCAATGACCTTATCAAACAGCATCAGGTCAACATCCTTAAAGCCCTCCGTGTCCTTCGCGTCAAGTCTTAACGTCGGTTCCGAATATTTTAAATAATCGTAGGAAAAATATCCGACCAGCCCACCTGTGAAGGTCGGCATCCCCTGTATCACCGGGCTCTTGTACCTTGAAAGCACCTCTCTTATATAGCTGTCCGGGTCGTATGTCTGAAATTCTTCGTCTCCGACTCTCATCCTGCCATTACTGCAGGTTATGATAAACTTAGGTTCAAACCCAAGGAATGAATAGCGTCCCCATCGCTCATTGTCCTCAACGCTCTCAAGCATGTAACAATGCTCGGAGACATTCATAAGGCTTCTCAATACCTGAACCGGTGTCTTGATATCCGACAACAACTCCGCACATATAGGTACAATGTCATAGTCACCTTCTGCGGCTATTCTCTTAACCTCATCCAAAGAAATGTTAATTTTCATTGTGTCCTCCCTTCGTCTATAACAAAAAAGTCCTTGGCAGAGAATCTCTTCTCTGCCAAGGACGAATCTACAAATCCGCGGTACCACCTTGCTTCACAGCCACGCTGTGCACTTATCAGGATACAGTCATATCCCCGGCAACTCACGTATGCCTGCACGTCACGAAATACTCGGCAATATGTACATTCTGTTATGCTGCACACGATATAAGCCTTTGTTCCGTGCCCTCTGCGATCCACTTGATAACCTGTGTTCTACCCACTCTCAGCAACGTGGGCTCTCTGTAGGAGCATAATTACCTTTACCTTCGCTTCAACGGTTTAGCCTGTTAAATTTACAAAGAATATAACACTCATATATTCCAATGTCAAGTGGGGATTTTAACTTTTTTATAAATCCTTCTGATTAATATTCCACACCCCAGATATCACTCCACACCTCTAGCTGCTCCGCGGTCAATTCATTGTACTTTTCAACAAACTCCTCATAAGTCAGGTCACCCATGTCAAAGTTCTCGCCGTTGCTGTTCATCATCACATTGAGCGATATGTTGCCAGGCGGTGTTCCGATGATTATTCCGATGACTGACAACCAGATATTCTAGACAGTCAGAAGATGTCTTATCTGTGTCGACTGCAGGCCCATGACCTTCAGTGCTGCAAGCTCCTTAATACGTTCGCTGAAGGACAGCGAACCTGAGCAGCATAGGTGCCGTCCCCGGAACAAGCTGTGTTATCTCGTTATTGACGTCTATCAGGTTGTAGAGCTGCTTTCCCTCTATGACAGTTAATGTCTCCTTCTTCTTTTCCGCAGATGAGGCATTCTTTACCTTGGCTATCTCGACCGCATCCATCATCACAAGCTCACCGGAAAGCTCATAAGCGTTATGCACAGTGCCTTTGCAAGATCATTTTTTACAAATCTCCAGCACAATATGACTGCTGTTCCCGCTGTCAAAAGTACCACCGCATTTTTAATCGCAAGCGGACTCAGACCAAAAGCAACCACCGTCAAAAGAGATAACATAACTATTCCTGCAAGAATTATAATTAAATTCTGTCTATGCAATTTTTCCATTAAAATTTTCCCTCATACTTTTATAGCAAAAACATATAAAGCATGTCATATAAACACGCTAAATTCAAGCATTTTAAGCTATTTAGCCATATAAAAAATCAAGCAGTAAATACATCTATTTTTATCACTATCAAACAATTACATCCATACTCTGTCCCTGCACACTGCTCTGAGCTATCGCAGCCTGTGTAATCTCTAAATTTCTCATCTGTCCTGACACAGAACTCAGTTCAAGTGATGCTGCAGCTGACGAAATCGCAGAAGCTGCTGCTCCCACAATACCGTTCCCCTCCCGTTGGTAATACTTCGTATCCGCATCGAACAATGCTTTATTTTCATCCTGCCTGTGTGTCCGTTTCTTGAGATTTTCAAGTCGCCCGGCATTTCTTAGCTTCTCCACCTTCAGTTCTTCCTTGTCCTCCGCCCTCTTCCTAAGCCTGTCCTCCTCACGCAGATTATTCACCTTCATATCTGCACATTCAACCATTCTTTTCGCATGTGCAATCGCATTTTCAAGCTCCGCGCTATCATACTCTCCGGTAGACTGCGCTTTCTTTAACATTGCCAGCTTAGCCCTTGCACGGCTAAGCACCCGTGCTGCCCCCACAGTCTTTTTCGCGCGCAGAATCTGCGATGAAATCTCTTTTGGATTGTATGACAATGCTTTCTTTCCGTTTTTTGATTTGGAATACAATGAGCTTCGCGTACATGTGACATTCATCCCCGAAGCCGCAAGTCCCGACATACCTGTCTGTAAATTATTAACATCCATGTTTCCCACCTTTTCTGTGCAGCTGCTGTCCGATGCACCCATAATATGTGAGTCCGTTCACAAATACTTCATTTACGTATCCATATATGCTTATATCGGAAGCTTATTCTCTTTTGTTTACAGAATGCTTCCTGCATTGGCGTATAAAAACGCATTACGCAACTCTGCCTTGACGATATATCCACAGCTTGATAATATATTCTTGCCGCAGCTTAACATATTTAAGTATGCAGGCAACTGAAGCACAGAAAAGAGGATTGACATGTACCGTGATTTGACCAAAGGGCGCATAGGAAGCACCCTTATTCTTTTTGCCCTTCCGATGATTGCAGGCAATCTCCTGCAGCAGTTTTACAATATAGCCGACACGCTCATCGTCGGGCAGGTGTTAGGGCGCGACGCTCTCGCTGCCGTCGGCTCGGCCTATACGCTTATGACCTTTCTGACCTCGATATTTCTTGGACTGTGCATGGGTTCAGGAGCACTGTTTTCAATATATCAGGGGCGCGGCGACACTGCTTCACTGAAAAGCAGTATTTTTCACGCCTTCTGCCTTATAATGTCTGTAACCGTCGTCATAAATATCGCCGTATATGCATTTATCAGACCGATAATGCTATTCCTTCGCGTACCGGACGAGGTCTACGCCGGAATGAGGCTATATCTTCTGATTGTTTTTGCCGGAATACCGGCTACATCACTTTACAACTTTTTTTCATGTATGCTGCGCGCGCTCGGCAACTCGTCGGCGCCACTTATTTTTCTCGCGGTCAGCGCCGTCTTAAACGTCGTGCTCGACATACTATTTGTCGCCGTGCTCCCGTTTGGAATTGGCGGAGCCGCTCTCGCAACGGTCATCGCGCAGTATGTGTCGGGGATAGGCATAGCTGTGTATGTGCTGATAAAATGCCGCTCCTTCCTTCCGCGAAAATCCGACCGGCATTTTTCGGCGGCGATACTTAAGGAAATACTCAATCTTTCCTCGCTAACCTGCCTGCAGCAGTCAGTGATGAACTTCGGTATCCTCATGGTCCAGGGGCTTGTGAACAGCTTTGGAACCGTTGTCATGGCTGCCTTCGCCGCCGCGGTAAAAATCGACACCTTCGCCTACCTTCCTGTGCAGGATTTCGGAAACGCCTACTCAACCTTCGTCGCGCAGAACTTCGGTGCAGGTGAGCAGGAGAGAATACGCCGCGGCACCAAAACCGCTTTCGTTATGAGCGGCATTTTCAGCCTCATAATATCCGCCGCAGTATTCATATTCGCCGCACCTCTCATGCGTATCTTCATAGATGCCTCGGAGACGCAGGTAATCGCCGCCGGTGTCCACTACCTCAGAATAGAGGGTGCCTTCTACATCGGAATAGGCTTTCTCTTCCTATTGTATGGCTATTTCCGTGCCATCAAAAGAGCCGGAATGTCCGTCGTCCTCACTGTCATATCCCTCGGTGTGCGTGTCTTGCTAGCTTACGCACTGTCCTCCATAAGCAGCATCGGCGTGACCGGAATATGGGTAGCAATCCCTATCGGCTGGTTTCTGGCGGATGTGACCGGGCTTATCTATATGAAGTTTTTATCCTCCAACGCTGGGACAGGGGTCTGACACCGGTGTCCCAATGTGCCGGGACACCGGTGTCAGACCCCTGTCCCGGATTATATGCCTACAGCCTCCTTGGCAAGCCTGTCCGCTTCCTCGTTGCCCTCAACGCCGGAATGACCTTTTACCTTGACAAAATGAAGCTTTATATCGTTCTTTACGGATTGTATATAGTCATGGTAGGCTATCGTTCCCTTCTTGTTGCGCTTCCACGAACCATTAGCCCACATCTCTATTCCCATATAGTCATAGTAGATTACCAGCTCCTTGATTCCAAGCTCAATAGCGCGTCTGACTGCCGCCATGCTTCCCCCGACCTCGCCGGATACATTCCGCATCGAAGCCATCTCAGGATCATCGCCATGCCCCTGGAGCACCTCTCTTACACCATCATGTACCAAAAAGCCGCCATAGCCGTATACCTTGGCAGCTATATTGTATGAGCCATCGACAAAGGCATAGGGTAATGTATCCAGCCCCATTGAAGCGGAGCTTTTATCCACTGCCTGTTCATTTCCTGCAATGCGTCCCCCCTCATCAACTGTAGTTGAAGATGCTCTGCATGCACTATTTCTAGTGCATGCACTATTTACGATGCATGCGCTGCCTCCGGTGCTGCCCATGAACTCTTCCGCCTCCGCACGCGTCTTGAAGCTTTTATACACAGGACTGGAAAATCCATCCACATTTTTCTTACACTCATCCCAGCTTAGATATATCCCCGGAGTTCTTCCGACTCTTACCGCATAAAATTTCCCTGCCATTTTACTACTTCTCCTCAAGCATCATCTTGATTATCTCTTTATCCGTCTGGTGCATGCCCACCTTGCCTATGTAGCCGACGCAGCTTATCGTCTCGCCTGCCTCCTCCTTGAGGATTCCGGTGTACGCCTCATAAGCCTTGCCCTTCATCGCAAGATAATGTCCCATCATCGCCGCATCAAGACTGGACGCAATCTTAGCCGCGCATGAAATCTTGGCTCCGTCGCAGATAATTCCCGGAATGTTCGCAAGTGTGTTGTCTATCGTGTCCTTAATCTGCTTTATCGTACCACCCGCAAGATATGTTATCGCAGCCGCGCTCGCACACGAAGCCGATACAGCACCGCAGAAAGCAGAGAGCTTTCCTATAAATTCCTTCTGGAATGTGGTGAGCAGGCTTGAAAATACAAGCGCACGGTATAATTTTTCAGACTGTATGTTGTTCTCTCGCGCGTACACGATTACAGGCACGGATGAGGCTATTCCCTGATTGCCGCTTCCCGAATTGATGATAACAGGCATGTCACAGCCGCCCATTCTCGCCTCGGAGGCTGCACAGGCGTAAGCCTTCATTCTTGTGACTACGCTCTCAGCGTATGTCTCACGTATTACTCTTCCAAGTCCCAGACCGTAATTTCCAGACATCCCCTCGTATGCTATGTCCATATTGTACTGAATCTGCCTGTCAAAAAGATGTCTCACCTTCGATATGTCGACCTCATCGGCGAACTGCCTGATATTCTCAATGCTGAGCTGCGAGCGGTCTGCACATGCGGCACCTTTTTCCTGTGAACCGCACCCTCCGGCAGCATTTTCTGCCCCGGATACATTTTCAAGCACCGAACCATTCCTCCTGATACATGTGATATTGGTGTGTGAATGGCGCACCTCAACCGAAGCACTCTCCGTTCCCGCCTTCATCCCGATGATAAAATGAAGCGGAATCTCGGAGTCAAGGAACTCGACATGACATTTTTTGTCGTTTACGAACTGCTCTGCCTCTCTTCTTCCTGCGTCATCGACATCCTCTAATACCTCCATGCATTTGGAGGCATCACCGGCTAACGCACCAAGCGCACATGCCGCCTCAATTCCTATCATTCCCTGCGAATTAGGTATGGAGACGCAGCGCACATTCTTAATCATGTTCCCTGAACA
>ERZ809276.334-NODE-334-length-18907-cov-8.048271_pt1 | contig 18907 bp, 16 predicted proteins | sample MGYA00520512_ERZ809276 | MGnify/ENA primary metagenome ERZ809276 (study PRJEB31576, sample SAMEA3212661) | Homo sapiens | biome: human-gut; feature: human gut; material: fecal | place: Sweden | collected 2012 ...
TAGTACCGGAAACCGCCGGTAAAGTTGAAACACTCGTAGCCGCGGGCGGCGAGGTACTCCGTCACGGCCGCATCGACCGGGCCCGCCGTCTCGACGATCACGCGCGCCGGGTTCCGTCTGGCCTCGCCGCGCCCGAAGCGCTCGTTCGACCAGCGGATGAAGCTCTCGGGCACGAGGATCGTGTTGAGCCGGTTCGACAGCCCGACGATCCGCCCGCGGAAGTTCTCGCGGCGGCCGTCGCCCTCGATCTCCAGGTCAATGCCCACGCGGCGGAAGAGCCCCTCGGAGAGCTGCGGCAGCCCCTGCGAGCGGGCGAATCCGTAGTTGTAGAGGTTGACGTAGTTGCGCGGGATGATGATGGGCACCTCGCGCGAGCCGGCCTCGTAATGCCACTCCCCGGGCCGTATATCGAGGAAGCGGTCCGGCACCGACTCGAAGAAGAGGTAGGTCGAGAAGCGCATGCCCCCGGCGCCGACGCTCCCGGCAATGCGGTAGTCGGCCGGGGTGAAGGCCCCGACGGCCCGCACGAAAGGCTGCGCCTCGAGGTCGGCGATCTCCGCGGGCGCAAAGTCGGTCGAGCCGAGCCCCAGCGTCTGGAGCGCCCCGACCCGCTTCGAGAGGACCAGGAAATCGCCCCGCATAATGGCATCGGGCGCCGTCAGCAGGGGCCGGATGTCGCGGTAGGCCTGCCACGAGGTCAGCAGGATGGTCATTCCCACGACCCCGGCCAGGGCGAACCCCACAAGCTGGGCCGGGCTCAAATGGCAGCGCAGCAGTTTCCAGAGCAGCTTCATAGGCGGTAGATTTTATGGTACGGCAGCGGCAGGCGGTTGCCCACCGACGTAACGAGCACCCCGGCCCCCTGCCGCCGGGCCTCCTCGACGACAAGGCTGGCGAGCGTCTCGCCGTTGGCCGCATCGAGGTGGCTCACCGGCTCGTCGAGCAGCAGGAAGTCGAACGGCTGGCAGAGGCACCGCACGAAGGCGACCCGCTGCTGCTGTCCGAGCGAGAGGCGGGCGACCGGCTCGTCGCGCTTCGGGGCCAGACCGGCCGCGTCGAGCAGGCGGTCGATCTCCTCCGGGCGGCGGAAGCCCGTCAGGTCGTTCTTCAGCGCCAGATTCTCCTTAACGGTCAGCTCGCCGAAGAGCCGCAGGTCCTGAAACAGGCAGCTCAACGAGCGGCGGCGCAGCTCCTCCCACGCCGCGGGCAGGAGCGTGCGGCTCTCCGCCCCGTCGAAAAGGATGCGGCCGGCATAGTCGCCGCGCAGCCCGTACAGGAAGGCGCAGAGCGACGACTTGCCCGCCCCGGACTCCGCCTCGAAGAGGCAGTATTCGCCCCGGCGGAGCGTCACCTCGCAACCCCAGACCTCCGACGTGCGGGCGTCGGGACGGTCGGCAAAAACGGCGGGCACGACCCGCTGCAATACGATTTGTTCCATGTCGATGCGTATGAATGGCCCGGACCGGAAAAGCGGCCGCCTCCGAAGAGGCGACCGTTTCTCATGTCCACGGCAAAAATTCGGGTGCTACTCGGTCAGATACGGAGCCAGAAGCTCTCCGAGGCAGTCGCAGATGCTCTTGAAGGCGTTCTGCTCGCGGTCGGCCATGCGGACAACCAGCTCGCCCCGCTCATTGTTGCCGTATGCTTCGAGTTCGTCAAAGCAATTCAGCACCAGTGCGCTCTCCCGGTCATAGGAAGAGCCGAGCATGGGCGTCAGCATCCCATTCAGGGCCGCGAAATCGAGGTAGCAGCTTCCCGAGTGCTTGCGGAACAGTCCGCTCTTCGATTCGAGCGACTCGCCCGCGGCACCGTCGAGGGCCGCCATCACGGCCGGGTCAGACGTCACGTAGAAGAATCCGTCCTGCACGCCGAACCGTACCGTTGTGCCGTACAGGGTCAACACGCAGGCATTCTCGCCCCGCGGCTCCACGGGCACGCCGGCAAGATTCGCTTGGATCACCTCCAGGAGCGAAGGATCGTTCACCTGGGCCAGCACCGACATCAGCGGATAACGGCCGTCGGCCGACATGCCGGAGAAGTCCACCAGCACGTCACCCTCGATGGAGGCCAGCGCCTGCTGCACCTGCGGATTGCCCGCCAGCATGGCGCCGCCCGGCAACGACGAGGCGACCTTCAGCAGCTCCCGGCCTTCGAGTCCGAAGCCCAGCACCGCGATCGTGTTCTTCGGGACGTAGCGCAGCAGCTCGCCCTTCTGCGGCTTCACGTAGGAGTAGAACTCCTCGAGCTGCCGTTTGCTCCCGGCATCGGCATACGAAAGCGTGCTCTGGCAGACAACCTCGCCCTTTTCAAAATTCAGGGCGCTGATGACCGTCATGTTTCCGAAGGCCTCCGCCACGGGCAGCGCATTGAGTATCGGATTTCCCTTCAGCATCCCGGTGTAATTCATGATGACGTCGATGTCGTTGCCGCGCGAGAAGGCATCGGCCACGCCCTCCTTGCCCATCAGGCTTTCGCGGGCCTTCTGCGCAAAGAGCGCATCGACCTTGCCGAGAACCGCCTCGACGGATTCGGGTGCGAAGAGGAGCAGTGCGGCCCGCTCGTCAAAGGCACACACGCCGTTGTAGGGATCGTTCTCGAAGAGCACGCAGGTCAGCTTGCCCCGGGTCTGCTTCTCCAGTCCGGCATTCTGGCAGAGAAGGTCGATCATCCCGGCGAACTTTGCCTGATCGGCCACGGGCAGCAGCACGCCCGCCTGCTGCGGCAGCTGCCCTCCGAGGTCCAGAGAGCCCGGCATCGACGAGAAGAGGAAGATGCTTTTCCGCTCGTCGATACCCGATTCGGCGGGATTTTCGAGCAGCTGGAGCAGGTATTGACGCTCGGCATCCGAGAGGTTCGGTGCCGCTTCGAGTTCCGCGCGCAGCCGCTGGCAGAGCGGGCTTTGGTCGCACGAACCGACGCCGCTCTTCTCGACCAGCGCCGCGGGGTTGACCGACAGGGTGAAGGTGGAATCGGCCGGCAGCAGGTTCCGATAATCGGACTTGCCGTGGCACGAGACCAGCAGCAGCGCTACCGCCGCACAGCAGAGCGCCTTCCAGGAGCAGAGGGGATGTTTCATATCCGTCATTGTTTTTAAGGGTTTCAATTACCAACAAAGGTAGCAAAATTCGTGAGAAAGCACACCGCGGGCCCTTCCGAAATTGCGTGACAGCCGAAAAAAGCTCTCCCGAGGCCCCCTGTCGACCGATTCCGGACGGATTTTCGGCGGCCGTTTCGGAGATAAATCGTACATTTGTCAAAAAAAAGAGATAGACCCCATGACCGTCACTCCGTTTATCATCCTCTTGGCCGCCGTACCGGCCGTTGCCCTGGTGCTGGTTCTGCTGCTCTGGCAGCGCGAAGTCCGCCGTCTGCGCCGCGAGGGGGCCGAGGCCACCGAACGCGAGCGCGACACGGCAGGCCGTCTGATGCAGGCCGAGACACGTGCGGCGGCAGCCGAACAGGCCGCCGGCGCCGAGCGCGAGCTCCGCACCCGCAGCGAGGAGCAGCTCCGCACGCTTACGGCCGAGCACGGCCGCACCGAGGCCGAGCTGGCGGCCCTGCGGGCCTCCTCCGCGGCCGAGATCGCCGCCCTGCGGCAGCGTAGCGCCGAGGAGCGCGAGGCCGAGCGCGCGGCCCGCGAGAAGCAGGAGGAGACCTTCCGCCTGCAGTTCCGCAACCTCGCCACGGAGATTCTGGGCGAGCAGTCGCAGCGCTTCCGCCAGAGCAGCCAGGAGCAGATCGATCTGCTGCTCAAACCCTTCCGGGACAACATCACCGACTTTCGCAAGCGCGTCGAGGAGATCTACACCACGCAGACCTCGCAGCGCGGCGAGCTGAAGGCCGAGTTGAAGCAGCTCATGGAGCTCAACCGCACGATCTCGACCGAGGCGCAGAACCTCACCAGCGCGCTGAAGGGCAACTCGAAGGTACAGGGCGACTGGGGCGAGATGCTGCTGGAGACGATCCTCGACAGCTCGGCCCTCACGCGGGGCATCCACTACGAGACGCAGTACAACATCAAGGACGAGGAGGGGCGCAACCTGCGGCCCGACGTCGTGCTGCACCTGCCCGAAAAGAAGGACATCGTCATCGACTCGAAGGTCTCGCTCACGGCCTTCGTCGCCTACACGTCGGCCGAGACCGAGGCCGAGCGGCAGCGCCACCTCGCGGCGCACGTGGCGTCGGTGCGCCAGCACGTCACCGAACTCGGCCGCAAGGAGTACCAGCGGAGGCTGAACTCCCCGGACTTTGTCATCATGTTCATCCCCAACGAACCGGCCTTCCTCGCCGCCCTGCAGAACGACACGGCGATCTGGTCGGACGCCTACGACAAGAAGGTCATCATCTCGTCGCCGACGAACCTCTTTGCGCTGCTGAAGATGGTCGCCGACCTGTGGAAATACAACGATCAGGACAAGAACACGAAGGAGATCGCCGCCTGCGGGCTGAAGCTCTACGAGCAGCTCGTGGCCTTCACCTCATCGCTCGAAAATGTCGGCGCGGCGCTCGACAAGGCGCGCGGCGCCTACGAGGATGCCCACAAGCGCCTCTGCACGGGCAACGACAACATCATCCGCGTGGGCGAGCGACTGCGGCGCACGGCGCGGCTCCAGACCAAGCGGCAGCACGACGCCCGCACGCTCGAGGCCGCGGGCAGCGACGACGAGGATCCGGGCGGCAACGACGGCAGCGCCGCAATTCCGGAGGGTACCGCAAATCCGGCAAATCCGGCGAGCACGGCAAATCCGGCGAGCACGGCAAATCCGGCGGACGCCGCGGAAAAGTAACCTCGGGCGGACCTTCTCGGGCCGCCGCCGACCGTAACGGACCAACCGGTCGTCACCGCCAACCGTAACGGGCCAACCGGTCGCCGCCACCGGACGTGACGAGCCGCCCGTTCGCCGCCGCCAACCGCGACAGGGTCAAGCGTTCGCCGTCCCGCCGCAACTCCACGGCAGCCCTGCCGCCGCTCCGCGGCAATCGCTTCGCAGACACAAACAAAAGCCCCGGAATGATTCCGGGGGCTTTACGTTGGCGGGGCAGTTTCAACAGTTATTTTCCTGCAGGCGCCGCAGCCGGCAGGTGATTCCGGGTGTCGCATTCCGGGCAAAGAGGTCCAGCAGATCGTTCCACGCCCCGTCGACCCAGGCAACCCGGTCCCGGCAGCGCTCCAGCACTTCGAAGGCCCGGACCTTCACCGCCACGGGCGACGACGGATCGGACAGCCACTCGGCCGCCGCCTCGGCAATCCGCTCCACCACCTCATCCGAAGGCCGGAACCACCGCAGCAGGTCGGCCATGACCTTGCCGAAACAGCGGCGGACACCCATCCCCGAAGCCGCAGCGAAGTCCCGCTCGCAGAATCGCTCCGCATGGGGCATAAAGCGCTCGGGCCAGCAGAAATAGAGCCGCTCGAGCACATAGGCGCTCCGAAAGGCAACCTTCTCGCGCAACGGGCGCGGCAGGACTGCGGCGGGATCGGTCGCCACGGCATAGAGTGTCGCGACGGCATCGGCGGCCACCACCCGGCGGGCCATCTCCCCGGCGAAGTCCTCGCCGACACGCTCGGAGAGCATCCGCACCAGTTCGTCGCGGGTCATCTTCGCGTCGGAACCGGAGGTGCGCGTCAGAAGAGCCGTTTTTTGGAGGTCGTCACCACAAAATCCTTCAGGTAGAAGGGCTCGAAGTAGGCGATGTCCTCCGTCCGACCGGCCTCGAGCGCCGCCTGCGCCAGGCGGACCAGACCGCGCGCCGAGGGGGTCACCTCAACGAGCGTCGCGCCCGTCAGCACGTCGGCACACTTGCGGGCCCCGTTGCCGAAGATAACGAACGGCCGGTCACCTGCACGGTACTCCGCAAAACTTTCGGGTCCGATCACCTCGGCCGAGACCCCGCTCAATGCCTGCCCCCGCACATCGAAGAGCTGCGCGTAGACCTCCATGCGGCGGGCGTCGACCATCGGGCAGAGCACGGCATCCTCCCAGTGCTCGACCGAGATGATGCCCGCCTCGTAGTCCTCGCGCGCCACTTCGGTCAGGGCGTCGAGCGACCCGACGGCCAGCAGCGGCTTCTGCAACCCGTAGCAGAGCCCCTTGGCAAAGGAGACGCCGATGCGCAGTCCGGTGTAGGAGCCGGGCCCCTTGCCCACGGCCACGGCATCCAGGTCGTCGGGCGCAATGCCCGTCTCGCGGAACAGTTCGTCGGCGAAGACCCCCACCATGCGGGCATGGTCGCGCCCCTCGTCGCTCTCACGCAGGGAGAGCAGCTCGCCGTCCTTGGCAATACCGACCGAACAGATGTCCGTGCCGGTCTCGATACACAATATCAAACTCATATCTCAATATTTTTTGTCTGCAAAACCCTCTCCGGACCCCGCGGCGCAAGCTCCGCACCGCAGCCCCGGACCGCGCTATATCACGCCGAAGTGCTCCAGCGCCCGCCGCAGGCCGTCGTCGTCGATGTCCGCCGTGACGTAGTCGGCCGCCTCGCGGGCCGCGGCGCTGCCGTTGCCCATCGCCACGCCGATCCCGGCGGCACGCAGCATCACGACGTCGTTGCCACCGTCGCCGAAGGCCATGGTCTCGTCACGCGACAGGCCGAAATAGTCGGTCACGGCGGCGATGCCCGACGCCTTGTCCACGCCGCACACGTTGACATCCGTAAAGAGCGGGCTCCAGCGGTTGGTTGCCAGCCCGGGCAGCTGCTCCATCACGCGCCGTTCGAGCGCCTCGTCCAGGTAGAAGCACATCTGGCAGCACACGGTCCGTGCAAAGAGCGCCCGCAGGTCGGTCAGCTCGGGCACGGGGTGCGCCACCTGCCCGGCCAGCTCCGTGACGGCCGGCAACATGCGGTTGACGTAGACCCCGCCGTCGAGTTCGAGCCCAACCGGGAAGCCCAGCTCGTCGGAGAGTGCCAGGGCCCGCTCGAACGCCTCGCGCGGAATGGGATGCCGGGCGATGACCTCACCGGTGCGCAGCACGCAGTCGGCGCCGTTCAGCCCGACGACTCCGTCGTAGGGAATCGCGGCGACGGGTTCGAGATCCCCAACCGCCCGGCCCGTAGCAATGAAGAGCCTGACGCCCCGCGCATGGGCGCGGCGCAGGGCCTCGAGGGCCGAATCGGGCACGCGGTGCGTGCGGAAGCTCACGAGCGTTCCGTCGACATCCAGAAACACGATCTTCGTTTCCATCTTCACAGCGTTGTTGTTGCGGCCGCTACCGCCGGTAGTTCTTCATCGCCTTGTCCATCTCGCGGCGCGCGTCGTTCTCCTTCAGATACTCGCGCTTGTCGTAGCTCTTGCGGCCGCGGGCCAGGCCGATCACGATCTTCGCCAGGCCGCGCTCGTTCAGGAAGAGCCGCAGCCCCACGATCGTCAGCCCGCGGTCTTGCGACGCCCGCTGCAGCTTCTCCAGCTCGCGCGCCGTGAGCAGCAGCTTGCGGTCGCGGCGCGGCGCGTGGTTGTTGCACGTGCCCCAGGCGTACTCGGCGATGTTGACGCCCCGGATCCACAGTTCGCCCTTGTCGAAATAACAGAACGAATCGCTCATCGAGGCCTTGCCGGCGCGGATCGACTTGATCTCGGTCCCGACCAGCACGACGCCCGCAACCCACTCTTCGAGAATCTCGTAGTCGAAGGTCGCGCGCTTGTTGCGGATATTTATCTTCTTTTGTTCTCCCATATATTCAAAATCGGCATACATCTTGCGACACACGATACCGGGGCGGGTATCGGTCCAAGGTAACTATTATCTTTGATATGTTTTACACATCTTTCTGTTTATTTTCTGTTTGCACACCGTATGCGCAGTGATGCGCGTACAACCCGGCATCCGCCCCTCTTTTTTCTTCCCGCCGTCAGAGGATCAGCCGCCGGAGCTTGTGCGCGATCTGCACCTTGACGCGGTTGTAGCCGTCCAGGCGCCGCAGCACCTCCTCCTGCTCGGCATCGGCGAGCGTATCGTCCGCCAGCCGGGCGTTGAGCTCCTTGATGAGCGAGTCGATGACCTTCGACTTGTAGAGCGTCACCGCCTTCGGCACCCCCACGGCCAGCATCTCCGCCTCGCTCTCGACATGCACCTCCTTGCGGCGCCACAGCTCGCTGGCAACGTAGTTGTCGTCGGCCGTCAGCAGGTCGACCGCCGCGTTGCACACCTCCGGGTCGACATGGTTCAGGAAGAGCCGCACGGGGACCTCCACCCCCGGGCCCGTCTGCTCCCACTGTGCGCGGTACGTGGCCATAATCTTGGCGTAGACCGGGTTGCGGAAGGTGATGTTGTCGTCGCTCAACTCCCCGAAAATCACCTCGGCGACGTTGCACGGCACCATCTCGCGCCCCTCCTTGAAGTCGAACGAGCAGTGGCCGAACTTGAGCAGGTACTTCACGATCTCGCGCTCGAGCGCCTCGAAGCTGCTCCCCGCCTCCACGCGGCGCGCATACTCCACCTCGTGCTGTGCCGCCTCGCGCTGTCGCTGCACGGTCTGCCGGCGCAGGAACTCGTCCGTCTCGCGGTCACCGGACGTGGTCAGCCGCTTGCGCGCCACCTCCGAGATGAGGATCTGCTCGTCGATGTCCATGATCCGCGCGCACTCCTTGATGAAGACCGAGCGCTGGATCGCATCGGGAATCTGGGCGATCGACTGCACCATGTCGCCGATGAGCGCCGCCTTGCGGATCGGATCGCCCTCGGCATCCTTGAGCAGCAGCCGCGCCTTGAAGGCCAGGAAGTCCTGCTCGTTGGCGCGGATGTACTCCTGCACCTCGTCGGCCGTGTGGGCCCGGGCGAAGGAGTCGGGGTCCTCGGGCTCGGGCAGCAGCACGACGCGCACGTTCATCCCCTCCTTGAGGATCATGTCGATGCCGCGCAGCGAGGCGTGGATACCCGCCGCATCGCCGTCGTAGATCACCGTGATGTTCTTCGTGAAGCGCCCGAGCAGGCGGATCTGCTCCGTCGTGAGCGACGTGCCGGACGACGAGACGACATTCTCGATCCCGGCCTGGTGCATCGAGATCACGTCGAGGTAACCCTCCACCAGGATCGCGAAGTTCAGCTGCTGGATCGCCTTCTTGGCGAAGTAGAGGCCGTAGAGTTCGCGTTTCTTGCTGTATATCTCGCTCTCGGGCGAATTCTGGTACTTCGCCACGGCCTTGTCCGTGCGGAGCGTGCGGCCGCCGAAGGCCACGATACGGCCCGAGATGTTGTGCACGGGGAAGATCACGCGGTCGCGGAAGCGGTCGTAGAGCGCGCCGTCGCGCTCGCTGACCAGCGACAGGCCCGTCGAGACCAGAAACTCCCGTTTGTAGCCCGCCGCAAGGGCCGCCTGCGACATGCGGTCGCCCTTCGCGGGGCAGAAGCCCAACCCGAACTTGCGGATCGTGGCGTCGGTAAGCCCGCGCGTGCGGCGGAAGTAGGACATGCCGACGTTCATCCCCTCCGCCTCGTGGTGGAGGTAGTTGGCGAAGTACTCCGCGGCCCAGCCGTTCAGCGCAAACATCGACTCGCGGTCGTCGTTGCGCCGCACCTCCTCCTCCGAAAGCTCCTTCTCGTGGACCTCGATGCCGTAGCGCTTGGCCACCATCTTCAGCGCCTCGGGATAGGTCAGGCTCTCGTGCTCCATGAGGAAGGTGACGGCATTGCCGCCCTTGCCGCAGCCGAAGCACTTGAAGAGCCCCTTGGCGGGCGAGACGACGAACGACGGGGTCTTCTCGTTGTGGAACGGACAGCAGGCCACGTAGTTCACCCCCTTGCGCCGGAGCGTGACATAGTCGCTGACAATATCGACGATATTGGCGGCGGCATAAATGCGGTCTACTGTTTCGGGATCAATCATAGCCTACAAAGGTAGGAATAATCGGCCGAAAGCGGAGCGATTCGGCGTTAAAAATCTCCATCACCCCGTACAATGCGACCGGCACCGCGTCCCGGTGCGATGAACGCCCAGGGTCCCGACGGCGCCTTACCGCCGCATGGTATCCTCTGTTTCAGCCACATGCTTCTGCGGCCCGGCCGGTATTCCGACCTCTGATCTCGTCAGCAGACATCCGGGGAGCTTCTGCCCCTGAATCGCATAGCCCCCGCCGGGGCGGGGCGTGGGGGCGGGTCCGGCCTGCAGACGGCGCCGAAGGCGGCGGGCAACCGCGGCGGGTCACCGCGGCGGGCGCAGAAAAGCAGCAAGAAATGGAAAACTCTTTCATTTTATCACTACCTTTGCTGCATGGATTTCAAACTCGTATCGGACTACGCCCCGATGGGCGACCAGCCGGAGGCCATCGCACAGCTCGTCGGCGCGATCCGCCACGGCTCGAAGCACAACACGCTGCTGGGCGTCACCGGCTCGGGCAAGACCTTCACGGTGGCCAACGTCATCGCCGAGCTGAAGCGTCCAACGCTGGTGTTGAGCCACAACAAGACCCTCGCGGCGCAGCTCTACGGCGAATTCAAGAACTTCTTTCCCGAGAATGCCGTCGAGTACTTCGTCTCCTACTACGACTATTACCAGCCGGAGGCCTACCTTCCGGCGACGGACACCTACATCGAGAAGGACCTCTCGATCAACGCCGACATCGAGAAGATGCGTCTGCAAACCGTCGCCACGCTCCTCTCGGGGCGGCGCGACGTGATCGTCGTCTCGAGCGTCTCGTGCCTCTACGGCTGCGGCAACCCGGCCGACTTCCACGCCACGGCCATCACCGTGAAGGTCGGGCAGGTGGTCAGCTACAAGCACTTTCTCTACAAGCTTGTCGAGGCGCTCTACACGCGCACCGAGCGCGAACTCGAACCGGCGACCTTCCGTGTCAACGGCGACACGGTCGACATCATGGCGGCCTTCGGCGAGTTCGGCAGCCAGTGCTTCCGCGTGATGTTCTTCGACAACGAGATCGAGGCGATCCAGATCATCGACCCCGTGACCGGGCAGCGCATCTCGTCGCTCGACACGCTGACGATCTACCCCACCAACCTCTTCGTCACGACCAAGGAGCGCATCCACAGCGCCGTGCAGCAGATCTACCTCGACCTGGGCAAGCAGATCGAGCACTTCGAGCGCGAGGGACGCATGACCGAGGCGCAGCGCATCAAGCAGCGCGTGGAGTACGACCTGGAGATGATCAAGGAGCTGGGCTACTGCCCCGGCATCGAGAACTACTCGCGCTACTTCGACGGACGGGCCGCCGGGACGCGCCCCTTCTGCCTGATCGACTACTTCCCGAAGGACTACCTGCTCGTCGTGGACGAGAGCCACGTGACCCTGCCGCAGGTGCACGCCATGTACGGCGGCGACCGGGCCCGCAAGGAGAACCTCGTCGAGTACGGCTTCCGCCTCCCGGCCGCCAAGGACAACCGCCCGCTGACCTTCGCCGAGTTCGAGCAGCTGCAGGGCACGTCGATCTACGTGAGCGCCACGCCCGCCGACTGGGAGCTGATGAAGAGCGAGGGGATGGTCGTCGAGCAGCTGATCCGCCCCACGGGGCTTGTCGACCCGCCGCTGGAGGTGCGCGTGACGGTCAACCAGATCGACGACCTGATCGAGGAGATCGACAAGCGCGTGAAGCACGACGACAAGGTGCTCGTCACGACCATCACCAAGCGCATGGCCGAGGAGCTCTCGAAATATTTCGACCGCGTGGGGGTGCGCAACCGCTACATCCACTCGGATGTCGACACGCTCGAGCGCATCCAGATTCTCGAGGACCTGCGCGCCGGGCTCTTCGACGTGCTCGTGGGCGTGAACCTGCTGCGCGAGGGGCTCGACCTGCCGGAGGTGGCCCTCGTGGCGATTCTCGACGCCGACAAGGAGGGTTTCCTGCGCAACGTGCGCTCGCTCACGCAGATCGCCGGGCGCGCCGCGCGCCACTCGCAGGGCAACGTGATCCTCTACGCCGACACCTGCACCGAGTCGATGCGCTACGCCATCGAGCAGAGCAACCGCCGCCGCGAAATCCAGGTGCGCTACAACATGGAGCACGGCATGCTCCCGCGCCGCGCCCAGAAGAGCGGCACGGGACAGAGCACCCTGCTGGCGGGCCGCACCGAGGCCCCGGCCGACCTCACGGCCTACCCCATCGTCGAGGAGCACTACGCCGTGGCGGCCGACGTGGCAAAGGGCTACACCGCCTCGAAAGCGGGCCGCCCCGCGGCAGGCACCCGCACGGCCGTTGCCACGGCGGGACTGCCCGGACCGGGCGAGGACCTCGACGCGCTGATCGCCCGGGCCCGCGAAGAGATGGAGCGGGCGGCCAAGTCGCTGGATTTCCTCGCCGCGGCGAAGTTCCGCGACCGGATGTACGAACTGCAAAAACTCAAGGAGGAGAACCGCCGGTAGCGGGCCTGTCATCGGACCGGCCTTCCCCGCAAACGGCTGATCCGGGAAATTACACCTCAAAATCCGAAATCCGCCACCTCTGCCCGCTCCGCCGGAGACGGGAAACCGCGGCTACGCCCTGTCGGCGTGGCGGAAGGTGAAATACTTGGCGGCGAGGTAGCTGTAGACGGTCGTCGCCAGCGTGGTGACCACCTTGGCGGGCGTGGGCCAGAGGCCGCACAGCTCGACAAAGAACTTCATGCCCACGTAGGTCAGCCCGACGGAGCCGATGATCGAGAGCAGGTAGCGCAGCAGCTGCGCATGCGTCCGCACGGGGGAGTTGCAGAAGGCGACGTTGCGGTTGAGCCAGAATCCGCAGAAGAAGGTGAAGGGGAAGACGAGCAGCATCGCCGCAATGTGGGGCGAGAGCACCACCACGCCCAGGTCGAAGAAACGGTGGGCGACAACGTAGTTGTAGATCAGGAAGTAGCACACGGGATCGAACGCCAGGTAGGTCACGCAGCCGCAGACGGCGTAGCGGAACGTCTGGCGGGGCATCAGCGCGGCAAGGGGCGGCAGGTAGAACCGGTCGATCAGGCGGATGATCCCTTCGGCGAGCGACATCATCGGGCGGTGTAGGTCCACATGCCGGGGAAGGCCTCCGCATGGGCGCGGATGAAGAGCGTGCAGGCTTCGGCATCCTCCGACTCGAAGGGCGAAACCATGAACTTCGCGCCGAAGCGGTAGACGCCGCAGCGGAACGAACCCTCCTTCTCGCGTGCGAGCTGTGCGGCCCGGGCGGCATTTTCGGGTGTACTGAATACTCCCAACACCACGTAGCGGCGGCCGGAGACGAGCCGTGCGGGCTCCCCGTCCGCAGCCGGAGCGGTGTCGGCCGGGGCCTCCGCCCGCAGAGCCGGTGCGGCGTCCTGTGCCGCACCTTCCGCCCCGGAAACAGCCGAAGCGGTGCCGGCCGCTGCGGGATCGGTCACGGAATCCGCCCCGACGCCATCCGCCGAAGCCTCGGCCGCAGCGGAATGCTCCGTCGCAGCGGGAGCCGCCGCAACGAGCGTCACGGACTCCGACCCGGTCGTCACGGTTGACGCCGCATGCCGGTTGTCCAGCCACCAGTAGGCCGTAAAGGCCACCACGAAGACGATGGCGGCAATGCCGATCCACATTGCCCCGTCGAAACGCCGGGGACGGTGGATGCGCACGGGGGCATGCCCCTGCGGATTGATCCGGCGGTCGAACGCCTCGTCGGGGGTGAAGTTCTTGAATTTCAGCACACCGACCCCCTCGATCGTCAGCACGCCGTTCTGCTGCGTGCGCGACAGCCAGCGGTCGTAGATGTCCCGGGCCTGCGAGGCGATCTGCGCCTGCTCGCGCTGCGGGGCGACCGGTGCGGTGGAGGAGACCTGTGCGGAGGAGGCAACCGACGCTGAAGAGGCGGACGGCGTACCGTCCGTGTCGCTGCGGAGCGTTTCGGCCGGTGCCGCATCTCGGAGCACCCGGGCGATCTCGTCGACGAGCGACACGCCCCGCTGCTGCGACGTGAAGACCACCTCACGCGAGGGCGGCTCGACCAGACGGGCCGAGAGGCGCCGGGCCCCCCGGAAGCGGACGCAGAGCGACCCCACGCCGGGCAGGTACAGCTCCCCGCCCGCCGCCAGCAGGTTGCCCGCCAGGCGGTTCACCTGATCGACCATCGGATATTGTGTCATTGTTTCTTTCTGCTCTTTTTGGGGTGCACGGCTGTCGGCTGCGCCGCCGGTTTGACCGCGGCGGGCACGACCTCGGGACGCGAGAAGCCCCGGTAAATCATATAGAAGCCCAACAGGATGAAGGGGATGCTGAGCCACTGTCCCATGTCGAGCGCCCAGCCCTGCTCGAAGGCCTCCTGCTCGACCTTGATGAACTCGATGAAGAAACGCGTGAGGAAGACGCCGATCAGCCCGATGCCGAAGAGCACGCCGGGACGGCGCCGCGCCATGTCGCGTCCGTAGTAGAGCCAGCAGAGGATTGCGAAGGTTGCCAGGTAGCACAGCGCCTCGTAGATCTGCGTGGGATGCACGGGATTCGGGGCGAAGCGGTGGAGCCAGATGTTCGACCGCACGAACTCGAAGCCCCACGGCAGGGTCGTCGCCGTACCGAAGATCTCCGAATTGAAGAGGTTGCCCAGCCGCACGACGGCACCGCCGATGCCCACGGCGATCATGATGCGGTCGAGCGACCAGATGTAGGGCAGGCGGTTGCGCCGCGAGAAGAGCCACAGCCCGATGAGCAGGCCGACGGCGGCACCGTGACTGGCCAGTCCGCCGTCGCGGAATCCCGTGATGATGGTCCACGGCTGACGCAGGTACTCCACCGGGTCGTAGAAGAGGCAGTGCCCGAGGCGGGCGCCGATGATCGTGGCCAGCGTGCCGTAGATGAAGATCGACTCCGAAACCGACGACGGCAGCCCCTCGCGCTTGACGAAGTTGTCGAAGAGTTTGGCGCCGATCAGGATGGCCAGCGCCCACATCACGCCGTAGTAGCGGATGTCGAACGATCCGATGGAGAAGAAGACGGGATCGAAGTCCCAGACGATACTCAGAGGTTGCAGCATTTATTCAACGGGGTTTCGGTTTATTTCATGTCCTGGAGGTTCACCTTCTTGAGCGTGAAGGAGAAGGTACTGCCCACGCCCGGCTCGCTGCGGACGGAGATCCGCTCGCCGTGCGCCTCGATGATGTGCTTGACGATGGCCAGTCCGAGGCCCGTGCCGCCCTGCTCGCGCGAGCGGCCCTTGTCCGTGCGGTAGAAGCGCTCGAAGATGCGCGGCAGGTCCTCCTTGCCGATGCCCAGACCGTTGTCCTCGACCTCGACGAGAATCTTGTCGAGCATGTCGCGGAAGCGGATGCGCGTCTGTCCGCCCTCCTTGCCGTAGCGGATCGAGTTGATGATCAGGTTGACGAGGACCTGACCGATATAGTGCTTGTCGGCCAGCACCCAGAAGGGCGACGGCAGGTTCTCGACCCCCTTGACCGAGATGCGGATGTGCTTCTTGTCGGCCTCGATCTCGGCCTGCTCGGCGATCTCCTTGGCCAGCGCCACGATGTCGAACTTCTCCAGGTTGAGCTTGTTCATGCTGTTTTCGAGCTTCGAGATCGTGTCGAGGTCGTTGACGATGTTGATCAGGCGGTCGATGCTCTTCTCGGCCCGTTCGAGGTACTTGCGGTTGATGAGCTCGTCCTCCAGCCCGCCGTCGAGCAGCGTCGAGATGTAGCCCTGGATGTTGAAGATCGGGGTTTTCAGCTCGTGCGCCACGTTGCCCAGATACTGCTTGCGGAACTGCTCGGCCTCCTTCAGGCGGGCGATCTCCTTGTCGTTGGTGTCGGCCCAGGCGGTGAGCTCCTCGCCGATGTTCTCCACCCGCTTGTCCTTCAGCTCGGAGAGGATCTCGTTCGTGTGCACGTCGCGCGAAAGGACGATCGAGTAGATCGGCTTGAGCTTGTAGGCCACGTACTTGCGGATGATGAAGAGCGCCACGAGCTCCACGATGCAGAACGTGCCCAGCAGCACGCCCGCCACGGCAAGCCCGCGCAGATGCACGCCGCGCAGATGCACGCCGAGGAAGACCCCGGCCACGATCAGCGTCGCCAGCAGGGCGATCCACAGCGACGCCCCCTCCTTGGTTTTGATCCGTATCATAGGCCTTCTATTTCATGTATTGCTGCATCAGCCGGGCGATGTACTTCCCGATGATGTCGAACTCGAGGTTGACGACCGAGCCCACGTCGATGCGGCAGAAGTTGGTATGCTCGAACGTATAGGGGATGATGGCCACGCGGAACGACGTCGGCGTCGAGTCGCAGACCGTGAGGCTCACGCCGTTGACCGTCACCGAACCCTTCTCGACGGTGCACAGGCCGCCGCCCTGCGGCTCGTACTCGAACTTGAAGTACCAGCTGCCGTCGGCATCGGTCTTCTCCGTGCAGCGGGCCGTCTGGTCGACGTGTCCCTGCACGATGTGGCCGTCGAGCAGCGCATCGGGCTTCATCGAACGCTCCAGGTTGACCAGATCGCCCACCTGCAGCAGCCCGAGGTTGCTGCGGTCGAGCGTCTCCTTCATGGCCGTAACCGTATAGGTGTCGTCCCTGATGTCCACGACGGTCAGGCAGACGCCGTTGTGGGCGATGCTCTGATCGATCTTCAGCTCGCGGCAGAAGTCCGCACGCAGCGTAAAATCCTTGTTCTGACGGTCCGTATGGATCGAGACCACCTCGCCCATACCCTCCACGATACCTGAAAACATATCTCTTTATGTATTAACAATCAGTTTGCCCTTTACCTTGTACACCGAGACGATGTCGTCCCGCCCGACCAGGATATCGTCGAAATGCTCCCGGTCGCCGGCCACCAGACGGAACCGTTCCTCCCCGTCCGCGGTGCGTACTATGCGCAAAGTTACAATTTTTCGGCAGACAATCACATATTCGTCGCCGGGAATTATTTCATCCGTGCCGACGGCCTTGAGCAGCACGACCGTACCCGAAGGCACCGCCTCGCCCATCGCCCGGCCCGAATAGCGCATGGCGAAGTCGCACTCGCCCGCGGGCGGCACAACCAGATTGCACTCGGCCTCAAGCTGTTCGATGCGTGTGACCGACTGCTCGACGTCGGCGTTGTAGAAGGGAATCTGCGCCCCGCGCAGCTTCGTCTCGGAGAACATCTGCCCCTCGCCCGTCAGCAGCCAGAGCTTGTCCACCTGCGGGAACTTGTTGACGATACGGTCCGCGACATCGAGCGAAATGCCGTTGTTGCCGCGCTTGATCTGATAGAGGTTTTCACCCCGCGCAAGGCCGATGTAACGTGCAAAATAGTTGGTCGACATGTTCGCCCACTTGATCACCGCCTCAATCCTCTGCCAATTATTCTGCTTTTCTCGCATTTTTTTGGTGTATTTAAATTTTTTTTGCATCTTTGCACATCGGTCCCGTAGTTCAATGGATAGAATACAAGATTCCGGTTCTTACGATATGGGTTCGATTCCCGTCGGGACTACTTCTTCACAAGTGCGAGGTTCGCTTCGCACTTGTGCTTTTTATGGCATGCCCCGCACCGGCTCCGTTCCCACATCCGGCATGCAAGCTACAACCAACAAAAATAATAACAAAATTCCATTGAGCAATAAAAAAGCACATTTTTGATCGCCCGGCCGCGCACCGCACCGGCAGACCGCCGAAACGGGAACCTGCAGCGAGGCGCTGTTCAAGTGTTCAAGCCGGGATAGCAGAAAAGAGGGGACCACACGGCACGCCGCCGGCCGGCGGCAGCCGCGCAGCGTCAGAAGGAGAAGCGCAGGCCCAGCCGGAGCGTGAGCGTCAGCGGATCGTCGGTCCGCGTCGTCCGCAGCTCGGTCTGCGTGAAATAGTACGACAGCTCGGGCTCGAAGTAGAGCCCGACGGTCCGGCCGAAACGGTACTCCGCACCAGCCACACCGAAGGCCGACCACTGCACGCCGTGCTCCGTTACAACTTTTGAACCGAACTTCGCGTAGACGCACTTTTCGATCTGACCGCCCGCACCAATATATAAATGGAATCCCCGGCGGTGGAGAAACTGCCAGTTCACACGCAGCGGAATGCCGACGAAGTGCAGCTGCTGCGCAATGTCGTCCGATGCGAAGGGCTTGCGGACGTCCGAACGCAGCAGGGTGTAGACCAGGCCGCTCTCGAGCGAGAGCCCGTGGCGGAACTCCCGGCGCACGGAGAGCCCCAGACCGAGGGGCTGGTGGTGACGGTAGGCACATTCGTCGTAGCCCGGCTCCTCCTGCAATCCGATATCGTAGGCATTGCCGTCCGCCATCGGGGCATCGGACATCATCATGTCCCGGAGTGCGCCCGCCCCCCCGCGGCCGTTCGACAGGCCGCCCGCGGCGAAGAGTCCGACCGAAGTCCGCTCCCGACGCGGGGCGTACACCGGAGCCGTTGCGGACAGCACCCTGCCCGGACGCGACTCCGCACCCCGGGCCTGCTCCGTGGCGGCACGGGTCAGGGCATCGGGTGCATCGGAAGCGCCGGGCGCGTCGGATGCCTCGGGCGCGTCGGATGCCCCGGGCGCGTCGGATGTCCCGGAAACCGACGGCTCCCGCTGCGGCGCTGTTCCGCGCAGGGACGGGGCAACCGCCGCTTCCGCTACGGCAGCCTCCGGCTCCGGAACCGAAGGCACGGAAGCATTCCCTGTCGACCGGCGGATGGTTTTTTGGGGGATGGGGTCCGCAGCAGGCTGCGGTGTGTCGGCCGTGTCGAATGTCGGGTCGCTTCCGCGCCGGATTCGGTCCGGAGCGGGCTGCATGATCGGTATCTGTGTCTCCTGCGCCAGCAGGGAGGCATCGGGCCCCTGCTGCGGTGCGGAGGGTGTTTCGGGAAGGAGCTCCGCAGATGCGTCGCCGGCTGCCGCTGTCATCAAAACAGACCCATCATCTCCCATCTCCCTGTTTGCGCGCCACAGAATCTCTCCTGCGACCACACAAACCAGTACGGCAGCGGCAGCGGCGACGATACGCACCCGGCGGAGACGTGCGGCGAAGCCGCCCGCGGCACCCGCCGTCCCGAGGCGCTGCTCC
>ERZ809276.380-NODE-380-length-17830-cov-8.450295_pt1 | contig 17830 bp, 16 predicted proteins | sample MGYA00520512_ERZ809276 | MGnify/ENA primary metagenome ERZ809276 (study PRJEB31576, sample SAMEA3212661) | Homo sapiens | biome: human-gut; feature: human gut; material: fecal | place: Sweden | collected 2012 ...
CGATCTACGGCCACGTCGTCACCCCACTCGCCCGGCGCCTTGAGCAGCGCGAGCGAAAGCAGGTCGGCCACGGCCGTCACCAGCGCCCCCTTGGCGTGGGCCGCGGCGGTGAAGGCGGCGTAGTCGCGCACGGCGCCGTCGGCGGCCGGGTACTGGACGATGGCGCCGAACTCCTTGCCCGTGAATTCGTACTCGTCATACTCGTCGATGATGAGCTCGATGCCGAAGGGCTCGCTGCGCGTGAGCAGCACGTCGAGCGTCTGCGGGAAGATGTTGCGGTCGACGAAGAGCTGGTTGCGCCCCTCCCTGACCGCCTCGCGCGAGCGGCAGGCGAACATCATCAGCATCGCCTCGGCGGCCGCCGTGCCCTCGTCGAGCAGCGAGCAGTTGCCGATCTCCATGCCCGTGAGCGAGATGACGGCGGTCTGGAAGTTGAGCAGCGCCTCCAGACGGCCCTGCGAGATCTCGGCCTGATAGGGGGTGTAGGAGGTGTACCACGAGGGATTCTCGAAGACGTTGCGCGAGACGGCCGCCGGCACGGCGCAGGGGTAGTAGCCCATGCCGATGAACGACCTCAGGCAGCGGTTGCGCCCGGCCAGCTCGCGGATGTGTGCCGAGAACTCGTACTCGCTCATGCCCTCGGCGGGCAGGGCGAGCGGCTTTTTCAGGCGGATCGACGCGGGGATGACCTGCGCGATGAGCTCGTCCACGGAGTTGACGCCGATGACCTCGAGCATGGCCCGCAGGTCCTTTTCGTTGCTGACGCCGATGTGGCGCGAAGAAAACTTGTCGAACATATAGGGGTGTTTGTATGGTTGATCGGATCAGTATTTGAACGAGCTGCCGCCGATGAACTCCCGCAGGATCGACGTGGGCGGGATTTCGTCGGAGGGGATGGGGATGAAGTTGTCGAGGAACTTGAGCATGCGCCGCGCCTCGTCGAATTCGGGCACCGTGTCGGGCACCTCGCGCAGGATCTTCTCGGCGAAGGGGCGCAGGGCCGAAATCTCGTAGAAGAGCGACGAGTTGAACATCACGTCGGCGTTCTCCTGATAGGGGAAGATGTGGCGCTCCTCGCCGCGGCGCACCGAAGCCCAGCGCGAGAGGGTCTGCAGGGCGTCGGCGCCCCGCTGGCGGTAGTCGCGCGTCAGGCGGCGCAGCAGGCGGTTGTCGGTCGTGGCGATGCGCGAGAGGTTGTCCATGGCCACCGACGTGAAGCACGAGATGTAGATCTTGAACTTCACGGCGTCGGGTACCGAGGGGGTGAGCCGCGGGTTGAGCCCGTGGATGCCCTCGATGATGAGGATCGACCTTTCGTCGAGCGTCAGCGGCGTGTCGTGCTGCGTGCGGCGCCCCGTGATGAAGTCGTAGCGCGGGATGTCGACGCTCTGGCCCTGGAGCAGGCGGTGCAGGTGGTCGTTGAAGAGCTCCAGGTCGATGGCCTCGAGCGCCTCGTAGTCGTACTGGCCGTTTTCGTCACGCGGGGTCTTCTCTCGCTCGACGAAGTAGTCGTCGAGCGAGATCATCACCGGACGCAGCCCCAGCACGCCCAGCTGGAGCCCCAGCCGCTTGGCCGACGTGGTCTTGCCGCTCGACGAGGGGCCCGAGATGAGCACCATGCGCACGCCGCGCGTGCGGTGCGCCTCCTGGATGGCGTCGGCCACCTCGGCGAACTTGCGTTCGTGGAACGCCTCGGCGATCTTGATCATGCCGCCGGCGTCGCCCGCCAGCGCCCGGGCGTTGACCGCGCCGATCGTCGGCACGCCCATGAGCGCCACCCAAGACTGGTATTCGCGGAAGATGCCGAACATCTTCTCCTGCGAGACGTGCTTGTGCAGCTCTTCGGGCGACGTGCGCAGCGGCAGCGCGAGGTAGAAGCCCCGGTAGTAGGGCTCGATGCCGAAGCGGGTGATGTAGCCCGTCGAGGGGGCCAGCGAGCCGTAGAAGTAGCCCGGGAGGTCGCCCAGCGTGTAGAGCTCGCTGTAGAGGCGCGGGCGCGTGTCGAGCAGCGCGATCTTGTCGTCGAACCCCTGCTCGGCGTAGCGGGCCCGGACCTCTTCGGTGAGGACCTTCGTGCGGATGATCGGCAGGTCGGCGGCGGCGATCGCCCGCATGCGCTCCTCGAGGGCCGCGGCCGCCTCGCGGGTCAGCGGGTCGATGCCCTCGATCTCGCAGTAGAAGCCGCTCTGCCCCATCGAGTGGCGGATGTGGAGCGTCTGCCCGGGGTAGAGGTCGCGGACGGCCTTCTGGAGGATGAACCACGACGTGCGCTGGTAGACGCGGATGCCCGCAAAGGAGGTGATGTCGATGAAGCGGATCGTGACCGGGGTGTATATCTTGTAGTTGAGCTCCTTGACGCGGTTGTTGACGAATGCCGCGAGGAAGGGGTGCGGCCCGCTCGTGAGCCGTCGGGAAATCTCCAGCAGCGAGGTGCCCATCGGGATGTCCAGCTCGTTGCCGAGGTTTTCGCAGATGACTTTGATCGTGTCGGTCATAGAGGTTTTTTGTACGGATCGGTGGGTAAAGGTAAAAATTATTTGTAATTTTGGCAAGCACAAATACGGATTATTATGAAGAGACGGATTCTCTGGCTGCCGCTCCTGCTGGCGGCAATCCTCGCCTCCTGCACCCCGCGCGAGCGGACGCTCGTGCTGCTCTCGACGAATGACATGCATGCCCGCATCCAGCGCTTCCCGCAGCTGGCCGCCGCCGTTGCGGCGTGCCGCGACACGGCGCAGTACGTCGTGCTGGTCGACGCCGGCGACCGCTGGACCGGCAACGCCTACGTCGACATGGCGCCGACGCCCGGCATGCCGATCCTCGAGCTGATGAATGCGCTGCGCTACGATGTGGCGACGCTCGGCAACCACGAGTTCGACCGCGGGCAGGCCTACCTCGGCCGCATGCTCGACAGCGTGGCGTTCGAGGTCGTCTGCGCCAACGTCGTGAGCGATACCTGCACCTTCCCGCAGATGGCGCCGTACACGGTGCTCGAGCGCGGCGGCGTGCGCATCGGCTTCGTGGGCGTGGTGACCAACTACGAGGGTCCGGGCCATCCGGCCGGGAATGCGTCGAGCTTCGCGGGGCTGGAGTTCCCCGATCCGCAGCGGATGGCGGCACGCTGCGGCGCCGAACTGCGCGGCAGGGTGGATGTGCTGGTGCTTGTCTCGCACATGGGTGACGACCGCGACGAGGAGTACCTGGCGACGGGTACCCCCTACGACGTGGTGATCGGCGGCCATACGCATGTCGTGCGCGATACGCTCGTCGGGGGCGTGCTGCTCACGCAGACGGGCAAGAACCTGTCCAACATCGGCGTCACGACGATCCGCCTGAAGGGGCGGAAGGTCGTCGGGCGGGAGTTCCGCGTCGTGCCGCTCGACGGCTACGACCCCGACCCGGCCTGTGCCGAGCGTGTGGCGCACTACTATGCCGATCCGGAGCTGAACCGCCCGATCGGCGAGTTCGCCTCGGCGGCCGACGCCTGGGGCGTGGCCAACTGGATGGCCGGTGCCGTGGCCGACGAGGCCGATGCCGAGATCGGCATCTACCACGTGGGCGGCGTGCGGCTCGACTCGATCCCGGCGGGCGGCGTGGGAACGGCGCGCATCTTCGATCTGGAGCCCTTCGGTACGCAGATCGCCCGGATCGGGATGACCCCCGCGCAGCTGCGGCGGCTGATCGTCACGAAGTACAACGATACGGAGAACCGCAAGGAGTCGCACCGCGTGGACCTCGTCGCGACGACCCCCTACGAGATCATCACCGACCGCCGCGACAGCGCCCTCGACGTGCGCTTCCCCCGCCTTGCCGAGGGGCGCCGCTACCGTGTGGCCATGAGCGACTACGTCTACCGGAACTACAAGGGGTTGGAGGGCACCGACGGCCGGATCACCGACCAGAAGGTGGCGGACGTGCTGCTGGAGGAGCTCGCCGACGACTCGCCCGTCGTTCCGGACAACCGCCCGCGGCAGCGGGTGGTCCGCCTGCGGTAAAAATGCGCCGGGATTTTGTTTTTTGACGAAAAAGGATTAGCTTTGCAGTCCCGCATGCGCGCACGTAAGGGTGCGCGATGACGGCAAAAACTTTATTATTAACCTTTTAACGAGCGATTGTATCGCAAGATTTTCCACTATGGAAGAAACAAAGAACGTAGTCACGAACGAGAATTTCGACTGGAATGCGTTTGAGCACGACCTGGGCGTCTACGACCAGCCCAAGGAGGAGATTGCCGCAGCCTATGACAAGACGCTGTCGAACGTCAATGTCGGCGAGGTGGTCGAGGGTACCGTAACGGCCATCACCAAGCGCGAGGTTCTCGTCAACATCGGCTACAAGAGCGAGGGTGTCATTCCCGTTTCGGAGTTCCGCTACAACCCCGACCTGAAGGTCGGCGACAAGGTCGAGGTCTATGTCGAGTCGGCCGAGGACAAGAACGGCCAGCTGGCCCTCTCGCACAAGAAGGCCCGTCAGCTCAAGTCGTGGGACCGTGTCAACGAGGCCCTCGAGAAGGACGAGGTCATCAAGGGTTACATCAAGTGCCGCACGAAGGGCGGCATGATCGTCGACGTCTTCGGCATCGAGGCCTTCCTGCCCGGCTCGCAGATCGACGTGAAGCCCATCCGCGACTACGACGTATACGTCGACAAGACCATGGAGTTCAAGGTTGTCAAGATCAACCAGGAGTTCCGCAACGTGGTCGTTTCGCACAAGGCCCTGATCGAGGCCGAGCTCGAGGCTCAGAAGCAGATCATCATGTCGAAGCTCGAGAAGGGTCAGATCCTCGAGGGTACCGTCAAGAACATCACCTCCTACGGCGTATTCGTCGACCTGGGCGGTGTGGACGGTCTGATCCACATCACCGACCTCTCGTGGGGCCGTGTGAACCATCCCGAGGAGATCGTCAAGCTCGATCAGAAGATCCATGTCGTAATCCTCGACTTCGACGACCAGAAGAAGCGCATCGCGCTGGGTCTGAAGCAGCTCACCCCGCATCCGTGGGAGGCGCTCGATCCCAACCTGAAGGTCGGCGACAAGGTCAAGGGCAAGGTGGTCGTGATGGCCGACTACGGCGCATTCGTCGAGATCGCCCCCGGCGTCGAGGGTCTGATCCACGTCTCGGAGATGTCGTGGAGCCAGCACCTGCGTTCGGCCCAGGAGTTCCTGAAGGTCGGCGACGAGGTCGAGGCCGTCATCCTGACGCTCGACCGTGAGGAGCGCAAGATGTCGCTGGGCATCAAGCAGCTCACGCCCGATCCCTGGGAGAACATCGAGGTCAAGTACCCGGTCGGCACGAAGTGCAAGGCCAAGGTGCGCAACTTCACCAACTTCGGCGTCTTCGTCGAGATCGAGGAGGGCATCGACGGCCTGATCCACATTTCGGACCTGAGCTGGACCAAGAAGATCAAGCACCCGGGCGAGTTCACGCAGGTAGGTGCCGACATCGACGTCGTCGTGCTCGAGATCGACAAGGAGAACCGTCGCCTCTCGCTGGGTCACAAGCAGCTGGAGGAGAACCCCTGGAACGAGATCGAGAACAAGTTCCCGGTAGACTCGATCCACGAGGGTACCATCACGGAGCTGACCGACAAGGGCGCCGTCGTATCGCTGGCCGAGAACGTCGAGGGCTTCTGCCCGATGCGTCAGCTGGCCAAGGAGGACGGCACGAGCGCCAAGGTCGGCGAGAAGCTCGACTTCAAGGTGATCGAGTTCTCGAAGGCTACGCGCCGCATCACGCTGTCGCACCTGCGCACGTATGAGGCTGCCCGCCGCGAGGCCGAGAAGGCCGAGCGTGCCGAGAAGCGCGCCGCTGCCGACGCCACGAAGTCGACCGTCAAGAAGATCAACGCCTCGGTCGAGAAGACCACGCTGGGCGACATTGCCGGTCTGGCCGCTCTGAAGAGCGCCATGGAGGCTTCGGAGGCCGCCAGCAAGAAGGCTGCCAAGAAAGAGGAGGAGAAATAATCCCGCTCCGGAACGGAAGACGAGGGGTCGGCATCGGTCGGCCCCTTGTTTTTTTGTGCCCGGTGATAGTGGATTGTGAAGAGTGGGCGAGTGGTTTGGCCCCTCGTTTTTCCGGCGAAAGCGGATTGTGAAGGGGAAGAGTGCGAACGGTTCGGCCCCTCGTTTTTTATGCCCGTGAAAGCGGATTGAGAGGGGAAAGGGCGCGTCGAGTGATTCGGCGGCCCTTTTTGTGGGCAGCGGTGCGTGCCCCCCCCCGATGCCGGGCGGGCAGGGCTCTGCGGAAGGTTTGCGATGCTGTGGCGGGCTCTGCAAGCGTTGCGGCGGGCCCGCTGTGACGTGGCAAGTGTGTGGTATTTTGCGTGCCCTGCGGGCGTTGCGGCGAATCCCGCGGCTTTGCGGCGGCACGCTGTGCCGTGGTGTTGCGGCACTGTTTTTGCCCCTCTGCCGGAAAATCACTCGCACATGAACAACTGGAAATCCCATTTGGCGCTGCTGGTCTGCAACGTGGTCTGGGCTATGGACTTCCCGTTCTACAACATCGTGCTGCCGCGGTATGTCCATCCGATGGCGATGATCTCGGCGTCGCTCATCGTAACGGCACTCTTTTCGCTCGTGCCGCTGCTGTGGCAGAAGGCCGAACGGGTCGAGCGGGCCGATATTCGCAAACTCGTCGGGGCGGCGCTGCTGATCGGCGTGCTGCGCAAACTCTTCCTCATGTACGGTCTCTCGAAGACGTCGCCCATCGACGGGTCGATCATCGACACGATCGTGCCGCTGCTGGTGCTGCTACTCTCCGTCCTGCTGGGCATGGACCGCTTCACGCGGCTGAAACTCGCGGGGCTGGTGCTGGGCATGACGGGCGCCGTGGCCGTGGTGCTGACGGGCGGCTCCTCGTCGCATGCCCATTCGCAGCTGGTGGGCAACCTGCTGGTCTTCCTCACGGCCTGCACCACCTCGTTCTACATGGTGTGGTTCAAGCGGCTGATTTCCAGGTACAGCATCTTCACCGTGCTGCGCTGGCTCTACTGCGTGGCGGCCGTCATGGCGCTGCCGCTGGGCATCGGCCCGATCCTGCACACCGATTTCCGGGCCATTGCCGAGCACGCGCTGCTGCCGACGCTCTTCGTGCTGACGGTGCCCACCTATCTGCCCAACCTGATGCTCAACTACGCCCTGAAGAGCGTGCCGGCCACCGTGTCGAGCATCTACACCTATCTCCAGCCCGTGCTGGCGATCCTCCTGTCGGTCTGGATGGGGCTCGACAAACTGCACCTCGATACGGTGCTCTTCGCGCTGGTGATCTTCCTCGGCGTGGGCATGGTGCTCAAGTCCTATACCCTTCCGCCGCGACACGCGGAGCCGCCCGCCGCCAATCCCCATTGATCTGCAACCGGTCGGCGGCGCTGTCGGTCGTCGGGTACAAAAAAAGAGTTTTCCTCGAAAGGAAAACCCTTTTTCTTGTCTTGTTGCGGGGTTTGGGTTGCCGTTGCCTTGTTGCAGGGCTGGTTTGTTGCCGCCTTCCCACGGGTTCGGTTAGCTGTCGTCCTGTCGCGGAGTCCGGTTTGTTGCCGTCCTGCTGCGGGTTTCGGCTCGCTGTGTCCTGCCGTGGAATCAGGCTCGCTGCTGCGCCCTGCCGCGGAGTTCGGTTTGGTGTCGTCCTGTCGCGGGGTTTGGCTCGCCCCCCCCCGGATTATTCGGCGTCGGCAGCGACTACCGAGAACTTGATCGTCGCCTTGACCTCCTTGTGCAGGCGGGCCGTAGCTTCGTACTCGCCGACGGTCTTGATGGCCTCGACCGAGATGACCTTGCGGTCTACGTTGATGCCTTTGGCTGCGAGGGCCTCGGCCAGGTCGGTAGCCGTCACCGTACCGAAGAGCTTGCCCTCCTCGGCCTTCACGGCGATCGTCAGCGGCAGGTTGGCGATCGTCTCGGCCAGCGCCTGGGCGTCGGCCAGAATCTTGGCGTCCTTGTGGGCGCGCTGGCGGAGGTTCTCGGCCAGGACCTTCTTGGCGGCAGCCGTAGCGGCCTTGGCGTAGCCCTGGGGAATGAGGTAGTTGTTCGCGTAACCGGGCTTCACGTTGACGATGTCGTTGGCGTAGCCCAGCTTCTCCATATCTTTGATCAGAATAACTTCCATTGTCGTCTCCTCCTTAAATTATTTCATGCAATCGGTTACGAAGGGCAGGATGGCGAGGTGGCGAGCACGCTTCACGGCCTGTGCGACCTTCTTCTGGAACTTCTGCGAAGTACCCGTCAGGCGGCGGGGAAGGATCTTGCCCTGCTCGTTGAGGAACTTCTTGAGGAACTCACCGTCCTTGTAGTCCACGTACTTGATGCCGAGTTTCTTGAAACGGCAGTATTTCTTCTTCTTGACGTCGACCGATACCGGGTTGAGGTAACGGATTTCCGACTGTGCCTTGTTTTCCTGTGCCATGATTTACTCCTCCTGCTGCTTGTTAGAAAGTTTTGCACGACGTTTCTCCGAGTATTCCACGGCGTACTTGTCCTGCTTGAAAGTTAAGAAACGGATGATGCGCTCGTCGCGGCGGTACTGCGTCTCGAGCGTGTTTACGAGCGAGCCCTCGCCCGTGAACTCCAGGAGGAAGTAGAAACCGGTGGTCTTCTTCTGAATAGGATAGGCGAGCTTGCGAAGGCCCCACGACTCCTTGTTCACGATCTGACCGCCGTTTTCGGTGATGACACCCTGGAATTTGTCAGCGACCTCCTGTACCTGGGCATCGGACAGCACCGGCGTGACAATGAAAACGGTTTCGTAATTGTTCATAATGCTTTTGATTAGTTGTTAATCCCTTTTCGGGACGGCAAAGATACGCATTAAATCGGGAAATGAAAAATTACACACGAAAAAAATCGTTCATTTTGTGATTCTTGGCTCTTTTTTCCTATCTTTGTCGAACATACTGACAAACACGGAAAGTGTAAGTCTGTTCCCCGGGATGAACGTAGGAAATTCATTTGAATTGGGAATGGGCATGCATCTTGCCGCGTCGTATCCGTTGCTGCGGATATAGGCGTGGGAGTTGTTGCTTATTTTTAATTCAAAGGTATCCTACGACCTGTCCCGATAAAATAGGCTTCGGCACCACGCTTTCTCTTTTGTTTATGCTGCCGGGGTGCGGGCGGCAAATAGATTTCGTTATGGAAAATATTTACTGGAAAAAAAGTATCGGCTCGCTGATCGGAGCCATTTGGCTCTATACGTTGGCGGATATTGCTGCGAATCTTTCAGATATTATCGGCTCATTGTTTAGTTTGGGCGGATGGTCGGGCTCTTTTGCGGCGATGGCGGGAGGCGGAATGTTTATCTCCCAACCGTTTAATATCCTGGGGTGCCTATTGGGTCTTCTGACAATTTTTGGTTATGTCTACTTTTATATCTCTCTGTCGAAGTTTATGCATCTGCAACAGAGTGATGCTGATTATGAGGGAGTTCGTAAGGTCAGGATGTCATATATATTAATCGCATTGGCTCTATTGGCCGGTTTCTTCTGGATTGTCGGAAAAATTATCGGGTTGATTCTTGTCGTGATTGCTTATATTAAGATGCTATCGGGATACAACATGCTGAAAAAGTCGGCGACCTATACGGAAAGGGCTCGGCGTGGGGCCAACATGCTTTTTTATGTCACGATTTTTACGTTGATTGCCAAATTTGTCGGATTTCTCCCATTCATTGGCGACCTTGTTGAAACCGGTATGATGATTATCCTCTTTTTCTGTACGTTGGCAGGTTGGCGCCGCATTCAGCTGGGAGCGCCTGAACTTTCTCAGAGAATGATCGCTCTCCAGGAGGCAGTCGTAGAAAAGGAGCAACGCAATATCATTCGTTTGATTTTCTGTTTTTGGGTCTTGGTTTTATTGGTGGTAGGTTTGATGCCGAGCTTGATTGATCCGGGAGCTGGTTATCTGTATCAGATACTTGGATTCTCGATACTTTTATTATTCATATTCGGTTTTTGTCTCCGGCAAAGCGAGAAGGCGTAAGTCCTTTGGCTAATTAATTGCGCAGGAACGCAGCAAAAAATCCCCCGAACTGATCGGGGGATTTGCTGTGCGATGGGGTTATTTTTCCGGGAAGCCCTGCGCCTTGAGCCTGATCTCGCCGCCGTCGGGCGTCACGAGGTAGGCGCCCGTCGCCTCGGCCGTGATGTGGCCGATGACGTCGACCAGCCCGAGGCGCATCACCTGTTCCTGCATCGCGAGCGGTACGGTGAAGAGCAGCTCGTAGTCCTCGCCGCCGTTCAGGGCCGCAATGACCGGGTCGGTGTGCATCTCCTCGGCCAGCGCCGTGGTCTGCCGCGCGATGGGGATGCGGTCGAGGTAGATGCGCGCGCCGCACTTCGATGCCTTGCACAGCTGCATCAGGTCGCTCGCCAGGCCGTCCGTCAGGTCGATCATCGACGTCGGCGTGATCTTCTCCTCGAGGAGCGCCTCGACGATGTCCGTGCGCGGGCGCGGCTTGAGGTACTTTTCCAGCAGGTATTCGTATCCCTTGAACTGCGGTTCGGGGTTCTTGACGTCGGCGAGCACCCGCTTCTCGCGCTCGAGTAGCTGCAGGCCCATGTAGGCGGCTCCGAGGTTGCCCGTCAGGCAGATCAGGTCGTGCAGCTGCGCGCCGCCGCGGTAGACGATGCGCTCCTGCGGGGCGTGGCCCAGCGTCGTCACCGTGATGACGAGTCCGGTCATCGAGGCCCGCGTGTCGCCGCCCACCAGGTCGATCTCCAGCTCCCTGCAGGCGAAGGCGATCCCTTCGTAGAGGTCTTTCAGCGCCTCGACGGGGATTTTCGACGAGACACCGAGCGATACGGTGATCTGCGACGGCGTGGCGTTCATCGCCAGGATGTCGCTCACGCCCGCCGTCACGACCTTGTAGCCGAGGTGGCGGAGCGGAAAGTAGGTCAGGTCGAAGTCCACGCCCTCGTAGAAGGAATCGGTCGTGCAGAGCATCTCTTCGCCCGCGGGCGGGGTGATGACGGCGGCGTCGTCGCCCACGCCCCGGCGCGTCGAGGCGTTGTGCGGCGTGAAGGGTCCGGTCAGCAGGTCGATCAGCCCGAACTGGCCGAGCGTTGCGATCTCGGTGCGTTTTTTCTGCTCCATGGATAATAAACTTTTTACAAAACTAACGATTCTTTGCCGTTTCCACAAAAAATAACGTATTTTTGTCCGTTCAATCAAAAATACGGATTCAGATATGATAAACATCGTCTTATTCGGCGCCCCGGGTTGTGGCAAAGGCACGCAGGCCCAGCGTCTGAAGGAGCGCTACGGCATCGACCACGTCTCGACGGGCGAGGTGATCCGCGGCGAGATCCGCCGCGGCACGGAGCTGGGACGGAGCATGGAGTCCTACATCGCCCAGGGCAAGCTGGCCCCCGACGAGATCGTCATCGGCATGATCGCCAACTACGTGGCCGAGCACCTCGACGCGAAGGGGTGCATCTTCGACGGGTTCCCCCGCACGACGGTCCAGGCCGAGGAGTTCGACAAAATCCTTGCAAAACACGGGCTGAAGGTCGACATCATGGTCGACATTCACGTTCCGGAGGAGGAGCTGGTGCGCCGCATTCTGCTGCGCGGCAAGGAGTCGGGCCGTGCGGACGATGCGTCGGAGGAGGTGATCCGCGACCGGCTGAAGGTCTATCACGATCAGACGGCCGTCGTGTCGGATTTCTATGCCGCGCAGGGCAAGTATGCCTCGGTGGACGGCATCGGCTCGATCGACGAGGTCTTCGACCGGATTGCCGGCATCGTCGACAACGTGAAATAATTGCGCCTTCCGGTGTGCGGCGGTCCCGATCGGGCTGCCGACAGTTTGGATGCGTCCTTGCGGCGTCCGCCTCTTCGGCGGGCGCCGCCTTTTTTGGAAGGTAAAAAGTAAAAAGTAAAAGGTGGAAGGCGGGAGGAGGGGTCGGTGCGGCGGTGCGGACAAAAAAAAAGACGCCCACCGTATGGATGGACGTCTTCGTGCTTTCGCTCGGATTCCGATTACAGGGCGTTGACGTGGAGCTGGATGGCGCTCTTGAGGTTCGCAGCCTTGTTCTTGTGCATGATGTTGTGCTTCGAGAGCTTGTCGAGCATCGCCGTAACCTTCGGGAGCAGTGCCTCGGCGGCGCTCTTCTCGGTGGTTGCACGCAGCGCCTTCACGGCATTGCGGGCCGTCTTGTGGAACAGACGGTTGTGCGCACGCTTCTTCAGCGTCTGACGAATCCGTTTCTTCGATGACTTATGGTTTGCCATAATTCGTGTGTTTTTATTTTTTTACTTTTTCAGTTGCCTGTTCTCAAAACGGCCGTAGCCGCCGGCGGATAGACCCTCGGGTCCGCTCCTGGTTTGTTGTTCACCCGTCGGAGTCGGGGAGATTCCTTTCGGGTTGCGTGCGGGCTGCTTCTGCGGTCTCGGATTCCGGGCTGCCTGCGCCTCCCGTGCCATCCTTGCCTCCCTCGCATCCTCGCTTTCGCCATTCCGGGCTGCACCTCTCATGCTGCCCCTCCTCCGTCGTTTGTAGCCCATAGCAGAATCGAACTGCTCTTTCAAGAATGAAAATCTTGCGTCCTAACCGATAGACGAATGGGCCTCTACCACTATCGCAGACCCCGATGGGACTGCTTTAGCGGTGCAAAGGTAAATAAAAAAAGCAGTTGTGCAAAAAAATATGCGGAAAAAAGTGGTGCCGGTCAATTTTTGGTCAGCCGAACCGTCTGTGTCGCAGCGTCGAAGACGATGCCGCCGCCCGTGAAGAGCCGTTCGATGTGGCCGCTTGCGCCCATTTTGGCAGCCGGCAGGCAGTGCAGCTGCGGCGTGTCGATCAGCGCCACGGTGTCGCAGAGCGTGAGGGCCACGTCCAGGTCGTGCGTCGAAAAGAGGATGCACTTGCCCTCGTCGTGCGCCAGGCGGCGCAGCAGCAGCGCCAGCTCGTAGCGGTTCGGCAGGTCGAGGAAGGCCGTGGGCTCGTCGAGCAGCATGACGGGGGTGTCCTGCGCGAGGGCCCGGGCAATCATCACGCGCTGGCACTCGCCGTCCGACATGCGGTCCATCGTCTTGCGGGCGAAGGCCTCCATGCCCACGAGCGCGAGGGCGCGTTCGACGACGGCCCGGTCGGTCTCCTGCATGCGGCCGATCCAGTTGGTGTAGGGGGCGCGGCCCAGCGCCACGACATCCTCGCAGGGGAGGTTGGCGATGCGGACCTTGTCCGTGGTGACGAAGGCCACGGTCTCGGCCCGCTGGCGCGGCGTGAGCTGGTCGAGCGGCCGTCCGCACAGCTCGATGCGCCCTCCGGCGGCGGGTGCGAGCCCCGCAACGGCCCGCAGCAGGGTGCTCTTGCCCGTGCCGTTGCGGCCGATGAGGGCCGTCAGCGTGCCCGGGGCAAGCGTGGCCGAGGCGTCGGTGAGCAGCGTGCGGCTGCCGTAGGCGAGGCGGATATGGTCCAGAAGGATGCTCATGGCTTAGAAGAGGTTGCGGTTGCGGACAACGACGAGAATCACCACCGGGATGCCCATCAGGGCGGTGATGGTGTTGATCGGCAGGGCGAGGCTCTTCGAGATGAGGTCGCAGACGAGCAGCAGCGCGGCGCCCGTGAGCACCGATCCCGGAAGGAGGATGCGGTGGTCGGCCGACACGAAGAGCATGCGCGCGAGGTGGGGTACGGCCAGTCCGATGAAGCCTACGGGGCCGCAGAAGGCCGTGACGGTGCCTGCCAGCAGCACTGTGGAGAGGAAGAGCAGCGAGCGCGTGCGCTGGATGTCGAGCCCCATCGTGCGGGCGTAGTTCTCGCCCAGCAGCAGCAGGTTCAGCGGCTTGATGACCGCCACGGAGATCACCAGCCCCGCGGCGACGGCCGGGAGCATGAGCGCCAGTTGGGCGGAGGTGACGTCGCCGAGCGAGCCCATCGTCCAGACGACGAACGACTTGAGTGCCGCCTCGCTCGAGAGGTATTGCAGCACCTCGACCACCGAACTGACGCCCGAACCGAACATCATGCCGAGGATCAGGATGACCATGATGTCCTTGATGCGGCGGCTGACGGCCATGACGATCAGCAGCACGAGGGCTGCGCCGAGCCACGCCGCGCCGGCGATGCCGAGCGACTGGACGAACGAGTGGCCCGAGATGCCGAGCAGCGGGGCCCCGAGCAGGAAGAGCGCGACGCCCAGTCCGGCGCCGGAGCTGATTCCGAGGACGTAGGGCCCGGCCAGCGGGTTGCGGAAGAGCGTCTGCATCTGGAGGCCGCTGGCGGCGAGGGCCGCACCGGCCGTGAGGGCCGTGACGGCCTTGAGCAGGCGGAACTTCAGGACGATGGTGCGGGTCGTGTCGTCGCAGACGCCGCCCGTCAGCGCCGCCCACACGTCGCGCAGCGGCACGGCGACCGACCCGAAGGCGAGGTCGGCGACGAAGAGCCCGGCAGTCAGCAGCGCGAGCAGCAGGAAGAGCAGCGCGTGGCGGGACATGGTCTATTCGAGTCTTTTGTAGTAACAGCAGCACGAATCGGCTGTGCCGTCGTCGTGCAGCAGGGCAATGAGGTCGGCGAGCACGCGGTCGGGCCGCACGACGCCCGACTCCCAGAAGTCGGAGCCGCCGGCGGGCGTCTGGCGGCGGTTGTTATTCCACACGCGGCGGTTGCGCACGGCGGGCACCGCGGCGAAGCGGGGATTCTGGGCCGTCAGCTCGCCGAGCGTGTTGCAGGCCCCGACGTTGAGCCAGACGTCGGCGTCGTTGGCCAGCAGGTAGGCCTCCTCGGCGTCGACGGCCACCGAGCTCGACGAGTCGTTCTGCGTGTAGACATACTCGCCGCCGGCATCCTCGATCAGGCGGATCATGTAGCTGCGCGACGAGGGCATGAACCACGTGTCGCGGTAGGGGGTGTTGAGCATGACGCGCGGGCGGGCGGGCGTGGTGTCGACCTGCGTGCGCAGCGCCTCGTAGCGTGTCGCAATCTGCCGCAGGGTGTCGGCGCCCGCGTCGCGGCGGTCGCAGAGCTCGGCGGCGAGCATCAGCCACTCGGCCTTGCCCAGCGGCGACTCCTCCACGTAGTCACCTACATATATATAAGGGATGCCCAGCTCGCGGAGCTTGCCCGTGACGATCGTGTTCTCGCCCGCGATGCCGTAGAGCAGCACGAGGTCGGGCCGCATGGCGGCCAGCAGCTCGAAGTCGAGGTTCGTGTCGTAGCCCACGTCGCGGACCGTGCCTGCGGCGCGGCGGGCCTGGATGTCGGTGCTCGAGAGGTAGTCGATGCCCGAGACCCCCGCGATGCGGCCTGCCTCACCGAGTGCATCGAACATCGCCACGTGGCTCGACGACATGCAGACGACGCGGCGGACAGGCGCGTGGACGGCCGTGCCGTCGAATCCTGCGGGGGCCTCGTTTTCGCCGCGCAGCACGAGCAGGTGCTGTGCGACCTGCGTGGCTCCCTGCCAGGGGTTGCGCACGGTAACGAGCGAGCTTGTCCCGTGCTCCGTGCCGCGGATGTCGAATCCCGCGGCGTAGCGGGGCGTGTAGAGCTCCACGGTGAAATCATCGGGCGTGCGGGCTCCGGAGGAGCCGCAGGCGACGGCCAGAAGGGCTGTGAGCCCGGCCAGAAGGGGGTAAAAAAGTCTCATCGCCTGCAAAAATAGAAAAAAAACTTGCAGAAATATGGATGTTTCTGAAAAATATACTATATTTGCAGTCCCAAACCGAGAGGTAACGGATATCCGGGGCCGTCGGGAAAGGGTAATCGGGGCGTAGCTCAGTCCGGTTAGAGTACACGTCTGGGGGGCGTGTGGTCGCTGGTTCGAATCCAGTCACCCCGACTGAAGAAAAGGCTTGACAATCACATGATTGTCAAGCCTTTTTTGTTGTTGCGCCTGCCTGCCGAACGGGCGGTTGACGCCGCGGTTGACGCGAAAAAGTCAACCAAGAAGTCAACCAAAACCGATGAAAACCTGTGTTTCTGAGAGAATAGGACGAAATCATCATTGACGGACCGGGTTGCTCTTGGACGAATGTCGAGCGGACAGGCCATCTACATGGACCATGTAATTGAACAAATCTGCGAGGACAATTAGCCTCGTGTTACAACGAACAAAGTTCTAAATCCAGATTAGTGGCTCTTGGAGAAAAACTTTGTTTTAGCGAAATTTGTGTTGCAACAACCCTGAAAAAGAGGGTCTATGCCATTGCATTTCCAAAGATTGTTTCCTACTTTTGCAGGAAACATATTGAATTACGGAAGTGTAACTTTATTCTCGTGCGACGAACGTAGGAAATTCATAGCACAATAGAGAGAATAGGTGGCATGACTCTCCCGTCATATCCTTCACGGATACGGCGCGGGGTTGTTGCTTATTTTATCTATTGGGTTTCCTACGACCTGTCGCACTAAAATAAAGCTCCAGCCCTGCGCTTCCTTTATTTATTATTAACAACCATTAAAGGGCTGATAATGGTATAATTATAAAAACCATGTATTGTCCGATTTGTGGAACTGAAATGTTACCCAATGCAAAATTTTGCCCTAATTGTGGAACTTCCAAAGATGAGAAGACTATTAAAAATAAGCCTAATGATCAAATAGCCTGCCCCAAGACATATTTGGTAGAATCAATCTTAGTTACGCTATTTTGTTGCCTGCCATTTGGAGTCGTCGGCCTTATAAATGCAGCTAATGTAAGTTCTAACTTCGCGGCAGGCAGATACGAAGAGGCAAAGACCGCCAGTTTGAATGCAAAAAAATATTTAAAATTAGGAATTATTATTACAGGAGTCGCCTGTCTCATTTACCTCATTATATTACTAATAATGATTGCAACAAATAGCCTATAACTACCATCTAATGAAAAAGAAGTTTACTATTGTAATGCTAATAAGCACTACAATACTTCTGATATTAATATATGGTACATTTGACCCAGAAAATTCTAGAATATATCCAAAATGTCCTTTTTATATGTTAACAGGACTAAAATGTCCTGGATGTGGATCTCAAAGGGTAATCTATAACTTATTAAATCTCAATATTCACAGAGCTTTTGAATATAACGCATTTCTGGTTTGCATGATTCCGATTATTCCACTATTCATTATCATACAGGCTTGTAGAAAACAATATCCATCCTTATATAATATTATGTTTGGAACCCCATTCATTATAGGGATATTAGTAATCACAATTTTATGGTGGGCTATAAGAATTATATTAGACATATAAATTATCAATTATGGAGAACAAAAATGTTACAGAATGCCCGAATTGTGAGCATACGATAGCAACATTTTCTCAATTTTGCCCATTCTGCGGATATAAGTTACATTGCGAATCCGTTCAGGAACGAATAGAATACACTTATAATAAAATGGCAGAAGATGAAGCAAAAAGTTTTAGAAGTGCTAAACCATGGTACGGATTCTCCTGTATCATCTGTCTATTCCTAGGTATCATGCTGATAACTATAGACATAAAAAGCTGGGGAATTAGTCTTATAATTCTTAGCATATTATTATTTATCAACGTTTTTAGAAAGAGGGATATGTTTAACAATTAAAATTTAAATTTTAAATATGGCTAATAATTACACTAGAAGAAAGTACAATAGCGTAAAAAATGACTTTATTGTATTGGGACGTTCATGGACTAATGGAATCTTCAACAGAAGTATCACAGCAATAACACCAGATGGCATTTGGCTTTCCGAACTAACATTGACCAATGCGTTAATCGAATATGGCTTCTTTGAATGGAATTGGATCGATTCTATCATGATTGTAGCCAAGGAAGAAATCGCATATTTCATCATGAAAGATATGGATGCATGTTTATCTTCAGTGTGTACATGGCAATTTAGATTCTTATACAAAAAGAGTTTAGTTA
>ERZ809276.383-NODE-383-length-17807-cov-220.032503_pt1 | contig 17807 bp, 11 predicted proteins | sample MGYA00520512_ERZ809276 | MGnify/ENA primary metagenome ERZ809276 (study PRJEB31576, sample SAMEA3212661) | Homo sapiens | biome: human-gut; feature: human gut; material: fecal | place: Sweden | collected 2012 ...
TTTATCTTCATTACCTTCAGCTAAGGTTTTGAATCTTGGCGTATCATGAGAGGAAATCAAATTGAACATAGATAAATCGTTGGTCCATGAATATCTAGCTAATAAATCTATCAATCTTTCTCTAGCTGTTCTGGCATTTATTATTTCATTTGCTATCAATTCTATAGCAATCTTTCTAAATTGATAATTCATGACTCCATCGAATTGATTTCCTTCAAGATAGTTTTCACTTGCCATCCAATCCTCTCCTATCATCAAAATAGATGGATTTATGGATCTTAATGTTTGATGTACATTGATCCAAAACACATGAGCTACTTCATCTGCCACATCAAATCTCCATCCATCTATGTTGTATTTAGATGTTATAGTGTTCAAAACTTTACAACCAAATTCTATTACTTTAGGGTTCTCAGTTCTTAATTTTGGCATGTATCCTGCACTTCCAAAAGTAAGATAATTCTTTTTATTGAAATCTGGTTTTCCATCACAATAATAGAAATCGAAGTATTTTGATTCCTTTCCATTTTCCATAACATCCTGGAACATATCATTTTTATAAGAAGAATGATTAAATACACCATCTAAAACTATCGACATTCCATTAGAATGGATTCTATCGACTAACTCCTTAAAAACTTTTTCGCCACCAAGTCTATCGTCTATCTTCAAATAATCTTCTACATCATATCTATGGTTTGATGACGATTTGAATATAGGTGTTAAATAGATGGTTGTAATTCCTAAATCTTTGAGATATTGAAGATGATCTTCTATTCCTTTAAAGTCACCTCCAAAGAAGGAGTGGCTGTTTGGTGTGTCTCCCACTTTTAGATTTACATCATTCATACAAGGCTTCGAATAATCACCTATTGCGAATCTATCTGGGAAGATTTGAATAACGGTTCCTTTTTTCCTTGCTATGGAAGGAATTATTGTTTCCTCGCTATCGAATATATGACATATTTGGAAGAAATTATCTATAGGATCTTTATTTTCATTTAAAGTATGAAGCCCATCGCTGAAGAAATAGCCTTCTTTGTTGTCCTCAGCTAGTTTTACTTTAAAAGCATAGGTAAATCTTCTGTCATCCTTTAGCTTTAAAGTCGATTCAAATACTTGAATAGAATCATTTTCTAATTCTATCTTCATAGGCTCTGATTCTAGGAGTGGACTGTTATATTTCTTAGCTCCGTAAATAACTTTAGCTTCAGATAAATAGCCCTTTTTTGCTATTAATCTTATAGAGACGCTTCCATCCTCATTAGTCCATCTAAAATTCTTACTTTGATAATGAAAAATATTTAAATTTGCCATAATTTCCTCCTAAGATATATAAACCTTCTCATATATATTAGCAAGCAAATTACAAAAAGTGGAAATAATGAGATTTTTCTAATTTATTCGATGCGTTTCAGGCATCCTATTTTTTCTTAAAATCGATATATTAGTTTTTCTTTAATATTAAAAAGCAATGCCGAGGGGGATTGGCATTGCTTTTAGTTTTAATATACTTTCAAATAGAATCAACTATGCATTTAAAGAATTACGGAAAGGTTCAGCTTTAGAACGAAGCTTAACGAACTCAGCTTCAATCTTTTCTTCACGCTCCAAAGCCTTATCCTTTTTAGCTTTTTCAGCTAATTCAGCCTGGTGTCTTTGCTCTTCAGTCATAGCATCTAACTTGGCTTTAGCTTTAGCATCAGCTTTGGCCTTCTTTTCCGCCTTCTTAGCATCAGCATAAGCTTTCTTTTCAGCGGCGGACTTAGCCTTTTCAGCTTCTTTAGCCTCGTAAGCGGCTAACTCATTCTCATAATTGAGACCTTTCTTTTCACAACGAGCTTTGAGTTCGTTGAGATCGTTTTCTCTAGACATTCTCTTGGATTCTTCTTCTTGAAGCTTCAAGGTCTCTTCGGCAGAAACATAGGTGATTCCCTTAGCTTCTGCAGCAGCTTTTTGATCGGCTACGATAGTTTCATGGTCGATCTTAGAGAACTTCTCGACATTCATGAAGAAGAAGAGGATAGCAATACATGCGTAGCAGATTGTTTCTCCACCGATGAATGTCCAAAGTGTAGCTTGTTGGACATTGCCCAAGTTTTCCGTGATTTTTTCACTATTATATCCGGCAGCAACAAGAACGGCGTTGATTATTCCATTGGCGATTCCAGTCATACCGGCCATGATGGCTCCGTAGACGGTCATGGTCAAACCATCAGTACGAATTCCATATACAGCTTCTTCATGATCGAGCATATCAGCCATCAAAGCAAGGGAGATATACATAGCAGGAGTGCTTCCTAAAGCCTTGATGACGAATGATGTAGTTACAAGAGCGAAGTTTGAAGGATCGATGAAACCAATAGCTCCACCAATTACTGAAATAAAAGCACCGAATAAGATTGACTTGCCTTTTCCAATCTTGTTAGCCAAAGGCCACACGAGCAACATACCTACAGCAGTAGGAATAGCACCGATGATTGAAAGGGTTCCTTGGAAGGTTCCACCATTAGCGGCAGAGTAAACTCCGTCGATGGCAAACCAAGACTGGCAGTAGTAAATCTGTGAGCAGTTCTTCAACATACCACCGAGTTGGTAGAGGAAGAAGAAACAGATGATAATCCACCAATATTTGTCTTTCAAGCATACTTTAGCTTGCTTGGAGAGAGGAACAGCTTTCTTTTGCTCGGCTCCATCGCCTTGTTGCAAGGAGAAGGACTCTTCAGTGATTCTTTCACGAGTGAAGTAGTACTCGATGATAGTTCCGATGAAGGTGATTACCATCAAAGCGATGACGAAGATTCTCCAATGGTCGTAAGAAGCTTGAGAATCAATTCCACCCTCCTTATCGACAAACAACAATCCCATGAAGAAAGGAAGAATCATGGAAGTCAATCCCATAGCTGCCAAAGCGGTAGCATTGGAGATTGTAGCCAACAAAGAACGATCAGTACTATTTCTTGTAGATAGAGTGACCAATGAACTATGTGGTGTGTAATAGAATGGATAAGCTACAGCAAACCAAAGGTTGTATCCGATGGCGAATACTACTAATGTGATAATTGAAGTAGGGGATTCTGCAGTATTAAAAGGTGTAGCTATGAACAAGACGATTAATGCGACGACAGATAAGACTGCGGAAAGCAAGAGAATAGGACGAGCTTTTCCTGCACGGGTCTTTGAGTGGTCCATCAAACGTCCGACGACAATGTTTCCTAAGACGACGAAGATGACTGAAATAATAGGAAGCCATGTTAAGAAGTCCTTGGCCCAAACAGTCATGTTGAGTACATCTGTCATGTACTTATTCAAGTAGCCTGACAAGATGGAGTTAGAAAGAAGTGCCAAAGTAGGTCCTACAAAGTAACCGAGAGCTCCTTCAGGGAAGATCTTAGCTTTTGCAGACTTCACCTTGGTTGAAAGAAGAGGATTGTCGAAGAAGCTCTTCTTTGCTTTTTTTTCTTTTCCTTGAGACATAGTGTCCCTCCTAAGATGATGTTTGCTTAGATTCAAAGTAAGCACTATCAATATAATTGGTAAGGGCTTTAGGTTTCTTAATTGTTGCCCAACTTGTATTTATTCTTGCTTAACTTGAAATCGATATCATTGCTTTTAGAAATTTAAACTTGTTAATTTGATTGATTGTTATGTTTTTGAATTAAAAAGACCACCCTTTTTATTAGGGTGGTCCTTCTAATGTAATTGTTTTTTACTTTACTAAAGAAACAGTTCCATAAGCGGGAATTGTAGTCCCAGCTTGTGTGAAGCTAATAGCTTCATTGGTAAAGTTTTGAGCGAAGTAGTATGTCTTTACCTCTTCTCCATCATGAATATCCAATGAATAGGATATGACGTGATCGTTGTCGATTAGCTTGGCTTTGAAGTTTCCACCAGTCTCAGTATTGTAGAAATCTAGGCACGAATAAGATGATCCGAGTTCTATAGCGTTTGTAGAACGATTCTTCAGTGCTTTTCTAAAGGCTGTAGAAATGTCTTTGTTATTCTTCAACAAATTCCAATCGATTTGATTTAACTTGTCTGAAGAGTTGTAGGAGTTATGAGAGTAGTAAACTCCATTTGTGAATGGATCTTTGTAGTAGGTGTCAGAAACTAACAAATCTTTATCTGTGATTTTCTTGGACTTTCCAAAATCTTGTCCAATTTGGAAGAAGGCTGAGGATAATGATCCTAGTAAGTTGTCGTTTGCCATGATTACTTCTTTATGGATGTCATTCTCAGTCATAGAAGAAGTTCTAGATAACTCGAAATGATCATAAAGAGTGAGGTTGTCGTGACATTCGACATAAGCGATTGAAGCTCCGATTCCATCAGCTGATTTACTGCTGTATGTAGGTCTTCCTGTCGATCCTGTCCAATAGGTTCCGGTCAATCCATAGTATATCTTTTCTAACTTAGTTTGGTTGATAGCTTCGCCATCGGCATATCCTAAGGCTTGCTGAATGTAACCACGAACTGAAGTGTCGTCGTTCTTTCCAGGAAGAGCGTCACGATAGTCGTCGTTGAAGGCACCTACCCAATTATCACCTTCGGCATTGATGTTTCCTTGGGTACCCATATCATAGTGACGATATCCGTAATCTGGATCTCCACTAAACATGGACCAACCTTCTCCATAGACCAAGATGTTGGGATCGACTTTATCCAAGGCTTTTCTAATCTCGACCATGGTATTCATATCTAAGATTCCCATCAAATCGAAACGGAAACCAGAAATGTGATAGTTCTTAGCCCAAGATATGACTGAATCCACGATGAATCTTCTCACCATTCCTCTTTGAGACGCGATATCTGCACCAGCTCCAGAAGAGTTCTTGCTTCTAAAGTAGTATCCGGGGAAGACATCTTCGAATGAAGTTCCATTGGATGAAGGCATATGGTTGTAGACGACATCCATTACAACTCCTAATCCGGCCTTGTTGTAATCTTCGACAAAGGAAGAAAATTCGTTGACTCTAGTCAATCCATTGTTAGGATCTGAAGAATATGAACCCTCGGGTGCATTGTATTGTTGAGGATCATAACCCCAATTATAGATTCCGGCATATGATTTGTTTATGTAATCTGAATCGTCTAATTTTGTTTCGTCTACTGAAGAAAAGTCAAAGGCAGGCATAATTTGAACATGGGTCAATCCATTGTCTTTCAATTCTTTGACATAGTCAAATCCGGTCTTTGTTCCATCTGACAATGAAGTGCCTGATTCATGCAAGGCATTGAATTTTCCTCTGTTTGCTGCTGTTCCATTCCAAGAAGTGGAAGAGGAAAAGTCACGAGTGTGCATTTCCATAATAGTGACTCCAGCATAGTTATCTGTGGAAGGAGCCCATTTGTTTGTAGTCTCCGATGCAAATTCTTTATCACCTTCATGAATCTTATCGAAATCTACTACCATAGATCTCTTTCCGTTGGCGTTAGATGAATATGCATATGGATCAGCAACATCCTTGGTGACATCGCCATAGTTGTTGACATCGAATGTGTAATAATATCCGTGAAGATTTCCTACCAAACCTACTGAGAATACACCTTTCTCATCTTTCTTCATCGTATATTGAGTTAACTGTTTGGTTGTTGCATCTTTATAAAGATTTAACTTGATGTCAGTGGCGGAAGGAGACCATACTTTGAAAATGGTGTTTCCGTTTTGAATAGTCGCACCAAGTTTTTCCATGGTGTAATACTTCAAATCGAAGTTACGAGATGAATAATATGGTTTAAAGTCTACTTCTGATAAGTCGGACATCAAATCAAGAGGATTGTAACAAAGAGAAATGACATACTTATAAGATAAATCCAAAGGTTTATCGATATTCAAGACTAATGTAATCTTATCTGAGGTGAATACACACTCATCATTTTTGAAATAAATCGAGCGTTTATATTTTCTTTCAGCTCCATTATATCTAAAGATTCTTAAAGTCAATCGTTTAGATTTTATAGCGGATGCATCAGGAAGTGTCTCTAATAAGTTCTTCTTTGTCTTTGCGTTCAATTCTATTGTGTATGAAGTTGTTCCGTCAGAATTATTGACTTCTTTGTAGATGGCGGATTCTACAGGAGTTACTGGGAAGTCATTGATTGAATAATACACGCCTTTAGAATCATCAATCCATATACTTCTATGACCGTTTTCATCTACTTGAATCTTAGAAGGGTCTATTACTAAATCACCTTTTTTATCTTTTTTATCACCTGATGCATCTCTAAAGATCAATCCGGTAAAAACATTGTCTTCAGTCAAGGTGAACGAAGACGAAGGTGTTCCGGTAACATCATCAGTCCAGGTGTTGAAGCATTCGTATTCTTGATTGAATGTCAAATAGACAGGAATGAACGGAATATCATCTCCGGTCTTTTCAAATGTCACGTTATCAGCTGATGATACTGGGAATAAAGATCCAGGAAGCGAAGGATCATCCGACCATCCCCATACATAGCTTCTATCGGTCCTTTCACCATCATAGGCTAAATAGATGTTTAAATCAGAAGGCTCGGTTTCAGCAGCAGTACTCTTGGGAGTAGAACTTGCGGCTTCGTTTCTTTTTCCTTCAATTGGAACAGCACCATTACAAGAAGCTAATCCCAATGACAATGTGACCAAACTCAACAATGTTAATTGATATGTTTTTTTCATAATTGTTTGTTTAACTCCTTATTTACTTGTGGTTGTTCCAACATGTTGGTTGAACTCTTCTACTGAGTAGAAAGCACTTAATGTATTTCCACTTTCTGAATTCCAATTTGCTACTAAGAACAAGTTGTAATGACCATTTGAATCAGCAACTAACTTTGTTTTATCTATTTCGACTTGAGTATCATTTGCATCGCCGTTTGCTTGTCTAGGCTTGTATCCTGTGAAGATATCGTCTTTACCGGTTAGAGTAAATTCATTGGCCACTGTTCTGTCATAGTCACTAAATCCAGAATAAGTCTTTTCGAACTTGAAGTATGCGTGAGCAAACTTATATGTTTCTATTCCTGTAACACTAGCTAATGTTTTGTTGTTCAAAGCATAGTTTTCACCACCGACTCCTCCCCAAGAGTAGATGTTGGTTCTACTATTTGCCCAACCTTCGTTATAATTGCTCAAATCAGCTGTAAAGTAGACATTGAAGTCTTGTGGATTTGTTTCATCTGCGGGTGTTGGAGTTGTAGTTACTACAGGAGTCAAGAATGTCACAGCATCATCGGAGTTATTGAATGCTTTGACTGCTCCATTTGAATTTTCTGCTATGTAGATGTTGTAGTTTCCATTCTCATCAGCTTGGATAGTAGTCAAATCAACGCTTCCACTTTGGGTTGTAGCGGCTTTATCTCTTAGCAAACAACCAGTGAATACATTGGTTTGCTTTAATTTCAAAGTGGCTTCAGTAGTAAATTCCCAATCTGTGTATCTCTTATATTTGAATCCATATTCAAGATAGACGGCATTGAATTCATACTCACCAAATTTCTTTGTGGTGCTGGCACCCAATCCTGTATTTCCTGGTCCACCCCATAACCATAATGAGTTCTTATCTGTCGAATAATAATAGATATTGTAGTTTGACGGTTCTGTTGTAGCATCCTTAGGCCAAACTGCAGGTGTGCTGGATGTCAAGAACTCATTCAATCCTTCGATAGAATCGAAAGCTCCAGTCTCGCCATCTTCTTTTTCACCAATGTAGATATTTGTTTTACCTTCAGATTTAGGTGCAGGCAAATCGATATCATCAGCATTAGATGAAGTTCCATCATCATTCTTGACCTTGGTTCCGGTAAATGCGGAATCTCTCGTCACTTTGAAATGGGATGTTGTATCTGTATCGCTCCAGTTTCCATAACAATAATAGTATGTGTTGAAGTTGAGATATAGAGCAGAGAATGTATATCCACTTTCTGCACCATCTAAAGTTAAACCTGTGGCAGTGAATTTTAATCCACAAGAACCAGTTCCACCCCAAAGCCAGAACATTGTTCTTTTGGCTTTAGAATTAGCACATGTATAGTAGATATTGTAGTCACCAGGATCTGTGACTTCATCTTGTGCCCAAACTGGAACTATTTCATCGTCATAGATAGGATCATCAGGATCTATAGGAGTAGTATCCTTTGGAACTTCTGTTGTGGCTGGTCCATCAACGAAGTCTCTATCTTTCGATGGTGTGGTAGGATTTGTAGGTTGTCCACCAGTATCCGGTTTGTCTGGCTTGTCAGATGGTGTTGACGGCTTACCAGAATCTGTCTGATTAGGCTGAGTCGTAGTTGTCCTTGGTGTTTCCTTGCAGCTTTCAAGTCCCAAGGAAATTAACAAAAGACCTGAAAGCAAAAGCAGAGATTTCTTTTTCATTTTAATACCTCGTAATTTTTATTATAATTCAAGAAAGAGAAAGAATTGGAAAGGCTTTTATATATTTTTAGATTTTAAATGAAATTCAGCGGGCCTAAAAATAATAAAAGTCAAAATATAAAGTTTTATGAAACGCCTGCATTTCCTATCTTTACAATTTTCTTTCATAATTTTATATAAAAAGCTCAGGGTTGTCCTGAGCTTTCTTACCGAGTTTCAACTACTTATTAGGCGTTAGCTTTCTTAGCTTCAGCTTCTTTCTTCAACTGCTTATTTAACTTTTTCTTCTCTCTTCCAGCCTTGAAGTATTGATGCAATCCTTTGTGGAAATGTCCGTTGAACATCATCAAGAGACCTTGAAGTTGATTCCATGAGACGGCACCATTTGTCATTCTAGACAAGACTTTGACGGTCTGGTTAGATACACCCATGATCAAGGTATCAGCCATCTTTTCGTTTCCGAACTTTCTGAACATCTTGGTCAAACCGGAGATTACATGAGCGAAGAATCTTCCAGTCCAGCCCTTTGCATATTTGAGGTCAGACATAGTGGTGTTTGAGGTAATTTCGATTCTTGTCTTTTTCTTGTTCAACCATGTGAAGGTGTGAGGAGGAATAGGTCTTCCCAATAACTTCTCAAATTCAGCATCGGGAACATTTGTTACATCGCCAGTGAAATAGTGAGGAAGCTCTTCTTGTGTATAAGGAAGAGGTGCATTTGTTCCTTCGACATGGAATGAAGTGGTCAATTGCATGTCGACACTTGAAGAACCTATTGAAATTTCATAGTCTCCAGTTTCGACTTCCCATTTGTTTGTCTTGATGTTGAAGTAACGGAATGACTTATCATCGAAAGGAATGAAGACTTCTTTTTCTTCTCCAGGAAGCAAGTTGGTCTTAACAAATCCTTTGAGTTCACGTACAGGACGAACGATTCCAGAGCTAGGAAGTCCGATGTAGAGTTGGCTGACTTCCTTACCTTCTCTATCACCGACATTCTTCACCTTGAAGGTGACACCCTTCTCGTCAACTTTGATATTAGAGTATTCGAACTTGGTGTAGGAGAGACCAAATCCGAAAGGATAGCAAACTTTGATATTTCTTGTGAGATAGTAACGATATCCGACAAACAATCCTTCTCTATATTCAGAAGTTACATCCTTTCCAGGATAGTAGTTGAATGAGGGCACATCCTTGTATTGGCAAGGGAAGCTCTCAGACAATTTTCCAGAAGGATTTACTTTTCCAGTGATGATATCGACAATGGATTTTGCTCCGGATTGTCCACAGAGTGATCCATAGATGATAGCGTCGCTGTTGTCACGAATAGCACCTAATTCTACAGCACATCCACAGGAGAGAATGGTGACGATCTTCTTTCCAGTAGCTCTTAAAGCTTTGATCAAATCGATTTGGTTTTGAGGGATGACATAGGTGGTTCTGTCCATACCTTCGACTTCGGAGAATTCATCCAATCCTAAGTAGAGAAGGACTACATCAGACTTTGCAGCCAAAGCCAATGCTTTCTTTACTAATCCCTTCTTGGTCTTTCTTCCAATTCTCTTGAAACCTTCCTCGTATCCGATGAAGTTCAAGCCTGAAGCTTTGATAGCTTCGAGACCTGAGACGATTTCAGAAGGATTGATGATGGAAGAACCTGCACCTTGGTAACGAGGATTCTCTGCAAAATCACCGATAACTGCAACTTTGACATCATTGTTCAAAGGAAGTATGTTTCCTTCATTTCTGAGCAAGACTACGGATTCATCCATAGCTTCCTTAGCGATATCTGCATCTTTCTTGAAATCGATAGGTTGATCTTTGTCATAGGGAGTCTTGGTCTTGAAGACTAAATCCAAAAGGTAGTCGACATTTTGATCGAGGATGGATTCATCCAATTTTCCATCTTTGATGGCTTTGACGATTTCTCTATTGGTCTCACCGACAGTGGTAGGCATTTCGAGTGAGTTCATACACTTCAAACCTTCGACTCTGTCGTTGTTTCCACCCCAGTCAGTCACTACAACACCGTCAAAATTCCATTCATCTCTCAAGATATCCATTTCGAGATGCTTGTTTTCGTTTGCAAAGTATCCATTTAAGGAGTTATAGGCGGACATGATGCAAAGTGCTTGTCCTTCCTTGACTGCGATTTCGAAGTTGGTGAGGTAGAGCTCACGGAGTGTTCTCTCATCCACGACTGAATCCATGGACTCTCTCTTCAATTCTTGGGAGTTGGTGGCAAAGTGCTTTACACATGCAGCGATTCCGTTGGATTGGATACCTCTGATGTATCCAGCATCGATCTTACCAGCGAGGTAAGGATCTTCGGAAGAATACTCAAAGTTTCTTCCACAAAGTGGGTTTCTCTTGGTGTTGCAGCCAGGTCCTAACAAGACAGAGACTCTTCTAGCCTTGGCTTCTGCACCGATTGCAGCTCCGACTTTTTCGGAAATCTCTGGATTCCAAGAATTTGTGACTGCTGCGACTGAAGGAAAGCAGGTAGCCTTCAAAGACTCATTCAATCCCAACTGGTCTGAATCACCAGCTTGTTTTCTAAGTCCGCTAGGGCCATCAGATAACCAAATCGAAGGAATTCCAAGCTCGGGAATATCCATAGTTTCCCAAACTGTCTTTCCTGACATCATTGAAGCTTTCTGCTCAACTGTCATTTTCTTAATCAAATCTTCATGTTTCATTTCAATATCCTCTCTATAAAAGGGTGAAATCCTTTACTTGTGACGTATATATCATAATATTGTTTTATTGAAAGCACTTTTACAAAGCCTTACATTTCTTAATTTATTTCCTAAACTTAGATAGGAAAATCAAATCGGATAAAAAAAGGATGTGTGGTTGAGCACATCCTTTTTAGATTCCTAATTTATACTAGTTTAGAAGAATGTTCCTCTAGCTTCTTCCTTGACTTCCTTGCTGGCAGTGAAGGGGATTCTAGTGGTGTATCCGTCTTTAGCAGCGACGATCATCTTGGTAGGCCATTGCATGATGTCATGGTTCCACTTATAGATAGTATCGTTGTATTGCTCTCTAGCAGCAGTGATTTCCTTTTGGAGGTAGGAGTTTTGTCTCAAGCACTCTTCGAGTTCGTTATGGGCTTGGAGGTCAGGATATTGCTCGAAAGCAACGTTGATTTGACCGAAGAGCTTGTCGATGTTAGCGTTTGTCTCATTTCTGAGATTGTCGTCAGCAGCTTTTCCATTTCCACTTCTATAAGCAGCAATCTTTGTGTAGGTATCCTTGTCGAGATCGATAGCCTTGTCCAAGAGCTTGGCAGCGTTCTTCAAGATTTGAACTCTTTGTTCCAAGAAGTTGTCAATTGTTGAAGCATCGTGTTGAACCCTTTGCTCCAAAGAACGGAGGTGGTTTCTAGCATTTTGCTTCATGAACAAGAAGATTACTCCTGGTAAGATTCCAAATATCCACAACAAAACTTCGAAAATCGTGGATCCTACTCCGACTTTGACAGGAATTTGCTTTTGGATGACGTTGACATCTCTTCCTTGCTCGGCGATAGGATCATTTACTTCATCTAATGGGTTTGCCATAATTTTTTGTCCTTTCTTTTTTTTATCTAATAGACTCGACTTTCATCATTGTTCTTTTTTTTGAACAAGTAAAGAATTACATATCTTCATCAACTATTTTATCATAACTTTGGTCTCTTTCACCACCAAGTGGAAAGCCTAGATTCCAACGATATCTGAAAATAGTTTGGTTTGTGTCTTTCATATGGTATCTTTGACCATAACTCATGGCTGGCTCTTCTTCACCTTCCTTCTTTTCGGGTTTGAAATCCTCTATATGGATGAATGTTCGTCTTGCTGCTTCAACATATTCTTTCCAAGGAACATCGACAGGATATAATCTTCCATTACCGGCCATGACCATGTCGACATATACCCTATCGTATACTTTGTTTGAAGTCGACAATACAGAGTATTGATCAGTAGATTTGCTCTTTCCATCAAAATTGACTTTGAGTATCTGGTCTGTAGAGGTTTCGGCAGGTCTAAAGACATCTAAGTCATCGTAGTTATTTACAACAGTCTCAGCCTCATATCTAGATACATTAGGTAGATCTTCATCGACATTGAATTCCCCACCTTCTGTGGTTTGATATAAAGGTATAGCTAATAGTGGAATAAGATCGAAGAATATTGAATCGAAGACTCTTTGTATTTCATCTACAAAGTCTTTCTTTAATTCATTGAAATCGTAGTTCACATAGAATCTTTCATAGTTGTAGATTGCACCACCATGAGCAGAACATATGATGTTGATCTTATGTTCCTTGTAGAAGCCAAAATCATCACCAAATCCTGCTTTTCCAGTCAATATTTCCAACATGTTTTGCTGAGCTAAAGGTGTGAATAATAATCTATATTGAACTTCGTTGTTTCTATCATAGGCCTTAAACATGACTTCAAACTTAGTATTTGCTAAAGGAGTGAAGTTTCTTCCTTGCTTGATGGCTTGATCAGCAAGTCTGTTCAATTCTTTCTCACCTCTCTTAGCTATTTTTTCAGCTTCAGCATCGGAAATCTTTCCAGTCATGTTTGGAGTTCTAGTAAAGGTTAAGTCTGGTGCTGCAGTATTTCCGTATATTAGGTAAGAATTAACTCCATATGTAGGACGAGGTGCAGTGTAATGTCCGATCAATGTTTCAGTTACAGTTCTAGTGTGGAGATCTCCATCTGAATCTCTATATGTTTCAGTATAAGTGACAACTCTTGAGCCGGTGTATGTCTGACTCACTTTGTCCATTCTCTTCACATTCAATCTTATGAACGGATTTCCTTGGATTGATCCAGACTGTACATCGACTATACATTCGTTTTTGGAAAGGGATTCACTATATTGATATACTTTCTCCAACATTCTTAGCTTTTGTGGAGTTAAGTAATCATCTAATTCAAAAATGTCTGTAGTCTCTTTTAAGACCTTTTTGAAATCGCTGAAATCAAAGTAATTGTAGACATTTTTCAAAGAGTTATAGACGTTGTTGTAAGCTTCACTAGCTTTGCCGCCAGTTTCCTTAGCTAATAAGGCTTGAGCCTTTATCTTTTTGTTGTAATAGAAGATATTTACACAAAGACAAGTGATGGCGATTGCACCACCTACTAATGTGGTGATTAAGCCAGGAATTATATTTCCATCTGGTGTTTTTGAATTTCCTACCCACATGAGGATTCCTATAATCATAGCTATCAGACTGATTGCCATGACAACGTAGAAGAAGTTTCTCCACCCTTTTAATTTCTTCAATCTATATTCATTTGCATTGTGATCATCTCTAGCTGATCTATATTTCTTACTTAGATTTTCATTCTCACCGGTGTTAATATTGGCTTTCTTCAACAATTCATCGATGTATTTTTCAGCATTTTCTTTTAATTTGGGCTTAAGTTCATTCAGATAGTAATCAATAGGATCATATTCATCACTATTTATTTTCATATTCCTACCTCCAATCACAATGTATAAATTATACAAGAAAAAAGAGGATTTTTGTAAATCCTCTTTTATATTCACTGATGCAAATTTTAATAAGTAGGCCTTCTAAGAATATCTCTAACGAATCTATAGAAAGCTAAGTATATGCAAATCAACTCCAAACGTCCTGCAAACATTCCAAATACTAAGACCCATCTTATCGCTATAGCATTAGCAATAGGAAGACCTACACCGGTTGTAACCCCAACACTCAATCCAGTACCAGACAATGCGGATGCAAACTCGAATATGCATTCGATAGCCGAATATCCATCGGTATTCTTTCCTAATATGGTTATTATTGTGCCTCCAACCATCATGATAGTTACATAAAGAATCAAATAACCATAGGATTCTAAGAAATCTAATTTGTTGATTTCTTTACTTTCTCCTAATCTATATATTGTGTGGGGATAGAATTTTCTCTTTGAAGAAAGTCTATCTCTTAAAGACCAATATAAAGCTTTGTAGGCTACGACAAATCTATATTGCTTTACACCACCTGCTGTAGATCCCATTCCACCACCGATGGTCATTGCTATGATGGATAGAATTAAAGCAGCTTCACCTAATTGTTTTATATCAGTCGTAGTAGAGAAACCAGTAGTAGTCAAGGCAGAAAAATAAAGATATGTTCCTTCTCTCCAAGAATCTAATACTGAGAGTTGCTGACTTAAGGAAGTGAATATAGAAGTGTAGAACAAAGGAATCATAATAATGCTTAAGATCAAGAAAAATTTTATTTCTGAATCTTTTAGTATCTTCTTCAACTTTCCTTTGAATAAGAAAAGATGTAATACGAAATTTGTTCCACCTAGAAGCATCAAAATAATAGATGTTATATTTATTGCTAATCCATTTACTGGCCAACCAGTAATAGAATTATATCCACCTTCATTTATTATTTCAGGTATACCACCTTCTCTAGTTGAAAAGCCACCTGTGGCAATAGCTGCTATCGCATGGTTGATGGCATCGAATGGCTCCATTCCTCCTATCAACCAATAAGATAGGAATCCAAGAATGATATATCCAATATAAATCAACAAGATCAATCTTGCAGATTTTGCTAGGTTTGGCATAAGCTTGTCGTTATGGCCCTCGGCTGTATAAAGCTTTAACCCATATTTATCTGAAATTGCGGAAGTGACGATCAAGACCAAACCTATTCCACCAAACAGTAGTAGTATGCTTCTATAAAATGTGTAGATATGGTATCCGGGGTAAGACATATCAAAGTTAAAGACAGTCAAACCTGTACTAGTATATCCAGAAGTGGATTCAAATACGGCATCTGAGAAATTCATTCTATATTTAGCAAAGTCAGGAGTTGTATATCCTCTTAACATGAATGGTACGGATCCAATAAGAATGGCTGATAACCATATCATGACTAGTAATGCTGAATCTTGGAATTTTTCTAGTTGTGTTCTTTCACGCTTATAAATCAAAAGAAATAGCAAGAATCCTAATCCTATCGAACTCATTCCCGGTATGAAAAAACTTAACCAGCAGTTTGATTCACCTGGATAAAAAGCAAGTAGAATCAAAGGGAGCATGGTGATGATTCCTATTAATATTAGGAATATTCCCAAATAGCCGAAAATCAATCTATAACCTTTAGCTTGCTTTTTCATTATTGCACAACTTTCTTTTCTTTTTGTACGAACTTGATAATGTCTTTTTGTTCCTTAGGAGAAGAGACGATAAAAAGCTTATCGTTTGGATAGATGGTGGTTTGTCCGTTAGGAATTATGACGCTGGGCTTTCTATAGACACATGAGATTGTTCCGGTCTTAGGAAAGTTTATATCCATAATCTTTCTTCCACTCAATTCATAGTTTTCTTTAACTATGATTTCAGTTAAAACAATTTTATCATCTTCAAAAGACATGGATTTAGTAAATTTCTCAAGTGAAGACTCACTAAAAATCGATGAAGCTAAGATTTGTGTTGATGATACGACACTATCTAGACCTAATTTTCTAAACAATTCGACATATGAAGGGTCGTTTACTGTACAAATACATTTCTTGACATGGAAGACTTTCTTTGCCAACATGCAGCTTACAAAGTTATCCGTATCTTCTTTTCCTAATGCTATGAAAAGATCAGCTCCTTCGATATGCGCTTCCCTTAGTATTGAAGTCTTGTACGGCTCACCATAGATGACTGGAATTTGATTGGATTTGACTAGATATTGAACTATATCTTTTCTCGAGTTGATGACAATCAACTCGTTTCCTATCTTTCTGAAGGCTTTGATGACATAGTCAGCAGCAGAGCTGCCATCAGCTATTACTATTCTCATTTCTTTAAGCCTCCATCATTCTTTTCTCTTATATCTAAAAATTCTTCTAAAGAGAGCTTGAAAGGATAGATTGCATGGACGTCACAGTTCTCTAATAAAACTTCCAAGTTAGGATCGTCCAATCTAACGTAGATTTGAGGAACGTTGTATATTTTTCTAGCGACTAATGCCAAAAAGACATTGGTGTTATCATCACCGGTGGTGATGATTATTTCTCTTGTTGAAGTTATGTATGCTTCTTCGAGAAGAGACATATCAGTGGCATCTCCAACAAATGTATAACCACTAAATCCCTCGGATAGTTTTTCAAAAGACATTGGATCAGAATCCATGATCATAACGTTTTTTCCGCTGGAGGAATCCTTGTTAGCTATGGAAGAACCAAGTCTTCCACAGCCGATTATTAGAGTCTTGTTCTTTAATAGACCACTGTTTTTCATCAATTTATCACCTATCCTTTAATTATTGAATTAGTATCTCTTTAGACTAAACTAAGTTATATTTTAACACTTAACATTAATTCTAGGTTAATTTATGATTTAAAGTGCTTTTATAGCTGAAATTATCAATATAAATTGAATATAGTTTCTTCCTAGAAGTTTTTAAAATCTTTTAGAAAGGAATTATTTGTCTATTTAGATTTCTTTAATAGAATAAACACTTCTAAATTCGATATAACAATATTGCCGAGTGGTATAAAAAGCAAAGTGAAAAGTTATGAGTGGAAAGCACGAAGAGAAAATAATAGGGTTAGTAAAGATGGTTTATTTACAAATAAAATTATAGAAGGATGTACATATCATTTGGACAAGAATAAAGATTATATTAATGACAATGTAACTTATGTTACTTTGGAAATTTATATTAATGGATCTAATGAACCAATAGTTTCAAATACTCTTACAATTACTGCTTTAAAACGTTGGTAGTCTTACTTAGAAATATTACTGCGTATTACCCTTTCCTATTATAATTTTGGCATTTACTGATTGAATGATCTATATCCGTTTTAAGAAATTTAACTTCTTAAAATTTAGTACCCAAATGTTGATAACCACACAAGGCATCCACACTTTGCAATTTATATGCTTTTGAAGTAATAGCTGTATGTGTTGCATTTTTCAGTTTCATATAAAAACAAACGCTTGATTAAGCGAGATAACTTAATCAAGTAAACTTGTTAAACTCAAACTAGAATGTTTCCTCATTACATATCAAAAAAGCAGCTAAATTGCATCCATCAAGTACATAGCAATCATAAGTATGACTTTCCTTATAAGTGGTCGGTTGATACTTCCAATCGAAAACCATACCAGATTCATTGTAGTCATAGTAGCTGCAATAGATTTTGCCATCGGTGGTTTCAAAGAATTTGTCCCAAGCTCTTTCTCTTTCAGAATTTGGCTTTAAGAAATCACCTTTCTCTTTGTGGAATGGTGTTAATTCAACTTTATCTGAATATTTCCATATATACATCACAGGTAAGTTGTAGTACTTATAATTAGCTTCAAATCCTAGGTCCCACCAAAAGATAACTTGTTCTCCTACTTCAAAGTCTTCTAATGTTAAGCGATTAGTCAATGTCACTAACTTAAGGCGACATTGATATTATCTGGCTGAATGGCTACTGAA
>ERZ809276.386-NODE-386-length-17787-cov-8.491654_pt1 | contig 17787 bp, 27 predicted proteins | sample MGYA00520512_ERZ809276 | MGnify/ENA primary metagenome ERZ809276 (study PRJEB31576, sample SAMEA3212661) | Homo sapiens | biome: human-gut; feature: human gut; material: fecal | place: Sweden | collected 2012 ...
TATTAATGTCGAGTCTGGAGATATCACCAATCAAAAGAGATCTGGACGTTGCTGTGATGTGCTTGCCGAAATATCGGGCATACCTGCCGATGCCCCGAATGCAGGATACGCCCTGTTCGCTCCGACAATCGAGCGATTTCTCAAAGAGCATCTTTTCGCCGACCTCTTTGAGCGCGATCTGCTGACATATCGGGAACGTGAACTCGCCACGGTGTCGGTTCTCGCCGGAGTGGGTGGCGTAGAGCCGATGTTCGAGAGCCATGCCGCAATATGTATGCATCTTGGCGTCACTCCGGAACAACTTTCGTCCTTGCTGAACATCGTGGAGAAGAACCTCGGCAAGACATATTCGGAACCGCTTCGCAAAGTGTTGAACCAATTGACGGAAAAGAAATGAAGAAAATAGTTTTATCGGCATTATTGCTGTCGGTTACAGCAATGGCCGGAGCACAAGAGCCTGTAACAATAGTAAAACAGGGACACTTCCCGGTAGGAGGCACAACCATACAGCGACCGGGAACGTATGATAACAGTAAATTTATCGGATGGGCCGAGCAGGAGGAGACGGGACAAAGTTATCGTGCCGACCACGCCTTCGTCGATTTTCAGATTCCAGCCGACGCCCATTGTCTGCCGCTGGTCTATGTACACGGTTATGGAGGTTCGGGCATCTGTTGGCAGATGACCCCTGACGGCCGCGACGGATTTGCCACGCTGATGCTGCGTCGCGGATGGAGCAGCTATGTCGTGGATCTGCCCGGACGCGGACGAGCAGGAAGAACGTCTGCGACAACAACGGTGAAACCAGTCGCCGATGAAATGTTCTGGTTCGATATATGGCGCATAGGTATCTGGCCTAATTACAATGAAGGCGTACAATTTCCGAAAGATTCCGCATCGCTTTCACAATTCTTCCGTGAAATGACTCCTGATATCAGCGACCATAAACAGGATGTCCCGGCCCTCAGTGCATTGGCAAAACGTATCGGGAATCATATTCTTGTCACCCATTCGGCTGGAGGCTTCCCCGGCTGGATGTCAGCTATACAAAATAAGGAAGTGAAAGCTGTCGTTTCGTATGAGCCCGGGGGCTTCGTATTCCCGGATGGCGAAGTACCGGAACGTATTGACGGACTGACCGGAGGTGTGGCGGGCACGCCCGTGCCGATGGAACAGTTCCGCCGGCTGACGGAGATCCCGATCGTGCTCTATTTCGGAGACTATATCCCCGAAACACCGTCCAAAAACCTCGGTGACGAGAACTGGCGCGTACGTCTGCAGATGGCCCGCAAATTCGTAGATACAATCAACCGGCACGGAGGAAATGCCACATTGATCGAGCTTCCCAAAATCGGTATTTATGGCAACACTCATTTCCTTATGCAGGACTTGAATAATGACCGACTCTCACAGCTTCTCGACGAATGGTTGAAGAGCAATAAGCAGACGAAGTGATTGTGTTTAACTTCTGAATAGGATAAATCGTTTTTCATGAATCCGTTGAACGACACGCTGCTCATAAACCTATTATCTGCATCTCGCTTTTGCTGCAAAGAAGAATTGGAGTCAGCATACAATGAATTTCTGCATACGGTCATCGAGGTCTGTGATAGTACACCGGATTATAAACAGCTTTTTCGGATTTTGACTCATACACAAGTTAGATTAGGCATATTGCATCCAGTGCGTAAACGGGTTAAATCAGTAACAGGAGAAATACCAGCTTCACGTTATATCGCGGCTGCTAAACGAATCGTTGAATCTGAGTTGAACTTATTGAACGAACGGATTATACATCCGTCGTTATTTCAGTTACCCCGCAATAATGATATTCCAGATTTGTTTTGGAGCTCGGAGTTTTCAAAACGAGATTTGGTAGAATTGCTCTCTGCATTGGAATATCTTGGTCCTATTTTGAATGCGGTCGGCAAGTATGCTCCATTTTCAGTATTGGTGACTTTCGCAGAAAAAACGCTTAATGTTTCATTGCCGAATGCCTATAAAATTCGGGAGGAGGTGTTGAATCGAAAGAGAAAAAAAGCACAGATTTTCTCGAACGCCTGATCGAGGCCTTAATCGAAAGAAGTACAAAATAAGACAATTGATTTGTAGCGATATAAGATGATATTTTGCGGGTAGTAATGTGGGTACTACCCGTATTTTATTTTGACCTGTTCGGAACTTTGCCCTTGGAAATCGCAAAACAATGGCTATGGAACTGAACGCAATCATCGAAGAGATGCAGGGTTGCATCTTCTCGCTTCAGCAACGGGTTGAGGAGTTGAAGGGCATGGACGACAAGTCGGCCGAGACGATTCTGCTTACACGTCAGGAGGCGGCCGACCTGCTTGGCAAGTCGCTGCGGCAACTCGACCGCGACTGCCGTCGTTACGGCATCCGCAAGGTCGCAGCCAATGGCGGCGTCCGTATCCCAAAAATAGACCTGCTCATACACATGGGGCTGGTGGCCCGTCCTGCGGAACCGCAGCGGAGCGAACTGGAGCGTCTTCTATGCAAACACGGCCGGCAATGAACTACCTCGCGGAGATACGACATTTCTACGACTGGCTCGAAACGGAACCTTTGCCCTCGAACGCCATCGTGCTGTGGCATGCCCTGATGTTCACGGCGAACCGCTGTGGCTGGCGCGAGGAGTTTTCTGTTCCGTTCTCGGTGCTGGAGAACCGCACGAAACTCGACAAATCGACCATCTGCCGCATGCGGCGTATTCTGGTCGAGCGGGGCGTTATCTCTGTCCGCGGACAGCGAGGACGACGTAGTGCCGTCTATCGGCTGAATCCCTTTGAGCGTCATCCGGCAGAGCACGACACGACGGTTTCTGCCACGCAAGTTCATTCGATGACCGGCAAAGCGTTGCAATCCGCAACGCCGACCGCCATCGTCTCCATACAGGACAGAATTATTCCGGAAAAAGAAAAAACAAGCAAAAAAGAAAAAGCGCCGCGCCGGCGGGAAGAGAGAAAAGGTTGCGCCGAAAAGAGAGAACCCATGCGGCAGAACCTGTCGCAGTTCCTCGCTTCGCTCGACGAGGCATGGCGTGCACCGATGAGCATCTGGCTGGAATACAAACGTTCGCGCCGCGAAGACTACCGCAGCGAGATGGGCGCCCGCAAGTGCCTTGCGCTGCTCCGCAACCTCTCGGGCGACGATCCGGCAGTTGCCGCAGCGGTGATCGACCGTAGCATTGCCAACAACTGGGCGGGACTGTTCCCGTTGCGGCCGGGCGATACTTCCGCGCCGTCACTTATCCGAAATTCCGGCGATGTGTTGCATCCTGCAACGGAGGAGCATGCCCGTCGTCTTCTGGAAAAGTTCGACCGCAGCACCAAGTGAGACAATGACCTCATTCCCCACATATCGCATGTCGTATATTCACCCTGCAAAACACCTCGTCATGGAGCCTCTTGCCACAATCATCGACCGCCTCTCGGCGGAAAAGCGACTCGTCGTTCGCCACGCTGAAAGCCTTTCATGGGGCGACCGCGAACGATGCGAAGCACTCTTCCGCGAAATCTTTCGGCGTGTGGATCGCACGGTTGTCCGTTACTGTCCATTGCCTGAATACGCTTCCGTCATCGGATGGATGACCGCCACCGATGGCCGCGGGCTGCTGCTCTGGGGTGACTGCGGACGCGGCAAGAGTACGATACTGACCGGCGTGATTCCCGTACTGCTGGCCATGAAGGGATTTCACGCTTGTCCGGTACATGCCGACGAACTGACCAAGCCCTATCTCTTTGCCGCCAGTACGGCCGGATGCGACCCGACCTGCTCGAACCTCGACTTTCTGACCCGGACTTCCTTCCCGATTATCGACGAGGTGGGAGTCGAACCGCTCGTCAACGATTACGGCGAACGCTACGAGGGTTTCAACTGCATCGTCAATGCGGCGGAACGTCGCCTGCGGCCGCTGTTCCTCGCAACGAATCTCTCGAAGGAACAACTACTGCGCCGCTACGGCGAGCGGACATTCGACCGTCTGACCCGACTGTGCCGGGCCGTGGAGTTCCGGGGCGAGAGCCTGCGCTGACACTGAAACAAGAACGAGATATGAAACTGCAACGAATCATCCATCTGTTGGAAGACGGTCGCCGCAAGTATGTGACCCACAACGGTGAAATCGAAAAGTGGACGGAGGTCGAGATAGAGAACCTCCGAACGAACATGACGCGCTTCGGTCCGGCGGCCTATACGGCCGACTTCGCCAGGTACGGCATCTCGGCCCGCGAACTGCGCGAGCGCTATCCCGATGCCCGCATTGTGCGCATCGTCGGCTTCGAGACCGAGGACCACGACCTGCCGCTCAACCCCGAAATCATCTTCTGACCATGCCGACATTGAAAAGAACATGCCGTCGCCCGTGGCAGCCGGAGCATGCTCCGCAAATGGGCCGCCGGCATGCCAATACGGAGTTCTACCGTTCGACGGCGTGGCGGAAGCTGCGGGCCGAGCAACTGCGCCGACAGCCGCTCTGCGAGCGCTGCCTTGCGCAAGGCCACCACACTCCGGCACGTATCGTGGACCACATTTGTCCCGTGAATCAGGGCGGTGCGCCGCTCGACCTTGAGAACCTCCAATCGCTCTGTGCGGCCTGCCACAACCGCAAATCCGGCACAGAGCGTCATCAGCGACAAATTCAAAAATCAATGCCTATGAAGTAAAACGGTGAGAATGGGCGTGCGGCGGTGGTTGCAATCAGTCAAAAGGCTTTATGGCGCCTCACGCCCATTGTTTGAAACATGAGAAACGATGCGAACGACACTGAACTTGAACGAAATAATTGCCCAATGGATCTCGGAGTGCGACATTCTGCCCTCCACGGCCCGGGACTACGAACGCAAACTGGCCCTGTGGTTTCGCTGGCTGTCGGCCGCTGGGGTCGATACGCGGTCGCCCGAACGGCGGCACGTCGTGGAATACAAGCAGTACCTGCAACGCGAAGGGCGTAGCCTCTTGACTGTGAACAGTCTCGTTACCGTTGTGAAACTCTTCTACGGCTTCTGCGAACGTCGCGGTTACTGCGACAATATCGCCGCAGGAATCCGGAGCAGCCGTCGCCGGTCGGGGTACAGCAAACTGCCGCTTACAGCCGAGCAGGCCCGGCGGTTGTTGGAGTCGATCGACACGACGACCGTCATCGGGCGGCGCGACCGGCTGATGCTCTCGCTGATGTTGTTCAACGGACTGCGTACCTGCGAGGTGGAACGCATCGACCTCGGGGACTTCGCGGAGCGGGAGGGCGAACCGGTGCTGGTAGTCCAACGGAAAGGCCGCACGGAGAAGAACGAGATCGTCGTGCTGCATCCCGACACTGTGGAGCGTCTTGCCGAGTACGTTGCCGACCGGCCGTGGAATGCCTCCGCACCGCTCTTCATCTCACACAAACCCGGATGCGACAATCGACTGGTCAGGCAGACTATCGGCCGCATCGTGAAGCAGCGACTGGCCCGCATCGGCCTTGTGCATCCGAAACTCTCGGCGCACTCGCTGCGGCATACCTTCGGAGCACTGATGGTCGAGCAGGGCGTGGACATCGAGACGGTCAAGGACATGATGGGACACTCCGACACCCGAACCACGCGCATCTATGTCGAGATGGCGCAGCAGCGTAAACTCCTGCATCACTCGCCGTCGCGGGCTGTTGGAAATCTGATTTTGTCGAACCTTAATCGGACGGATGATTAAAGTACAGTGAATTAATGAATCATGCCAATATTTTGAGGGACACGCGGTTCCAGATTCTGTTCCCGACGCAGCATCATCCTGCTTTTTGCGGCGACCGAACCAACCGGAGCGCCCCCGGGCCGGGCCTTGCGCCGTCGAGGGGAGGGGTCGGAATTCCTTCGTACCCTTCAAAACGTAATCGCTGCCCCAATTGCGTACGCACGCGTGCAAAATTGGCCAGCCCGGTATCACGTACCGACTGCTACGAATCAGTACGGAATTCGGAAATAGTCGAGCAGGGCCTTGTAGTTGTCCTGCGCCGTGAGACAGGTGTCGCGCAGATATTCGCGCACGGCGGGCCACTGCTGCAGACCGCGGTAGTAGAACATCTTGAGGTCATCGGTGATGATGAAGGGAACGATGCCGGCTGCCAGACACTCCTTGAACATCAGGAGCCTTCCGACGCGGCCGTTGCCATCCTGAAACGGGTGGATGCACTCGAAACACTGGTGCAGATCGAGAATGTCGTCGAGCGTCTTGTGTCGCCGGGCGTTGTACTCCGCAAGGAATCGCTTCATCTCACGGTGCACCTGCTCGGGAGGCGTGGTCTCCATGCCGCCCACCTCGTTGGGCAGACGTTTGTAGTCGCCCACGGCAAACCACTCCTTGCGGCTGTCCGACGTACCGGACTTGAGTTGTGCGTGCAGTTCCTTGATGAAGGCTTCGGTGAGCGGCTCCCCGGCCCGGTCGATGATCGTGTCGATGCAGCGAAAGTGGTTCGTGGTTTCGAGGATATCGTCCACACGCAGCGTCTCGCCTTCGACGCCCACCGTGTCGGTCTCGAAGATGTGGCGGGTCTGGTCGTGGGTCAGCCGGCTGCCCTCGATGTGGTTCGAGTTGTAGGTAAGGTCGATCTGCGTGCGGTGGTAGATGCCGCCCTTGAGACGCATCGCCTTCTGCTCGCGCAACACCTTCAACAGCGGCATGATATGTCCCGTGCGGGGCTTGCGTCGGGGCAATGTGGCATCCGCCGGAATGTTCCAGGTCTTGCCCGTCAAGAAGGCTCCCTCGATCTTTCCCGAGGCGCAGTAGTTGCGGGCCGTGCGCTCCGCGATGCCGTGCTTTGCGGCGAATGCCGCGACTGAAATGTACTCCATAACCGAACGTCGTATCGGCAAGTTAGAAGGCCGATTTTCGACCCAAATATAACGATTCTTGCCGATACCGGCAAGTTATGGCAATAAAAAACATGCCAACGAGATGAAAGGACGCAGAAAGATACCCGACACGCTGAAGACGCTGCGCGGCACCGACCAGCCGTGCCGCATGACGGACGGAGCAAAGCCTCCGGCCACGAATGTCGTTGCCGTACCGCGTTCCGGCCTGAAAGGTACGGCCCGCAAGGTTTTCGGAATCGTGGCGGCGGAACTTATCTACAAACGGCTTCTTGAGGTCGTGGGTGTGGATCTGGTCGTGGCCTACGCCCGCGAGATGGGACTCTACCACGACATGATGCGTGATGTCGAGCGCGAAGGCGCGACCGTGGAGGTTATGACGCGCAATGGCCCGGCAACGGTCTTCAACCCCAAGCGGCGTATTGCCGAGGGCGCGCTCGCCAACGCCCGTTCGCTGGCGGCGGAGTTCGGACTGACGCCCGCGAGCCGCCACCGCGTTGCGGCCTTGCTTGCCGATGATGCTCCGAAAGATGACTTCGCGGAGTTTGAAGAGATGGAATAGTATGACAACGACGAAAAAATATCCCGCCGAGATCTATGCCGAACAAGTACGCGACGGCCGCATACTGGTTTGCGAATACGTCCGTCTTGCCGTGCGCCGCTACTATGCCGATCTGGGCCGTGCACTCGAACGCGGCTGGCACTTCGACCGGCGGGCGGCGCTGCGTGCAATCGGTTTCATTGAGCGGCTGAAACATACCAAGGGCGAGTGGGCCGGTCGCCGCTTCCGGCTCGAACCGTGGCAGCACTTCGTGCTCTGGAACATTTTCGGTTGGAAGAATGCCGACGGCACACGCCGTTTCCGCTATGCCTATATCGAGATCGCCCGCAAGAACGGCAAGACGGCACTCTCGGCCGGCGTGGGGCTCTACATGCTCTTCGCCGACGGCGAGTCGCGCCCCGAGGTCTATTCGGCTGCCACGGTCAAGGACCAGGCGAAAATCTGCTTTGCCGATGCCGTCGAGGTTGTCCGTGCCACCGACCTCAAGCACTACCTCACGCCGTTCCGCAACTCTATCGTTTACGAAGCGCGCGGCGGCATGATGAAGCCCTTGTCGTCGGACTACGGCACGCACGACGGTCTGAATCCCTCGTGCGGCATCATCGACGAGTTCCATGCTCACCGCGACAGCGGGATGTTCGACGTCATCAAGTCGGCTTTCGGCGCACGCCGCCAGCCGCTGATGTTCATCATAACCACCGCCGGTTTCAACAAGTCGAGCGCATGCTATGCCTACCGCGAGAACGTGATTAAAGTACTGCGTGAGGTGAACGAGGACGATACGCTGTTCGGCATCATATATACGCTCGACACGAACGAGGAGTGGGACGACCCGCGCATGTGGATAAAGTCGAACCCCAACCTCGGCGTTTCGCTCTCGGCCGACTACCTTGCCGACCAGGTGCGCGATGCCCGCAACCGTCCCGAGGCCGTGCGCAACGTGATGACGAAGAACCTCAATCTGTGGGTCGATGCCGAGCGGACGTGGATTCTCGACAACGCATGGCAGAAGTGCATCGGTACGACCTCGCCCGACGAACTGCGCGGCTGCGCCTGCTGGGGCGGGCTCGATCTCTCGAACGTCTCCGACATCACGGCCTATGTACTTCTGTTTCACGAGAAGGACCACTTTCAGCTCCTACCCTACTTCTGGATCCCCGAGGAGCGGATGCTCGAAAAGATTCGCCGCGAGAATATCAACTACGACCGCTGGGTTGCTGATGGATACGTCACCGTCACGCCGGGCAACGTCATCGACTACGACTTCGTCAAGGCCGACATTCTCCGCCGGACGGCCGACTACGACCTGCGCTCGTCGGCCTACGACCGCTGGAACGCCTCGCAGACAATCATCGACCTCCAGAACGAGGGCATGACCTGCAATCCATTCGGTCAGGGTTACGGCTCGATGTCGGCCCCAACGCGCGAATTCGAGAAACTGGTGCTCACGGGCCGCATCGAACACTTCGGCAACCCCGTGCTGCGGTGGATGCTCGCCTCGACGGTTGTCAAAAGCGACCCGGCCGGAAACATTAAGCCCGACAAGGAGCGCTCGACGCAGAAGATCGACGGCATCGTCGCCTCGATTATGGCTCTCGGCGAGTGGATGACAGCACAGGCGGCCGACGAACGAAACCCATACGAAAACCGTGGATTATTGACTCTCTGAAACGATACGACGATGAACAGAAAGATGAATCGAAAACAGTACCGGCGTTACCATTCGCCGGTCATTACGGCCGAACGCGAACGCATCGAGAAGCAACTATCGGCCCTGACGCCGCTCACACCCGAAATGCGGCACTTCCTCTCGTTCGAGGGCTTCGCGGAACTCTACCTCCGCATGCGCGATCTCTATCCGACGCAGTTGGAGGCTTACGAACGCCTCGAGGATTTTCACATCACCCTCACCGGCCGTCGCCGCTATTCGGAGTTCAGTTCGTTCCGGCGAGTGCTGAACCGCATGATGCAGGCAATGAAATAAGACGCACGGGCTTCGTGCCGACCTCCAGACCATAAAGCACTCCGAGCGAACTCGTGCGGCCCTGCTCGTTGACGGCATAGACGCTCTCTTCGGCCATCGATGCTATCGCGTAGTTGCGGGTTTGGGCTGTCTGCCAACCGGTGCGACGGGCATTGCGGACGGCAAAGATTAGGATGCGCTGCTCAGCCAGGGCCTCTTCGACGGCGTGCGGATAACGGCGGTAGAGGGCTCGCCCCAGGGCCCAGATCACAGGATGACGAGCTTTCAGCAGGAGTTCAAAGACGGATTTTTCGAGCGGGGATTGGAAACCGCTGATTACGACGCGCTCGGTTGCGCAACACGCCTCGGCCCAGCGCAAGGCCTGCTCCTCAACGGAGGGCGAGACGACGCGCGAGGCGAAGAAGGCGACCTTCGGGCGGTCGAGCAGGGCGAGGTTTCCGGTGTAATCGTAATCGAAAGCCATAAAAAACGTGGGTGCCGTATTGACTTACCACGCATTCAGGCCTTCGCTGCCCCTCTCGAAATAAGCAACACGGACAGCCCACGCGAAACGCATATTGCACATAGCGCGCCAATAGCACACCGATGCAATATATACGTTCACGGAGCGTCCTGTCACATTTCTTTCGAGAGATCAAAGTTGCGAAGTTTGAATGCGAAAGAAAACGTAACGAAACGTTCGTAATATGTTAGTTCCGCGGATCGGCACGGAACCATCTACAAAAATAGGCAATTAAATCGAAAAACTGCCAACGGCCGTCGATTTTTGCGACAAAGTTTCCGTTTCTGGTCTTGTCAACGCATTAAGTTTGTCACAAAGCAGATTCGATGAAGCGGTTTTCTTTTTGGCGGCGCAAAGAGCGGCGCGACATCTCTTCGGCCGAGTTCGAGGCCGCCGTGAACAAGGTCATCTCGGCAGATACGGTCGCCGATGCCACCCGTGAAGTGTATATCACCGAGGAGGGTGCACTGAACCTTACGGCCGTATGGGCCTGCGTGCGTATTCTTTCCGAGACGGTAGGGACATTGCCGCTCCATCTTTACCGGCGCACGGAACGCGGCCGCGAACGACAGTATGGACATCCATGCCACCGGCTGGTACAGGTTCCCAACAGCCACGCCACACGCTTCGATCTAATGCACCATCTGATGATTTCGTGCGCGCTATGGGGCAACGGCTACGTCCGCATCTTCCGCGACCGTCATTATCGTCCGGAGCGGCTGCTGTTCCTGCATCCGGCACGTGTCGAACCGCTGCTCACCGATAACGACGAACTCTTCTATCGGCTCGACACGGGAGAACTGCTTCTGAACGACGACATGATTCACCTGCGTGGGCTTTCGACCAACGGCTACAAGGGTAAAAGCCCGATAGCCGTGCATCGCGACAACCTCCAACTCTCCGTCTCGGCACAACTCTACGGCAAACGCTTCTTCGATCAGGGCGGCAACATGTCTGGTGTCTTCAAGTATCCCTCGACGCTCAAGCCCGAAGCCTACCAGCGTCTGAAAAAGGACTTGTTGGCCCAATCGGTCGGGTTGCACAACGCCCACGTGCCGCTGCTGCTGGAGGGCGGCATGACCTACGAACGCATATCGATTCCGCCGGAGGATGCACAGTTCATCGCCACGCGCAAGTTCCAGAAGACGGAGATAGCCACCATTTACGGTATTCCGCCCCACATGATTGCCGACCTCGAACGGGCCACGAACAACAACATCGAGCATCAGGGCATGGAGTTCGTGCAATACTGCCTGATGCCGTACCTGGTTCGTATCGAGGAAGAGTTCAACCGCAAACTGCTGCGCGAAGAGGAGTTCTGCGAATATTACTTTCTCTTCGGCTTGAACGGGCTGTTACGCGGCGATGCCAAGACACGTTCGGAATACTACAAGAACATGAACATCGTCGGAGCGATATCGGCCAACGAGATCCGCGCTCTGGAGGACATGAACGCCTATGAAGGAGGTGATACCTATTTCGTGCAGATGAACATGCAGACAATCAAACATGCGATATATGGAGAAGAGAACAACGCCGGCTGATGGCCTTGAAATCCGGAGCCTCATGGGCGACCTGCACATCGAGAGCCGGGATCCGGGGACGGCAGGTCGGACAATCGTCGGCTATGCCGCGAAATTCGAGTGCTGGAGCGACCCGATCTTGGGCTGGTTCCGCGAGAAAATTGCGCGGGGTGCTTTCGATGGGTGCGACATGCAGGCAGATTTCGGCGACACTGCTTGTCGGCTATGACGAAGAGAGCCTTCCGCCTGCCATCCGGGCCGCCGTGTTGCTTATTCTGGGTACGCTCTACGACAACGAATCGGATGCCTTGGTCGGCCGTTCAGTCTCCGAACTGCCATTCACGGCCGAAAAACTCCTGCTTCCGTGGCGGGTAACCCCATATGGCGATGTTTGACCACCGAATCGAAATCCTCGAATACGTTGAGGAGCGCGACGCCTACAACGATCGTACGCAACGTCTGCGGAGCGTGGCCGTCTGCTACGCACAATATACCGAAGCAGGTGGTCGCGAAAACCTCTATGCGGGCCGTATCGCACACGAAAACGAGGCGGTCTATACAATCCGGTGGATACCCGGCCTGCGTCCCGACATGGTTGTCCGCGACGATGGAATACTGCGACACATCACCTCCATCCACGCCGAGGGCCGCCGCTGGCGACTTCACATCAAATGCAGGAAAAGCGATGCTGACACTGAAAGTTGACGGTTACATCGAAGCCAAACGCATTATGGACCAACTGCCCAACAACATGCAGAAGCGGATGCTGCTCACGGCGCTGCGCACCTCGGCACAACCGATGCTTCGCACGGCAAAGGGTCGCGTCCCGGTACGCACTGGCCGTCTGCGCAGGCAACTGCGCATCGTACGCTTCCGCGACCGCAATGCGCCCAGGTCGGAGGTGGATGTTGCCGTCAAACCGGTCTTCGAGCGTACCAAACGTAAGGGAGCCGTAAACCAATATTACGGCAAGTTTATCCACGAGGGTACGAAGGACCCGCGAACCTCGCGCAAGGGACGGCTGCTCGTCTTCGAAAACGAACGCGGCGAAAAGGTCTTCACGCGGAGCGTGCGCGGCTTGCGAGCCGTCCCGTTTCTGGAGATGGCCTATACTCAAGAGTCGGAACGCACCGTGGCGCTCTTCGGCGATGCGCTGGCCGCGGCCGTCGAGAGGTTTGTTGCCCGTAATTTCAAATCAGTATCGCCATGACAGATTTCAAAACTCATCTTATCGCTCTTATCGAGGCTGCCGTTCCCGAGTTGCAGGGACGCGTGCAGGCCAGCGCCGTCGATGCCTGCACGCCGACACCGTTTGCGGCCTTTACCGTCCCGGAGGAGACGCCGGTGCGTACGCTGCACGGTATTGCGGGCTATGTGACCACCTTTGAGGTTGCAGTCTGTGACGGCCGCTATGCTGCCGCCGAGCAACTCAAACACCGCATCATCGCGGCGCTGGAGGGCGCCGGGTTCGAGGGGCGCCGCAGTTACCTCCGCTCCTCGGCCACGGAATACTATGCCGACGGCGACCTGCACGGCATCACACTTACCTTTCGAATCATCTGAACACAAAACAACAGACGCTTATGCCGGAATCCATTGGAACGAAAAAGATTATCCAGGGCGAGGACATCATCCTGCTTGTGGATGAGAAGACGACGCTTCATGCCACGTCGCACACGCTGAAGGTCGATCTGGAGATGAAGGAGCTGCGCACGAAGGACACCAACGGCAAGGAGAAGGCTCCGGGCGACATATCCTGGTCGGTTGACGGCGACGGGCTGGTGGTACTCGACGACTCGATCGAGAATGCCCACTCTTCGGAAGACCTGTTAGGCATCGTACTCTCCAAGAAACTGGTCGACGTGGTCATCAAGTCGCCGCTCACGGGCCTTGTGAAGATGTACACGGGCAAGGCCTACATCACGACCTTCTCGCTCTCGACGCCCGCGGGCGACAATGCCACATACAGTTACTCTCTTACCGGCAGCGGAAATCTGACTCCTGCCGACAATCCGCAACCTTGACACTACGCATACCATGAAAGAGATCATCATCCACGGTACGCCGCGCCCGATTCATTTCGGGCTGCGCGCCATTCATGAATTCACCCGGCAGCGCGGCGCGGACTTCGCCTCGACCGTCTCGTCGGCCGAAGCCCTCTCGACGCTCGACAGCATCGTGGCGCTGACCGCCACGGGACTCAACGAAGGAGCCCGACGTGCGGGCGACGACCGGCGCTACACCGAAGACGAAGTATGGGACCTCTTCGACGAAGATCCGACGCTTATTCTGACCGTCTCGGACCTCTTCGTTGAGAGCATCTCACCGCTCACGGACCGTTTGGGTGAGATGGCCCGTACCGATACCGTGTCGCAAAGCCCAAACCGGCCGCGCCCGACGGCGGGACGACGGCGACCCTGAGTTATGAACGATGGTTCGCCCTGGCTGTCGGGCAGATGGGCTTCGCACCCGAGGTTTTTGCGGCGATGACGCCCGCCGAGTTCTGCTATGCCTGGCTTGGTTGGGCACACCGCGAGGAACGGATCGCTCGTCAGGCATGGGAGCGTGAACGGTGGAGCGTATGGGTGCTGACGAGTCTGCAACTCGACCGCAAGGACCGCCGGCCGATGTGCGAGATGTTTCCGCTGCCATGGGAGAATGTCCCTTCCCGCGAGATTCATGAACCAACCATGCAGGAACGCATGGAACGTGCAACCGAAATGAAACGATGTATCCGAAAATAACGCTTATTCTGTTGGCCGCGACGGCATGCAGCTGTTCTCCGCTTCGGGAGATGCACTCCGACCGACGTGCCGACATTCGCATTGCGGACTCGACCCTCACGGTGCGGATCCGGCAGGAGTTCGAGCGACAGTTAGCAACGCTGCGTCAAACTGTCGTTGAGTTCTATCCACCGGTACAGTGGCCTCCGTCCTCGGAGGACGAGCCAATCCTGCCGCCCGATACACTCAATCCACTCCTTCCGCCGCCGAAGGTACCCGCAACGTCCCGGCCGGCCGTGCGTCGCATCATCCACACCGAGGCCATTGCGGCACACGACCGAACTACGCACTCTGACAGCATCTCCCGCAGCCGCATCCTTGCCGCAGCGCGCAACGACGAACAAACCGCACTCGAGGAGAGACCCAATCCGACCGGTACGTCGTGGCTCAAATGGACGGCCGCCTGCCTGCTGCTTGTGCTGTTGATTCTCCTGTGGCTGAAACTCCGTTAAACCGACCATCATGAAAACTCCGATTTCCTACTACGGCGGCAAACAGATGCTTCTGAAGCACATCCTGCCGCTCATCCCCGAGCATTCGCTCTATACCGAGGCCTTCTGCGGCGGCTGCGCCGTGCTCTTCGCCAAGAAGCCGGTACGCTGCGAGGTCATCAACGACACGAACACCGAACTGGTGAACTTCTACCGCGTGGCGCAGATGAAGTACCCGGCACTGAAGGAGTTGATCGACGCGACGCTCCACAGCCGCGAGATTCACGCCCATGCACGGCATATCAATGCCCATCCGACCTTCTTCACACCCGTCGAACGGGCATGGGCCGTGTGGGTATGTACGAAGTTGGGCTTCGCCTCGATGATCGACGGCACGTTCGGGTATGACCGTACGGGGACCACGACGCAGAAACTCCGCAATGCCCGCGAAGCCTTCACCGAGGAGTTGTGTCGTAGGCTGGAACATGTTGTTGTCGAGTGCGAAGACGGTGTTCATCTCATCCGGCGCTATGATACGCCCGAAGCCTTCCATTTCGTCGATCCGCCCTATGTGGGCAGCGACTGCGGCCACTACAACGGAACGTTCGACGAGGCGGATTTCATGCGGCTGTTGGAGACGCTTGCTTCCGTGCGCGGCAAGTTCATGCTGACGATGTTCCCGCATGCCGGGATCGAACGCTGCGCCGCACAGTACGGCTGGAAGATCCATCGCATCGAACGCACGATCACGGCCTCGAAGGTCTCTCGCCGTCGGCAGGAGGAGTGGATCGTAACGAACTACAAATCAAATTAAGATACTGAAAAACGCCCTAATTTGAAATTAATTACCAGAAGTAAATATTCCCTCTATTGCTCGATTTATCGCGATTCGGATATCGTCAGCTTCTGTTGAGCCCATACCTTCTGCTGTGCTTGTACAGATGACTTCGTGGTTATTTGCATCTAAAATCTGCAATGTAATTTCAATCGTGTATCCCCAGAATACATTTCGTCTGCCACTCTCTCCATAATTGACAATTATTGTCTTTTCGGCAATCTCTGATGTTACTTCCGGAACAATAGTAAAGCCATATTTTATGAGAGATCCTGAAATGATATCGCTTGGATTAACGCTTTTGGTTTGAGACGAACCATAGATTCCATAAGCGTTACCATATACACCGCTATTGCTTGAAGTTAAGCCGGATGTAGGCGTAATATATGCATATTTATATCCGATAATGGGGCTTTGACGGGATATAGACACAGGCTTTAATGATGCACAACCGCTAATAGTTATTGCGCATAAAAAGGCAAGTAATATTTTCAGATTCTTCATATGTAGTTTTTGTTAGATTGTAGGTTGTTACAAATATACAAGTTTCTTTACGATATAACAATATTCTTGATCTATTTTTCATGTGTTATTGACAAGGGGTATATTCTTGATAATAAGGTTAATAATCCGCGAAGTAATTTTGCATATTCCGAAATGTAATACCATCTTTGTCCTGCAACAAACTATTAATAGTGTGTTATGAAGAAGAGCGTTATCGTCAACGGAACCCGCCGCCTGGTGGAATTTGAATACCGCGTAACCGACAAGTTGATCTCCTGCCAAGTCTGCAAACGCTACGACCGTCGCTGGGGCTGGCTTCAGGTTCGAACCTCGTATCACGAGGCTGTGGCCATCATTGACGGCGTCGAGTACCCGGGCGTACGTCGATGGCATTGCGAGGGTGGCCGCTACTCGGAACAATACGGCTACAACGGTCACTTCTACAGTTCGCACAAGAAGATGATTGAACGTATTCTCGAACTGGCAGAATCGACCCCCGAAAAACGTCCGGCATAATCAGTCTTATGTCTTCAAAACAGCCTCTTATAGGCTGTTTTTTAACTTTAGGCGATAAGTAATAATTACCTGTAAAATAATAAATATCGAAATATTAACTTGACCGTTTCAAAAGATGATGTTATGTTTGCACTGCAACAAACGATTGAATAACAGCAAACTATGGATGCCAGAATAAAGCAACTCAACAGCCGTATCGACCGACTTGAAGCCGAATTTGAGCGCAACCGCCAACAGTTGCACCATCTGGCCGAAGAGAATCGCCGTGGTACGTCGGACTACGACGCGCTGTTGGAGCGCAACCTGCACATCAACGACGAGATACAGAGCCTGTTGACCGCAATCTGGAAATTAGAAGAGCAGCAACAGCACCAATAAACCTTTCAAACAGAAATATATGATGTACGGACTGATGATCGAACAGTGGGAGGATGAGCGCTCGCTTTACGTGGAGCAACGCAACGCGCTGCTGCAAGATAACGAGTTCGGCTCCGAGTGGCAGGCACTCAATATCCGGATTGCGATGATCGATGAGTTCCTTGCCTTTCTCAAACGCTGCGCGGCCCGCGAAGCAGAACGGCAGGAGGCAACGGCCGATGACATCGAGATCCTGAACCTGCATCGGACCGAGTGGAATATGTACACCTGCCGCATTTTGGAGCGGTTCTACGGTTCCGAGCATTTCCATTTGACGACAGATGGCAGGTCGATCAACATCACGCTTCACGGGCTCAAGGCGGCAGATTACCATCGCATTATGCGCACATTGGATTAACTCTCAAAAAACGATAATCATGGAAGTGAAAGTTGGCGACAAGATCCGCATCATCCATCTAACGGGCGAGGACAGCCGTTACGACGGACGCGAAGGCACGGTCGAGTACATCAATGCCATAGGACAACTCCACGGCACCTGGGGCGGCCTGGCCGTCATCCCGGAGGAGGATGAGTTCATTATCTGCTGATATACGATCATATCATGTAACGTAGGGAGGTTTCTGCCTCCCTACGTCCTATAACCCAAGCTTGTTCGGCATGAAACATGGTATATCAATATGGATGGCCCAAATATAAGTTATAGTCTATTACTTTTTGAATTTGATTTTATTCAAAAAACATCTAAATTTGTGATATAAAGTTCTACAACCATGAAAATCGAGAAAATAAGAATTGCCAATTATAAGGTGTATAAAAATGCTGAGATTAAGGACTTGTCTAATTTCTCTGTATTTTTAGGTGCAAATGGCACAGGTAAAACAACTTTATTTGATGTATTTGGCTTTCTTA
>ERZ809276.405-NODE-405-length-17376-cov-12.555395_pt1 | contig 17376 bp, 12 predicted proteins | sample MGYA00520512_ERZ809276 | MGnify/ENA primary metagenome ERZ809276 (study PRJEB31576, sample SAMEA3212661) | Homo sapiens | biome: human-gut; feature: human gut; material: fecal | place: Sweden | collected 2012 ...
AACATTATATTTTTTGCCGCGTATGTTCTCATAACTTTTAATCTTATATATTTTCAAGGATTATACACGCTCTATCCGTTTTTATCATAGCCGGTTTTTCGCAAGCAGTACTGCCACCAATAAGTTGTTTGAAAGTTTTACTTTCAAACTTATACCCCTGCATACTGCAAGCATAGCTTGCAGTACTGCCACCAATAAGTTGTTTGAAAGTTTTACTTTCAAACTTGTTACCAATCCATCCCAGAAAATATATAAGATTAAAAGTTATGAGAACATACGCGGCAAAAAATATAATGTTCATCATTCTGTACGGCATGCGCAGCCCCTGCGCGTAGAATACAGGTGTTCCCATTGAGCAGTACAGACCGAAGGTGAACACTGCGACGAGGAGCGGATATCTGTAGGTGAAGCCGCTGCGCCTTGCTATGCGGTAAAATACCGGAATCATGCATATAAAAAATATAAGGCATGGAGCATTCAACACTTTGGCGATGCTGTAACCGCCGAATGCAAAGGTGTAGACGAAGGTCCTTACAATGCCGGTGCTTCCGCCCACGGATTGCTGGCGCAGAGCGTTTCCCGGTGCCGCCATGCTTATAAAAAGTCCTGCCATGGCTGCGGCTGCGACGATGATGTATGCCGCCATATGGTAAGGACGGATGACCTTATTTTTCCTAAGTATTACAAAATAAACTGCGGCACCCGCACTCAGAGCCAGAATAATGCACATGAAAAGCGCAGCTGCGTAGTTGCTTCCACCGATAAGAAAGGCGGATACAGAGCTTATTGCAGTGATGATAATCGTGCCGGCAGCTTTGGCGGTTCTCATTCTTATGAGAAGTGCAAAGAGAAACAGCATGAGACTGTAAAAAAATGTATAATATATAGCACCGTTAAACCAGTAAAATGAATCGCTCGGTGTCGCGCACAGTTGCATTGACACGAAGGTGAGGCAGATTCCCACAGTCGCGGCAAGGTAGCTGTCCGCCTTGAATATTTTTTTCAGCGCGGTGTAAAAAAAGAAAATCGAAAAGCCAATATACGCACTGAGAAGTATAAGCGGCGCAATAAAATAGTATTGCTCACCGAATATTCCAGGCTGCAGGCGCATGAGGAAGATTGCTGAAAAATTGCCCTGCCATATATTGTAGGTGTTAATCATTTCGTCGAAGGAGCATTTTACAACCGACGCGAAGGAGTGGGTTTCATTCCAGACCTGCACCGTCTCAGTCCCATAGTAATAGTCGTCAACGCTTGGGTGCGCGTACATGCCGATTACATACAGCGGTATGACCGATAGGATGAAACAGATGAGAATTATGTAAAAAATATTTTTTTTGGTTATTTTTTTGGTGAAGGATTTATTCATGGGAACTCCTTGTGTTTGTGATATTAGTTTTTGACATGTATTATTATATTTTTTTTGAGGGGGATTGTAAATATTAGTTTGCATCAATTTGCCAGACATGGTCGGGTAAATTGCCAAAGGAATATGGTGAACGAAAAAAATGATTTAACTTATGCATTTTGCAAATCATAGAATGTCATCAGACATATAGAATAAATTGAATTTTTTATGTAAATAATATTCCTCATGAAGCACAGAAAAGTATATTACTATGACAACGAGCTGGAGGATGAATTTTCCGGCATAAAGAGGAACACGATAACTGTCGATGAAAATTACTGCTACAGCCACGGAAGGCTGTGGAAGGTGGCTGCGTGGGTGTTGTATCACATAATAATGACTCCGGCTGCCTTTATATACATGAAGCTCCGGTTCTGCATGAGGATAGAGGGGAAGGATAAGCTGTGCGGACTACGGGATGGCGGTGATGGCAGGTGCAGGCCGGCATTTTTCTATGGAAATCATACCCAGGTCCCGGGGGATGGCTACATTCCGGCATGCATAAGCTTCCCGAGGAAAGCCATCATACTGGCACATCCGGACAATGTCTCCCTCTATGGCACAAAAAATATCATGGAGATGCTGGGCGCTTTTCCGATACCTAATAAGCTCGGGGGCATGAAAAATTTCCTTGGGGAGCTTGAGAACTACATCGGCACGGGACACCCGGTTTTTATTTACCCCGAGGCACATATCTGGCCTTATTACACGAGAATTCGTCCTTTTAACGAGAGCTCCTTCCGTTATCCGGTAATATATGACCGCCCTGCATTTTCTTTTACCATAACTTATCAGAAACACCTTTTCAGAACAAAAATCACAATATATATTGACGGACCTTTCTATCCGGACACCACAATAAACCCAAGACAAGCTGCCGTGAAATTGCGAAATCAAGTGCACGATGCCATGACGGCGCGCAGTGAAAATTCCACCTATGAGAAAGTAGAATATATTAAGAACAAGTGATTTTACTATTATAAAGTAACAAAGCAGATTGCGGATAACGGATTGAATTATTAATCTAAGGAGGCTCCCATGAATATCCTGTTCTGCGGCAATTCACGCGCCTTTGACGGCATACTGATAGCTGTTCTTTCCATAACAAAATATTATAAGGGCGAGTTAAATATTTACATTTTTACCGCAGGGCTTGAAAATATGCGCGAGGACTACACACCGATATGCTGGCAGCAGGCGAGAATTATCGAGAATATTGTGACGGGTGTGTGCCCGCAAAGTCATGTTTTGCTGATTGATAAAACGCAAGATTTTAAAAATGAGCTTGCCGGCTGGGTCAATAAGGACACGGTATACACGCCGTATTCCATGCTGCGGCTGTATGCGGACGACATTCTTGTGAACAGGCTTCTCTACCTCGACGCTGATGTGGTCGCCTGCGATGATATAGAGCCGCTTTACAACATGGGTATATCTGATTTTGAGATAGCCGGTGTGAGGGATTTTCTCGGGAAATGGTTTATTGAATATAATTATATGAATACGGGCGTGCTGCTTTTTAATATGCCGCGATGTCGTGAAAATGGTTTATTTAAAAATGCGAGAAAAATGTGCCGCGAGAGAAAAATGTTCTTTCCCGACCAGACCGCGCTGAACCGCGTATGTAAAAATAAGCTCTTTCTCCCCGAAAAATATAATGAGCAGAAGCGTTATAGACCAAACACCGTGCTGCAGCATTTTTGCAAATCTCTCCGAATATTTCCGTATATTCACACAGTAAATGTGAAACCTTGGGAGATTGAGAAGCTGCACAGTATATATAAGCTCCATGCGCACGATGGGATATTAGAGCAGTATGAGAGGATAAAAAATATAATACGTTAAACACGCTAAGCTTACAGAGCATGTTCTGTCTCCAACATCGTAGCGATTAGGTATATATAGATTATGGGAGGCAGAGAAATCAAATTTATTTGTATGTTAGATAATATATTTAAAACATTTATATGCATGTAAATTTTGCAGTGCAGCTGATTAAAGAGGGAATAATATATGGGAAACAATTTTTTGATTTTTATTACAATAATATTTCTGGTACTGTATTTTCCACGGCTGATTGGCTGGTTCGGGTGGATTTTTCCGCAGAAAAGCTTGAAGTGTGGGAGAAGGCACCGTTTTGCGCTCATTGTTCCGGCACGCGATGAGGGCAGGGCGGTTCTGCCGCTTTTTAAGAGCATAGAGGAGCAGAGCTATAGTGCGGATTATAGTCTGTTCGACACCTACGTGGTTGTTAAAAATCCGCGCGACGAGGTGATTGGCTATGCGCGGGAGATTGGTGCGAAGGTGTATGTCGATGAGGCGCAGAAGAGCAAGGGTGACTGTCTTGATTACTGTATAAAGCATATTCTGGCAGCGGGAAAGAAGTATGATGGTTATATAATCGTCGATGCGGACTGCCGGCTTGATGTGGATTTCCTGACAAATATGAACGATGCGCTTGCAAGCGGGGCGCAGGTGATAACGGGGCGGAAGCTGGTCGGAAATTATAGCATGGGTTATTTAAACAGCGCTTCAGAAAAAGTGGTAAATGCCATAATCTGTCAGAATGGTCTGGTATGGCCGATTATAGATGAGCTTGGGAACAGGTACAAGAGCGCGCTCGGGCTCACCACTATGCCGATAACAACGGGAATACTTATAAGAGGAGATCTGGTCGAGGAGTGGGGCGGCTGGATTTACAGACAGACGCTCACGGAGGACATGGAGCTACAGCGCGACTGTGCGTGCAAGGGGATAAAGACCTTTCACTATTCATTTGCGAAGCTGTATCTTGAGGAGACACCATCGCATACGGACACCAATAAGCGCAGAACACGCTGGATGACAGGAATGGTGGCTGCAGACAGGCTCTACTGTCGCAAGCTTCTAAAACGCCGCGGGGTGAGGGCTTTTATCGATAATTATTATATATTGTCACTATGGCTTGTGTATGCATACATCGGAACCTTGTCCGTGGCGGCAGTATTTAATCTGGTTACATTTAGAATATGGCAGGCAGCGGCGGCATTCATGCTTATCTATACCGCTTTTTTTGCGCTGTCCGTGATGGCAGTGCTTGCAGACTGGAAAAATATCGGACTGTCATGGTTTAATAAGCTGTGCCTAATGCTGGTGCACCCATTTTTTTACATGGAATACATCCTCATCGTGGGGCGTGCGGTGCTTGGTGTGGATCCGAAAGGCTGGGAGAAAATCGGGAGGGTGCAGTATTGATGAATTATTTTAAGCTTGCATACACAACACCCGATGTGCTTGTGAAGATAAAGGAGGCGGAGAAAAGGGGGGATTTCAATGCACATCTTGACCCGGTAGATTACGGCAGCAGCCTTCCGGTCGATGAAAAATTTCCTTATATTCCGACGGGGGCTTTAAAATTCCGGCAGGCATTGATACGCAAGTTTATAATCAAGCCGTTTATGTGGATTGTGAACCGCTTCATATTCCGCACGCGAATTTATAGCTTTTACGAAGAGGGTGAGGGAGAGTGCGGTGAAGATAATCATGGCATGATAATCACCTGCAACCACATAAACAAGCTCGATGCACTGGTGGTAGAATGGGCACTCAAAAGGAGTGGTGTGCTGCGGGGACGGCAGCTCAAGGTCATGGTGGCGGATTTTAACAATCGGAGGGGGCGGCTCGGTGAGTACATGAGGGCGTTCGGTATAATGCCGTTTCCCCGGGGACACAGGCTGGTGAGACGGTTCAACGGTGCTGTGTCGTACTATCTTGGAAAAGGCGACTGCGTCCTCGTATTTCCGGAGCAGTCTGAGTGGTGGGGCTATGACAGACCGCGACCGCTGAAAAACGGTGCATTTTACTATGCCGTGAAAAATAATGTGCCTGTTCTTCCTCTTTTTATAACCTGCCGCGATGCAGGAGATACTGAACATTATGCGCGAAAAAAAACAGGCGGCGTGGAGAGAAGATATTTTGACGTGCATATATTGGACAGGATTGAGCCGATAGGAGACGGCATAAGCGACCACGACAAGATACGCATGCTGCGGGATGAAAACAGCCAACGATGGAAAAAAATTCTTGACATTAAAAAAAAATAAAACTATAATAGTTCGAGGTCGAACAGTTCAGTATCAAACTGTTTGACCCCGAACTGTTTTTGCTGAAGGCTAAGGCTTTTGACGGATAACCGGGCTATAGATAATGGCATGACGTCCGTTATGTATGAGTTTTTATCTAAGCCACATCATGAGGAAAGGAGCACGAGTTGGAAAAGAAACGCTATTTGGGGTTCGAGATTAAGAAGATGGATAATATCATATTCCGTCAGCTTAAGAAGAAGCTTGTGGACGCCGGTTTTGACGAAGTGACCGTGATGCACGGACATATTCTTGGCTACCTGTACAGGCATAAGGATACGGATGTATACCAAAAAGACATTGGCGAGGCATTCGGCATCGGTAAGTCATCCGTCACGAATATATTGCAGCTAATGGAAAAGAAGGGCTATCTGGTGTGCCGCACGGACGACAACGATGGGCGCTGCAAGAAAATAGTTCTCACACAGAAGGGCGAGGAGACACACGCTGCTACGGTGCGCGTCATCGATATGCTCCACGAGGAGCTTGAACAGAATGTCACACAAGAGGAAAAACAGGTCTTTTTGAATGTTATAGAGAAGATGAAAAACAATATCAATGATATGAACAAGGAGGATGAACAGTGCTAAAGACATTAGGTGCTTATGTAAAAGAGTATAAGAGAGCATCCATCGCGACCCCTTTTTTTATGATTTTAGAGGTGCTTATGGAAATGCTCATTCCGTATCTGCTCTCATCACTTATCGACAATGGTGTTGAGAAGGGTGATATGGGCTACATACTCATGGTCGGCGGCTGCATGGTAGTGATTGCCATGGTCGGATTGTTTGCCGGAATCATGGGTGGTGTTTACGGGGCGAAGGCCTCAACAGGTTTTGCAAAGAATCTCAGAAAGGGTATGTTTGACAATATCCAGACCTACGCCTTTTCTAACATTGACAAGTTCAGCACAGCGGGACTTGTGACAAGACTTACAACGGACGTCACAAATGTACAGAATACATATCAGATGCTCTTAAGAATGTGTATGAGGGCACCGGTGAGCTTAATCTGTGCGATGATAATGTCATTTATCATCAGTCCGCGCATTGCATTTATATATCTTATCGCGTTAGTGATACTCTCATGTATTCTTGCCGTCATCATAGGACATGCGACCAAGTATTTCAATGCGGCATTTCCTAAGTACGATGAGCTGAACGCGAGTGTTCAGGAGAATGTATCGGCAATCCGTGTTGTCAAGGCTTATGTCCGTGAGGATTATGAAAAGAAGAAATTCAAGAATGCCAGCAACAATATCTACAAGATTTTTGTAAAAGCAGAAAAGACGGTTGCATACAACAACCCTGTTATGCAGATTACGGTATATACCTGTATTCTCCTTATAAGCTGGGTCGGCGCGAAGATGATTGTAGGCTCCGGCGGTGTGCTGCTCACAACAGGTAAGCTTATGAGCCTCCTGTCCTACTGTATGACAATTCTTATGAACCTTATGATGGTTTCCATGATATTTGTAATGATTTCGATGAGTGTGGCAAGTGCAAAGCGTATCGCAGAGGTGCTTGAGGAGAAGCCTGATATCACCAATCCTGATAACCCTTGCTATGAGGTAAAGGACGGAGGGATTGTATTTGAACATGTAAATTTCGGCTACAATAAGGGCGCCGACAAGAGAGTGTTAAATGATATCAACCTCACAATCAAATCCGGTGAGACAATCGGTATCATCGGCGGAACCGGAAGCTCCAAGTCAAGCCTTGTGAACCTTATAAGCCGTCTTTACGATGTGGATGAAGGTAGTGTAAAGGTCGGTGGCAGAGATGTAAGAGAGTATGACATTGAGACACTTCGCGATGAGGTGAGCGTTGTTCTCCAGAAGAATGTGCTTTTCTCTGGAACAATACTCGACAATCTTCGCTGGGGCGATAAGAACGCCACGGATGAGGAGTGCATGAGAGCATGTAGGTTAGCATGTGCTGATGAATTTATTGAGAAATTCCCGGACAAGTACAACACCTACATCGAGCAGGGCGGTACGAATGTATCGGGTGGACAGAAGCAGCGTCTGTGTATTGCCAGAGCACTTTTAAAGAAGCCTAAGATACTTATTCTTGATGACAGCACAAGCGCTGTTGATACTGCAACCGATGCGAAGATCCGTCATGCATTTGCCACGGAGATTGCGCAGACAACGAAGCTTATCATTGCACAGAGAATTTCAAGTGTTCAGGGTGCAGACCGCATAATCGTGATGGATAACGGACGTATCAACGGAATCGGAACACATGAGGAGCTGCTTGCTTCCAACGCTATATACCGCGATGTATATGAGTCACAGACCGGAGGCAGCGGTGATTTTGATGAAAACGGAGGTGAAGCATAATGCCGGGACCAATGGGAGGAAGACCGCCAAGAGGAGCGAAGCCTACAGTCGCTAATCCTGGAAAGGTATTTAAAAGAATAATAGGCTTTGTGGCTAAGAATTATCTGCTGCAGTGCATAGTGGTTCTTGTATGTATTGTACTCACTGTATTTTCTACGATACAGGGAACCATGTTTACGAAAACACTTATTGACCAGTATATTATGCCGTTGATGCAGCAGACCGTACCTGATTATACGGAGCTGCTACACGCAATCATAAGAGTGGCATGCTTCTATGCTGTGGGTGTTATAGCAGCCTATGTAAATACAAGGATGATGGTTTATGTTACACAGGGAACCATGAGAAGCTTAAGGGATGAGATTTTTGTACACATGGAGTCCCTTCCTATAAAATATTTTGATACACATGCACACGGCGATATTATGTCAATCTACACCAACGATGTTGATACGCTCAGACAGATGATAAGCCAGAGTATCCCTCAGCTTATCAACAGCTCAATCACCATCATAGGCGTACTGGCAAGTATGATTATCCTTAACATACCGCTTACACTGTTAACTCTTGTGCTTGTAGGTCTTATGCTCGTTGTCACCAAGAAGGCTACCGGAATGAGCGGAAAGTACTTCGTAAAGCAGCAGAAGAACCTAGGTGAGGTAAACGGCTTTATTGAGGAGATGATGGGTGGCCAGAAGGTTGTAAAGGTATTCTGCCATGAGGAAGAGAACAAGGAGCGCTTCGACAAGATTAACGAAGAGCTCTGCGACAGCTCCTACAATGCGAATAAGTTCGCCAACATCTTAGGACCTATCAATGCACAGATTGGTAACATCAGCTACGTTATCATAGCAATAGCCGGAGGTGCGCTTGCACTCGGCGGAGTCGGCGGCTTTTCACTTGGAGGTCTTGCAAGCTTCCTCACCTTCAACAAGAGCCTTAACATGCCTATCAATCAGGTGAGCATGCAGTTTAACAGTATCATCATGGCTCTTGCAGGTGGTGAGAGAATATTCAGGCTTCTCGATGAGACACCGGAGGTTGATGATGGATATGTTACACTTGTAAATGCAGTTAAGGATGGAGGTACGATCAAGGAGAGCGAAAAGCGTACAGGAATGTGGGCCTGGAAGCACTATCACAAGGACACAGGCATGACCGACTACAAGGAATTGAAGGGTGATGTGGTATTCGATGATGTGGATTTCGGTTACAATCCGGACAAGATAGTTCTCCACAACATAAAGATGTTCGCTGAGCCGGGACAGAAGATTGCCTTCGTAGGCTCCACCGGAGCAGGCAAGACGACAATAACCAATCTTATCAACCGCTTCTATGATATTCAGGATGGTAAAATACGCTACGACGGAATCAACATCAACAAGATTAAGAAGAGCGATTTAAGAAAGTCCCTCGGAATAGTTTTGCAGGACACACACCTCTTTACCGGAACGGTTATGGAGAACATCCGCTATGGCAAGCTCGATGCGACTGATGAGGAGGTGTACGCGGCGGCTAAGCTTGCCAACGCGGACAGCTTTATCACCAAGCTATCCGATGGCTACAACACGATGCTCACCGGTGACGGTGCTAACTTAAGCCAGGGTCAGAGACAGCTTCTCGCAATCGCGAGGGCAGCAATCGCAGACCCGCCTGTTCTCATTCTTGATGAGGCTACCTCCTCAATCGATACGAGAACCGAGAAGATGGTCCAGGATGGCATGGATAAGCTCATGCATGGCAGAACAACCTTCGTCATCGCACACAGACTCTCCACCGTAAAGAACAGTGATTGTATCATGGTTCTTGAGCAGGGAAGAATAATCGAGAGAGGAACCCATGATGACCTTATAGAGCAGAAGGGAAGATACTACCAGCTCTACACAGGAAATAATATTGCAGGGTAATTCCGGCACTATAATAAGAACCTGGCTACTGCTTCGTGGCCAGGTTCTTAAAAAATATTGCGGATGAATAAAAAGTATTATCATTCCATTCAAAACGGCACACCCCGTTGTATTTGGATACGATAGTCTTTACGGATAAAGTGCCGAGACCTATTCCCGTATGCTTTGAGGAGAAGAAATTATCGTCCGGTGATTTGCGTATTTTATTGGCAAAAGAATTGTCAACGGTTATACAGAGCGAGTGCACATCATTTGTCGCGCGTATAATAATCTGTTTTTGCGGGTCTGTACATGCCTTGCAGGCATCCAGGGCATTTTCAAGAAGATTTCCCAGAAGAACGACAAGGTCACTGCTGTCGATTCCACAATTCTCGGGAATATTTACATAAGCGGAGTATGTGACATTATACTGCTCTGCCTCCTGTGCGTAGTAGTGCAGAACCACGTTGGCGGCAGTGTTCTCACAGAAGGATATAGGTGTATTGTCAGGCATCTTTTTTTTGTATTGGTTCAGGTAAAGCTCAAGCCCGGAATAATTATGTGTATTCAAATAATCCTGAATTATCGCAATGTGATGATGCATATCATGTGCGGCACGACGGGCATCGTTGATTCGTGTCTGAAGCTTTTCGTATTGCAGAGTCTGGAGCTGAAGCTGGTGATTCTGCTGCTGCAGATTCAGAATTTTATTTTGATCCAATATCAGCTTGGATACTATGTAATAGACTAAAATTGCTCCTGCATTGATGAATAGAAGTATTATGGCGTTTTTGGGAATCAGCGCAATCTCAAGGCTTGTGAGCGTGGAGTTGCCGTAAATCACATAGTACCAGATCAGATAAAAGGTAGTTGGAATGAGCCACAGATAGTTCCAGTCGTGTCCCAAGGTATGTGCTGACATGGCAGGAGTATAGACGTTCTTTATGAAATGAAATACAGGGAAAGCGATGGCTGTCTCAACGAGCAGGATAAAAAGTGACATGGAATAGCGGTATTGTTGTAGTGCGAGGTCGGGAAAGAACAGTCCTTCGAGACATTTAGAAGCAATAACGGTAAAATTGGCAATGTTAGAGAGCATCAGGAGTGTGAATAAAAGCTGCCCCGGATGTTTTTTTATTGCCGTAAAATAGAAAACGGCGTATGAAGCCGTGCTGATCAGCGACAGGATGCCGGTGGCGCTGCCTGGGAAGAAGGCGGCATATAATCCGACAAAAACCTGTATGCATGTGAGTGCGGCTATGAGCAGTGCGGTCTTTTGACCCGAAAATCTGAGATTGTCTCGAAAAGGATAGAGTGCCAGCGCAAGAAACGGCAAAAAATTAAGCAGCGAGTACAGACATACCTCGAGAATGCGGTAAATCGGTTGAATCATTGCAGCAGCTCCTTTCTGATTTGTTCGAAGCGAAATGAAGAGTAGGCATTCAATACCTCAGAGGCCTTACGGCGGCTTATCGGAAGCCTCGTTCCGTCGGACATCAGGAAAGTGTCGTCTGCCTTGGCTGCCACTTCATAGAAGTTGACAACGATGCCCTTGCAGGGGCTGTAAAAAAATGAATATGAACAGAGCAGGTTCTCAATTTCCGAGAAGGTGGTTCTTAGATTGACGCTCCAGTTCTGCTTACAGTGCAGGGTTATGCGGTGCGATGCGTAGTCTGCGTACAGGATGCTTCGCAGAAGTATTTTTTCTCCGTTCGGAAGAAGAACCGTGCGTGACAGCTCAAGCTCCTTATAATTAATGCGGTTCAGCATATAGGATACGTGTTCCTTGTCAAAAGGCTTCTTTAAGTAATAGCAGGCATTTACCTCATAGCTTTCGGCGGCAAACTCGTTGCTTGTAGTCCCGAATGCGATGAGAACATGGGAATCCCTCTTTCTGATTTCTCTTGCCACCTCTATTCCGGTGAGCTCTCCCATATAAATATCGAGTACAATCAAATCATAGGAATTATCAGTAAGGTTTTTTAAAAATTCGTCTCCGCCCGTAAATTCAACTATATCGCAGTCCGAAATCAAGTTCTCCGTAAGGCAGCGGTGCAGCGTCTGCAGGTCATCCCTGTTATCGTCGACCAGTGCAATTCGCATGATGTCCCCCTTCTTTCATAATTGTGTGGTTGATTAGATGATAGCTTAATTTGACATAAAAGACAAGAAAAAATGATACCGCTTGTGTCACAAAAACGCCGATTGTGACGGAGATATTGCGTATCAGTTCTCTTTCAGGTAAAATAAAAATGTTTGTTTTAACAAAAATATGAAGGGAGAATGGAAGAAACCTATGAAAATACGTTTAAACGGAAAGAGTTTTAAAAGAGCAAAGCGGATAGCCGGTATTATGCTTGCCGTATTGCTGGCACTGCTGCTTGTTGTGCCGGGTACCACGGCCTTTGCGGAGGACGACGGAACCGAGAACTTATCGGCAGATATTGGCGAGACAATCTTGATTGAAGGGCAATGTGTCTTTGCCAAGGGTATTCCGATTGTGATTAAAGAGAACAACGGAATTACGAGCATCTACAGCCAGGATGGAACTCTGCTGTCCGGCACTGAGGATGTAAGAAATAAGTGGATTTTTGGTGGATGGCAAGGCGGAACACATTCGGCAAATACATCGGTTACGATGGAAAGCGGAGTTGTGACGAAGAATATTTGTGGCGGAAGTTTATCGGGAACCATAGAGGGAGACACTTTTGTCGAGATAAAGGGCGGCACGGCAGGCTGGGTTTACGGAGGCGGAGAAGACAGTACCGTCAACGGAACCGCAAAGGTGACGGTCTATGCGGGAGCTAAAATCTGGGGAGGCGAAGCATCCAATACAACCGCTGATGCTTTTAACAGAGGTACTGTTTTCGGCGGCGGTTTTAATGGTACGGTGGAAAAGACTGAGGTGACTCTGCTTGGAGGAGATTTTGGCTGGGCTTACGGCGGGGGACAGAATTGTACCGTCGATTCTACCAATATTAAGCTGTTGGGAAATCCTGACTTATGGTGCAATGTCTACGGCGGAGGCAACGGAGGAAGCATCGGGACGGCGAATCTTACCGTTAGAAAGATAGATCCGGATTATGCAGTCTTTATGTATGGCGGAGGCTGGAATGATAGTGTGACACAGGCAAATATCACCATCGGAGGAGATGTCCGTCTTGGCGGAAATATCCCGATTTATGCTACGGGAAGCGGTGACACTAACTCATCCAATACAAGTACGGTAGAGAATGTAAACTTTGTGATTGATAACTTTGACATGATAACAACGGGAAACACGACGGTGTGCGGTCCGCTGGTGGGAACTAATGTGACTGGAACGGCAGAGGTACTTGTGACAGGAACAAAAAGCAATGGCACGAGCATGCAGCTTTGGTCAAAGGATATTGATAAAATAAGGGTGGAGCAGGGCTCGGTAATCTTATTCGGAGGCAATCCGGAAGATCCGGGAAATCCAATACAGCCGTTGGAGCTTGGCTGCCTTGAGCTTGCAAGCAGCGGCGAGGCTGTTTTCCCATACGGAAACAAGTCGGTTGTGATTGAGGAACTCGCAGGTAGCGGAACCCTTACATTTGATGGACAGACAATGCAGCCTACGATGATCACGGGCGTAAAGAAGGTGTCATCGACTGCGGCAGCACCGCTTCAGATTAATGCAAGGGGCGTAGGCACTGTCATTGATGATACGGTATTCATAAGCGGAACGGGTGTCACATCGGCTGCATGCTTCCGCTCGGATTTATCAAACTACACGGCGGTGCTTATTGATGACGGAATACAGCTTAAGCCTTCATCAACCATGAAGGAATACACAAGTATTTCCCGCGCGGAGTTTGACAAGAACAGTTATACATACGGAGATGTAATGACACTTTCGATTGATGCGATTGTGACGGGCGGAGCACCTCTTGCCGGTGAATCTGTGTATATTATTGCGGGAGATATGGGAACACAGCTTACTTCTGCAGTGTTAGACAGTGAGGGTAAGGCGACGGTTACACTGCCTGTTGACAGTTTTTTGATGAATGTTATGGATAATTCAAGCGATAAGACTCTGAAGGTGTTGTACAATGGAAGTGATCAATATGTAAGTGCGCTGGATATCTTTAGCTTAACAGGAACAAAAGATACTGATGTCGTGTTTAGCGATGCAGATATAAGCCTGACACAGGAGATTACGGCTCCTGCCCTCAATTCCAAGCCTATGACGGAGCTGTCAACGGACAATGAATTCTTCACGGCGGAGGTTGTCTGGACTCCTGCAACAACTGTTTTTGAAGCAGATACCGCATACTCGGCGGACATAATCCTGAAACCGAAGCAGGGCTATGACCTTGAACATATCAGAACAATCACATATCAGGGAACGGTTGTGACTCCGCAGCAGCAATCGGATGGCTCCCTGCGTTTATCTAAGGTAAAGTCCTTTGACCCAATTTCTTCCGGAAGTGTGGAGGTAAATTATAAGACAAGCAATGACGCCTTGGATATCGTGCCTGAGGGGGTTACAAGTTTATTTTCCGGTATAGAGGAGCTTAAGGGAGCATTATATACAGGAACGACTGCTAAGCTTGCTGATATTTTAAAAGAAAACATGGTGTACTATGATGTTCAGCTTCTTGTGAGCCTTGACGGCGAGCAGAGCTGGCAGGCAGCTGTTCCGGGTAATTTCCCAAGCGGGGGAATTGAAGTTACATTGCCTTATCCGGATGGAACGGATAGCAAGAATTATGATTTTGTTGTAGCACACATGATTACAAGAGCTATGAATGGTAAGACACCGGGGGAAATTGAGTTTCCTGATATTCAGGAAACCGAATCCGGAATAACCTTCCGTGTATACAGCCTGTCGCCGATTTCGGTAGGCTGGAAGAAGGTGGCATCAGGAGAAAATCCGGGAGGAGGAACAGAGGAGACTACGCCGGGAGCACCGGAAGAGACCACACCGGGAGGAGAAACAGAGGAGACTACGCCGGGAGCACCGGAAGAGACCACACCGGGAGGAGGAACCGAGGAGACTACGCCGGGAGGAGGAACCGAGGAGACCACACCGGGTGGAGGAACCGAGGAGACCACACCGGGTGGAGGAGCTGGGGAGACCACACCGGGCGGAGGAGCCGGGGAGACCATGCCGGGAGCAACGGAGGAGACTACACAGGGAGTAAGCACTGAACCGGAAACAGAAGCAGAGATAGTGGTTTCACCAAGCACCGGAAACAATAATGGTATTTTGGTTTACTCAATTATGCTTATTTCCATAATGGGAATGGTCGGAGTCGTGATAAGAAAGAAGTAATGTCGACATGGCTCTGAAAAAGTGAAGTATGAAATCATTGTGCAGAAGAGGCTGGTTTTCAGCCTCTTTTGTGCTTTGGGATAAATTTGCCGTTGCACTGTACAATCCATAAATTTTTTATTATAATAGGTGATGCGATGCTGACAGGAATAATTATTTAATGCGGTAATTATCTCGGCATCCGCTAATGTATAGAAGCGAGGTGTATCACATGAGTACGGTAGTCGAGAGACTTGGCGCGTTACGCGCACTTATGAAGGAAAAGAATATTCAGGCATATATTATATGTACTGATGATTTCCATGGCTCTGAGTATGTTGGAGATTATTTTAAGGCGAGAGCTTTTATGTCGGGTTTCACAGGCTCTGCGGGAACACTTGTAGTGCTTCCTGATGAGGCTGGATTGTGGACTGACGGAAGATATTTTCTTCAGGGAGCAGCACAGCTTGAGGGCAGCACAATCACTCTTATGAAGATGGGTGAGGAGGGTGTGCCTACGATAGCGGAATTCCTTGCAGATAAACTGGAGGATGGAAGTAATATAGGCTTCGACGGAAGAACTGTAACTGACGCTTTCATGGGCAGGATAACGGAGAGCATCAAGGGAAGAAATATGTCCTATGTATGCGGTGAGGACCTTGTCGACAAGGTATGGACGGACAGACCGGCTCTCTCTAAGGAGCCTGTATGGGAGCTTTCCGTTGAGTATACGGGCATGAGCCGTGAGGAGAAGCTTGCAAAAATCCGTGAGTCGATGAAGAAGGAGGGAGCAGATCTTCTGGTTCTAACAGCGCTTGACGATATCGCATGGCTGTTAAATCTTCGTGGAAATGATGTAGCATACAATCCGGTATTCTTATCATATATGACAATGACCGCCGACAGTGCGGTTCTCTATCTCGAGGAGAGCATTTTAAATGCCGATATCAAGGGCAGATTGGCTGCGGACGGCATTGAACTTAGAAAGTATAATGATATTTACAGCGATTTGAAGAAGGTGGACAGGAACGCAGTCGTTCTTGTGGACAAGGCTACGGCTAATTTCCTTATCGTTCATTCGCTTCCGGACACAGCTAATGTAAGAGCGGAGCAGAGCCCTGTTGTGCTTCCTAAGGCAGTCAAGACTGTTGCGGAGAGAGAGAATGAGAAGAAGGCTCATGTGAAGGACGGAATGGCTGTCACACACTTTATATACTGGCTCAAGAAGAATGTCGGAAGGCTCGATATAAGCGAGATGAGCGCGGCAGTGCAGCTTGACGAGTTCAGAAAGAAGCAGCCGGGATACCTTGGAGAGAGCTTCAACCCGATTATGGGCTATGGTTCTCACGGTGCCATCGTGCATTATTCAGCAACCGAGGAGACGGATGCTAAGCTTGAGCCGAGAAGCTTCCTTCTCGCAGATACGGGCGGACATTACTATGAGGGAACGACCGACATAACAAGGACAATTGCACTCGGTGAGCTTACCGACGAGGAGAAGAAGGTGTTCACACTTGTTCTCAAGGGTCATCTTAATCTTGCGGCTGCAAAGTTCTTATATGGCGCAAGAGGAGAGAACCTCGACTATATCGCGCGTGAGCCGCTTTGGAGAAATGGCATGGACTACAACCACGGAACAGGTCACGGCGTTGGATATCTTCTCAATGTACATGAGCGTCCTAACGGCATCAGAACCAAGATTGCACCCGGCGGACCTTCCGCAGTGCTTGAGGAGGGCATGATTACCTCCGATGAGCCGGGAATGTACATTACGGGCAAGTTCGGTATAAGACATGAGAACCTCGTTCTCTGTGTTAAGAGGGAAAAGACCGAGTACGGTCAGTTCATGGGCTTTGAGCCGCTGACGATGGTTCCGTTTGACCTCGATGCCGTCGATGTATCCTGCATGACCGCTGAGGAGAAGGAGAGATTGAACGCATACCATGCGAAGGTATTTGCGGCAATCAGCCCTGACTTTGAGGGTGAGGAGCTTGAATGGCTTAAGAATGCTACGAGAGCTATATAAAAATATTTATCTGAGCAGGCTTTAAACACACTTGAGCATACATAAAACTCTGCAAAAAGTGTGATATGACAAAAGAAGCTGCCGCACCGTGATTTTCCATGGGCGGCAGCTTTTTTTCGCACACGGCATATCAGCCGCAGCAGGTGTTTCTGTCTGCCGATACGCTGTACAATAATATATGTATGTTCAGGGATTGCGACAAGGAAAAGCTTGACGAGCCGTTCGCACATCTCGACAGCGGGAACATCCATGAGATAGAAAAAGGACTGCTTGCTATAGAGGGAAAAACCATAGTCAATGTAAGTCATGTAAT
>ERZ809276.433-NODE-433-length-16844-cov-54.487879_pt1 | contig 16844 bp, 14 predicted proteins | sample MGYA00520512_ERZ809276 | MGnify/ENA primary metagenome ERZ809276 (study PRJEB31576, sample SAMEA3212661) | Homo sapiens | biome: human-gut; feature: human gut; material: fecal | place: Sweden | collected 2012 ...
TAAAGATCCTCGAAAACATCCCGCAGGCGGGCATCGGCAGGCGGCGCATCTGGGATGACCCCACAATTCCCAGAGATGATGTCCGGCTTATCAACAGCCACTATGATGATCTCTACCGTGTACCGAATCATGGTGTGATTCAGGTTGACAGTTCCGATGGCAGCAGTTACACGGCACGGGTCGAGCATCTGGACGACTATCATTTTGATCTGGGCGAGTACGGAAACGTCTATCACATCTGTCAGTTCGGCGAGATGATGGAGCGCACCGGCTCGACCGCCTATCCTGAAATCCAGACACAGGACGAGCAGGGCGCATGGGAGCTGGGCGGCAAGGGTTATCTTGCTGTCCAGAGTTGCGATGATGGCTGGGATTATACCCTCTATCACAGCGACTTTTCTGTGATGGACGGCGGGCAGCTGGGTGCCCCGGAACTGACCATTCAGGAAGCCCGTGAGCAGATTCTGGAAGCACACCACATGGAAAAGGGGCGGCGGCTGTTGCAGGACTACGATGCCGTCATGGACAAAGTTGCGGAAGCCGAGGAACTGAGCGCAGACCACCGCCCTTCCACACTGGAAAAGCTGGCAGCACTGGCAAGTGATACGTCTGCGCCAAAATCGTCTGCACGGTCTGCGCCAGAACTGTGAGGTGGACAATGCAGCAAAAATGGAACCAGAATTTTGACGGCGAACCCATGCCGGACATCCCGCAGAAATTTCTGAACGCAGGGTGCGATGTTTATATGGTGATGCAGCTGCGGCATGACGAAAAAATCTTCGATGAAAGATTTGCTTCTATGCGGGAGTTGAATCGTCGAGGCAAAACGCCCGACCCGGAGCATTACGAGGTCACCTACTATGCTGATCTGCCCGCCATGTGGCAGGATGTGCCGAACAACGAGGTTTTGGAAGAACTATTTCAGATGTTCAACCTCTCCCGTCCGCAGGATTTTGAGGGGCACAGCCTGTCGGTCAGCGATGTGATCGCACTCAAACGCAATGGCGAGGTGTCTGTGCATTATGTGGACAGCATCGGCTTCAAAGATTTACAGGGGTTTCTGGACAAGCAGCCGGAACGCCATTCGGTACTGATGAATCTCAAGGAAAAGTGCGATGCCCCGGAGTGCAATCCCACCGTCTGCCGGAAAGCGAGGGCTGAACATGAACTTTAACCACGAAGAGCGGATGCTGATGATGCTCTACAACACCGGCACCCGACTGGGGCTTATCCACGAACTGCGGCTCATGCAGTGCTACCTGATGCCGGATGAAACTGCTTTGCGGGAACTGTCGGAGGGCGCTATCGAAAAGCTGAAGCTGCTGACCGATGCGGAGTTTGCCGAGCTGGAATTTCCCCCGGACTGACTTTTGCCGCCTGCGGGCGGCGTACATAGACTCTTTTACAATGGGGGGCGGTGTGGTATACTGAACTCGACAAATCGGAAGTTGGCAAAGGAGTTGAGCTGATATGAAAAAGAAAATCATCCTATTGCTGTCTGTTGTGATAATTCTTTTGATGGGCATTGTTGTATGGTTTAATATTCCACTCGACTTGATGGACTTAGACCCTAATGAGGTCATGGAAATAGTTGTTTTCAATGGCAATAGCGGAAACGCAACACATATTACCGACAAAGAGCAGATTCAGCATATTGTCGAAAATTTGAATGGCGTCGAAGTAAAGCGGTCAAAGCCATCTTTGGGATATATGGGATATAGTTTCAAAGTTACTATTTATTTGTCTGATGGCAACGAGGCAGGCGATTGGAATAATTTTATTATCAATTCAGATGATACAATTAGAAAAGATCCATTTTTCTATTCTGTTACAAAGGGAAATATTGATTACAGCTATATTGAAGGTATCGTAGAATAACAAAAATTCCAGTTTGTCGATGGTTATCAACCGGGATAGTGGCCTAGGCCCTTACTCCGAAAAATTTTTCATAACCTGCAAGAAAGTGGGCTTGATAGAATACTTCCATTCATGCTATTGTTCGTCCGGGAATAGCTTCGAAAAAGCTGTACAGTTAGAAAAAGAACTTGATCGGTTTGATAACGAAATGCGTAGACGCGCAAATGAACGATTCGAAAAAGAGCATCCGAATGGTGTGCCAGATGCTCATTGGACTGACGAAAGCAGATGGGATTGACGATAAAAGACTTAAAATAAAACACAATCGAATGGAGAGTATCTGAAATGAAAATCGTAGTTTTGAACGGTAGCCCTCGCAAGGGCGGCAACACAGAAATCATGGCGCAGGCTTTTGCAGAAGCCGCCCGCAAGAACCAGAATGAAGTCAGCGTTCTGGATGTGGCATCTATGAATATTTGCGGCTGTCTGGGCTGCAAATACTGCTGGGCGCATAAGGGCGAATGCGTCCAGAAAGATGATATGGGCAAGGTTTTTGCAGCTTTGGCCGATGCTGATGTGGTGGTCTTTGCATCACCTATCTATTGGTTCGACGTTACCGCACAGATGAAAACCGTCATTGACCGCCTGTATGCCGGCGGCAGTGTGGGCTTCCACTTCCATAAGACTGCCCTGCTGCTGGATGCCGGTGCCGACCATGTATTCGATGCAGCCATCGCCCAGTATAAGGCAATGACTTCCTATCTCAAGTGGGAAGATATGGGTATCATTACGGTGCCGAACATGGAAACCAAGGGCAGCATGACCACTGCACCGAATCTGGATGCGGTTGTCAAACTTGGTGAATCGCTCTGATTGATTTAGAAAAACAAATAACATTACATCCCTGCGGGCAACCCCAAAACGGTTGCCCGCTCTTTTTATGCTCAAAAACGAAGGGAGGAACGCTATGCCAAGCAAAACCGAAGAATATCTCGCCCTTGCCCAGCGCACGGCCAACGGCCTGACCCGGTACTGGGAAAGCTGGACGGACTACCTGACCACCGCGTCCCGGCTGTACAAGTACCCCTTTGCAGACCAGCTCATGATCTACGCCCAACGCCCGGATGCCACTGCCTGCGCCGACTATGATGTTTGGAACAGCCGGATGAACCGTTATGTGCGCCGGGGTGCCAAGGGCATCGCTCTGCTGGACGAATCCAGCGGATTTCCCCGACTGCACTACGTCTTTGACGTAAGCGACACCGGAGTGCGCCACAATTCCCGTGACCCGGAGGTGTGGCAGTACAACGACGACCTGAAACAGCCTGTTTCGGAAATGTTGAGTAAGACCTACGGCATCAGCGGGGAGCGTGTCAGCCAGCAGCTTGCGGATGTTGCGGGGAAACTGGTGGCAGATTACTGGGACAACAACGGCGGCGACATCCGCGCCATCGTTGACGGTTCGCTGCTGATGGATTATGATGAAGCCGGGGTGGAGATGCAGTTCAAGTCCGCTGCCGCCATCAGCGTCACCTACACGCTGCTGGAACGCGTTGGCTTTGAGCCTGCCGCGTGGTTCGACAAGGACGATTTTCAGGCAATCTACAATTTTTCCACCCCGGATAGTGTCTATGTCCTCGGCGCAGCCGTCAGCGACATGAGCCGGGAGGTCTTACGCCAAATTGAGCGCACCGTAAAAACCACCATTCGCCGCCGAAACAATGAAAGGAGCCAGCATGAATATGAGCAGCAATCTGAGTTACACGCAGACCGGGGATTATTTTCTCCCGAACCTGACCATGCATCAGCCGAAGACCCCACTGGGCAAGTACGGCAGGCTGCGCCGGACCTACCTGAAAGACCATCGCCCGGTGCTGTACAACACGATGCTGATGAACGGGAGCCTGTACCCGCACCTGATGGAGGTGGAGCAGACGGCAGAGAGCCGGATGCAGCAGACCATGGAGCAGCTTCTGAAGCAGAACCCGGAACCGGACAAGGAGCAGAACCAGATGGCGTGGGTGCAGCACATGAACAGCCTGAAAGCGCAGGCAGAGGAACTGGTGCTGACGGAGCTGATCTACAGCTAAGTTTTCTGGATGCAAACATCCCCACCGAAGCCCAGCAAATTGAAAAAATCGACCGAGCGGAGAGCGAAAAAACGCCCTCCGCCTTTGTTTTGTCGCAGGCTGAAATCGAAAACGAACTGCGTAAGCACGGTTCTGGATTTGTGGGCGGCAAGCAGCGCATTATGGCACTGTACCAGACCCAGCCCGACCGCAATCTCCGTGCCAAGGCGCTGGCAAAGGAGTACGGCATCGGTGGGCACTCCCACGATTTTCTGGACGGAAGCCGGGGCTTCGTCAACCACAACGGGAGAGGATTGGAATTTGATCATTATCCCGACCACCAGAAAATCACCCTGAAATGGACGCAGGTGGAACAATATATCGACCTGATGATCCAGTCCGACCGCTACCTGACGGACGAGGAAAAGGAGCATTACACGCCCTCTGTGCCCGTCAGCGCAAAACCGGATGCCGACCTGACCCGTGCAAAGAACCTGATCCGGGAGTTTTGTCAGGAGGAATACGACTCTGATCCGGACTTTTCCAATCTTGCTAAAATCGACATTGCCTACACCTATGCCACCGACGAGGAGATCCCCATACAGGTCAACGTAGATTTGATTGGGTATCGGGTGGAGCGGTATCTGGGCGAGGTACTGATAGACCAGCGGCAGTACGAAAGTCTGGAGGAGCTGACCGAAACCGAGTTGGAGGCGCTGGATTTTTCCGAACTGGTCAGCGTCACGGATGAAGAATTGGAGCACTACCACAGCAAGGCGGAGGAACGCCCGGCGCTGCTGCCGCTGGCTGCCGCCACCGAGTACAACACCCTGAAAGAGCAGCACCCGGACGCTCTGGTGGGCTTTGAGCAGAACGGACGGTTTGAGTTTTACGGCGAGGATGCCCGGAAGGTCTGCGAGCTTGTAGGCGGAAAGCTGCTGGAAAAGGAAACGGCGCTGGGCACCGTCCCGGTCACCGGCTTCCCCAGCGGCCAGTGGGCGTACCGTGCCAAGCAACTGTGGCAGTGCGGCGAGAACGTTTATCTTGCCGGGCTGAACGAGGATGGCACCCACCACCAGACCAAGTACCTGCGCCGGGAGGATTATCTGCCGCTGGGTGCTACCGTCCACATGGAAGGACGTGCCTTCCGGGTGGATAACGTCAACTTCGATAAAGACAGCGTGTCCCTGCAGGATGTGGCATTAGCAGAAATGCGGATGCCTGTTTTCCGGCAGGAACCGCTGGCGGTTGTCCGGGAGTTGTACGAGCAGGAACAGGATGTGATGGAACACCCCCTGCCTGATTACAAGGTCGGTGACAACGTTATCGTTGACCTTCCTACCCGAACCATCGAAGGAAAAATCGGCTATGTGGGCGAAACGGATGTTCGCATCGACACCAGCGCACAGGGACAGTCGTGGGATAACGAAGTTATCAACAAACGACAATTCGAGGACGGTCTGCGGCAGGTTGAGCCGCAACTTTCCGACGAAGATCTGGATGAGCTGCCTATCTCTGCCGTGATGGACGGAAAGGTGCAGACCTTCCCGGATGCTGCTGCGTTGGATGAAGCCCTGAACGCTGTGCCTGCCGGGAACTTCCGCATCACAGACGACCATCTGGGCGAGGGCGGTGCAAAGCAGAAATATGCCCGGAACATCGAAGCCGTCCGCACCCTGTTCAAGCTGGAACAGGAGCACCGGGGTGCCACCGCTGAGGAACAGCAGGTGCTTTCCCGGTATGTGGGCTGGGGCGGTCTGGCAGATGCCTTTGACCCCAATAAGGACAGCTGGGCAAAGGAATATGCGGAGTTGAAAAATCTGCTTTCCGAGGACGAATACGCCGCTGCCCGCAGCTCCGTGCTGAACGCCCACTACACCAGCCCCACCGTCATCCGTGGTATCTACGATGCAGTCGAAAAGATGGGTTTCCGGTCTGGCAACATCTTGGAACCGTCCATGGGTGTGGGCAACTTCTTTGGGATGCTGCCGGACAGTATGGCAGACAGCCGCTTATACGGCGTGGAACTGGACAGCATCACCGGGCGCATTGCCAAGATGCTGTATCCGCAGGCTGACATTACTGTTGCCGGCTTTGAGACCACCGACCGCAGGGATTTCTACGATTTGGCGGTGGGCAACGTGCCTTTCGGCCAGTACAAAGTCAACGATAAGGCGTACAACAAGCTGGGATTTTCCATCCACAATTATTTTTTTGCGAAAGCCATCGACCAAGTGCGTCCGGGCGGCGTAGTGGCGTTCGTCACCAGCCGTTACACCATGGACAGCAAGGACAGTACCGCCCGCAAGCACATGGCAGAACGTGCCGATTTGCTTGGTGCGATCCGTCTGCCCAACAATGCGTTCCGTGCTAACGCTGGCACGGATGTTGTCAGTGACATTATCTTCCTGCAAAAGCGTGACCGCCCCATCGACCATGAGCCGGACTGGGTACAGCTTGGAAAAACGGAAGACGGCTTTGCCATCAACCAGTATTTTGTGGACCACCCGGAGATGGTTCTGGGTGAATTGACCACCGAAAGCACCCAGTACGGACGAGAGGAATTGACCGTTGCACCCATCGAGGGCGCAAACCTTGCCGACCAGCTTACAGAAGCGGTGCAGCACATTGAGGGGCAGTATACTGCCGCCGAGGTGGACGCTCCCGACATTGCTGAGGAAGAAGCCACCCGGCGCACCCTGCCTGCCGACCCGGATGTAAAAAACTTCTCCTACACCGTGGTGGACGGCGAGGTTTTCTACCGGGAAAATTCTGTGATGACGCAGGTGGAGCTGTCCGACACCGCCAAAGGGCGTGTCACAGGCATGGTGGAGCTGCGGCAGATCGTCAATGAACTGATCGACCAACAGTTGAACGATTTCCCGGACGAGGACATCAAGGCAACACAGGAGCGTTTGAACACCGCCTACGATGCTTTTACCGCCCAATACGGCTTGCTGAATGACCGCAAAAACGGGCGGCTGTTTGAGCAGGATTCCTCTTACTATCTGCTCTGCTCTTTGGAAAATCTGGACGAGCAGGGGCAGCTCAAGAGCAAAGCGGCGATGTTTACGAAACGGACGATTCGCCCGGAGCGCACTGTCACCAGTGTGGATACCCCCAGCGAAGCGTTGACGGTGTCCATCGGGGAGCACGGCAAAGTGGATTTGCCCTATATGGCGGAGCTGCTGGGCACGCCCGGTGACTATGGGCGCATTACCACCGAACTTTCCGGCGTGATCTTCAAAGACCCTGCCGCCGACCCCACCGATCCGGAAGCGGGCTGGCAGATGGCAGACGAATACCTGTCCGGCGATGTCCGGGCAAAGCTGCGGATGGCACAGTTTGCCGCTGAAACCAACCCGGAATTTGCCGTCAACGTAGATGCGCTGACCAAGGCACAGCCCAGAGAACTGGAAGCCTCCGAAATTGATGTGCGCTTGGGTGCAACGTGGCTCGACCCCAGTATTATCCAGAAGTTTATGACCGAGACCTTCCAAATTCCCTACTATCTGCGCCGGGCGGTGAATGTGCGCTACTCTCCCTATACCGCAGAGTGGCGTGTGGAGGGCAAGACTGCCACCGGGCGGAGTGACATTATTTCGTCCGAGACCTACGGCACCAGCCGTGCCAACGCATACAAGATTTTAGAGGAGACCCTGAACCTGAAGGATGTCCGCATCTACGACACCATCGAGGATGCCGAGGGCAAGCCCAAACGTGTGTTGAACAAGCGGGAGACCATGCTGGCGCAGCAGAAGCAACAGGTCATCAAGGACGCTTTCGCCAACTGGATCTGGCAGGACCCCCAACGGCGCATTGCGCTGGTGAAACAGTATAACGAGCTGTTCAACTCTACCCGCCCCCGTGAGTATGACGGAAGTCACATCAAATTCGTGGGCATGAACCCTGAGATCACCCTCCGGGAACACCAGCGCAACGCCATCGCTCATGTGCTTTATGGCGGTAATACGCTGCTTGCACACGAAGTTGGTGCCGGAAAAACTTACGAAATGGCGGCATCCGCTATGGAAGCAAAACGGCTGGGGCTGTGCCAGAAAAGCCTTTTTGTCGTGCCCAATCACCTGACAGAGCAGTGGGCAAGCGAGTTTCTGAACCTCTACCCCAATGCGAAACTTTTGGTGGCACGGCGCAAGGACTTTGAGACCGCCAACCGCAAAAAATTCTGCGCCCGCATTGCCACCGGGGACTACGATGCTGTCATCATCGGGCATAGCCAGTTTGAGCGCATCCCGCTGTCCTTTGAGCGGCAGGAACGCATCATTCAGGAGCAAATTTATGAAACGCTTGCTGCCATCAACGAGCTGAAAGTCCACGCAGGCGAGAATTTCAGTATCAAACAGATGGAAAAGACCCGCAAAACGCTGGAAACCAAGCTGGAAAAATTGCGCTCCGATGAGCGTAAGGACGATGTAATTACCTTTGAGCAACTGGGCGTTGACCGCCTGTTTGTGGACGAGTCACACGCGTTCAAAAATTTGTTCCTCACAACAAAAATGCGGAATGTCGCAGGATTATCCACCAGCGAAGCCCAGAAATCTTCCGATATGTTTGGCAAGTGCCGTTATCTGGACGAGATCACTGGCGGGCGTGGCGTAGTGTTCGCCACGGGTACGCCCGTGAGCAATTCCATGACCGAACTGTACACGGTTATGCGGTATTTGCAGTACAGCACCTTACAGCAGAAAAAGCTGACCCACTTCGACTGCTGGGCGTCCACCTTTGGTGAGACCACCACCGCCATCGAGCTTGCCCCCGAAGGTACAGGGTATCGGGCAAGGACGAGATTTGCCAAGTTCTTCAACCTCCCGGAGCTGATGTCCATGTTCAAGGAGGTGGCGGACATTAAAACTTCCGACCAGCTTCATCTGCCTGTGCCGGAGGCAAAGTTTGAGACAGTGGTAGCAAAGCCGTCCGACCTCCAAAAGGAGATGGTGCAGGAACTGAGCAAGCGTGCCGCCCGCATCCACTCTGGCACCGTGGATGCCTCCGAGGACAATATGCTCTGTGTGACAAACGACGGCAGAAAAATCGGTCTGGATGTTCGCCTGATGAACCCCATGCTCCCGGACGACCCGAACAGCAAGTTGAACATCTGTGTGCGGAACGTGCTGAAGATCTGGGAGGAGGGCAAAGACCAGAAGCTGACCCAACTTTTATTCTGCGATCTCTCGACACCGAAAAATGACGGCAACTTCAATGTCTACGAGGATATTCGCAAAAAGCTGATCGCTGCCGGTGTGCCGGAAAACGAGATTGAGTTCATCCACAATGCCGATACCGAAGCAAAAAAGGCGGCACTGTTCTCCAAGGTGCGCTCCGGCGATGTGCGAGTTTTACTCGGAAGTACGGCAAAAATGGGAGCGGGCACCAACGTGCAGTCCCGGCTTGTGGCGGTGCATCACCTGGACGTTGGCTGGAAACCCAGCGACATGACCCAGCGCAACGGACGCATCATCCGGCAGGGCAACATGAATAAGGAAGTCAAGGTGTTCAATTACGTCACGGAAGGGACATTTGACAGTTATTTGTTTCAAACTTTGGAAAATAAGCAGCGATTTATCAGCCAAATCATGACTTCCAAATCTCCTGTGCGCTCCTGCGAGGATGTGGACGAACAGGCACTTTCCTATGCGGAGATCAAGGCACTGTGTGCCGGAAATCCGCTCATCAAGGAAAAGATGGACTTGGACGTGCAGGTGGCAAAGCTGAAGGTGCTGAAAGCCGACCACCAGAGCCAAAAATTCCGCTTGCAGGACAAATTGCTGACCAAGTTCCCGGCAGACATTCAGGAAGTAAACGCCCACATTGCCGGGTTGAAAGCGGACGCACAGCTTGCCGCCGCTCATCCGCAGGGCAAGGAGGAGTTTTGCGGCATGACCATCAAGGGCGTTGCCTACGACGAGAAAAAGACTGCCGGTGAGCGTCTGGTGCTTGCCTGCTCCGAGCTGCCCAACGCCGAGGAAAAAGTCATCGGCAGCTACCGGGGCTTTGAACTTTCTCTGCGGTTCGATGCTTTCCGCACGGAATATCAGGCTCTTTTGAAAGGGCAACAGAAGTACACGGTTCCCTTGGGCAACGACCCGCTGGGCAACATCATTCGTCTGGATAATTCGCTGAACAGCTTCCCGGAGCGCATCACCTCTGCCGAGAACGAACTGACCACCCTGCATCAGCAGCAGGCGGCGGCGCAGATCGAGGTGGAAAAGCCCTTCCCACAGGAGGAAGAACTGGCCGAAAAGTCCGCACGGCTTGCAGAGCTGAATGCTCAGTTGGATGTGGACGAAAAAAGCCACGAGCCGGAACAAGACGAGGAAGAACAGGAGGATGCACCTCGCCGCCCCTCGGTGCTGGCGGCGCTGGAGGAAAAGTCGGACAAGCCGGAGCCGGTGAAGCCCTTCAAAAGCTATCTGGATAAGGACGGTGATGCCCGGTGAGGGAAAAGCGGGACGAGATCATCATCCTGAGAACCACAAAAGCGGAGAAAAACCGCATTTATGAAAAGATGCTTGGCATGGGCATCCGCAGCCTGAGTGCCTATATCCGCAAGATGGCACTGGACGGCTATTGCCTGCACCTCGACTTGAAAGAACTGCAACGCATGGCATATCTCTTGCAGATGTGTAGCAACAATCTGAACCAGTACGCCAAGCGTGCCAACGAGTGCGGCAAGGTCTATGCCGCCGACATGGAGGACCTGCGGCAGCGGCTGGATGAACTGATTGAGATTGGTCGGCAGATCCTTTCCAAATTGGCAGAACTCTAAAATTTTACCCCGCAGTTGGAGGGCTGCGGGGGTACATAAGGGTTGACATCCTTGCAAAGCAATCGTTGACACCTTTATAATAAGGGCGAAAGAAAGGCAGGTGCTAGATATGAGGTTTGTTTTTAAGATGATCGTTTTTCCGTTTTGGCTGCTTACGGCTTTCCTTGCGCTGATGCTGAAATGGACGCTGAACCTGTCGGCGTTCGTGCTGGCACTGCCTATGCTGTATATCTTCGGCTGCGGCCTTTATACGCTGTACTGCCGGGAGTGGCTGCAGTTTTTGATCTTGCTGGTGGCAGAGTTTGGCTGCTTTGTGTTGATTTTTATGGGCGCTTTGATTGTAGATACAGCAGAGCGTTTTAGTGGCTGGGTTGCCGGATTGTGAGGGATGCTATGGAAAACCAGAAATTGGAGGCTTGTTATTCTGAGCACAGCAGCACGATTTTTTCTGAAATGCTGGGCGAGGATGAAAACTATCGGCGACTGAAAAAAGCCAAAATAGCGGCTGAGAAAGCCCTTCAGAGCGTCATCAGCCAAGAAGCATGGAAGCGATACCTTGCCTTAGATGAGATCTGCAACGAACTGGAATGTGCCCGTTACAAGGCGATGTATCTGGCAGGTGCTGTCGATTACGAAAAATTATCCAAATGATCTCGATGCCGCCGATGTGCGGCATTTTCTTTTTTGTAAGGGGGGTGATGGCACTGGCGGCAACACGGTTGATTCCCATGCGGAAGAATAAAGGAAAATCCATCGGGGCGTGTCTGCACAACCACACCAGCTATATCCAGAACCCGGGCAAGACCGAGCAGGGCGAGCTGGTCAGCAGCTATCAGTGCAGCCCGCTGACGGTAGACGAGGAATTTCTGCTGACGAAACGGCTGTACGAGCAGACCACCGGACGAAGCCAGAAAAGTGATGTTATCGCCTATCAGGTGCGGCAATCTTTCAAGCCGGGAGAAGTTACGCCGGAGGAAGCCAACCGCATCGGCTACGAGTTTGCCGAGCGGTTTTTGAAGGGCAAACACGCTTTTATCGTTGCCACCCACACAGATCGGGCGCATATTCACAACCACATTATTTATAATTCCACTGCCTTGGACGGGACCCGGAAATTCAAAAATTTCTGGCTCTCCACCTTTGCGGTTCAGCGGTTGAGTGACCTGATTTGCCTAGAGCACCAGCTCTCCACCATCGAGTACAAGCCTTATCGGGAACGACAGAAGCGCATCGTCTATCCGCCGAAAGAAAGCAACCGTGACCGCCTGTGCGGAATCATCAACACCATCCTTGCAGAAAAGCCGGAGGATTACGAAGCGTTTCTGCAAAAGCTGGAACAGCAGGGCTATGAGGTGAAGCGGGGCAAGCACACGGCTGTGAAGGGCAAGGGGCAGAAACGGTTTATCCGTTTCCGCACACTGGGCATCGGGTACAGTGAGGAGGAAATCAAGGCGGTGCTGGAGGGAAAGGCGAAGCACCACCCCTATCAGAAGCAGCCGCCCAAAGAACAGCCCTTTCAGTTGCTGGTGGACATTCAGGGAAAAATGGCGGCAGGCAAAAGTGTCGGCTACAAAAAGTGGGCAACGAAGTTCAACCTGAAAGAGATGTCCAAGACCTTGCTGTTTTTACAGGAGCAGAAAATCGGCAGTGCCGACGAACTGCGGGAACGTGCAGCGGCGGCAACCGAACGCTATCATGCCATGGGCGATTCCATTAAGGCAGCGGAAGCAAGGTTGACGGAAATTGCCGTCTTGAAAACCCACATCATCAACTATGCCAAGACCCGTGAGGTGTACGCCGCTTATCGGAAAGCCGGGTACAGCAAGGCATTTCTGGAAACCCACCGGGAGGAGATCACTCTGCACAAGGCGGCGAAAGCTGCCTTTGATGAAGCCGGGCTGAAAAAGCTGCCGAATGTCAAGGCGTTGGATGCGGAGTTTGCAGAGCTGCTGACCAAGAAGAAAGCGGCTTACCCGGACTACCGCAAGGCAAGGAATGAGATGCAGGAACTGGTTCGGGCACAGAAAAACGTGGAACGCTTTTTTGCGGAGGAAAAGCCAGCACAGGAGAACGAGCAGGCTCGATAAGAACAAATTGCCGGGAGTTGACCGCAAGAGGTCGGCACCCGGCAATCTTTTTTCGTTGGTTCAATCTTTAACGGAATGGTTTATCTCTTTCGATTGTGTATGTTGGTGCAACCAACAGGTATCCTATGGAGTGTAAAGAACACGATAGGATGAGGTTGCACTATGAAAGAGCTTTTTGGACAGCGACTACGGGAGCAGCGTATAAAGCATAGGTTGACACTGGAACAGCTTGCAGAAAAATCTGAGCTTTCCTCCAACTATATCGGCATGGTAGAGCGTGGCTTAAAGGAACCCGGTCTTGCCACCATCGTCAAACTTCTGAATGCTCTGAATATTTCCGCCGACACATTGTTGTGTGATCTGGTTCCCAGTGCATCCCATGTGACCGATGACGAGATCCGCAAGCGACTGGAAGGTTTGACCCCCATCCAGAAAAAAGCGGCGCTCGATCTGCTGGACACCTATATCAGCAATCTCCCTTACCTCACAAACGAGGAATAAACCACAAACTTTGCAAGCGCATCGGCTGAAATTTAGCCGGTGCGCTTTTCTTTTGCAATCCTATCGGTTATAATCGTTCTTATAGGATATATTGTTTCCCAAAGAGTTGATTGTTTGGAGGTGTCAAAATGAGAGAACCACGGTACAGCATTTTAGCTGATATTCGGGATGCGATCGAGCGAGCAAAACGGGGCAAGCTGGCGTTGTACTGGCAGCGCGCCATCCAGCGGGAATACCACTGCAAAAAAGTCGCCCCTGCCGAACAGCAGGCGTATGAGCAGTTGCAGAGTGTTCTCTCCGAAGTGCCGCAATGGAGCGATGAAGAAGAGCTGCGCTCCGGAATGGAAGAAATCGGCGGCGGGGTTCGTTTCTGCCACTTCTGGACTGACCACGATTCCATGGTGCAGTTGACGGAAGATCGCAACGGCGAGTTTACTGTTGCCTATGTGCTGGACACGGACGCTTCCCCGGAAATGCGCCGGGAGGCTGCACTGCTGGTGCAGAAGGAGCTTGCGGAATGTATGCAGGAATGGGGCATTTCACTTCAGAATGCGCCTGTCCCGGAACAGATGAAGTATGCTTCTCTGGCAGAAGCCGCTTCTCACCTCATGCAAATCCTCAACGACCCGGAAAGCATCACCGGGTAAAAAGCGTCCCGCAGGGATGCGCAGCCTGCATTGGAAAATGCAGATCAAAGGGGCTTGGGGCATTCCCCCAACAAGCATTTTGCAACGCAAAAAGTGTTTTTGTATAGACGAAAACATTGCTTGCCGGTACAATGTCATCGATGAAACAAAAATAGTTTCATCAAAGACGGTTATATGGTTGTGCCGATTTCCAAAACATAGTAATATTGAAGTACTAACTGGGGCTGAAAGTGGCAAAACTGCTTGCTTGGTTTCCATTCAGGAATTACTAACAGCGTAGACCGTCCGTTCGCTTCGTATACCGTCAGCGTCACAAATTGACACCAATTTATCATTCTTCACGAAGTATGTGATAAAATCTCTTGACAGCGCCTCACAAAATATGTTATCTTTTGTAAACATCCTTGAAAAGATATGACCTTTTCTGGGGACAGAACACAAACCGATTTTTCTCTGGAGGAAAGACCCATGAAACAGGAGTTCATCCGCAAACTGAGCGCTGCCGTGGCCATGAGCCTCGTTGTTGGCGTCTCTCTGGCCGCCTGCGGCGGCGGCAGCAGCTCCACCGCCGCTGGTGTGACTAAGACCGGCTCTGCCGAAGGCTTTGGCGGTGCTGTCACCGCCACCCTGACCGTGGATGCCAACGGCACCGTTACCGACTGCAAGCTGGAAGGCGCACAGGAGACCGAGAGCATCGGCGGCGCTGCACTGGAAGAGCTGTCCAAGCAGGTCGTGGCCGCCAACGGCCCCGCCATCGACGGCGTTGCCGGTGCCACGGTGACCACCAAGGCCGTCCGGAAGGCCGTTGCCGCCGCACTGGGTGTGGAGCTGGCCGAAGAAGCCCCCGCCGACTCTGCTGCCGCAGCCCCCGCTGAGCCCGCCGCCATCGTCCCGGTGGAAGGCGGCATCCAGATCGGTCAGGCCTATGCTGCCGCCCACGGCACCAAGTGCTTCACCGAAGCGGTGGCTGTGGTGAAGGATGACGTCATCCTCGCCGCCTACCTCGACGATTTTCAGTTCACCAGCACCGATGCAGGCGTGACCGCCGTGCCCAACTCCGACTCCGACTTTGCCGCAGGCTACGCCGAGGGCAAGGTGCTGATGTCCAAGCGGGCCAACGCCGATTATTACAGCAAGATGATGGCTGAAAAGGGCGGCTCCACGGTCGCTCTGGATGCAAACTTCGACGCCATCCAGAACTTTGCCGTCGGCAAGACCATCTCCGAGCTGGAGGATGTAGCCGCCAAGGGTGCCGAGGCTGTGGACGCCGTCTCCGGCGCAACGCTGGTGGATACCGCCGGTTATCTCTCTGCCATCGTGGATGCCGCCAAAAACGCCCAGACCACGCAGGCCGTGGAGTTCAACGGCAGCTCCGAGGACCTGAAGCTGAATGTGGTCTATGGGGCCGCACACGGCACCAAGTGCTTCACCTCCGGCGCTGTCGCCACCGCCGGGGACACCATCGTGCTGAGCTACATTGACGAGTTCCAGTTTGCCGGTTCGGACGCCGGGGTCGTCGGTGTGCCCAACTCCGATTCTGACTTCGGCGCAGGCTACGCCGAGGGCAAGGTGCTGATGTCCAAGCGGGTCAACGCCGATTACTACAGCAAGATGATGGCCGAAAAGGCTGGTTCCACCGTTTCGCTGGATGCCAACTACGACGCCATCCAGAACCACGTGAACGGCATGAGCATTGCCGACGCCGAGGCTCTGAGCAAAGATGAAAAGGCTGTGGACGCCGTTTCCGGTGCCACGCTGGTGGATACTGCCGGCTACGTTGGTGTGCTGGTGGATGCCGCAAAGTAAGGCAAGAAAAATAACGTCCCTCTGAACACAGCAGCGCCCGCCGGGAGACCTCCCGGCGGGCGCTGCTTATTTATTATACGCAGTTAGCATAATCTAATCGTCTGGTGGAAGAAAAGGCAGGCCACCTGTATGTAGTCTGCCTTTTGCCTGATGCGAAAGCCCGCAGACACGCGGGGCTTACAGCACCAGCGAGGGCGCGGTGTAGACCCGTGCCTTCAGCTCGCTGTTTAGCATATACAGCCCCTTGCTGTCACCGCCGAACAGATCCATCTTGGTAATGAGGTCAGCGGCGTTCTTCTCCTCCTCGCCCTGTTCCTTGATGAACCAGTCCAGCATCTGCATGGTGCGGAAGTCCCTGACCTCGTATGCGGCGGCGTAGATGGCATTGATGCTGGCGGTGACCAGCATCTCGTGTTCCAGTGCTCTTTTCAGCGGGGCCATGTGGTCGCCTCGTTCCCACTCCGGCTTTGCGATAGCCTCAAAGGTGACGCCCTCGCCGTTATTCTGCAAATACTGACAAAACAGCATGGCGTGATCCCGTTCCTCCTGCGCCTGTACTCGGTACCAGTTCTCAAAGCCGTCCAGTCCGACGGCGGCGTAGTAGTTGGCAAAGTCCAGATACAGATAGGCGGAGTAGAACTCCTTATTGATCTGCTCGTTGAGCAGAAGAGATACGCTAGCGTTCATGATACTTCTCCTCCATAAGATTGTCTTTTCCTGCTCCCGGCATGGGGGGCAGGTATACCGTACCCAGAGCGATGCTGGGATGCTCCCTTTTCATCTCCAGGAACACCTGCTCCGCCGTGGGATGCTGCTGCAGCTCCGTTACGGCGGCCAATATCTCCTCTGCGTATTTTGGCATACCGCCAACCCTCCAAATGCAAGAATGAGTCTTATTATTTTGCTTTTATTATACCTATATTTTTTTCTCTGTCAACAACCACAAAGGGCTTGTGCTCCAAAAGCTGCCTCGAAGCCGATTTTCTCAAATTATGTGACGCCGTCACAGTAAAACCGCTTGTCACGCGGTATACTACGCATAAAAACACAGCCGCAGAGTACATCTGTGGCTGTGTTTTGTGTTCAGTTG
>ERZ809276.434-NODE-434-length-16844-cov-10.466377_pt1 | contig 16844 bp, 14 predicted proteins | sample MGYA00520512_ERZ809276 | MGnify/ENA primary metagenome ERZ809276 (study PRJEB31576, sample SAMEA3212661) | Homo sapiens | biome: human-gut; feature: human gut; material: fecal | place: Sweden | collected 2012 ...
GCATCAGTGAGAGTTCCATCGAAATCACGGCTGTATTTTTTGATCTGCTCCTTACAGGGGGCAGATTTTTTTATGGTAAGTTTGCGGCCGGGCATCTGACCGATTTGTTTCCCATTCAGGCGCGCCGTCAGGATCCCCTCGCGGGTGCGCTGGTGCAGGTCGTCCACCTCTTTTTGCGCCTGGGTAAAGGCAAGACGAATCTGCTCTTTGGCAAGGTCGGAAGTGTAGCGATTTAATGCGTCCATAATACCGGAAACAAAACGGTCTGTTGCGGCGCTGCCGGTCTCAGGCGATGAGTTGATCTGCCGCTGCAGAGCCTGTTTGTAGGTGTCTGTGTTAATGTGCGGCTCTTTCAAAAAGCAGAGGTTTACGCCGCGCCGGTATAGTTCCTCATACAAGGCACAGCCTTCCTCGGCGCTGCGGCTCATGCGGGAAACACTGTCAAACACAATGGTATCCCCGGGCTGTACACAGTGCAGCAGCTTGTCCAGCTCCTGCCGTCCGCGGCAGGCCGTTCCGGTATAGACCTCACGGACGATATGCGCCGCAGGGTAGGTGGCGGCAATGTTGCGCACCTGGCGCTCGATATTTTGCTGCGGTGTGGAAATGCGGCAGTAGCCGTACACGGACATACAGTATCACTCCTGACGTTCGTTTAATTTGATATAACATTATACAGCTGGACCCAGCTCTTTGTCAATGAGTTTTAATACTTTATGAGACAACCTTACTTTTGGTACAGGCAGTATAAGAAACTCAAAAAACAGTCAAACCAAACATGATATTATGTCATGATGACATAATATCTCAAAGAACAGGAAAGGCAGCTGTCTGTTGTCGCAGTATATTTACAGTGATCTTTTTCATGCTTTCTTCTCCGATGAATGAAAATGTGAAATATGCTGTCGCATTTCTGGCGTCCGACCAAGCCTCTTACATTACAGGAGAAATCCTGCGTGTGGATGGCGGCCTGATTCTTCCCGGTATGCCGGAACAGAGAGGTCATTCCTGGGGAGCAACAAAAAAGGAGAACCAGTGAAACATGAGCATTGAAATTCGTGATGTCCGGGCAATCTGCACGGCCCCGGAAGGAATCAATCTTGTTGCCGTTAAGATCGAGACAAATGAGCCTGAACTTTATGGAGTCGGATGTGCGACATTTGCACATCGATATTCAGCCGTAGTGACGGTCATCAATGATTATCTAAGACCGTTTCTAATCGGAAAAGATCCGTCGAATATTGAAGACATCTGGCAATCTGTGATGGGCATGAGTTACTGGCGCAACGGGCCGGTCTTGAACAACGCATTGTCCGGCGTTGATATGGCATTGTGGGATATCAAAGGGAAGATGGCGGGAATGCCGTTATACCAGCTGTTCGGTGGGAAGTGCCGCGCTGCTATTCCGTGCTATACACACGCCGAAGGCGATTCCGTCGATGTCGTACTGGAACGTGTTGCAGCCCTGAAGGAACTCGGATATCGGAAAATCCGCGTTCAGGTCGGGGGATATGGCGGAAAAAATCCCTCTATGCATCGCCCCGAGAACTCTCCCCCGGGAGCTTACTTTGACCCCAAATCCTATATTCGAAACGTACTGAATCTGATGGAAATATTGCATGTAAAATACGGCGGGGAACTGGAGTTCTGTCATGACACACATGAGAGGCTCTCGCCTATCGATGCAGTGAACTTTGCCAAAGAGCTTGAACCATACCATCTTCTTTTCCTGGAAGACGCTTTACCTCCGGAACAGTCGGACTGGTTCCGCATTTTACGCCAGCAGTGTGCAACACCACTGGCAATGGGGGAATTATTCAACAATCCTCAGGAATGGAAACACCTTGTCCAAGAGCATCTGATTGATTATATTCGGATCCATGTCAGTCAAATAGGAGGTATCACGCCCGCTCGAAAAGTAATCGCATTTTGTGATGCTTATGGCGTTAGAACCGCCTGGCACGGCCCGGTCGACATGACACCGATCGGGCACGCCGTTAATGCACATCTTGACATCTCTTGTCCAAATCTTGGCGTTCAAGAGTGGACGGATGGTTTGTCTGGGCTTTATCCAACTCTCAACGGAAGGCTTATGCAGGAAATCTTCCCAGGAATGCCCGAACGGCGTGACGGATATCTGTACTTGAACGATAAACCCGGAATTGGTGTGGATATCAACGAAGAACTGGCGGCCCGCTATCCATGTAAAAACACCGGCGTATCATGGAACTGGATGCTGGCACGTCTTCCGGACGGAACTGCCGTTCGGCCCTAACACAAGATTTTTAATCCACAGGAGGTGATAACGTATGCCTAAATTCAATCCACATCCTCTTTTTCCTGAAAATCCTCTATATGAGATTCACAGTGAAGCCGAGATTCCTCATTCAGATCGTTATGAACTTTGGTGTGATGGCTGCCTACAGACCGTATATCACACAGATTCTTTTGACTATGCCGTTGTAGTTCGGAAGAATTCTGAACATTTTCCGGTTGAGATCCATGTCTCCACTGCATTTAAAGATGTGGTTATTCGCCCGTTATCTGTTGGCGTTTCTTTCGAGCGTGAAGAAGATGTTATCCGCTTTACCTTACCCGGTCCTGTCAAAATAAGTGTGGAATTGGACGGCAATCTGAAGACGCCGCTTTTCATTTTGACTACGAACTATGTAGCGCCTCCGGATCCGGCACCCGCTTACTTCTTTCGAAAAGGCCATGTGTATAACATTGGATCATTAGAGCTGAAAAGCGGAGAATACAATTTGGTCTGTTATATTGGCGAGCGGCATCAATGTATTTTATTTTGTGCTTGCGCGTAATTATTTCTGTTCGTTGCCGGAAGCACTGATTGAATCCGCGCAACTGGACGGAGCAGGTGAATGGAAAATTCTTTTCTCCATTATTCTTCCCATTTCCAAACCGATTCTTGCAACACTTACATTGTTCTATATGGTTGACCGGTGGAACGAGTGGTACAATGCGCTGATTTTCATTCATGACAATAGTATTATTCCGCTTCAGGTAGTTCTGCGTTCCATTGTGATGGAATCCAATATTTCAAGCAACACCAGCTCCGCACAAGCAGCTGTGCGAAACTTCGATATGGGAATCAAGATGGGAGCGGTCATGTTGACCTCTTTGCCCATCATGTGCGTATTTCCCTTCTTGCAGAAACATTTTGCAAAAGGCGTCATGGTCGGAGCGATCAAGGCGTAAAAATGAAACCAATTGAAAAGGAGAAATCAATATGAAAAAGTTCAAACGGTTGGGTACACTTTTTCTCTGCGCTACTCTCATTTTGAGTCTTGCTGCCTGCGGGAAAAGTGGTTCTGAAACCCCAAGTGGTTCTGAAACCCCAAATGCAACTGCTTCATCCGCATCGGATGACACCTATGACGAACATCTTACTCTGAGTTGGCTCCAGGCGGGAATCAAATCCGGTGCAGACTATTCTGCAGATGATTGGGGCCGTTTCTGGTTGGATAAGTTCAATGTGGATTTTGATATTATCGCTGTTACAATGGATACTTCCGATTGGGATGAGCGTTTGCGCATACAGCGACAGGAATTTTCATTTCATATTGTAAAAGATTTTATTTGTTACAGAAACAAGGCTGCGCGATGAGAAACAATTCTAATTTTGATGAAAAAGCCTAATGTTTCGCTTTCTGCGTTTCGGTATAAAATGCCGGAATGGATACATCTACAACCACAGCGCCGAACCTATCAATGACTTCTTCACGCCCGCCGGCGATATCCTCTACCAATAATCTGTCGGGATCCTGTACCTCCAACCCGATGGATTTCCGGTATTGACGGAACCGCCCAAAGGGCTTTGGGACGACCTCCCCCACAGGCCAATCCTATAAAAACAGCAGGAACTGTCCGGACAGTTCCTGCTGTTTTATTTTTATCCCCGCGCCCGCATATCCCCAGGCACAAGTCCCAGCGGACTTGTGTGCAGGAAGATCACTTCCCAGTAACCGGTTTTATAGTTAGCGCGCAGTTTCGGTTTCAGCATAATATTTAAGTCTTCCGCTTGTCTGCCGCTGCGCCGCTGGTCGTGCAGCAAGTCCTCATAGCTGCCATGATAATAGGTATCAATGCCAATGCGCCCGACAATCGTTTCACTGTTTTCGTTCGGCTGTACCAGTTCTTCCGTCAGCGCTCTTGCCTGTTCCTCTGTAAAATCAACGGAATACGGACTTTGCAGCGCGGTCTCCCACAGCCCTGCCACAGCGTTTTCTTTTCGCATGGTTTTATAGCGGTACTCTTTTTCTGATGAGGTAAGTACCACATATCCTGTATGCGTTTTCTTGGGGCGGAGCTTTCTGTCTGCGTTGGCGCGCTCCCGCGCGATGCGCAGCAGGTTTTTATTTAAGCCGTTCAGATACTCTATTTTACGGCAGGCTTCTTCCAAGTCTTTCTGTACAGCATCCACTTCTGCGTAAGCAGCTTCTTTTGCCTGTGCCGAATTTCTTTCGGCTTGTGCAATCTTTTGAGATGCTGCTGTATAGACCGAGCGTGCATCTCTTTCCGCGCAGGCCACTTTCGCCAGCAAACCATCATACTCACTGTGGGTCAGCAGCACATGCGTACATTCCTGCCCATTCTCCGGCAGATCCCGCAGACCCAGTGCAGTCTTTTTCTTAAACTCTGGCATGAAAAAACCTCTTTTTACAGTCCGCGGATATAGTTGTTTGCCACGACTTCAATGCGGTTATGCCCCAGCGCTTTGCTGCAGATCAGCATGGCTTTCTTGTCCAGCTTTTTCCCGGATTCATCTTTCCGGCAGGTGTAGACATCACTCTGAAATTTACGCCCCGTTCCCTTGTTGACCCTGTCGTAGGGGATTTCTTCGATGGGCCTTGCATGGGCGCGGTAGATGTCGGTTGCATATTCGGCGCGGTAGCCGTGGATGTCAGCGCTCTGGTGGATGTGCTGCCAGACCTTCTCGTCGTTCGGCGTATTTCGGATGCGCTCGACGATCTGCGCCGCATTTTTCCCGACAATGGGGCTTACTCGCTCCCGGCCGCCCTTGCCGTTTCGGACGTGGATATAATAACGGCAGTCAAACAGGCGGGTATCTTGCAGAACACCAAGCCGCTTTTCTTCTGCGGGCGTTCTTTCCTGTACCGGTACGGATTCGATCGCAGCAATTTCCCGCTCGATTTCTTCTTTTGTAACAAGGTCGCCGCCCTTGAGCATCCCTAACTCGCTGCGGCGCAGCCCTGTTCCTTTGCAGAATTTAATCAGTTCATCGTTGTTCGTAACCGAGAAATGTTTATCGCGCACGCGGTCTCCCCTGCTGCGCTTGATGTCCTCGCGGTTTCGCTTCGGCGGGTTGAAGTAGTTTTCATCTTCCGGGTTTATACCGTACAGCTTGCCCAGTGCTTTGGCTTCCAGTTGAACCGTCCATGCGGACAGCCCTTGGTCGGCGCGCGCTTGCAGCCACTCGTTCACATACTTTTTTGCGCTCTTCAGCGTCGTACATTCCGGGTGCTTTTCTTTAATATAAGAAAGAAAATATTTTGTGTGTTTCCAGTACGATTGATAAGTATTGAAAGAAAATATCTTCTGCCCGTCCGTACCGTTTTTCACAGCCTCTTTTTTGCTTTCGCCAAAGGCCTGCATCCCGGTCAGGCGGTCATACGCCTGTTGGTGCAGGTCTTTATAATATTTCTTGTTCTTTCTGCCCAGACGCAACCGCCCCCCTTTGTCTGTATTTCTTGTTGAAGCTAGGCCGCCTCCTGTCCGCCCACACGGGACGCAACACTCGGCGAATACACTTTTTAAGGTCTTATGTGTGACCGCTTTGGAGATTTCTCTCCGACACTTTTTTACTGCTTATGTGTGCAGCCTTTCTTTCTTCTTCTACGGCAGGCAAGGCTCTGTCGGATTCTTTTTAGAGGAATCATCTCTCCGGCATTTTATCAGTATGTCCGGCTACATTCAGATACGTTTCCACACACTTTCAAAAGGATTACTCATGTGTGGGTCCATGATGCGAAAAACCATTGGCAAAGGCTAAGGCAAGTCGGCGCATCATACAGGTGTATCGGACCTGATTCGACTTTGTGTATTGTAAGAATACATTTTTATATTACACTGAACGCGGGGAAATGTCAATAACATAGTATGTTATTTTAAAAATATAACGGTTTACCCGTTCATTCTATAAACGGGTAAACCGTTACCGCACCCGCACAAAAACACGGACTTTCATCCGCGCCCACCGGATAAAAGTCCGTGTTTTTATCTTTCCAGCAAGTCCTCCATCGCGCAGCCAAGCACTCTGGAAATCTTATACAAACTCTCCGCGCTTGCCTTGTTGATGTCCTTTTGCCGCTGTTCGTACAGCTGGATGGAGCGCAAACCGACGCCGGTTTTTTTCGCCAGCTCGGCTTGCGAACAGCCGTAGGCCGTGCGGATACGTTTCAGGTTTGTTTCCGCAAAGTGCTCCCGGATGCGGGCATCCGCAATCTCGGCAAATTTGCTGACGTCCGCTTCGTGCAGGGTATAATATATTTTTTCCAGTTCCACAAAGGAAAGCACCTCGAAAATCTCGCTGTACTTTCGCCCGGAGTACCACTGATAATACGCAACCGCCCACCCGATCCAATATTCGCCGGAACGCGCATACCGTTCCGGTTGTTCCGGCTGTTCTGTCATCCCGGTCGTCTCCGCAAGGATCTGCGCAGCCAGTTCAATGCCACTCTTCCCTGCCAGATACGCGGGTTCTCCGTTTTCCATATGCTTGCTTACTGAACTTACTGTGAACAGCTTTATAAAATTCTCTCCCGGTACGCCGCAGACACGAATCGCATAGTCGAACGCATCCCCCAAAGCCGCCTGCGCATTACTCAGATAGATTTCTTGGTATGCGTGGGTCATCGCTGCGGATGCCTCCTCTCATAATGTCCTGCATATAGATGCCGTCTGTCTCATCGTCCAGCATTTTCAGATAGGTTTGGTTTGCTTCATCGTTTCTTGCTTTGCGCTGCACATAGTATTTGTCTTTTTCTGCGATGGAAAAGCCCTCAAATTTCAGATTGGAAAAGGCAAACTGCGACTTGATCACCACCTGCTCCCCCAATTTGCCAAGCCGCATCGCCTGCGAGAGCTGCTCTACCGAGATGGCATTGTTCAGAAAAGATTCCGCATAATCGAAATAGGAATCATCGGCGCGGTAACCTGTAATCAAATCATAGGCATTTACGTTCACGCTGAAATTGTCGATCAGATATTGCTTGGCCCGCCTTGCCACCGGCGTTTTTATGGAAAAAAGACGATGCTCGACCAGCACGGCGATCCAATTGAGAATGGTATAGTCCGGGCTGTTCAAATGTAAAACCCGCAGATATTCTGTATCCAGAGTATAGCGGTTTGCAAAACCGTCCCGCAAAGAGGAAACGGCCCATTCCTTTGCCAGTGCCTCGTTCTCCGTGCAGTAAAAGCCAAGCCCGAAATCATTATGCTTTTTCCCCTCGCCAAACACGGGATGCTCGATGACTTTTTCCGAGCCGTGAAACAGGGTGATTTTCTTTTCCATTTTGCCGCCCTCCTTTTTATAAGTATATCACCGTAGTGACATAAAAGCAAGGCAGCAAAAAAGATATTATGACATCATGTCATAATATCTCTAAAAAATCACCTGTCTGCGTGAAATCAATTGCTGCTTTCTTCCTGCGGGCGGAAGTCCTTCATAAAGCGCCTGAGCAGGAATGCGCAGAAATAGGGGAACGTATAAAACTGTGCTTCATGCCCAATATTGCCGGCAAAAAACTTGAACCCGTAGCGGATGTCCTCATACTTGTCCGATGCTATCAAGGTGCGCATGGATTTTGCCTGCCCATTTTTGGCCTTCACTTCCAGCGGAATCAGCGATGACTCTGAGCGGATAAAGAAATCTTCCTCTAATGTAGAATCCGGCCGCTTATAATAGTAGAGCTTATAGCCCTGCTTTACCAGCGCTTCGCCGACCATGTTTTCATAGAGCGCACCTTTGTAGACGCCAAGATTTTTATTGGCGCGCAGATCCTCCTGCGATTCTTCATCCAGCATCGAGACGAGCAGCCCGGTGTCGGCAAAATAGAGCTTGAATACATCCGGGTCATAGTTCCCGCCCAATGGAAGCTCCGGAAATTCCAGACAAAAGCAGATGTTTACCATCCCGGCATCCGCCAGCCATTCGGCACACCCACGGTAATCCCGGAATCTTGCGCCGGTGGCGACCTTGGAGATCTGGAATTTCTTGTTTTCCCTGGCTAATTGCGGGGCAATTCGGTTAAACACATTTAGGATGCGCGCCTGGTCAAGCCCCTGCGCATACTTGCGGATGTCTTCTTTATAGTCTGCAATCAACTGCCTTTGGGTGTCCAGAGAACCTTCAAAGGTGTTTTTTTCGATGTATTCGGCCACGACAGCGGGCATACCGCCGAGAATACAGAAATCCAGAAACAGCGAATGGTAAACCTGCATCTCCAGCTCGTTGAATGGGCGCAGCTCCCGCATATGCAAAAGCATATCTTCAACAGTCGTGTCATCATAGCCCTTTGCCCACAAAAATTCCTCGAAGTCCATGGAGAACATATCGTAATCTTTTTTATAGCCGACACTGTTGCTTTCGATTTTCTTATAGTTCACACCCAGCATAGAGCCACTGCAAATCACATCAAACCGCCCATCCTCATGGAAAAACTTGAGGGATGTTGCAATTTCCGGAAATTCGGTAATTTCATCAAAAAAAAGCAGCGTTTTGTGCGGAATAAATTTCTTGGAAGGGTCAATCATCGATATATTTTTGATAATGGCGGCCGCCTCATAGCCGTCTGCGGTGATTCCCTTGTATTTTTCATCCCGGACAAAATTGATTTCTACAACGCTCTCATACTCTTCTGCGGCAAACTTCCGGATGGATTCGGTTTTCCCGACCTGACGGCTTCCTTTGATGATAAGCGGCTTTCTTGCCGGGTCCGCTTTCCATTCACGAAGAAACGTGTCTACTTTTCTTTTCAGATACACGGTATATTTCCCCCTCTCTTTTTTTCGTATACACACAGTATACACATTTCCAAAGCGAAATTCAATATAATCTGCACAAATCATGAGCCACTTTCCCGGCATTCCTCACATTTTTCATGCGAAAAAGGGAGATATTATGACATCATGTCATAATATCTCCCCATGCTTTACCGTATAATGTTTCTTCCTGTACGCGGTGCAGCTTTGGCAGCGCCGTCCCGGAACAGTTCTTTCTCCGGCTCGTAGTCCAGCGGGATGCTCTCCCCCGTCGCGCCGAAGCGGTTTTTTAAGATGGTCAGTGCCAAATGACGCGGCCCGGTTTTGATTTCCTTGTCTGCGTCTGTGCGGTATTTGAGTACCAACAGCAAGTCCGCGCTGTACTCCACGCTGCCGGATTCCTTAAAGGCTGAAAGGCCAGGCTCGGCACTGCCGGGGCGGTAAGCCTCGCGGTTCAGGCTGGACGCCGCAATCACCGGCATCTCATACCGGCGTGCCAGCTGCTTAAGCATGGCAACGGCGGCGTCGGCGGTCTGCTTCTCGGTCATGCCCGCGCGGACCGGGGCCACAAGCTGCAAATAATCCAGAAACAGCACCGGGCTTTCGTGCTGCTCACAGAAGGCCGACACTTTTTCATCCAAAAAAGCCGGGGTAAGATGGGCGTCCGGCTCCCACAGCTCTACCCTGCCGCCGGTCTTTTGCCTGTACGCGGAAATCAGACCGCGCACTTTTTCTTCCGGCAGCTTGCCGTCCAGCAGCGGGCGTGCACGTTCTTTTGTACCGCGCACGGCGCTCTTGGCGATCAGCTCCATGCGGGACATTTCAATTGTTATAAACAGCACATTTCTCCCTGCAGCGGCCAGCGTATCGGCCATTTGCAGCATCAGGGAGGTTTTGCCCATGCTGGAAACCGCGCCCAGCACGGTCAGCCCGGCGTGCAGACCGCCGTCCAACGCCTTGTCCAAACCGGCGATACCCGTAGACATCACCGCAGCCCCGCCACGGCGGCCCAGATACGCGAGAAACTCGTCCTCCAAGGTCAGCTGTTCCTGCACAGTCTGCGGCGCTATGGCGGCCTCACAGGCGGCTTGCAGCGCATCTCTATTCTGCACTAATGCTTCGTTCACATCCTTGCAGCCATCCGGCAAAGCCAGCACCGCACACGCAATGCCGCGGGCCGTCAGCTGCTCCCGCAGCTTCTCATTCATCCCCTGCCCCGCCGCGTCGGCATCTCCGGCAAGAATCACCCTCTCCGGCCATGCAACAGGAACATATTCATCAATTTTCTGTACAAGCTTTCCTGTGTTGGCCGCACCGCAGAGCGCTACAGCCGGGAATCCCAATTCCTCTAAGGAAAGGGCGTCAAAAATGCCCTCCGTCACAAACAGTGCTTCCCCTGCTGCACGTTCCATAGCAGCGCTGTTCCAAATCTGCATCGCCCCGCGGCTGTTCTGGTAGCGCGGTTCAACAGCCGGGTCAATGGCGCGGCGGCAAACACTGCAGCAGACACCCTCCGCAAAGACCGGCAGCACCGCATAGCCATTCTCGACCACCAACCCGAACCGCCGTACCGTTTCATCGGACAAGCCACGCCCGGTAAAGTAGGTGTCTGATCTGCCTCCTCCTTCCTTATAAGGAAAAGCCTGCGTCGGCTTCGCCGTGACCCGGATGACCTCGCCCCCGCCGTAACGCCGGTTGACGGCTTTCATTTTAGAAGGAAAATCCGTCAGATTTTCTTCCTGTCCCACTAAGTCAAAAATATCGTAGGTCGCACCGCAGGCAAAGCAGTGGACGGTCTGATTTTTTTCATTGTACCCCATAGAAGGGTGAGCGTCTTGGTGCGCCGGGTTCAGGCAGGCGAACGGCTTGTGCAGGGGTAGCCCGTGCTCCCGCAGCCATTGAGGCAGGCAGCTTTTTAAGGTTTTGGTATCCGTTTTTCTCATACGAAAACTTCTCCTCTTACAGGGAAAAACTGTATCTTTTCCTCCCTGTAAAAAAGGGAAAGATATCATACAGTACTTACAGTACATACAGCGCTTTTCAAAAAGCGAAAATTTGCCGTTGAAATGTTAAAAAACATGGGTTTTGCGGAGTGCTTGGGTCATCAGTTGTGGCTTTGGCGGTCATCAGATGTAGCTTTGGTGGTAATCATTTGTGGCTTTGGTGAAGCACTTATGGTCATCAAATGTGGCTTTGGTAAGGCTGGATTTGGTCATCAGTTGTGGTTTTAAAATCGCATCTATCTTATCACATTTCGTTTGTGTGTTCTTTGTTTGTTTGGCTTGAAGCGGCCCTTATTCGTTTCATCTGGCAAAGTCAGCTCGGGCGTTGGTGCGGGCTTGCGGGTGGTGCGGTCCAGCACGATCTCCACCCCATCCACAACGCGCCCGGTGCGGGTGAAGCTGTACCCGCTGATGTAGTTCTGCTGGGTCAGATATTCGAGATAGATCTCGGTGTAGTTGCGCAGGCGCTGGCGGCGCTGCTTGATTGGCGACGGTTCGCCGAGCTCCTCGTAGATGGACGAGAACAGGATCTTTCGGCTTTGCAGACGGTTGTTTGGGTTCTTCATGCCCTCAATGCGGGTCAGCAGGTAGTTCTTCAGCACAATGATGGCAGGGGTGTTGTTCAGGCTCGCCCCGGCCAGCGGAGAGTCGGCTTCAAAGTGTACGTTCAAAAGGTCCATATCCACAAGGGAAATCTGCCGCTTGCTGGACGCATACTGGAACAGCGGCGGCGTGTCGATGAGGAAGTACGCCTCGACCTCCCGCCCGTTGAGCACGGCGTTCATCCGGTTCATCGGCAAGAGATATTGCGAGACCATCAGGCTCTGCAGGTTCTGCCCCTCCTTGATAAAGTGAGCGGCGGCCTCCTCGGTGCAGTCCAGTGTGATGGTGGCGTGCCGCATAAATTCCAGCCGGTCACGGATGGTCTGGACGGCCTCCTCCCGCATACTGGGGTTTTCACTGCCGATCATGGCGCGGTACAGCATCGGGATGGTGAAATAGATCGTTCCCGCGATCAGCAGCGAGGAAACGCCGTTTAAGATAGCCTTATCAAAGCTCGTCAGGCTACCGCCGCTGTCCAACGCGATGGTTTTCGGGAAATCCATCGTCACGATGGTGGACACGTTTTTTCCGGCGCTCTTGCCGACGTATACCTCGTTTTCCTCCTCCGGCAGCAGCTTGGGCAGATTGCGGAAGATGGAATCCGTCTGCATACTGTACTGGGTCAGGGCGTTTTGGTTCGCTGAGGAAAGCAAGAAACGCTCTGCCATAGGTTCGCTTAACGTATTGCCGGAGGCAGAAAGCTCCCGTGTGGCGAAGGCATAGCAGGTAAAGTAACAGGCAAGACCGGCGGGCAAGCCGACCAGTGCGCTTTTCAATGCCGCTTTGGCCAAAATCTGAATTTCAGTTTCCGGCAGACTCAGATTGCCATCGATGGGACGGGACAAAATCTCCATTTGCAGCGCAGCCTGCTTTGCCTGAATAAGCTGCGGAATGAGCGTGTCATCGTTCGGCCTGTCCAGATACGTGGTAAATAAGCCGAGAAGCCCGAGCAGTCCTTGCTGTTTACTGACTTCGCTCTTGTACTTGTCCAAAAGCTCGCGGTAGGTGATAAGAGGCTCTTTCTTAAAAATACGTGTGAGGATTGCCGCTTCTTCCGGGTGGGAATCCGGCTTGGGCGGCGGCAAAAATTCACTTTTTTTCGGCACGGCCAACCTCCTTGCAAAAAGATATTATGTCACCATGGCATAATATCATGTAGAAATAGAGTCTATATAAATAGGATATTATGTCACCATGACATAATATCTCGCCCGGAAAGGCGGTTGTTTGCGGGAAAGCTGCTGGCCGGGCGTGCCCGGCCCCTACAGGCTCAGCGGTGGGTGTGCAGCCATTCCTCGGCCATGCGGCGGAAATCCTCCTCCAGCGCGGCGGGCACGGTGACGGAAACGCGCACCGTCTGCGGTTCTGCCTGCAGGGCAGCATCCACCTGCTCCGGGGTCATGGCGGCGGTCAGCCTGGCCATTTTTGGGCCTGCCAGCTCGTCGGCATGGTGGGCGGCCAGATACTTCTGATTCTCGGCAGAAAAATCCACGAGCCGCAGCGCCGTTGTCAGCGGCAGCTTGCCGCCGTCCAGCAGCTTGAGCAGGCTGCCGTCCAGACTGCCCAGCCGCACATACCGCGCGATCTGGCGGGCGGAGAGGTTGTATTCTTCGCCGATCTGTTCATACTTTGATTTGCGCACGCCGTTCCTGCTGCGCTTTTTGCGCCCGGCCAGCGCGTACTTCTGGGAGATGCTCCGCGCCTTCTCCGATGGCGTCAGCACGCGCTGCACGTAGTTGGAATCGACGACGATCTCGTGCGCCTCGTCGGCGGTGATGTCCGTCAGCACGGTGGCGGGGATGCGGCGGTATTTGTCCTCGCCGGTCTTTTCCAACAGGGCAGTGTAGGCCCGCACGCGGTTGTGGCCGCTTAAAATCATCAGCGCGCCGTCCGGCTGCTTCCAGACCACAATGGGGTGGAGCAGGTCGTTGGCCCGGATGCTCTCGATCAGCTCCAACAGCTTGTCGTCGGGGAGCGGCGCGTAAAAGTTCCAGGCAGCCGGGGCAGGGGAGAGCTTGTCCAGCGGCACTTCCTCCAGCCGCCGTGTGCCGGGCAGCTCGGCCATTAAAGAGGGGAGAGACACCGCACCGGCAGCAGGGGAGACGACGGTCCGTTTTTTTAAAGCCATACAGTATTACCGCCTTTCTCAAACGCAGCGCTTTAGGATTTCTTTCGTCAGGGCGCGGTATTCCTTCGAGATACGTGCGCTGCCCGCGTAGTCCAGCACGGGGCGGTTCTCCCACTGGGCGTTTTGCAGGCGGCTGTCCACCCGGATGATCTGCTCAAACAGCAGGGCGCTGTAGCTCTCCCGCAGCTGGTCCATGGCCGCCTCGGTGATCAGGCGGTTGCGGGCATCGTAGCGGTTGATGATGATGCCGCCCACCTGCAAGGTCGGGTTGTACGGTTTGATGCCCTCGACAAACTGCAGCACCACGGCCAGGCCGTCCAAATCAAAGCTGGCGGGCTGGGCAGGGATCAAAACATAATTCGACGCATTGACGATGTTAAAGTTCAGAAGCGACAGATTCGGGTTCGTGTCGATGAGGATATAATCATAATAGCCGCGCTCGACAACGGGGCGCAGGATGCTGCGCACGATGTTCTCGCGGCTGATCTTGGTAAACAGCGCCATGTCCAGCGTACCCATCGAAACATCGGCCACGATGATGTCGATATTCTCAAATTTGGTGGGCTGTATGTAGCCGTTCAAGTCCTGCTCCGCCAGCACCGCCGCGCCGAAGTTCTTCTCGCTGCGGGGCATATCGAAGCTGCTGGACAGGTTGCGCTGCCCGTCGCCGTCGATGACAAGGATGCGCAGCCCCAGCTCGGCCATCGAGGTGGCAATGCCGCTGCACAGGCTGGTCTTGCCGCAGCCGCCCTTGTTGTTGAGCATGCAGAGCACCTTGGTGTCGTGGAAGTCGGGGTGGTAGATTTCGTTGATGTCGACTTCCAGATAGGCACATAGCTTCTCGATGTTTTCGAGGTCGGTTGCGCTGCGGCCGGTTTCGATCTGCTTGATGGTGGAAAGGTTTACACCGGTGGCAGTGGCAAGCTCCTTTTGGGTGATGTCCTGCTCAAGGCGTATATTTTTCAGTCGCGCATAGTCGAGTTTTACCATAAAAACCTCCTAATCCGAGAAAAGGTGTTATCCATAAGGTTATAACTTTAATGATTTAACTTTATTATACCATAAGGAAATAGAATTGCAAGACGTTTTATTTTAAAAAAGAAAATTATATTGCAGAATATATTTGACAAAGGTAATGTAATTCCGTCAAGTATACTCGACAAAAAATATAATGCGTGCTATAGTAAATTATAAAACGCGGGGGAGATATTATGACATGATGTCATAATATCTCCCCCGTTTACTATATATCCGTCAGTAAAAATGCCATGTACAGGGGCAGCGTCAGGATTTGTTCCTCGCGGCCTACGTTGTAGTCACCAAGCTTTATCAGATGATATACGTGGTATTTCTCGGGATGGCGCAGAATGGTCTTGGAGCTCTTGGTATTGCCGGAAACAGCTTTTACCTCGACAAGGGTGCATTCTCCGTGGAAGCGGATAATAAAGTCAACCTCCAGACCGGAATCTTTATGGAAATAATAGAGCTTGCGGCCCATTTTAGAGAAGATGTCGGCAACCAACCCCTCAAAGATGGCGCCTTTGTAGCCCAAAAGATTTCCCTGTAAAATGTCAAACTGCGTGCCGTCCTCCAGCATCGAGACGAAAAGTCCGGTGTCCTTCATGTAAACCTTGAAAACATCTTGGTCTGCATTTCCGTCCAACGGAAGTTCCGTGATGGAAAGGTTGTAGCAACGGGTAATGATGCCTGCATCCTCGATCCATTGCAGGCTGCCCGCAAACCTGGAAGCGGTAGCGCCTTTTTTCACGACGGAATACTGAAATTTTTTGTTTTCCTTGCTCAGCTGCTTGGGGATAGACTGAAAGCATTCCCGGATAACGGCCTTATCCTTTCGGTCGGCGTATTTTACCATGTCATCTTCATAAGAGCGCACAATATCACGCTGAATCTGCAAAACATCGTCCATGCGCTTTGTATTTACAAAAGTTTGCACGGCATCCGGCATACCGCCTACAACGGTATATTGCAGTAAAAGTTCCCGCATACGCTGGTGCAGCGCCTCCGGCACAGGCGTGCCGTTTTGCAGGCATTGGCGCAGAAAGGCGATGACCTGCTCTGTAATGCCGTTGGCCCAGAGAAATTCCTCAAAATCCAAAGGGCTCATGTCGAGCACGGTCTCGTATCCGACGGGAATTGACTTCGGTTCCTTGCTGCCGTACCCCTTGACGCCTAACAAGCTGCCCGTACCAATCACATCATAGCGGCCGTCCAGTTTGAAAAACTTCAAAGCTGTACGCGCGTCCGGGCAATCTTGAATCTCATCCAGCACAAGCAATGTCTTTCCAGACTCAAAGACGGCATCCTGCCCCATCAGGGCAGACAGAAGCATTGTAATGTTGTCCACTTCCAATGAGCCGGAGAACACTGAAACAAACTGCGGATTTTCAAAAAAATTCAGATAGACAGTGTGTGCGTAATTCTTTTTGGCAAATTCCAGCACAGAGTATGTCTTGCCGCACTGGCGGCAGCCTTTCAGGATAAGCGGCTTGTGATTGGGCGTGTTTTTCCAATCCAGAAGCGTTTTCTCGATTTTTCGGCGCAGCATAGTGGTTCCCCCTTGTGGTTTGCTTGCAGTATAGCAGAAAATCACAACTTTTTCAAGTGACTTTTTCTGTAAACGTGCAACTTTTTCAAACGACTTTTTGGAAAAAGCAGAAACTTTTCTTGCATTTTTCGGAGCCTGTTTTCCAATTCTTCAAAAATCAGAAATTTAGGTATGCCTTATCAACTTAAAGCAAAAGACCGAAGTTGTAAAGCCCTTTTTGGGCCTTTACTTCGGTCTTTCTTTTTTAGAGGGGGATATGCAACAGCCCCTTTTGGTTGTCAGCTTCAAATTAATGAATCCAGATATTATTTTCCAAATCTTTGGGGCAGTCGCACTCTGAAATCATGTATTTGTGCCATGGTACAATAGGCATTTCAGGATTCCATATTCCGAGTGAGTTCTTCTCGCAGCTCCCGCTTGTATTTATAATAGGTATTGCGTGCGATGCCGATCAGCTTGATGCAGTCCGCATCAGTGAGAGTTCCATCGAAATCACGGCTGTATTTTTTGATCTGCTCCTTAC
>ERZ809276.451-NODE-451-length-16526-cov-11.483881_pt1 | contig 16526 bp, 10 predicted proteins | sample MGYA00520512_ERZ809276 | MGnify/ENA primary metagenome ERZ809276 (study PRJEB31576, sample SAMEA3212661) | Homo sapiens | biome: human-gut; feature: human gut; material: fecal | place: Sweden | collected 2012 ...
AAGCATATCAGATATTTGTCAAAATGACCATACAAGCTGGTTATAATTTTATTTCACGGTTAACTGAAACTGAATATATGATACATTCCTTTACCTTTACATCGCTTATCTGCTCAAGAGCATCCGCATATAATCTAAGCTGCTCTGTATATCTCTTTTTCAGGATTTTCTCCGCATTATCAGGCTCAACGTGATCTGTCTTATAATCGACAATCACATATCCGTCCTCCTCCTCAAAACAGCAGTCAATAATACCCTGAACCATTATTATATCATCGCAGGCTTCGTATTCCTGTCTTATCCTGTTCGCCGGAAATCCGGTAATAAACTGCCGTTCCCTGTACATTCTTCCTGAAAGTGCCGCTTTTTTCATTCTCTGTCCAAGCCTTGAATTTAAAAAGGCAACATACTTTCCGGCTCTCACCAGCTTCTCATACTCTGCGTCCATCCTTCCCGAAAGCACTAGACCATGAATGAATTCACGCACGGAGTCCTCATCCGGATTCACATTGTAATCGAGCAGCTCAAAAACCTTGTGGTAGGCATTACCTCTCTCCGCTCCCATGTTTTTCTTGGTATCACCATCGGCTTCAGGCACAGGCTTTTTCCGCTCACTCTGTACGATATGTACCGCTTCGTCCTGCGACTCATCTATATCCCGGTGCTTTAATTCCGACACAGAAAATTTTCCCGGAAGGTGTGTTGAAAGCTCATGCGGATACTGATATTCAAAACGGCTTCTGAATATATCCGCAAGCTCTCTATTGCCGTCATCGTTTTTGTCCACGTCATTGCCGTCATCACTGCTATTACTACCGCTCGCAACACCATCCTGTGCCTCACTGCCTGTATACACCTCATACAATGTATCCCTTGTCACAACATCATGGCTATCCATCCCCTGCGTTCCGGTTTCAGGCATTTTATCTAAGCTATCAACATTTCCATCCCCCCTGCCAAACGTAACCGTCCTAAGCTCCAACACCGCCGATGTCACGCTCTTGAAGAACACCGGTGCCGCAAGGTCAAGGTAATTGGAATAGGTGTACACATAGCCGTAATCTCCGCCGTGCGTCTGTGCCCTTCTCTCCCATCTTTCCATTGAGCTGTCATACTTAGAATCAGCGATTCCGCCTACAAGAATCAGCTTTTCGACAGCTCTTGTGAGTGCAACATACAGCACCCTTAACTCCTCACCGATTGAATTAAGCCTGATACCCTCAGCCATCGCCCGCTTCTGGAAGCTCTTTTTCCTAAGCCTCAGCGAAGTGTCGACCATGTCCAGTCCCAGACCGAATTTCACATGGAAATTAACTCTCTCCGTTGTGTCCTGCAAATTATATTTCTTGTCCATATCGGGTACGAAAACAATAGGGAACTCAAGTCCCTTGCTCTTATGGATACTCATTATCCTTACAACATCATCATTCTCGGACATGGTGTCCGCCTCTCCCATGTCCACCTCATATTTTTGCAGCTTATCAATATACCGCAGAAAATTGAACAGACCGTGCAGGCTTGTATTTTCGTACTCGGCCGCCTTGTTCACAAGCATGTCAAGATTCGCCATCCTGCGCTTTCCGTTTTTCTTCGATGCCGCATAGACTATATATTCCGTATCGTATATGAGGTCTTTTATCAGCTCATGGATTGGCATATAGGAAGCCTTCTTTCTGTATGCGTCCACAAAATCAAGGAATTTATCAATTTTGACGGATAGCTCTGTGTCAAAGCACTCCTCCCCCTCATGGCTGCGGTATTCTATGACAGCTGTATATAAATCCGTATCCTTGGATGAATTTTTAAGGACTGCAAGCTCCTGCGCTGTGAGATAGCAGAAATAAGAGCGCAATGCACCCGCCAGGGCGATATCCTGTCTTGGATTATCTATCACTCTCAGCATATTGAGTATCTCAACTATCTCCGGCGCACCAAAATAGCCGTACGCCGTACTGCACACAGCCGGAATCCCCGCGTTATTTAAGACCTCAGCATACACATGTCCCGCCGAATTGGCGCTTCTTAACAGAATAACTATATCCCTATAGCAGGCTGCCCTGTAGCCGCCGTCCCCATTATTCAGGGAATCATCCCATATCATCTGCGGCTTATCCCCGGTCAGTTCCCTTATCCTTCCGGCTACCGCCTCAGCCTCATACTCGCGCTTTTCCTTCTCCTCCTGTTCCTCCTCATCATCCTTCGGAATACGGCACAAAAGCAGCTCCACTGAACTGCCCTCCGGTGTGACCGGCTCCGCTCCATGATTTTCAAACGGCTGGAAAACCTTTCCCGGAACAAGCATTGCGTCCGTGTCATACTCGACACCGCCTAACCCGGCGTGCATAATGTCGCGGAAGATATCGTTCACCGCATAGAGGATATTAGCCCTGCTTCGGAAATTATTGTGCAGGCATATAAGCACATTATCAGCCTGCGGATTGTTCTCCTCATAGGTCCGGTATTTTTCCAGAAAGATTCCCGGATCCGCCTGCCGGAAGCTATATATGCTCTGCTTGATATCGCCCACCATGAAAATATTATTTCCGCGCGATATCGCCGTGAGTATAAGCTCCTGAACCATGTTGCTGTCCTGATACTCATCAATATATATTTCCTCATATAATGACTGTAACTCGCATGCCGCAGGTGTGAAGCCGTCCTCCCTGCGCAGCACCTTGAGGGCTAAGTGCTCCACATCGGAGAAGCTTAATATATTATCCTCATTTTTTCTCTCCGAGTATCTCTTCTCAAATGCCAGCACAAGATCTATGAACGCCTTCGCCGGCGGAGCCATGCTTTCTATCATGGCAAGGTTATCCTCCACCGACCACTCAAGCAGCTCATCGGAAAGCTTTCCCACTATCTTCTTCTGCCTGTCCCTTAGCTCCTTTGCGCGCTCCTTTAGCTCCTCGTCCGCATCCTTTGGCGCATTGGCAAGTCTCTCAAACTTAATCTGCAGCTTTTCCCTCAGACTGCCGTAGCTGTCCGCAGCGTAAGCCGACTCAAAAAGCGATAAATCGTTCCTGAATACCGGGACATATTTTTCTATGCCGCCAACATCCGCAAGCTGCTCTATGACATCCTTATACTCATCTATCGCAGCCTTTAGAAGATTCTTTACATGCTCCTTTGTGAACTTCACAACATCCGAATTTTCAAATTCATCCTCAGTTGTTATGTCATACCATTTTTTACACTGCAAAAGCCACTCCTCAGGGTACGGATGGCTCTGCGAAAAGGTGTACAGCGATATAATCCATTCGGACAGCCTTTTATCGCTCTTAGCCGGAAGTTGTCCATCCACAAACTCAAGAAATGCCTTGTCGCCGCACGAATATGCCTCCTCGATAACCTCATCGGCTACATCCGACATCAACAGCTTAAGCTCCCCCTCATCACCGATTCTGTAGGATGGGTCAAGGTCTATGGTATTAAAATAATTTCGCAGTATATAATTGCAAAAGCTGTCAATTGTACATATAACTGCATTTTCAAGCAGGGCAAGCTGTCTTCTTATAAGCACCACCCGCTTTTCATTCTTTTCCGACAGCATGACGGACGAGAGCGCCGCAGCGATTCTCTCCTTCATTTGTGCCGCAGCAGCCTTTGTGAACGTCACGACAACTATTCTGTCGATATCCACCGGGTGCTTCTCGTCAAGAATCCTCTGTATAATTCTCTCAACCATGACGGCTGTCTTTCCCGAACCTGCTGCCGCAGAGACAAGGAGATTGGAATTATTCTGTGCTATAACTCTTTTTTGTTCATCAGTCCACGTTCTCGCCATCTTTTTTCATCCCCTCACTGAATTTTTTATAACAGCCATCATCATTGTTAAGCTTAGTGTGATACCTGTAGCTGTCCCGCGCCGGATCAAAGCCGCATATAAGCTGATACGGACAGTAATCGCAGCTATCCGGGTATGGATTAGCCCCTATCTCACCTTCACTGATACGTTTTCCGAACCGGACAAGCTTCATTGAGGCATATTCACCCAGCAATTTCAGCCTGTCCGTGCTTGTGGCGGATGATGTCTTAGACAGCGAACCATCCTTGTTATATGATACCGGTATATAGCTCGATTTGCCCGATGTGGTCACCTTATCTAAGAGCTTTAATATATTGCCGTCGCTGTTTACAATTCCCTGCGGCTGCAGCGACGCCAGAATACTGTCATCGACATCCGCTCCCGCCTTATAGTCAACTATAGGATTATCAATATTGTAATACATTGCCGCAGCCGGAATATTGTCCTCCATAAGGCTGTTAAGGTACACCATGAGCTGTAAGGACAGGCCATCATATATTTTACCAAGGTCAAGGGTTCGCTTTCCTGACTTGTAGTCTATTATCTTGACATAGCTCGTGTTCTCATCCCTGGCGATGTCTATTCGGTCAATCTTACCTGCTATCTTCATGCCGTTCTGTTCAAACACGAAGCTCTTCTCGAACCTATCCGGCACAAAGCTTCCCGCCTTTGTCTGCTTTCCAAGCGCCCACGCCGTGCGCTCTAACATGGAATATATCTTTTCCTTCATGTATTCATTTCTCTTGCTGTCATAGAATATCGAATTGTTGTAATCTGTCATCGCATACTCGACAGCCTCACGGATGTACTGCCCTGCCTTGTCCCCTACGCTCGCAAAATCAAGCTTTTCCTCGGCAAGCCTCATGGAATATAGCTTGAGAGCTTCATGAAAAAGAGTTCCAAGGTCCGCAGCTCCTATCTCATACAGCTTTCTCTCCTCAAGCTGCAGCCCATACTTCGCAAAATGTGAAAATGCACATGAGGCAAATGTCTCCATTCGCGACACGCTTCCCGACAGTCTCTCGCCGTACAGAAGCTTCGCCGCATTCTCGGTTATCCTCTGTTCCGTGACATTCTTCATCGCCGCATAGGCAAGCTCATTGTACTTTCTGGCATATTCTGTATCATTTTTGAGCACCATAAGAAGGGCTTTTTCCGTATCATTCAATTCATTTCCCTCGTTAAATCTGGAAAATATATACCTGAAGCCCTCAATACTGTTATATATAAGCTCCGTCGGCTCGAGTGTATCGTCCGATATGCACACGGCACCCGGAAACATTCTCAGCATATCGGCGATAAGCTTGGATGGCTTGCCCTCGCGGTTCACCGTGAAGGTCAAGGTCTGTGACGGTTTCGTTAAAAGCAGATACAGATAAAAATTCTGCATGAATGCCTTATGCCTTGACGTCGGCGCAAGCTCAAGCTGTACACCCTCTAACAGCTCCCTCTCCGCCTCCGAAAAAAGTCCATGGTTGGAGCTGACCTCCGGGACAAGTCCTTCATTGACACCTATAAAAAACAGCGCGCTGATATGGTCAAGTCTCGTTCTCTTTACATCTCCCACCATGACCATGTCAAGCGTCGGAGGAATGATACCTATTTTTATTTCATTAAAGCCCGCGTCAAGTATATCCGAAAACTCCCTGATTCCCATTTTTTCTTCACCCAACAGCTTTTTTGTCTGTTCAAAAAGGGCAATAATCTTCTCATAGCTCTGACCGTATTCCTTCGCAGCCGCGGCCTGATTCCCCTTCTCCATCAGTTCCCTTAGCTGTTCAAGCTGCTCATACACCATGCTCTCGTCAAGGAATTGAAGCATGGTGTCAATATAATCCGCAGCCGTGCTGTCCTTGTCATGGAATACCTGATAAACCGGTTCCATAAGCTCAAGCAGCTTCACGCGGATATCATTTATTACGTCTAAATCCATGCCCCTTTTGGACGGATATTTGCGCCTGAAGGCTTCAGTATATTTCTTATGTCCCCTTATACCAAGAGCAAGGACGTAATTCTCAAATATATCAAGGCTCCCCACACTGTCAACAAATCTCCCACTGTTCTTACACATGTATCCCTTGAGCAGCCTGAAGACGGACTCGTACGAATAGTCCTTCTCCACTATGGCAAGCGCAGCCCTTATATATTCGACAGCCGGGTTTGCAAGAATTGACCTTTTATTGTCCATAAATACCGGAATTTTATTCTCCTCAAATATGGACGCCAACAGCTCCTTATAATCCGCCATGCTGCTGACAATAACACCAATCTGTCTGTACCTTAGACCATTTTCAACAAGGCTCTTTATCCGGGAAGCGACATACGAAACCTCCGCCTTCTTTCCAAGTGCCGAATATATGGTTATATTGTCCGCCTCTCCCTCGTACTGCGCCATGTCCCTGTACAGGTTTCTCTCAAGATGTGCAAGCTGTGGCGAATCCTTAAATCTATAGGGCACCGCTTCCCCGACATTCATGCGCCTTACTCTTACATGGTGCCTGTCGGCACATTCACCGATTCTTCTCAGCTCATCATAACTCATGTCAAAGAGCCATCTGTCGCCGTCCTGCGGCAGTGTGAGCGTAAAATACATTGTATCCGCCTTGTCAAACAGCAGCTCTATAAGCTGATACTGTACAGGTGTGAAGCCGGTAAACCCATCGAATGCAAACACCGCATTTTCTAAAAGCTCCGACTTGTCAACATACCTGCACAGAATAGCCGTAACCTCCTCTGTTGTGATATATTTGTCCGATATATACTCCTTAAATGCACTGTATATAAGGGAGATATCCTCAAGCTTTCTTCTCAGCCTCTCATTGTTATTGATACCGCCGGTGCTAAGTCTGCCGCAGGCATCCTTTAACATATCCGCTGTGACAGAATACTGTAAAAGCTCCGATATGACGGACTTAATCTCACTTACGAAGCCCTGACTGTCCTTAGCCCTTATTATTTTGAAATCCTTCTTGTTCTCATCTATGATTTTCCTGAGTATCAGATTCTTTCCCGTATCATCTATCGCTGTCGGCAGCTCTATTCCCAGCTCCTCAAAAATCCTGTATGCCAGTCTGTTAAAGCTGACAATATCTATATTGAACGTGCCATGCCCCGGACTGTTCTCAACAATATTTCTCTGTGCCTGCATTGTGAACTGCTCAGGCACAACCAGAAATATTTTCTTGTCCGGATTTTCCTGCGACATATCCAGCAATATATCATAAAGCCTTTTCGATTTTCCGCTTCCGCTGCTTCCCGTGAGGAATTCTACGTGCATTCTTACTCCCTCCAATGTACATGATTAATGCTAAAATACTACTATGATGTCGGAGTCAAAACATTCCAACATCATACTATCGTATCAAAATGTAAAACGCAATATAAACATATTTGGCATATTTATGCCGTACTCTCATAATATATACAAAATAGTAGTGCAAGGAGCCTATAATGAGTTCTTCCACCAAAATTGTAGTATTAAAACTAAAGGAACTGGTTATTGCCTGTGTGCTCGCTGTGTTGGCAGTCATCCTGCTGGTGCTTTTTATAATACATATAACCTCGGGCACCCGGAAAATGCCTGACGAAGCGTCGCTTGGCACCTTCAGCCCCGGCGTGTACACAACATCGGTAACACTCTCCGGCAATACCATGGAGCTTGCAGTCACAGTTGACAGCGACACCGTGAAATCCATCCGCCTTGTCAATACCGCTGAGACTGTTGAGACCATGTACCCTCTCATCTCGTCATCGCTTGAAGCGCTTGAAAAACAGGTGAGAGAAAAAGGAAGCACCGACGGAATCACCTATTCCGCCGATGCCAAATACACATCCCTTGTCCTTATAAATGCCATAGACACGGCACTGGACAAAGCTAAGAAATAATTCACCTCGCTGTAAATTATCTGCCTGCCATATTCAATTGCCTATCATTTATTAAAATCATCCGTTAAAATCATTTACTAAAGTCATTTATTGGCGGCTTTTATTAAGGTCATTTATTGAAGCTAAATCCTCAAGCCATAAGCTTCTCACAGCATCACTCGGCATACGAAGGTCCCCTCTCGGCGATACAGCCACGGAGCCGACCTTCGGACCATCCGGGAGGCAGGAGCGCTTGAACTGCTGTGCAAAAAATCTCCTGTAAAATGTATCAAGCCATCTGTATATGGTCTGTGTATCATATTCCCCCTCAAAGGCATGGCATGCAATTCTGTACACCTTATGCGGCATATATCCGAATCTTAGTATATAATACATGAAAAAATCATGCAGCTCATACGGACCAACCAGATCCTCCGTTTTCTGCGATATCTGCCCTTCGGTCGGAGGCAGAAGCTCAGGGCTTACAGGTGTGTCAAGCACATCCTCCAATATCTCACTGAGTGATGAATCCCCACAGGTATCCGCATAATATTTTACAAGATGTCTGACAAGCGTCTTTGGCACGGAACAGTTCACGCCATACATCGACATGTGGTCGCCATTGTAGGTTGCCCAGCCAAGTGCCAGCTCAGACATATCTCCGGTTCCTATTACCATTCCACCTGATTTGTTGGCAATGTCCATGAGAATCTGTGTCCTCTCCCTCGCCTGTCCGTTCTCATATGTGACATCATGTACACTTTCATCCTGACCTATGTCCCTGAAATGTATACGGACTGCCTCCTTAATGTTGACCTCCGTCAACGCCGCTCCAAGTCTCCTTGTAAGCTCCACAGCGTTGTTGTAGGTTCTGTCCGTTGTTCCGAAGCACGGCATAGTCACCGCAGTTATATTTTCTCTTGGAATCGAAAGGCTGTCAAAGGCGCGCGCAGTGACTAACAGTGCAAGCGTCGAATCCAGCCCGCCGGATATTCCGATTACCGCGTTACGGCAGCCTGTGTGTGCCAGCCTCTTTTTAAGCCCCATCGCCTGAATGGATAGAATCTCCTCACAGCGGACATCCCTGTCCACCTTGGACGACGGCACAAACGGAGTTCTGGCATAGTATCTTGTAAGCTCAAGGTCATATTTCTCCAGTGCAAAATCAACTATCTCATAGTCATCGCCTGTATTCACGGTGTATGTGTTCATCCTTCTGCGCTCATTCACGAGCCTCTGCAAATCAAGCTCCGCGATGGCTGTCCCATTCTTGAATCTCCGAGTTTCCGCAAGCACATTTCCGTTCTCACACACAAGATTCTGTCCGCCGAACACAAGATCCTGCGTCGATTCGCCCTCGCCTGCATTGGCATATATATATCCGCACACAAGTCTTGCCGACTGCCCGGATATAAGCGCTCTCCTGTAAATATCCTTGCCTGTTGTCTCATCACTTGCCGAACAATTCACAATGAGTGTTGCTCCAGCCTGCGCATGGTATGTGCTCGGCGGACATGCCACCCACACATCCTCACAGATTTCTGCCCCAACTACAAGCTCCTCTATGTTCTCACATCTGAACAGCAGTCTGCTTCCGAGCTTAACACCCAGCGCCGTGTCAACGCACTCATCCATCCCCGGTGTAAAATGTCTCATCTCATAGAACTCCGAATAGTTCGGGATATTCTTCTTAGGCACAAGTCCTAACAGTCTGCCATCGCATATTGCCGCCGCAACATTAAAAAGCTTCCCCTTGTGCATAAAAGGCATACCGACAAACACAAGCATATTCTTTCCCGCGCTATGTGCGGCTATGTGCCGAAGGCTGTCCTGTGCCGCCTTAAGCAGCACGTCCTGCAAAAACAGGTCGCCGCATGTATATCCTGTGATACATAGCTCCGGGAACACCAGCACCGAAACCTGTTTTTCATACGCCTCATCCATAAGGTTCATAATATTTTTCTCATTATATGCACAGTCTGCAACCCTGATATCCGGAGTGGCTGCACATACCCTGATAAATCCGTCCTTCATGTCTATCTCCCTTCCACCTCAAACAGCTTATTCTTAAGCCGCGTTATATCTGTGAATGTAACCTTTTTGTAAAAAGAATAACCCTTTCACTTATAAAGAGAAAGGGTTTATTTTCAAGCCATTTATTTATTAGACGCCAACGGTGGGCGAACATTATTTTCAAGCCGCTCATTTATTAGACGCCAACGGTGGGCGAACATTATTTACATATATATAATATGTTCATTCCGCATATTTGTCAACGTATATTATCAGTTTCAGCTATTTTTAAAAAGGAAAACGCCGGAAAGCATTTCCGGCATTTTCCCCATGCAATATGCAGCACCTTATCTCATTCTTGAATTGTTTCCATTGACTTTATTGCCGTCAATGTCATCGATAGCTGTCTCAATCTCATCAAGTCCATCATTGATGATATCGCCGACACCGTCTATGATGTTGCCGTCACCATCAGTGTTGGTTTCCCTGTTATCGTTCATGCCGTTGGTGTTTCCATTGTTGTTATTGCCGTTGGTTGTTCCATTCATATTGTTATTGGTGTTGCCGTTGGTGCCATTAGTTCCGTTGGTGTTATTTTTATTCATTCCATTAGAACCATTGTTGGTACTGCCTGTTGTGGAATTGTTGTTTCCGGTTGTTGTCTGATTGGTGTTGCCATTACCAGTTCCCTGTTGGTTACTCCCATTGCCGAAGCAGCCCGTCAGTCCGAAAACGCCGATTACCGATATAACAGTGCATACCAGAAATAACTTCAGCTTTTTCATAATTTTCTCCTTTTCATACATAATTGTTGCCTCCGCCGCGAAAGGCCGAACGCAAATCTATTCATAACAGGAGCTCTTTGCGCTTCTGATATGCTTAGTATGTTCGGAAAAAATTATATTAAAGATGAAAATTTTGTTAAAAACAAACACCTGAATCGGCATATCCCACACGATTCAGGTGCTTAACTGCATATTAACCTATAACCTCCTTCATGGTGTACCTTCCGGCCGGCTTACCTGCAAGGTACTTGGCAGCTTCAATCGCACCCTTGGCAAATACAGCCTTGGAATAGGCTGTGTGCTTAAGCTCAATCACCTCATCCTCACCTGCGAATATTACCTCATGTTCACCGACGATGGTTCCTCCGCGCACGGCACTTATACCTATCTCATTGTCTGTTCTCTTCTCCCTTACCTGGCTGCGGTCGAACTTATATTCAAATTTATTTCCATTTGCCGCATTTATAGAGTCTGCAAGTGCCAGAGCTGTTCCACTTGGAGCATCCACCTTAAGTCTGTGGTGCTTCTCAACAATCTCAATATCGAAGCCAGCCGCCGATAAAAGCGGTGACACATCTGCAAGCACCTTGAACAATGTATTGATGCCAAGTGACATGTTAGCCGACTTAAGCACTGCAACTTTTTGGGCGGTATCCTCAACCTTATCAAGCTGCTCCGCTGAGAGTCCTGTTGTGCAGAGTACCACAGGTATATTCTTCCTGACCGCATAATCAAGAAGATTGTTGACAGCTCCCGCCGCCGCAAAATCGATAATGACATCCGCCGGTATATCACACTCAAATATTGAGCGGTATACCGGATAAGCGTTATGCCCGTCATCATGCGGGTCAATTCCTGCGACAATCTCTATATCCGAATCTGCTGCAGCAAGATTAGATATAACCTGACCCATCTTGCCATTGCAGCCATGCATAATAGCCTTAACCATTGTATTTTCCCTCCAATATTTCAAAAAAATCCATTTCTTTTATAATATTCCGTAGTTCTTCATAGCTGTCTTAAGCTTCTCAACATTAGCCGGCTCCATAGGTGATAAAGGTCTTCTGAGCGGACCTGCCTCCCAGCCAAGAAGATTCATTGCTGTCTTTACAGGGATAGGATTAACCTCACAGAAAAGTGCATCTATAAGCTCAATTGCCTCAAGCTGAAGCTTAGCGCTCTTCCTTACATCGCCTGCAAGATATGCTGCAACAATGTCGTGTGTCTTCTGTGGTGCAACATTGGCAAGAACTGAGATAACACCCTTTCCGCCAAGTGAGAGAATAGGGACTATCTGGTCATCGTTTCCTGAGTAAAGGTCAATCTCACCATTGGTCAGTGACATAAGCTTAGCCACCTGTGATATATTTCCTGTAGCTTCCTTGATACCAACCACATTATCTATATCCTTAAAAATCTTAGCTGCAGTAGGTGCTAAGATATTACAGCCTGTTCTGCCCGGAACATTGTACATGATTATCGGAAGGTCTACGCTTGCGGCAATCTCCTTGTAATGCTCATATAGACCATTCTGTGTTGCCTTGTTGTAATATGGGGTTACAACTAAAAGGCCGTCAACCCCCGCCTTCTGTGCCTCTGTAGAAAGGTATACGGCTGTCTCTGTACAATTAGAGCCTGTTCCGGCTATAACAGGGATTCTCCTGTTAACCCGCTCGCTGCAAAAACGTATACATTCAAGGTGCTCCTCGTGCGTAAGTGTTGATGCTTCTCCTGTTGTTCCGCATATTATGATGGCATCAGTATGATTCTTTATCTGGTCATCGATAATCTCACCCAGCTTATCAAAATTGACTGACTTATCCTCATTCATCGGTGTAATAATTGCAACTCCTGAACCTGTAAACAATGACATATTCTCCTCTTTTCCGCACTGCTTCACATGCCTGTACACAATGCTCATATTAATTTAAAAATGATTAAAAATGCCTATAGGTAGTCTTATAAGACTCCCATAAAGAAATAAAAGGACTGACGAAAAGCCAGTCCTTAAGGTTCCATCTCATGTAACGGACTATGTATGTTCCGATACAAACAAAACTTCAAGTAGCTCTCCATCAAATCAAGTATGATGACAGTCGCACAGCTGTTAACCATGCGCCCAGCCGGACAGTCTACAGACCATTCTGCCCGCTTCGGCACCACTTCCTTTTTCCCACCTTCATCCATGTCTGTCATGTCCACTGGGATACTCATAATCGGTGCAACCTCTACCATAAATACATTGGTATGATACCATTATATGCTCATTTAGTCAATATGTTACTGCACATAGTAAGGTAAAAATCAGTGTTTCTTTCTCTTCGGAACCTCATCATTCATTCCTTTATTATATCCATTCCCGCTTTCTCTGTTGGAATGCTGTGTGTGTGCAGACTCAATACCATCTTCACGATGTCTTCTCTCTCTCTGCTCAAGTCTTCTGTTGTATCTGTTATTCTTCCTTATAGACATAATCGCAAACACAATAAGTGCCACCATGAGAACTATAAGGACAATCAAAACCGCTATTATCCAATCCATAGATTTTTTCTCCTTATTATCTGTAAATGTATTCTGCGCAGAACTCTGCTCATATGAACTGTCCGATAATGTATCCGATGTACCGTCCGCTGATATTGTATCAGTCTGTTCTGATTCTTTCTCAATTGTGAGTGTCTCCGGTGAAGTCTCCTCATCGGACACTGTCTCCGCCTCAGTTGTTGTCTCTGCTGCCGTTGTCTCCGCAGCTGTAGTCTCTGCAGTTGTAGTCTCTGCCGCTGTCGTCTCATTTGTTGTTGTCTCTGCTGCCGTTGTCTCCTGCTGTGTAGGCTTTTCGCTGTTTTCAAAACCATTGCTTGTATATGGTGAGCCGGAAACACCTGATACCTGAACAAGCTCCGGGAATGTGAAGATATCTGAATAATCTCCCTTTAACTGATACAAATAATCAGAATAGGTTCCTATTGCAGCAGTCGTATCAAGTCTTATAAGAAGTGAAGCGTTAAAGCCATTATGTGATATATTGACGAACTGTCTTCCGGACATGTATGGGTCAATATCGCCCACCGTATAGCCCGATGTCTGCTGTCTGCTTGTTCCATCACTGTAGATTGCCTTGACAATTATCTTGCTCTTATCAATAGCCGCTATCTCATCGGACGTTCTATATACAGTAGGATTGATTCCGGCTGACACGCCGACCTGCGTTACCGGTTTCGTTGTGAAGGTGCAGCTTCCACTGGTTCCGTCAGAGTATGTATAGGCCACGGTAGCCGTACCTGCATTGACAGCCGTGATAAGTCCGTCACTTCTTACATGTGCAACATTCTCATCCGAGCTTGTAAAGCTCACCCCACCATCGCGCTGATTAGCGGGAATAAAATACGCGCTGTAGCTTCTTTCAAGCTCTATGCTCTGTCCATCGCTTATCGTCCTTTTGGAAAGTCCAAAATATTCTGCAACAGCCGTAGCATCTGCCACGCCTACTTTTCTTATGTTCTCTGTATCATGCATAAAATATGCATCCGATGAATTAGTCACAAAGCTATGCTCAGCTATAATTGTCGGGATTCCCGACTTGATGCCCTCATCTATAACCGTATAAAAATCCTCCGAGGGATTAGAGCCTGTCCTTGTAAGATATCCGCCGCTGAACAGTCCAAGACCTGCTGCCTGTGCGTATCGTGCCATATTAAGACAAAGATTCTTCGTCGGCTCAACATACCCATCGGCAACAGAACCATATGCCACGAATCCATTGGTATCCGTATTAGAAGATGAATTGTTATGCAGACTGATAACCGCATCCGCACCAACCGACTTTCCCATGTGGGATCTCCCGGTATTGGTATTCCACTCATTATTTGCCCTTGTGACATATACGCGGACTCCGGCATACGTCTCAAGCTCAGCCTTCATATACTTGGCAATATTCCAGTTAAGATTGCTCTCATCATCCCCGGTTATAGGTGAATGTGCTCCTCCGTCATATCCTCCATGCCCGGGGTCGAGCACAACAACAATGTCACCATTTCCATCCTTTGCGGATACCAGCATGTCATTGCCCGGATCAGCCACAAAAGCACCGACTGTTATCCCTGCTGTCAGTACAAATGCCATAAGCTTAGAACACACCTTAAGAAATCCTGTTCTTTTCATCAATATCTGCGCCTCCTTCTGTTTCTTCTTCCTCTTCTTTTTCCGCTCACTCTGTTCTCCAAAAGGAAAATCACCGTTGCAAGGGCTATCACTATAACAATCCCTGCTGCCATCTTAATAATCATAACTATATCAAAGCTTCCATCATTTTCCTCAGGCTGTTCAGTACTTTCAATCTGCGAAGGCTCCTCACTGGTTATCTGCGTTGTTGTCTCAGGTTCTGCAGGCTGTGTCTCTGTCTCAGGCTCTTTTGAAGTCACCTCCGGTATATAGTCCTCTGTCTGGTTCACAACTCTTACGAAGCCCTTAAGTGCACCGTAGCTTATAGGAATATCCTGTATTCCCGGCTTATTATAGTCCACCTCACCAACCTTCTCCGGTATGACCTGGATAACCGAGCCGTCACTATACGCGATAACTGCCTTCACAGTGCTTAAATCTATCGCTGAGAACTTTTCCTTCGTTTTATAAAATGTCGGGTCGATAAATCCGGTTATCGCTATCTGCTCAGGAATATCAACCTTGACATTCACAACACCCGCTGTTCCATCTGAGGCTGTATAGCTAAGAACAGCTGAACCGCTTCCTACTGCCTTGATATTGCCATACTCATCTACCGTGACACAGCTCTCATTGTTGCTTGTCCACACAGCATCACCTGATGTCTCAAGTCTGGCTGAATACCCCTTCTCTAACTCAAGCTCTCCTGTCTGTCCGGCCTGTAAAACCCTGCGCTCAAGATTAAAATATGCGGCAACCGCCTCAGCATCAGACCTTCCGATTGCTGCCGTCTTCTCATAGTCAACTGTTCCATTCTCATCGGATACAAAAAGCACATCTGTGGTGCTGCTTAGGAAGCAATGCTCAACAATGATTGTAGGTACTCCCGCTCTCATTCCCTCAGCCATGATTGTATGGTAGTCTTCACCTACATATTCCGTAGAGCTTCTTGTCTGTATGCCATTGTTCTTTATTCCAAGCTGTGCCAGATTATTAAGGATATAATTTCCCATATCTGCTGTTATCGTGCTGTACAGTGGCAGAACCGAAGTGAGAACCATAGCACCATTAGCGCTTATGCTCTCATCCGATGTACTGTTATTGTGGATGCTTATGAGGAAATCCGCATCAAGCTCTGCCGCAGCCATAGCCCTTCCGGTGAGCGTCACCAGACTGTCCTCCGGTCTTGTGAAATACACCTTCACACCGGAATAATTCTTAAGCTCATCCATCATAGCCTCAGCTATGGCATAGTTGGCATCACTTTCCAGAACACCATTGATTCCCTGCTTTCCCGGGTCTGTACCACCATGACCCGGATCTATGACAATGACTATATTTCCGTCCGCATCCTTTGCAGACACATCACTGGTATATGAGCCAACACCGATTAATAATGCCATTGCAGCAGCAGCCGCGTAAGAAAATATTTTTCCAATCTGTCGTATCATTACAATTTTCATTCCTTCCGTTCGTTAAACCTGTCATTAAACCTGATAATAAAGCGGACATTCGCAATCCGCTTTCGCTACTTGCTCATGAACGCAGTCGCTTTGCTTATTCTGCGTTCAAAACATTCCTGCTCTTTTATATCATTTAAAATGCTACAATGCAAGAATATATTTAAAATAGAGCTTTCCAAATATATTTTTCGAGGCATATATTTCCTTTCGCAGCTCTGAAACATAAGCCATCACATACATGGTGTCATCCTCAGCCGGAAAAGTTCCCGAAAACATTGCTTTTTCAACTATCATTGCTGCCCTTTGTGAATCCATATTCTTAACAGGTGCATTATTTATCAAATCAGAAAAATCCATATCCGGATCCATCCTAATATTTGCAGCCTTTAACAGTCTTTCATAGTATGACATTATTTCTGCTATGCGCTCACCTGT
>ERZ809276.455-NODE-455-length-16383-cov-8.485730_pt1 | contig 16383 bp, 7 predicted proteins | sample MGYA00520512_ERZ809276 | MGnify/ENA primary metagenome ERZ809276 (study PRJEB31576, sample SAMEA3212661) | Homo sapiens | biome: human-gut; feature: human gut; material: fecal | place: Sweden | collected 2012 ...
CTCTTTCTTTTCACCGGAGAGATTGTATCCATATTATTTGTTAGCAAAGCTATATGCAGAGCCGGAGTTCTACCAGGCGGATAAATTGCGGGCTGCCGCCAGTGTCGTGCTGGCCAAAAAGCCGAAGGTGGAAAGTACGGCAATCCGGGAAATGAGGGAAGAAGTAAAAAAGATAATAGAAAAAAAGTAATTACGAAAGGCTCGTAACTAAAATATGTTTGTATATTTGCGAAACAACTTTGATAAAAACAATAAAATATGAAATACTACAAATTGTTTGCTATACTGATTCTGGCCGGGATGATGGCTTGCTCCGGTGAAAAGAAAGAGAAAGGTTCCGAAGAAAGCGTAGAAACCGTTCTGCCGGATGAGACAAACGAGGTGACGGTGATGAAGTTGAATACTACTGATTTCAACCACGAACTGATCAGTAACGGCAAACTGTCAGCCCGAAACTTTGTCGACCTAAAATTCGAATCGGCAGAACCGATCGCCAAGATATATGTGAAGAACGGCGATCGCGTGACGAAAGGGCAAAAGCTCGCAGAACTCTCAACCTTTCGCCTTGCCAACAAGACAGCGCAAGCCAAAGATGCACTCGAACGCGCCAAACTGGAATTGCAAGACGTACTGATCGGACAGGGCTACAAACTGGAAGATTCTACAAAAGTACCGCCCGCAACCATGCAGTTAGTCAAGGTAAAAAGCGGGTATGACCAGGCACTGATCTCTTGGCAGCTTGCCGAATACGAACAACGAAAGGCAGTCCTGACCGCCCCTTTCGACGGTGTCGTCGCTAACCTGTTCGCCAAACAGTTCAACACGGCTTCTACCTCCGATGTTTTCTGTTCCATTATCGATACCCGCACATTGGAAGCCGCTTTCACAGTTTTGGAAAGCGAACTGCCGCTTATCAAAACAGGCGATCGTGTAGAGGTAGCTCCTTTTGCCTTGTCCGATGTCACGGCTGACGGCCGTATATCCGAAATAAACCCGCTGGTAGACAAAGACGGGATGGTACAGGTGAAAGCTGCCGTAAACGATAAAGGTAAGTTGTTCGAAGGGATGAATGTACGAGTAAGTATCCATCGTTCGCTGGGTAAACAGTTGGTCGTTCCCAAAAGCGCTGTCGTACTCCGTTCCGGCAAACAGGTTGTATTCACATTAACGGAAGACAAAGCATACTGGAACTATGTACATACAGGGTTGGAAAATGCCGACAGCTATACGATCATTGACGGACTGAAAGAAGGGGATATCGTGATTACAAGCGGTAACATTAACCTGGCTCACGAAGCACCGGTCAAAGTAATTGACAATTGAAAATGGACAATTGACAATTCAGAAATCATAATTTATAAATCATAAATCATAGTTCTAATACATGATAAAGTTTCTACTACAACGCCCTATCGCGGTATTGATGGCTTTTACGGCTTGCTTTATCGTGGGACTGGTTACTTACTTCACCATTCCGGTGTCGTTGCTGCCTGATATTGCAATTCCGGAGATCACCGTACAGGTATCCGGCCAGAACACTTCGGCACGCGAATTGGAAAACACAGTAGTAAAAACCATCCGCCAGCAATTAATGCAGGTTGCCAGTTTACGCGACATCCACAGTGAAACACGCGACGGTGCTGCCATCATACGCCTAAACTTCGATTTCGGAACGAATACGGATCTGGCTTTTATCGAAGTCAACGAAAAGATAGACGCAGCTATGAACTACCTGCCACGTGAAGTAGAACGCCCACGGGTAATCAAAGCCAGTGCCACTGATATTCCCGTATTCTGCTTGAATCTGACATTGAAAAGCGACAGCGCTTACAGTGAAATAAACGAAGGATCGTTCCTCGACCTTTGCCAGTTTGCCGAAACGGTGATCAAACGTCGTATCGAACAGTTGCCCGAAGTGGCAATGGTAGATGTGACCGGAATTCTGAAACGGCAGTTACAGATTGTTCCGGACATGAAGTTGCTGAAAATGTCGGAGATCACACTTGACGATCTGGAGGCCGCACTGACATCTAACAATATAGAACCGGGTAGCATGACCGTACGTGACGGCTATTACGAGTACAATATCAAGTTCTCGACACTGCTGCGCACACCGGAAGATGTCGAGAATATTTATATCAGGAAAAATAACCATATTTTTCAATTGAAAGATTTGGCACGCATCTCCGTCGTGCCGGAAAAAGAGACCGGAGCTTCCCTTTCCAACGGGAAACGGGCAGTGACACTGGCTGTGATCAAACAGGCGGATGAAAATATGGATAACATGAAAGAGGCATTGGCAGAAGTGACGGATTATTTCGCTTCCGTCTACCCAGACATCGATTTCAGCATCAGCCGCAACCAGACGGAATTGCTGGATTATACCATCTCGAACCTGAAACAAAACCTGTCGTTGGGTTTCCTTTTCATCTGTATCGTCGCCATCCTTTTCTTAGGGGATATCAAGAGCCCGGCAGTGATCGGGTTAAGTATGGTGGTGAGCCTGATCATCAGTTTCCTTTTTTTCTACCTCTGCAAGATGTCGCTGAATATCATCTCCATCTCCGGGCTGATCCTGGCTTTGGGTATGATGATCGACAGTTCGATCATCGTAACGGAAAACATTACCCAATACAGGACACGAGGATACTCGCTGGAAGAGGCTTGCAATAAAGGGACGACCGAAGTAATTACTCCGATGCTGAGTTCCACTTTTACGACAATTGCCGTCTTCGTTCCGCTTGTGTTCATGAGCGGAATAGCAGGAGCGATCTTCTTCGACCAAGCCTTTGCCGTCACCGTCGGTCTGATGGTTTCCTATTTCACGGGAATCATGCTGCTGCCGGTACTCTACAAACTGGTATACAGTATTCCGGACATCAAACATAAGGGTTTCAATATGCGAATCAATAATCTGGTAAAAGAGCATACATTGGACCGCTTCTATGATACCGGAGTGGATTTTGTGTTCCGTCACAAAACGGCAAGCCTGATTTTCATTGCCATTACGCTCCCGCTTTGCGCCTTTCTGTTCTACGAAATACCGAAAAGCCGTATGCCGGAGATAGACCAGAACGAACTGATCGCTCATGTGGAATGGAACGAAAACATCCATATCGATGAAAACCAGAGCCGTGTCAGCCAGTTATTCGCCTCTATCGACAATCAGGTACAAGAACACACGGCCTATGTCGGGCAGCAGCAATTCCTGTTGAACCGGGATCGCGAGATGTCGGTTTCCGAAAGCGAGTTATATTTCAAGACGGAGAAACCAACCGGAATCGCTCCTTTGCAAAAATCGGTGGAAAAATGGATCAAAACGCATTACCCCATGGCAGTGATATCCTTCTCGCCTCCCGAAACAGTATTTGAAAAGCTGTTTGTGACAGGTGAAGCCGACATTGTCGCCGAATTACACACCCGCAATAAATCTGAAGCACCGGAAGCCTCCGTCCTGAATAAAATAGAACAGCAAATCGAGGCGAAAACAGGACATACTCCTGTCGGTATCACCTTCGACAACCAGTTGAATATCACGATAGACAGACAGAAACTTCTGCTTTATAACGTCGACTACAACGAAGTGTACCGGTTGCTGAAAACGGCATTCAAAGAGAATGAAGTAGCAACGCTCCGCTCCTACCAACAATATCTGCCAATCGCATTGGCCGGGGAAGAACAAACGGTTAACGAGGTCTTACAGAAAACATTGGTAAACACTGTTCCTGACACGGAAGGCAACGTACGATATATCCCGCTGCAATCGCTGGTGCGTGTCACTCCGGGAGAGGACTTGAAAACGATCACGGCAGGAAAGAACGGAGAATACATTCCATTCAGTTTCTATGATATAGACAATGCCGAACAGTTGATGGAAAATGTAAAAAAAGAAATCGATACTGACTGGGATATCGATTTTTCAGGAAGTTTCTTTTCCAACCGGCAGATGCTGAACGAGCTGGTCGTGATTTTGTTCATTTCGATCCTGCTGATGTATTTCATCCTGGCAGCCCAGTTTGAAAGTTTCCTGCAGCCGCTCATCGTGCTGCTTGAAATTCCGATCGATGTGGCAGCCTCCTTGCTGGTGCTCTGGATATGCGGCCATACCATGAACCTGATGAGTGCCATCGGTATCGTCGTGACCTGCGGTATCATCATCAACGACTCCATCCTGAAATTGGATGCTATCAACGAACTACGCAAAGAAGGGGTTCCTCTTATGGAAGCCATACATGAAGCCGGACGGCGGCGCCTGCGTCCTATCATCATGACATCATTAACGACAATATTCGGAATGGTTCCGCTGCTTTTCACATTCGATATGGGCAGCGAACTGCAAAAGCCGCTTTCCATCGCCATGATCTCGGCCATGCTGATCGGTACGGCAGTCAGCCTTTTTGTCATACCACTGATATACTGGTTCATTTATCGCAAACATGAGGTTGGTAATTTGAATGTTGAAAATTGAAAATTGGAAGTTATGGACAGGAAATTCATTTATAGATATGTCATCACGTTGTTGATGCTTGCATGCGTATTCGGAGGAAAAGCGCAGCTCACACTGACGCTGGAACGAACTATCACACTGGCGGCCGACAGTTCGCTGGACGCTTTCCGATACAAAAATATGTATCTGGCCGGCTACTGGGAATACCGGACTTACAAGGCCGGCCGTCTGCCAAGCCTTACCCTAAATCTGACGCCGGCACAATACCGCCGTTATTTTACCCAACGATATGACTCGGAGGCTGATATCGACGTATATAGAAAACAACAATCGTTTTATGCGGGCGGGCAATTGGAGATCGAACAGAATTTCGACCTCTTAGGCGGTACATTCTATTTGGATACAGACTTGGATTATATGCGCTATTTCGGCGACCAAACTTATAACCAGTTCTCATCGGTTCCGATCCGCCTCGGCTACCAGCAAGACTTATTGGGGTATAACGCTTTTAAATGGGAACGGAAAATCGAACCGTTGAAATACGAGAAGGTCAAGAAAGAACTATTATATAATGTAGAGCAAATGAGCGAGCAAGCAACGACCTATTTCTTCGCTCTGGCAATGGCACAGGTGGAATATGATCTGGCCAAGGAAAATGTCGCCACGACCGACACACTGTACCGGACAGGGCAGGAACGGCATAAGATAGCTTCTATCAGCCAAGCGGATTTGCTGACACTGAAATTGGATGCCGTAAACGCACGCAACACGTTGAAAAATGCGGAAATCGCCCTGAAACGTGCCATGTTCAGCCTCGCCTCTTACTTGAACTTCGACAAGAATACAGAAATACGCCTGCGCCTCCCAAGCCGCCCGCGCAATATGGAAATCTCAGTCGACAAAGCACTCGAATTGGCACGTGCAAATAACCCGACCTTTCTGGAGTTGCGCCAGCAAATATTAGAAGCCCAGCAGCAGGTAGACAAAACCAAGAAAGAAGCGATGTTCAACGCCCAGATCAATGCCAGCGTCGGATTCAACCAAGTGTCCAAGAACATACAGGACGCCTACAAAAATCTGCAACAGCAGGAAATCGTCTCTTTGTCTGTTTCGATCCCGTTGGTAGACTGGGGCGTACGAAAAGGGAAGCATAATATTGCCAAGAACAACCTGCTTGTCACCGAAACATCCGCCAAACAAAAAGAATTGACAGTAGAAGAAGACGTGATTATGACAGTCGGCGACTTCAATATCCAGCAAGCCCTGATTGGGAGTGCCGAAGAAGCGGTAGACCTGGCAGAAACAGCCTACAGCGAAACCAAGCAACGCTTCATGATCGGAAAAGCGGATATCAACAGTCTTACTCTGTCGCTGAACCGCCAACAGGAAGCGCAGCGGAACTATATTTCGGCTTTACAGAACTACTGGCTGAGCTATTATAAGATCCGAAAACTGACGTTGCACGATTTCGAAACGGGAGTTTCCCTTTCGAACGAGTTCGAATATAAATACGGATTGTAACAAAAAATGAATAATGAGTGCATCTCCTAAAATATCCTCTTTCACCATCATCGTCACCTTCCTTTGCGTGGCGCTGGCGGGGATTGCCTTTATACCGCTGCTGCCGATCAAGCTGTCGCCGTCACGCACGCTGCCACAGTTGACTATCAGCTATAACATGCCGGGCAATTCGGCACGCGTGATAGAGATGGAAGTGACCTCGCGGCTCGAAGCGATGTTGGCACGCATCAAGGGGATCAAGGAGATCAATTCCACTTCCGGCAACGGATGGGGATATGTCACGCTCGAGCTGGACAAGCATACCAATATCGATGCCGCCCGTTTCGAAGCGTCTACCATCATCCGACAGACATGGCCCAGCCTACCGGACGGACTGAGCTATCCGGTCCTGGAAATGAGCCGGCCGGACGACAAGGAAGTACGGCCTTTCATGAGCTACACACTGAATGCGGCAGCCACACCCATATTTATACAACGCTTTGCCGAAGACCAAATAAAACCTCGCCTAAGCGGGATTCCCGGCATCTACCGCATCGACGTCAGCGGTGCCACCCCGATGGAATGGCGACTGGAATATGATAGCCGTCAGCTGGCAACGTTAGGTATCAGCATCCCGGATATACAGAAAGCGATCAGCCAGTATTATCAAAAGGAATTCTTAGGAACTGGAAACGTGGAAACCCAGTTGGCGACTTCGTGCAAAGGAGGACAAAGCAGCCAGTGGATACGTCTCGCTTTGGTTCCTGAAAACGAAACAGATGGATTCAACCCATCGCTTATAACCGTCCTGAACAAAGACGGCAAGCTGATCCGCCTGGACCAACTGCTAAAAGTCACCCGTCAGGAAGAGGCTCCACAGAGTTATTACCGTATCAACGGCTTGAATTCCATTTATCTGTCCATCCGCGCCGAGGAGACGGCGAACCAGCTGGAACTTGCCAAACGGGTAAGAGCCGAAATGGAATATATCCGTACCTTGCTTCCACCCGGTTATGAAATACATACCAGCTATGACGCGACCGAATTCATTCAGGACGAACTGAACAAGATTTATGTCCGTACGGGGCTCACCGTCCTGATCCTACTGATGTTTGTCTTGCTGATCACACGCGAGATAAAATATCTGTTACTGATCATCATCAGCCTTTCGATCAACCTCAGCATTGCTGTCATCCTTTATTATCTGTCAGGACTGGAAATGCAGCTTTATTCGTTGGCAGGCGTCACAATCTCACTCAGCCTGGTGATCGACAACACGATCGTCATGACGGAACATATCCGGAACCGACATAACCGAAAGGCGATCCTATCCATATTGGCAGCCACTTTGACAACGATAGGTGCACTGGTCATTATCTTTTTCTTAGATGAAAAGATACGCCTCAATCTGCAGGATTTTGCGGCTGTCGTCATCATCAATTTAGGAGTCTCCCTATTGATCGCGCTTTTCCTGGTTCCCGCCCTGATCGATAAGATGAACCTGGAATGGAAAAAAAGCGGAAAAAAGAACATATCCGGAGAAGAGACCGAGTATACATGGAAAAGCCGGATCAAAAAAAGAACGAACCGCTTTCTCAAACGTTTCCCTGTCTACTACAACCGGTACTATCAATGTCAGATCGATTTCCTTTGCGGATGGAAGAAATTGGCATGTTTCATTTTACTGTTAGCATTCGGCATCCCGGTTTTCCTGTTACCGGAAAAAATCGAATACGACACGAAAGACAAAAAGAAGGTCTACACGGCAACAGACACCCTGCTAATCGATACATATAATAAATTCGCCTCCAACGAGACGTACAAGGAGAAGATCAAACCCATCGTCGATAAGGCATTGGGCGGGACCCTACGCCTGTTCGTACAAAAAGTTTATGAAGGAAGTTACTTCACCCGCAACGAAGAAACGATCCTGTCTGTCAGCGCATCGCTCCCGAACGGGACGACCTTGCCACAAATGAATACCTTGATGAGCCGGATGGAAGCCTATCTCAGCACCTTCAAAGAAATACGACAGTTCCAAACAAACGTCTACAGCGCACGCCAGGCCGGTATCCGCATCTATTTTACGAAAGAGAGTGAACGGAGCGGTTTCCCGTACACATTGAAAAGCAAAATCATCAGCAAAGCACTTGAATTGGGGGGGGGGAGCTGGCAAGTCTACGGTTTGCAGGACCAGGGATTCAGCAACGATGTACGCGAAGGAGCCGGTTCTTTCCGTATCGTGATGTATGGTTACAACTACGACGAGCTGTACGAATGGGCCGAACAGCTGAAAGCCAAGTTGCTCACCCACCGCCGCATCAAGGAAGTGCTGATCAATTCAGAATTCTCGTGGTGGAAAGACGATTACCAGGAGTTCTACTTCAACCTCAACAAAGCCCGGCTGACCCAGGAGGACATACAGCCGATCGACCTGTTCGCCTCCATCAATCCCGTTTTCGGAAAGGACATTTATACCGGGACGATCGTCGTCAACGAAGAGACAGAGAAACTGAAACTCTCCTCCCGCCAGTCACAGGAATACGATGTGTGGAGCATGCAGTATGTTCCACAAACTATTGACGGCAAGCCCTACAAGTTAGCAGAACTTGCAAGTGTCGAAAAAGGACAGATGCCGCAGAAGGTTTGCAAAGTAAACCAACAATACCGCCTCTGTCTGCAATACGAATATATCGGGGCTTCCAATCAAGGAAATAAGATACAGGAACGCGACCTGAAGGAAATCAATGCCATACTGCCGATGGGTTATACCGCCAAGTCGGAAAGCGCTTACTGGTATTGGGACAAAAAGGACAATAAACAATATCTTCTGTTATTGCTGATCATCGTCATTATCTTCTTTACCACCAGTATCCTGTTCAATTCGCTGAAACAGCCCTTGGCCGTTATCTTTGTAATACCGATCTCTTACATTGGCGTATTCCTCACGTTCTATTGGTTCAAATTGAATTTCGACCAAGGAGGATTTGCCTCCTTCGTCCTGTTGTGCGGCATAACCGTTAACGCAAGCATCTACATTTTGAATGAATACAACCAAATCCGGCAACGCAAACCGTTGATGTCGCCCTACAAGGCATATCTGAAAGCCTGGAATGCTAAGATCACGCCCATTTTCCTCACAGTCGTTTCGACCATCTTAGGCTTCATCCCATTCATGTTAGGTCCGGATAAGGAAGCGTTTTGGTTCCCGCTGGCCGCCGGCACCATCGGCGGGCTTGCCATGTCTATCTTAGGAATCTTCCTCTATTTACCTCTTTTCACATTAAAAAAACAACCCTAACCTTAACTTTCCCCTTTCAAATAAGGATTACCGTTTATCATCAAAATATTTTGTATGCCAGCCGTTTGCATATTGTCAACAAAATGTCAACTCTAACATTCACCCTCCAATAAAGCAAAATATACTTTTACGACCTCTTTAGACCTGTTCAAATCTTTCCTCTCAAAAGGAAAACACACTGGCTTCTCTTTCTGTTTAAATAGGGTATACTTGCATCGGTCCATTTCTTTGCCATCCATTTGGCAATGCCTGACAGATAAGTTGTGAGAAGGTCTCTGCCTCTCAACCCACAGAAAGCAGAGTTTTTTCACATTTTAATAAATATAATTATGAATAATTTTTTTAGTTATCTAAGATTACTTTTACTCGCAACGAGTGGAATGTTACTATTGTGTATAATCTTCGCCATGAATCCGGAATTAGCAGACGGCACGCTGTCCGGAAAAATTTGCTGGTTTCATTTCACATCTCTATTGTTAGCCGGTGGGGTTCTACTTATGGAATTCACAACAAAGAAAAGCCGTTTTATCTTTTCATTACCGGATGCCTTATTATTACTTCTGTTCGGTATCGTATTGGTTTCTTACGACAAAGACGAGAATCTTCAGCCGGAACGTTTCCTTTTCATCGCTCAGCTGGTTGCTCTCTGGTTTATGCTCAGAGGTGCTTTACAGGCGCATCAGGAATTACGACCGTTTTTCATTACGATCATCATATTTACCGGAATCGTCCGGCCATCTGGGGGATCAGCCATACCATCAATCCTGCTCCCATCACCCATCCTGTCTTCAGGCTGCTTGAAACATCGCTGAAACCAGAGCCTTTCTATGGCTATATCGCAGTCATTTTTCCAGTCTGTCTGAACACATTACTCCGTTTTAAGAATTGCGACAAGATCGCTTTGTGGAAATCCCGTACTTTCCTGTTCTATTTCTCCATTCTCGGATCTACTTTGATTATCACCACCTTAATATTCAAAACAGACCAACCCGTATGGCTTGCAGCCCTCCTTTCCGGAATCTGGGTTTGCTGGATGAGGCTGATCGGATGGAAACAGACGAAAGAAGCCATACAGAAACACATCCAGCTGTTTGCCATCTCTTCGATTATCCTGTTTGTTGCGATCACGGCAGTCATTTTGGTCGGGAATATCCAAAAAGCCCAGGCCGGAGATCGCCGGCTTTTGATCTGGAATATCACGACCCAGGCTATCATGGAACATCCGGTAACCGGCATAGGTATAGGCGGCTTTCCAGCCACATACGCAAAGGAACAATCTGCCTATTTCGAAACCGATACCGCTTCTTCCAAAGAAAAACAAACCGCAACCTGTCCCCAGTATGCATACAACGAATATCTGCAAATAGGACTTGAGTTAGGTATTACGGGGTTGCTGTTCTTTATCTTCTGGCTCGCATTTTCCCTTTATTATGGGATCAGACACAGACAGATAGGAGCATCCGGCGGAATTCTGGCACTCGGAATCTTCGCCCTTTATTCCTATCCGCTTCAACTCCCGACCTACTGGGTTCTGCTCTTATTCCTGACCACTATATGTGTGACCAATCCGAAGCATAACAAGCAGCGAGCACAGAGGAGTATCCCGTATATCAGTGCCATCGCCGCCATTCTTACCTGCATTCTTTTCTACGGACAGAAAGATACCTACTATACCTATAGGGAATGGAAGACGCTTCAGGAATTATATCATAATCAGGAGTACGAACAAGCAGCCAGCCGGTATGCCGGTCTGTTTGTCCAGTTATACCACCGGACAGATTTTCTATATGAGGGAGCAGAATGTTTCTATAAGATCGGACAGCACGATATTGCCATCAAATGGTTGGACAGGGCATTAAAACTAAGTGCAGCCCCCGAACTATACTATGCAATTGCAAAAAACGAAAAGGCGATCAAGCAATACCAGAAAGCGGAAAGTTACCTGCTGGAAATCAGCCGGATTTTACCGGAACAGGGATATACCTACTTCCTACTCGCCAAATTGTATACAAACCCCTCTTTTTTACATCCGGACAAATTCCATAAAGCAGCCAAGAGGTTTCTCGCCTTCCAGCCCAGTACACAAAACAACATAACGAAGGAAATGAAAGAGGAAATACTGCAAATCATCAGGAACTGGAATTTCGGCAAATAACAAATAGAAATTGAAGCATACCGATATGCCCATTCAACGGTATTGTCGTACCCCGGCATATCGGTACATTCATGTATTATTCCACAACCGGAACCAGCCGCACTTTCAATGTTTCCTTCCGACCGGCTTTCACATCAACATCAAAAACAATCCGGACAGAACCGGGATTCGGAGCATCGTAGCTATGCGACGGAACATTATCGACCACAGAGAAGGCGGCAGCCGAAGGACTGTCGATAATCACATGTAATTTCTTACCTTCTTTCGTCAATTCTATCGTGTGGGAATCGAGCAGCTTAGGAGTGGCGGAGGTGACCATCGTCCACCGGACAGAAGCTGGTTGGCCGGCAGCCTGCACCTGATCCGTTACCTGCAAATACCGTTCCTTCACAAGCACAACCTCGCGTGTCGCTTTCTTCAGATTACTACCGAACAAAGAAGTCATATCCAAGCTGGCTCCCAACCGTGCATCTTTCGTATAAGTAGCGAGAATCGGAACCGTTCCTTTTACCTGGTGCTTTTCTCCGTTTACCGTCAACGTATTATGCACAAAGTTATTATAGCGGAAGACATCCCAACGTTGCCCGTCCTGATCACCGTTCCACAGTCGTACGCCTTCCTTTTCCAGAGAATAATACTCCTGCATACCCAAATCCTGTGCCCAACGTACTCCCTGAGCTTCGAACACAAATGATCCGGCATCCATATGAGCATGGTTGGCCGAAGCCGTTCCTCCTTTTATCCCGACATAAAAACCTTCTCCCTTATCCCATCCGGTACGGATCAGAGCTACAGGCACTTTTCCATGTCCGGTCCAGATTTTCGAGACAGGAGGCGTCACTTCCTTCATATCGAAGCGGGAACCATAGATCAAGATAATCGGCAGGAAACGCTCTTCTTCCGCAGTAAAATGCGTATCCTCGCGTGTCAGGAATATTTTTTCGTTCCAGAGCAAGGAAGGATCGCCTAATTTGGATGCATACCAGAACATGGCCGGAAAAGATTGAGTCGTTTCGCGTGCATCACTGAAATTGAAGGCAAGACCGGTCGTTCCCGCCATATACTGCATGAACCGGGCCGAAGACATAAAGCCCTCCACCGCACTCAGTCCTCCATCCGAACCGAGAGCCGATTCCAAAGCGGCGATTAGCATCACATTGAAACTCGTCCCATATCCCCAATAATTATACCCTTCCGGATAGTTGCCGTCAGGCGCGTACACTTTCATCGACAGAGGAACAGACGACATAGCCCGTTCAATAACGGCAGCCGCTTCTTTGCTATCCGAATCCAAAAGGGCAAGGGCTCCATATACCAGCCCGGTATTGCAAACCTGGTTCCAGTTGTTTTCTGCTTTCAGGAACCAGTTATATTGTTTGTCGTTCGACGGAGCAAAACCTTTCTGAAGAATCGATTCACGTACCACTCTCCTTGTCTCCGGAGACAGCTTATCGAACAGCCAGTCATAACCGATCGCAACCGCCATCGTCATCTCGCCGACATCCAAGAAATGAGACGGGTTCCAGTCGCCGAAAGAGCAGACGGACACCATCTCCTGCTCGGCACGCAAGCGGTATTTATCTTCGCCGGTCATCCGGTATACAAACGAAAGGTCAAAAATACGTTTCAAAGCCTCACGGGAAACGGCCAACAGACGACGTCCCTCTTTCTTATACGTTAACGTCGGACAGACCAACAGCCGGTCGGCTTCTCCGACAATCTGCTTATAGACGCGCTGCATTTCGGGGTTATCTTTCAGGCTTTCTCGTATCTGCTGCTCCTCACCCTGCTTCATCAATAAGCGGGGATGGCCACTCACTCGGTTATAATCAAAAGTCTGGGCAACAAGACGGGTGCCGGCACATAGAAGGAGACAAATAAAAATGAGATAAAGTGTCTTATTCATAATATCAGAATTATTTGAATGATTGATGGGGATAAAGATAGGAAAATAAAATTATCTTCCGGACATTTCGGTCAACTTGAAAAGTATTTTTCAGAAAGAGGGCACCAACATCTCTTGCATGTTTGAAATATAAGCCTTATCTTTGCCGAAATTTTGAAGATAGAGTTTCATGACACAGAAAGCACATAAGGATAATCCAGCGTACTTTTCCGGTTATATGTCGGACAATGAAGCTCATTTTTTTATTTTAAAGGATTATCATTTGGTTATATAGGATGCGTTAGTTATTTTTACTAACGCATTTTTTTTGCACCTTGTGATCTCGTAAGGCAATTATAACATTCTATAAAATCAATAAATTAAACAACCCAAATTACTATGTCGAAAAGTGGTATCAAAAAGGTGATTGTTCTGGGCTCGGGTGCCCTGAAGATCGGACAAGCCGGAGAATTTGACTACTCTGGTTCACAAGCACTGAAGGCGCTGAAAGAAGAAGGAATCAGCACCGTATTGCTCAATCCGAACATTGCAACCATTCAAACATCAGAAGGGGTAGCCGACAAGGTGTATTTCCTGCCGATCACTCCTTACTTTGTTGAAGAAGTGATCAAAAAAGAACAACCGGACGGTATCCTGCTGGCTTTTGGCGGACAGACTGCCCTGAACTGCGGAACCGAACTGTATACCAGCGGAACACTGGCCAAATATGGTGTAAAGGTACTGGGAACTTCGGTCGAAGCGATCATGTACACGGAAGACCGTGACCTGTTTGTAAAGAAACTTGACGAGATAGCAGTAAAAACTCCGGTTAGCCACGCTGTCGGAAACCTGGAAGATGCCGTGAAGGCAGCCTACGAGATCGGCTTCCCGGTCATGATCCGTTCCGCATACGCATTGGGCGGTATGGGTAGCGGTATCTGCAAAGACGAGGCAGAACTGCGTACGCTGGCAGAAAGCGCTTTCGCCTATTCTCCCCAGGTATTGGTGGAAGAATCGTTGAAAGGCTGGAAGGAAATTGAATTTGAAGTAATCCGCGATAAGAACGACCACTGCTTTACGGTTGTAAGCATGGAAAATGTAGACCCGTTAGGCGTACATACGGGCGAAAGTATCGTTGTCGCTCCTACCTGTTCACTGACAGACAAAGAACTGGACCTATTGAAAGAACTTTCAATCAAGACGATCCGCCATTTAGGTATCGTCGGCGAATGTAACATCCAGTACGCATTCAACTCCGATACTTGCGATTACCGTGTGATCGAAGTAAACGCCCGCCTAAGCCGTTCTTCCGCACTTGCATCCAAAGCGAGCGGTTATCCGCTGGCATTCGTGGCTGCCAAGCTGGCATTAGGTTACAGCCTTGACGAAATCGGTGAGATGGGAACTCCCAACTCCGCTTACAAAGCACCAGAAGTAGATTACATGATCGTAAAGATCCCGCGTTGGGACTTGACTAAGTTTGTCGGTGTAAGCCGCCAGATCGGTTCGAGCATGAAATCTGTCGGCGAGATTATGTCGATCGGTAAGAGCTTCGAGGAAATCATGCAGAAAGGTCTGCGTATGATCGGACAGGGCATGCACGGTTTCGTCGGCAACAACGACGTGGAATTCGATAACCTGGACGACGCGCTGGCCAACCCGACCGACCTCCGTATCTTCGCCGTAGCCAAAGCGCTTGAAAAAGGCTACACGGTAGACCGCATCCACGAACTGTCCAAGATCACTCCGTGGTTCCTGGAAAAACTGAAAAACATCGTAGACTATACGAAAGTATTGTCTGCTTACGATAAGATCGAAGACCTGCCGGAAGATGTGCTGAAGGAAGCAAAACGCCTGGGATTCTCCGACTTCCAGATTGCCCGTTATGTTGAAAACCCGGAAGGCAACATGGAAAAGGAAAATATCCGCGTGCGCAACCTGCGTAAGAAATTAGGTATCCTGCCGAGTGTAAAACGCATCAATACGATCGCATCGGAACATCCCGAACTGACGAACTACCTGTATATGACATACGACGGCAGCCAGCACGATATCTCTTACTATCCGAACGACAAGAGCGTCGTGATTCTGGGATCGGGCGCTTACCGCATCGGTTCTTCCGTTGAGTTCGACTGGTGTTCGGTGAATGCCGCACAGACAGCCCGCAAGTTAGGCTATAAATCCATCATGATCAACTATAACCCGGAAACGGTTTCCACTGATTATGACATGTGCGACCGTCTGTACTTCGACGAGCTTTCGTTCGAACGCGTACTCGATGTCATGGACTTAGAACTGCCGAAGGGCGTAATCGTCTCCGTAGGTGGACAGATACCGAACAACTTGGCCATGAAGCTGTACCGCCAGAACGTACCTGTATTGGGTACTTCACCACTGTCGATCGACCGTGCCGAAAACCGTCACAAATTCTCCGCAATGCTGGATACGTTAGGTATCGACCAGCCACGTTGGGCCGAGTTGACCAGCATGGAAGAGATCGACGCCTTTATCGCAAAGGTCGGTTTCCCAATCCTGATCCGTCCGTCTTACGTGCTTTCCGGCGCAGCCATGAACGTATGCCACAGTAAGGAGCAGATGATCGAATTCCTGAACTTGGCTGCCAAGGTTTCCAAAGAATATCCGGTAGTTGTTTCCGAATTCCTGCAAGGGGCGAAAGAGATAGAATTCGACGCGGTAGCCATGAATGGCGAAGTGGTCGAGTACGCCATCTCCGAACATATCGAGTTTGCCGGTGTCCATTCCGGTGACGCGACATTGGTATTCCCGGCACAGAAGATCTACTTCGAAACAGCCCGCCGTATCAAGAAGGTCAGCAAAATGATCGCCAAAGAGTTGAACATCAGCGGACCGTTCAACATCCAGTTCCTGGCCAAGAACAACGATGTGAAGGTTATCGAATGTAACCTGCGTGCATCCCGCAGTTTCCCGTTCGTATCAAAAGTCCTGAAACGCAACTTTATCGAAACGGCAACCCGCATCATGCTTGACGCTCCTTACACCAAACCGGACAAGAGTGCATTCGACATCGACTGGATCGGTGTGAAGGCTTCGCAGTTCTCATTCGCCCGTCTGCA
>ERZ809276.523-NODE-523-length-15456-cov-8.315044_pt1 | contig 15456 bp, 13 predicted proteins | sample MGYA00520512_ERZ809276 | MGnify/ENA primary metagenome ERZ809276 (study PRJEB31576, sample SAMEA3212661) | Homo sapiens | biome: human-gut; feature: human gut; material: fecal | place: Sweden | collected 2012 ...
AGGCACGCCCACGCCGCCGCCCACGAGCAGCGGGCGCCGCACCTCGTCGCGCAGCGTGAAGCCGTTGCCCAGCCCCGTGAGCAGGTCCAGCCTTTGGCCGGGCTGCATGCGGCTCATCTGCTCCGTGCCGCCGCCCACGACCTTGTAGACGAGCGTCAGCGTCCCGGCGTCATAGTCGCACACCGAGATCGGGCGGCGCAGGTAGCGCCCCTCGAGGGCGATGTTGACGAACTGCCCCGGCGCCGTAATCCACTGCGTGTCGCCCGCGAGAACCATGCGCCACACGGCGTCGGTCAGCGGCTCGTTCGAGCGGATTTCGTAGATTCCTTTTTTGTACATCTTCTCTTGTTTCTGTATCGTCCGGGCGGCCGCCTTCCGGCCGCCGCCCGGGTCGGGATCGCTCCCGGATGTTATTTGGCGTCGATCGTCGAGACGCGCAGCGTGATCTCCTCCAGCACGTCGAGCAGCACCTTCACCGTCTCGAGCGCCGTGAAGACCGTCACGTTGTTCTCGACGGCCGTGCGGCGGATCTCGTAGCCGTCCAGGCGCGTGTTGTGCTGGTTGATGTCGATCGTGTTGATGACGTAGCTGACGTGGCCCTGGCGCAGCGCGTCGATGATCTCCGAGCTGCCCTCGCTCAACTTGCGGCGCGTGCGCGTGCGGATGCCGTGCCGCCGCAGGAATTCGGCCGTGCCGGTCGTTGCCTCGATGTTGAAGCCCAGGTCGTAGAAGCGGCGCACGAGCGGCAGCGCATGCTCCTTGTCCTGATCGGCGATCGTGACGAAGATCGTACCGTAGTTCGAGACGTTCATGCCCGTGGCCTGCAGCGCCTTGTAGAGCGCGCGCGTGAGCTTGTCGTCGTAGCCGATCGCCTCGCCCGTGGACTTCATCTCGGGCGAGAGGTAGGAGTCCATGCCGCGGATCTTCGCGAAGGAGAAGGCCGGGGCCTTGACGTACCAGCGCTCCTTCTCGCGGCCGTAGACCTCGGTGATGCCCTGCTCGCGCAGCGAATGGCCGAGGATCACCTGCGTGGCGATGTGGGCCATCTGCACACCCGTGGACTTCGAGAGGAAGGGCACCGTGCGCGACGAGCGCGGGTTGACCTCGATGACGTAGACATCCTCCTCGCCGTCGAGGATGAACTGGATGTTGTACAGACCCACGATGCCGATGCGCAGACCCAGCCGCACCGTGTAGTCGATGATCTTGCGCTTGGCTTTCTCGCCGACGCTGAACGTCGGGTAGACGCTGATCGAGTCGCCCGAGTGGATACCCGTGCGCTCGACATGCTCCATGATGCCGGGGATGAAGACGTCGTGTCCGTCGCAGATGGCGTCGACCTCGAGCTCCTTGCCCATGATGTAGCGGTCGACGAGCACCGGCGAGTCCTCGTTGACCTCGACGGCCGTTTGGAGGTAGTGGCGCAGGCGCTCCTCGTTCGAGACGATCTGCATGGCGCGGCCGCCCAGCACGTAGCTCGGGCGCACGAGCACCGGATAGCCGATGCGGGCCGCGGCGCGCACGCCCGCCTCGATGTCCGTCACCGCCTCGGCCTCGGGCTGCGGGATCTGCAGCTCCTCCATGATCTTCTCGAAGCAGCCGCGGTCCTCGGCGTTGCGGATCGCCTCGCAGTCGGTGCCGATGATCGGCACACCCAGCTCGGCGAGCGGCTCGGCGAGGTTGATGGCCGTCTGGCCGCCCAGCGAGACGACGATCGCCTTCGGGTGCTCGAGGTGGATGACGTTCATCACGTCCTCGACCGTCAGCGGCTCGAAGTAGAGCTTGTCGCTGGTCGTGTAGTCCGTCGAGACGGTCTCGGGGTTGTTGTTGATGATGATCGCCTCGTAGCCCGCCTTGCGGATCGACCAGATGGCGTGGACGGTCGAGTAGTCGAACTCGACGCCCTGTCCGATGCGGATCGGGCCCGAACCGAGCACGACGATCTTCTGCTTGTCGCTCACGACCGATTCGTTCTCGGTCTCGTAGGTCGAGTAGAAGTAGGGCACGTAGGAGGAGAACTCGCTGGCGCACGTGTCGATCATCTTGTAGACGGGGAAGATGCCGTTGCGCTCGCGCAGGCGGTACATCTCGTGCTGCGAGAGGCCCCACAGCTGACCGATGTACTTGTCGCTGAAGCCCATGCGCTTGGCGTCACGCAGCGTCTCGACGTCCATCGGATGGTCGCGCACGACGCGCTCGAACTCGACGATGTTCTTGAACTTCTCGAGGAAGAACATGTCGATCTTCGTGCGGTTGTAGATCAGCACCAGGTCGATGCCCCCGCGGATGAGCTGCGCGATGGCATAGAGGCGGTCGTCCGTGCCGTCCTTGATGTAGGCGAGCAGCTCGTCGTTCGACCACGTGTCGAACTTCTTGTGGTAGATGTGGCAGACGCCCGTCTCGAGCGACCGCACGGCCTTGAGCAGCGACTCCTCGATCGTGCGGCCCACGGCCATCACCTCGCCCGTGGCCTTCATCTGCGTGCCGAGCTTGTTCGAGGCGTCGGAGAACTTGTCGAAGGGGAAGCGGGCGATCTTCGTCACCACGTAGTCGAGCGTCGGCTCGAACGAGGCCGGCGTGTTGGCGATGCGGATCTCGTCGAGGGTCAGGCCCACGGCGATCTTGGCGCTGACGCGCGCGATGGGGTATCCCGAGGCCTTCGACGCGAGGGCCGACGAACGCGAGACACGGGGGTTGACCTCGATCAGGTAGTATTTGAACGAGAGGGGGTCGAGCGCGAACTGCACGTTGCAACCCCCCTCGATCTTCAGCGCGCGGATGATCTTCAGCGCCGAGTCGCGCAGCATCTGGTACTCGCGGTTGGTGAGCGTCTGGCTCGGGGCCACGACGATCGAGTCGCCCGTGTGGATGCCCACCGGGTCGATGTTCTCCATGTTGCAGATGGCGATGGCCGTGTCGTTGCGGTCGCGGATCACCTCGTACTCGATCTCCTTGTAGCCCTTGATGCTCTTCTCGATGAGCACCTGGTGCACGGGCGAGAGGAACAGGGCGTTGCGCATCATCTCGCGCAGCTCCTGCTCGTTGTCGGCGAAGCCGCCGCCCGTGCCGCCCAGCGTGAAGGCGGGGCGCAGCACGACGGGATAGCCGATGCGCGAGGCGATCGCCACGGCCTCCTCGGTCGACGAGGCGACCTCCGAGGGCAGCACCGGTTCGCCCAGCGACTGGCACAGCTCCTTGAAGAGCTCGCGGTCCTCGGCACGCTCGATCGACTCGAACGACGTACCCAGAATCTCGACCTGGCACTCCTGGAGGATGCCCTTCTTGGCCAGCTGCACCGCCAGGTTCAGACCCGTCTGTCCACCCAGTCCCGGGACGATGGCGTCGGGACGCTCGTAGCGGATGATCTTGGCCACGTACTCCAGCGTCAGCGGCTCCATGTAGACCTTGTCGGCGATGTGCGTGTCGGTCATGATCGTCGCCGGGTTCGAGTTCACCAGCACGACCTCGTACCCCTCCTCGCGAAGGGCCATGCAGGCCTGCGTGCCCGCGTAGTCGAACTCCGCGGCCTGGCCGATGACGATCGGGCCCGAGCCGATGACCATCACCTTGTTGATATCTCTTCTCTTAGGCATTTTTGTGCTCCTCCATCATTTTAATGAACTTGTCGAACAAATAGGTGCTGTCCTGCGGACCCGGGGCGCTCTCGGGGTGGTACTGCACCGAGAAGACCATCTCCTCGGGGCACTCGACTCCTTCGGCCGTGTTGTCCAGCAGGTTGACGTGCGTGAGCCGCAGCGGCGTGCCCTTCAGCGAGTCGATGTCCACGGCGTAGCTGTGGTTCTGGCTCGTGATCTCGATCCGGCCCGTCGTGAGGCACTTCACGGGGTGGTTGCCGCCGCGGTGGCCGAACTTCATCTTGAAGGTCCGCGCACCGTAGGCCAGCGCCACCATCTGATGGCCCATGCAGATGCCGAAGATCGGCAGACGGCCCTTCAGCGCCCGCACCTTCTCGATCACCGGCTCGACGTCGGTCGGGTCGCCCGGACCGTTCGAGAGGAAGATGCCGTCGGGACGGAAGGCCAGAATCTCCTCCACGGTCGCGTCGTAGGGCACGACCGTCACGTTGCACCCCTTCTGGTTCAGGCAGCGGATGATGTTGTACTTGATGCCGCAGTCGATGGCCACCACGTCGAAGCGGTGGTTGGGCGTGCGCGAGAACCAGCGTTTCTTGCAGCTCACGCGCGCCACCATGTCGTGCGGCAGCTCGTAGGCGCGCAGCCGCCGCATCGCCTCCTCGTGGGGGGTCGAGGCGTCGGTCATGATGACCTTCTGCGACCCCTCGTCGCGGATGATGCGCGTCAGGGCGCGCGTGTCGACACCCGAGATGGCGGGAATGCCCATCTCCTCGAACACCTCGTTGAGCGTGCGCGTGTAGCGGAAGTTCGACGGGATGTCGTTGTACTCGCGGACGATCATGCCGCCGATGGTCGGGAACTTCGTCTCGTAGTCCTCCTCGGCCGTGCCGTAGTTGCCGATCAGCGGGTAGGTCATCACCACCGCCTGATCCGTGTACGAGGGGTCGGAGATGATCTCCTGATAACCGACCATCGAGGTGTTGAAGACGATCTCGTTGATCGACTCCCGATCCGCCCCGAAGCCGTAGCCGTAGAACTCCCGACCGTTCTCCAGGACAATTTTTTTGGTGTAGGGTTTCATTATCGAATGGTTTTCATTGTTTCGTCTTCATAGACCGGACGGCCGTCCACGACCGTGAGCACGGCGCGTCCGTGCACGGGCCAGGCGGCAAAGGGCGTGGCGCGCCCCTTCGAGCGGAAGGCCGCCGGCTCGATCTTCCACGCCGCATCGAGGTCGAGCACCGTGAAATCGGCCGCATCGCCCTCTTCAAGCCGTCCGCCGCCCAGGCCGAAGAGCTGGCGCGGATTCACAGACATGAGCTCCACGAGGCGCTCGAGCGTGATGACGCCCCGCCGCACGAGGTACTCGTAGAGCAGCGGGAAGGCGCACTCGAGCCCCACGATGCCCATGGCGCTGCGGGCCAGGCCGCGCAGCTTCTCCTCGGCCGTGTGGGGTGCATGGTCCGTGGCGATGACCTCGATCGTGCCGTCCTGAATGCCGGCGATGAGCGCCGCGCGGTCCTCGCGGCTGCGGATCGGCGGGTTCATCTTGAAGCGCCCCTCCTCGCGCAGCTCCTCGTCGCAGAGCAGCAGGTAGTGCGGCGCCGTCTCGCAGCTCACGCGCAATCCCCGGGCCCGGGCCTGCCGCACCAGCTCGACGCTCTCCCGCGTCGAGACGTGGCAGACGTGGTACCGGCACCCGGTGCGGGCCGCCAGCTCGATGTCGCGTTCGACCTGCCGCCACTCGCTCTCGGACGAGATGCCGCGGTGGCCGTGTTCGCGGCAGTAGACGCCGTCGTGGATGTAGCCCCCGTGCAGCAGCTCGTCGACCTCGCAGTGGGCCACGATCGGCTTGTGAAGGGCCGCGGCGCGGCGCATCGCCTCCTCCATGAGTTCAGCGGACTGCACGCCGCGTCCGTCGTCCGAGAAGCCGACGACCTCGGGTGCCAGCGCCTCCAGGTCGGCCAGGGTGCCGCAGCCGCGCTGCCCCTTCGTGATGCAGCCGTAGGGCAGCACGCGCACCACGGCGTCGCGGCGGATCAGGTCGGTCTGCACGTGCAGCGCCTCCAGCGAATCGGGCGCCGGATTGAGGTTGGGCATGGAGCAGACCGCGGTGTAGCCGCCGCGTGCGGCGGCGGCGGTGCCGGTGGCGATGGTCTCCTTCTGCGGGAATCCCGGCTCGCGCAGGTGCACATGCACGTCCACGAGCCCCGGGACGACCCACAATCCCCGCAGGCTGACGATGCGGTCGTCGGCACGCTGCGTGCCGACGGGGACGATGCGTCCCTGCTCGACGGCCAGCTGCCCCTCTTCGAAGCGGCCGCCGCGGTAGATCCGGGCTTCAGTGTAAACGGTTCTCATAAGATCAGGCGCCGGAGCGCAAAAAAATAGGGCAACCGAAAAACAGTTACCCTAATAAGACAATAATAATACCCGTATCCGCCGGAGACTGAAACCCCGACCAATAGTCGTGCAGCCGGAAAAACTGCGCCGAGAGGATGTCGTGGTTGCAATTCATAGGATACGGGGTAGCCATAATCGGTTACAAAGGTAAGGCTTTTTCGCGGAGCGTGCAAACCTTTGCAACGAAAAATTTTTCCGCCAGGCCGGCGCGTCATCCCGCCCGTCGCGGCAGACGGTCTCCGCTCGATCCGGAGCGGACCCGGGTCCGAGGTCCCGTCGGCAGGCGCCTGCGCACCATCCGGCCCTTCGGCGGCCCCGTCCCGCGGAAATCCCCGCTTTCGGGGAGTGTGATTCCCGCAAAAAGCACTATCTTTGCCCGAAAACGGCGGACGGAGCCGGCTCCGACAAGCGGCCGTCCCGTCCCGCAGAGGAGACACTTATGGAACAGAACATTCTCATACCCCTGCTGCTCACGCTCGGCGCCGGACTGGCGACGGGCATCGGCAGCGCCATCGCCTTCTTCGCCCGCCGCACGAACAAGCGGCTGCTGTCGTTCTCGCTCGGCCTGTCGGGCGGCGTGATGGTCTACGTCTCGTTCGTCGAGCTCTTCCAGCAGGCCAACGCGACGCTCGCCGCCGAATGGGGCCCGCGCGCGGGAGGCGCCGTCACCGTGGCGGCCTTCTTCGCGGGCATCCTGCTCATCGGCATCATCGACCGCCTCGTCCCCTCGGTCGAAAACCCCCACGAGGCGCACCGCGTCGAGGAGATGGAGGTGCGCCCCCGCAATACGAAGCTCATGCGCATGGGGCTGCTCACGGCACTGGCCATCGGCATCCACAACTTCCCCGAGGGCATCGCCACCTTCGCCTCGGCCGTCGACGACGTGACGCTCGGCGCCGCCATCGCCGTGGCAATCGCCATCCACAACATCCCCGAGGGCATCGCCGTCTCGGTGCCGGTCTACTACGCCACGGGCAACCGCCGCAGGGCCTTCCTGCTGTCGCTGCTCTCGGGGCTCGCCGAGCCCGTGGGGGCGCTGCTCGCCTACCTCGTGCTCATGCCCTTCATGACGCCGACGCTCATGGGCTGCATCCTCGCCGCCGTGGCCGGCATCATGGTCTTCATCTCGATCGACGAGCTGCTGCCCGCCGCCCGCGAGTACGGCGAGGCCCACACGTCGATCTACGGCGTCGTGGCCGGCATGGCCCTGATGGCCGTCAGCCTGCTGCTGCTCGCATAAACCTTCCGAAAGCCCAAAAAACGCTGTAACACAATGGATATTCTGCTGCTTATCGTCGGTCTGGGGCTGATCCTCGCCGGCGCGAACTTTCTGACGGACGGCTCCGCGGCCGTGGCCCAGCGGCTGCGCGTTCCGGAATTCATCATCGGACTGACGATCGTCGCCGTCGGCACCTCGACCCCCGAGCTGGTGGTCTCCGTCCTCTCGGCCATTGCCGGCAAGAGCGACGTGGCGATCGGCAACGTCGTCGGCTCGAACATCTTCAACGTCTTCGTCATCCTGGGCATCTGCGCCCTGATCCGCCCGCTGCCCCTCACGCGCAGCACCATCCGCCGCGACATTCCGATCGGCATGGTCGTCTCGCTGCTGCTCTTCGTACTGGCGTCGGACGCCCTGCTGCACCTCGGCCCGACCGACCGGCTGGGCCGCGGCGACGGCATCCTGATGCTCATACTCTACGTCGCGCTGATGTGGTACACGATCCGCGCCGCCGGGCGCACCGAGGAGACACCGGCCGAAGGCGCGAAGGCCCCGATGGCGGCATGGCTCGCCGCGGTGATGATCGTCGGCGGCCTGGCCGGGCTGGTCTTCGGCGGCGAGCTCTTCCTCGACAGCGCCACGGCACTCGCCCGGCAGCTGGGCGTCAGCGAGTCGGTCATCGCCATCACGCTCGTGGCGGGCGGCACGTCGCTGCCCGAGCTGGCCTCGTCGGTCGTCTCGCTCGTCAAGGGCAAGGCCGACATGGCGCTGGGCAACGTCATCGGCTCGAACATCGCCAACATCCTGCTGATTCTGGGTTTGAGCGCCACGATCAACCCCCTGACCATGGGCGGCATCACGACGACCGACCTCGCGGTGGTGATCCTCACGTCGCTGCTCCTCTTCCTGACGGCCTTCACGTTCCGCCGCAGGGCCGTGGACCGCTGGGAGGGGGTGATCTTCCTCGTGATCTACGCCCTCTACATCTGGCAGCTCGTCAGGTAGCGGTCGAGCAGGCGCGGCACGGCATACTCGCCGAGTGCCGACGTCGGCACGGCGGCCGCGGCCGCATCGGGGGGCAGCGCCGGAACCTCGATCCGGTGAAAGGTCGCATGAAGGGTCTGGTGTGAAAGCTGGTGACGCGGCATCGCAACGCTCCGCACCAGGTGCCACGACGGCCCGACCCAGCGCCGGAAGGGCTCCGTCGCAGTCAAATCGCCGAACTCCGCGGCGGCGGGGGTCTCCACCATCGGAAACTCGTAGAGCCCCTGCCAGATGTCGCCCGCGCCGCGGCGGCACAGCACCGTCCGCTCCCCGCAGGTGACGTGCAGGTAGTTGAACCAGCGGTCGCGCGTCTGCGTGCGGCCCCGCTTGACGGGACGTGCGGCGATGCTCCCGGCAGCACGGGCCAAGCAGCGCTCCCCGAAGGGGCAGCCGTCGCACTGCGGCTGTGCGGGGGTGCACTGCAACGCCCCGAAATCCATGATCGCCTGATTGTACAGCCCCGGACGGGTCCGGTCGAGCAGCCGCTGCGCCAGTTCGGCAAAGGCCCGCTTCCCGGCCGCCGTGTCGATCGGGGTCTCCAGGTCAAACAGCCGCGCCAGCACGCGATAGACATTGCCGTCGACAACGGCGCAGGGCAGATTCCACGCCGCCGAGCAGATCGCCGCGGCCGTATAGTCACCCACGCCGCGCAGCGAGCGCACGGCCTCCTCCTCCGCGGGGAACACCCCGCCGAACCGTGCGACGACCTGCCGCGCCGCGGCATGCAGGTTGCGGGCCCGGCTGTAATAGCCCAGCCCCTGCCACAGCTTGAGCACCTCGTCCTCCGAAGCCGCGGCCAGCGCCCACACATCGGGGAAGCGCTCGACAAAGCGCCGGTAGTAGTCCAGCCCCTGCGCCACGCGCGTCTGCTGGAGAATGACCTCCGAGAGCCAGATGCGGTAGGGATCGCGCGTGCGGCGCCACGGCAGGTCGCGCCCGCAGCGGGCGTACCAGTCGAGCAATATGTCGGAAAAATCCTCCATGACGCAGGCAAAGGTACGACAACGGAACCGAATTTGAAGTATCTTCGCAAAAAATCGACATCCCTATGGAGAACACCCCCTACACCCTGCTACACGACGCGGCCGCGCGGCGCTACTTTTTCGAGATCGACGGACACCGCGCCTACATCGAATACGAAGAGCGGCCCGGCGCACTGGCGCTGACCCACACGATAGTCCCCGAGGAGCTGCGCGGAGGCGGCATCGCCGCGGTGCTTACGCAGGCCGTGCTGGAGGAGGTACGCACGCGGGGGCTGCGCATCGTGCCGGAGTGTTCGTATGTCGTCCGCTACATCGAGCGCCACCCCGAGTGGCAGAAGATCGTGGCAAGGGAGTAGCCCTCTGCCGGAGACCGGAATTTGTATTGTCAATATCCTTTGCCGCCCGTGGCGGCACCACGAATCCGCACTCTCGTTTGACGCGGAGAAAGAGGGTGCGGGCTGCGACGCGTCCGTCACGGGGTGGCGCATAGGCCTGATCTTGCGCGCCCCGTGCAGCGCCGCGGGCCGTGCTCTCCCGCGGAAAACGACGTGCGGAGGCTTTTGGTACTTTTGGCCCCAAAAGTACAAGAAAGAAACTCTTTTCTCTTTCTCTGCTTTTCGGTGGCAAAAAGCAGCAAAAAGCCTCTCGAAGTCCTTTTACGCCTTTCGGAAAAAACTCTTTTTTCCCTGCTTTTCGATGGCGAAAAGCAGCAAAAGCCACCCGACCGATTCCGATGTCGGCGTCCGAAAGTCTGAAAGCGGCGTCGGGCGACTATCCGCGGGTTTGCAAGCAAACCGTCCCCGCCGCTCTCGCTTTCAGCCCTCCGTCCGCTTCTCCGCCATCGGAACCAAGTCGGGAATCGCCTTGCGGAAAAAGAAAAAATGGAGTTGCGAGGGTGGTTGGTTTTGCGAAACAAAAGTGACACGCAGCCGGAGGCGGGCAGGACAAGTAAGTTGATACGGGCTTCCAGAGCGCATTGTATAATAATGCCGCCGCTGGCGGCACAATAATTCCGCACTCTCGTTTGAGACGGAGAAAGAGGGTGCGGCACCCTGCTTCCGCCACCAAAAGCCCCGCTTCATACAGCGGCTCCCCCACCGGACAAAACAAAATTCCAAACCCGGCAGAAATTTTCCGTCTGAAAATTTGGTTTATAAAATAAACTACTTTATATTTGCATCAGAGATACGAACCGAGCCCCGCTCACAAACCAAAAGCCATGGAGACGATACAAACTGCCCGCAACGACCGCCGCGCCCGATTCGCACGCCGCTTCGCGCGCAACGTCATTACCTATGCCGTAATCTGCGGATTCCTCACACTCGTCAATGCCCTGACGTCGCCCCACTACTGGTGGGTAACGTGGGTAGCCGGAGGCTGGGGCCTTGCCCTGCTGCTGCCCCTGCTCTTCCACCTGGTCGGTTGCGACGAAGAGGAAGACGAGGCCAAATAACCCGACACGCGACACCCAATTTCCCCACCGCCATGAAACGAATACTGACCTGTGCGGCCCTGCTGCTCGGCGCGGCGGCCGCAGCCGAAAATCCGAAAGTCACGATTACGGGACTGCGCTCCGACCGGGGGCTTGTCCTCTGGACTCTTCAGGGCACAGACAACACGCACCGGCAGGGCATGGAGCAACCCGCCGCCGGGCAGGCGGTCATCGAGCCCGGCCCGATCCGCGCCGACTCGGCCATGCTCTACGTGCTGCACGACGAAAACGGCAACTACCGCCTCGACTGCCGCGACGACGGTACCCCGGATGAAGGGGTCGGTTCGTTCGTGATCCGCCGCGACGACCCCGCGGAGGAGATGTCTGTCGAACTCCGCTACGATTTCGGCCCGAAGGCCGCGGACGGCACTCCCCAGCAGGCCTCCGCACCGCAACCCGGCAACGGGAAATAACCGCAAACCCAACCCGCAAATTTCAAAACGCACCGCATAATGGAAGAGAGAAAACTCGACGCGCAGGAGAGCATCGAACTCATCACGCGCATGATCCGCAACACGCGCCGGCGGCTCGAGCACAACGCCGGACGCCCATTCCTCGTCTGGGGCTACACCACCGTGGCAATCTCGCTGTTCAACTACCTTATGCGGATCAACGGGGCCGATCCCGAATGGTCGCTGAGCTGGTTCCTGATCCCCGTGCTCGGCGTGATGCTGATGCGCCTTTTCCCCGCGAAAAAGAGCACCGAGCCCCGCACCGAGATCGACCGCATCGTCAACGCCCTGTGGCTCGTCTGCTCGCTGGCGCTCATCCCGATCTTCGTGATCTGCCTCTTCCACGGATGGCTCTACCGCACAAGCCTCTTCATGATGATCGCGCTCACGATGGCAATCGGGACGGCTGCCACGGGACTGATCGTCCGCTCGAAGGTCTACGCCGTCAGCGGGCTGCTCGGCATGGCACTCTCGACGCTCTTCGCCTTCAACGACTTCGCGATGAAGTCACGGTTTGCGTCGCAGGCCGTTCCGGGGCAGGAGGGCTTCCTCGCGCTGCACAACGAGATTCTGATCTTTGCGGCAATCTTCGTCGTCATGATGATCATCCCGGGTCACATCATCAACTACCAGAACCGCCGCGAAACGAAGTGATCATGCAGACCGCACCCCATACGGGTCTCCCGTCGAAACCCCGACAAACCCGCCCCGCCGCCCGAAGTCCGCATCCCGAGCCGGACGCCGCTGCGAAGGCAAAACCGCACCGCCATGTTCAGGGAGCTTAATCCGCTGCTGCATTCGGAGCTGCGGCTGGCCGTAATGTCGATCCTCATCGGGGTCGAAAGCGCCGACTTCGTCTTCATCCGCCAGCAGACCGGCGCCACGGCCGGCAACCTCTCCGTGCAGCTGGACAAGCTGTCCCGGGCGGGCTACATCTCCGTGGAAAAGACCTTCCGGGGCAAGATGCCCTGCACGGTCTGCCGCATCACTGATGCGGGGCGCGACGCCTTCGCGGAGTATGTCGAGGCGCTGCAAAGCTACATCCGGCCGAAGTAAGGCCGCCGCGCATCCCGACACGCACAGGCCCAGCCCGCGAACTCACGGGGCGGGGCCGCACGGGTCGCGTGCGGAACGGAAGGGTCGCGGAGACCGTGCTCGGAACGAAAGAAAGACCGCAAAAATCACGCGCCGAGCAGACGGGGCGCGGAGACCGCACGCGGAGCCGAAAGAGGCCGTGCGCACCGCACTGGAAAGGGCTGCGAGGGGGTGTGAAAGAGTCCGGAACCGCGCGGAAGAGCCCCGCGGGAGGTGCGCCGCACGGAAAAATTCGGGCCGGGGAGTATCGTGCGATACTCCCCGGCCCGAACTGTTACAAAGGAACCCCGGAAAAGAAATCCCGGACTACTGCTGCGCGCCGGATTCCGCCTCCTGCGTGAGTTTCTGAATCTGCTTCTCGGCCTCCTCCAGAAGTGCCTTGGACTGCTTTTTCGCCTCATCCACCAGGGCGTCGCCGGCCGCTTCGGCCGCGATCTTCGCCAGCGCCCCCTTCTTGGCCGCGGCATCGACGAGCTTCTGCCGCTGCGTCTCGGCCGCCTCGACGAGCTTTTCGCCCGCCCGCTGCGCCTCCTCGCGCAGGGCGGCTGCCCGCGTCTGCGTATCGTCCGAGAGCAGGCCGCCGCGGCCGCCCGTCAGCTTGTCTATCTGTTCCGAGACAACATTCGAGACCACCTGCTCGACCGTCTCCTGCACGCCCAGCGTGATCTTCGGCGAGGTGAACGTGCCGCCGATACCGACGTTGACCGCCCCCAGCACGCCGCCCACACCGGCCGGAAGGGTCACCTTCGCCGTGTAGTCGATCGTCCGGTCGAGCCCCGTGGTGCCCGACATGTTGACATTCACGTCACCCATCTTCAGGTCGAAGGGCTCCGTGGTGACGCGCCCGTCCTTGATCGAGAAGCGGATCTTCAGGTCACGCGCCTCGATGCGGCGCAGCTTGTCGTTCTTCAGCAGGTCGGCCAGCTTGTCGAAGACTTCGACCCCCTCCACGCTGACATTCTCGGAGCTGATCTCGCCCTGCGCCGTCAGCGACATGAGGTCGGGCGACATCGCGGCATCGAGCGTCGTCCGCATGTCGATCGAGAGCGAATAGTCGCCGCTCGCCTTCTCGAAGATCGGCGCCAGCTGACGCACCGCCTCGATCTCCTCAAAGGTCCGGGGGAAGGAGGCCTTCGCGATCGAGGCCGCAAGCGAGAGGGTCGGATGCGCAGGATCGGCCGCCGTGGAGTAGCGTCCCGAGGCCGATGCCTTGCCGCCGAAGAGCTGCAGCCCCAGTCGGTCGAGCGACAGCGTGCCGCCGGCCACGGACATCTCGCCCGCAATATCCGTAATGACCATCTTCTCGAAGAGCACCTTCTTCAGCTCGGCATTGAGCGAGAGATTCAGGTTCTTCGGCACGACGATGGCCTGCGCGGGCGCCGCGGCGGCCTCTTCGGCCGGCTTCTCCGCATCGGCGGACTCCGCTTCGGCGTCGGCGGGAACAGCCGCCCGGATTTCGTTCAGATCGAGCAGGTCGGACTTCACGTAGAGGCGGCCCGCAAGCTGCTCGCCGCGCATCAGGTACCCCAGGTAGCCCGTCAGCTGTCCGGTGGCCGACAGATCGCTGCCGCCCACCGTGACGCCGAACTCGCCCAGAGTCATGGCCTGCGGCGAGATCGTGGCGGCAGCCCGCCGGATGAAGACCTCGGGCAGCTGCGGCACGTGCAGTCCGAGCTGCTCGACGACGAGCGATCCCGACGCCGAGATGCGCTCGTAGCGTCCGCTTTCGACGTCGGACATGCGTCCCGAGAGTTTCATCGACGCTGCGACGCGGCCCGCCAGGTCGATCCCCTTCTCCAGCGGATAGACCTCACGGATGGCCCCCAGATCGACCCGTCCGGAGAGCGTCGCCCGGAACGTGGGATCGCTCATGAGGTTCGTGGCGTAGCCCGTGGCCGAGAGGGAGTTCCCGGCCATCTTCAGGCCGAATTCCGAGATCTCGACCTCGGTCTTGTCCAGCTCGCCACCCGCATTGGAGACCTTGGCCGCGATGTTGATGTCCGTCACGGCCTTCGGCAGCGAGGAGTACTGGAAGCTGCCGTTGTGCACCTCGGTCTTCAGCTCGAAGGCCGGGAGCTGCGCCCCGTGCATCTGGCCGCGCGCCCAGAGCTCCATCGAAAGCTCGCCCGACGCCGCCAGACTGCGGAATTCATGCTTGTAGAAGGCCGGGATGAGCGAGAGCAGGTCCTTGAAGCGAACCTCGCTGCATCCGGCACTGACGTCCATCGCCAGCGCATCGCCGACCTGCTGCACCCAGCCGTCGAGACGCATCTCGATGGCATTCAGCCGCAGCGTGTTGCGCGAGAAGGTGAAGCGCCCCTCGGCCAGATCGGCATCGATCTCGGCATCGAGGGCCAGTTCGGCGTCGTGCAGCAGCGGCACCCCGCCCTGCGTGAAGTCAACGCCCCCGGCCAGCAGGTCGAGATCGAGCTGTGTACTCTCGGCCGACATGTCGCCCGAAAGACGCAGCGAGAGGGGTGCCGTCCGCAGCTCCATGCCCGTCGAGTCGTCCTCGTAGCGGATGACGGCATCCGTCAGGCGGAAGTCGCGCACCGAAAGGCGGAACGACGACGGGGCGGACTCCTCCGCGGCGGTCGTGTCGGCCGGCTCCGAAGGCTTCATCACATCCCAGTTGACCGCACCGTCGGCCAGCTTGTGCGCATGCAGGGCGGGCGAGGCGAGGATGATCTTGCGCACCTCGAAGCCCTCGTCGCCCACGAGCGACATGAGGTTCACGACAACCGTAATGCGCCGGGCCGCAACGATCGTGTCGCCCTCGAAACGGTCCGTCCCGACGAGCGTCAGCCCCTTGAGGTTCAGCGACGCATTGGGAAAGTTGCGCAGCAGGCTGATGTCCAGCTTCTCGAAGTCGAGCCGCGCCGCCAGCATCGCATTGGCCTCGCGCTTGACGATGTCGCCGATCTTGCCGCGCAGCAGCAGTGGCGTGACGATCGCCACCACCAGCACCACGGCCACCACCGTTGCCGTAATTTTCAGAAATCTCTTCATATTTTCTCTCTTTTAAGGGTGAAGACCGAGGTCTCCGCCTCCACGAATCCCACTTTCCGATACAGGCTCCGGGCCGCCGTGCGGGCCGCCGACGAGGTGAGCATCACGCAGTCGGCCTCTTCCCGGCGCGCCCGTTCGAGCGCCGCGCGCACCAGCGCCTCGC
>ERZ809276.562-NODE-562-length-14754-cov-6.515749_pt1 | contig 14754 bp, 9 predicted proteins | sample MGYA00520512_ERZ809276 | MGnify/ENA primary metagenome ERZ809276 (study PRJEB31576, sample SAMEA3212661) | Homo sapiens | biome: human-gut; feature: human gut; material: fecal | place: Sweden | collected 2012 ...
ATCGCGCTGGCAGCGCCCACCTCGGCCTGACAGCCGCCCTCCGCGCCTGCGAGAGTGGCGCGGGCCGCGATGACCTGACCGAACCCGGCGGCGACATAGAGGGCGTCGCAAATGGACTCTTCGTTGGCCTCGCCGCTGCGGGCCAGCGGCAGCAGAACAGCGGGCAGGACGCCGCAACTGCCCGCCGTGGGGGCAGCGACGATGCGCTTCATGCAGGCGTTGCACTCGGCGGTCTTGAGAGCTTCGGCAGTCACTGCGGCGAGGTAATCACCGCCAAGGCTCTTTCCTTCTTGATGGGCCTGCTCCACCTTGGCCGCATCGCCGCCCGAAAGGCCGCTTCGGCTGCGCTGGGCCGGGTCATAGTCCCGGCTGGTGGCCTGCATCACCTGCCAGAGGTGGTGCATCATCTCCCGGCTGTGGGCCTCGGTGAGGCGGCTCTCGGCTAAATCGCTGCGGAGGATGGCCTCCGAAAGGGAAATATTCTGGCTGCGGGCAGCGGCCAGCATCTCTTCACAGGATAAAAACGACACTTCTCAGCCCTCCTCGCATTCTTCCGGCTCGTCGATGTTCAGGCAGGTAACTTTGCGGATGCCCGGCATCACGGCCATCTGCTGTTCCAGCACGTGGGGGATGTGGGAGTCGCATTCCAGCACCATAACGGCGTAGCCGCCCGTCGCGGCGCGGAACACCTGCATGGACGCGATATTGATACGGCGCTGGGCCAGCGACATAGTGACCTCGGCGATGCAGCCGGGGGTGTCCTCGTTATGGATGATAAGGGTGTTGCTGTCCCCGCCAAAGTCGGCAGGCACACCGTCGATCTCAGTCACGCGGATGCGTCCGCCGCCCACAGAGGCCGCCTTCAGGACGAGGATCCGGCCCGCCTTACTCTTTAAGGTAAGCACCGCCGTATTCGGGTGGGCGGCACGGAGCTCCACCGGATGGATGGTGAACTTCATGCCGGCCTCCTCGGCCAGCGCGAAGCTGTCGGGCAGGCGGGGGTCGTCTGGGCGGAGGCCCAGCAGGCCCGCCACCAGCGCACGGTCGGTGCCGTGGCCCCGGCCTGTGGTGGCAAAGCTGCCGTAGAGTCCAATGTCCGCCTCGGCGGGGACGTCGCCCAGCAGCTTCTGAGCCGTATATCCAATGCGGGCTGCACCCGCCGTATGGCTGGAGGAGGGGCCGATCATCACCGGCCCGAGAACGTCGAACAGACGCATGAGGTGTACACTTCCTTCCGTTTTGCAGCGCCCGGGACTCCATTCGCTGACAAAAGAACAGATTTTCTTTCTTTTTATTATACCGCTTTTGAGCTTATTGTGCTATAATAACTTCATAATGTTTTGAATCTTGCCCTTTCAGGGGGCAGCACGGAGGGTAGAACCTATGAAACTGGTAAGCGTGGAAACTCCCGAAAAGAGTGTCTGCAAAATGACTTTCAGCGCTTCGGCTGAGGAGCTGGAAGCTGCGTCCAACGCCGTGTACGAGCGCACCCGCGCAACGTACACCATCAAGGGCTTTGCCAAGGGCGAGGCTGACCGCGCCCAGATCGAGGCCGACCGCGGCGAGCACACCTTCTGGTACGACGCCATCAACGATTTGATGGACAAGGACGTCCCGGCCCTGTACGACGCAGCGATGGCAGAACATGGCTTCCACGCTGTGGACGAGCCGGTCTACGACCTGGTCAGCGTGAAAAAGGACGAGGGCTTTGTGGCCACTGCCACCACCGCCCTGCAGCCTGAGCTGAGCCTGACCCAGACCACCGGCTTCAAGACCGAGTGCGTCACCCCGGAAGTCACCGACAAGGAGATCGACGCTGTGCTGGAGCGCCGCCGCGCCATGGCCGCTGAGCTGGTGCCTCACAAGGGTCCGGCCGTCAAGGGCAACATCGTCCACATCGACTACGAGGGCCTGCTGGAAGGCAAGCCTTTCAACGGCGGCACCGCCCAGAACCAGACCCTGCAGCTGGGCAGCGGCCGGATGATCCCCGGCTTCGAGGAGGGCATCCTCGGCCACAAGGGCGGCGAGGAGTTCGACATCTTCGTCACCTTCCCGGCACGCTACCACGTCAAGGACCTGGCCGGTAAGCCCGTGGTCTTCAAAATCAAGCTGCACGACGTCTGTGTCCGCCAGCTGCCCGCACTGAACAGCGATTTTGCCAAGAAGGCTGCCAATGTGGACACCATGGACGAATTCCGCGCCCAGATCCGTCAGCAGCTCCACGACAACAAACACGCCGCCGCGCTCAACCGCGCTAAGGACGCCATCCTCACCCAGCTGGCCGCAGCCGCTGAGGGCGAGCTGCCCAGCGTTCTCGTCGAGAGCGCCTATCAGCAGGAGATGGAGCATATCCAGCAGCAGCTGCAGATGCAGCGCCTGAGCCTCGACCGCTACCTGAGCCAGATCCATCAGACCCGCGAGAGCTTCACTGCCGCTGTCCGCACTGCTGCGGAGAAGAACACCCGCGCCCGGATGGCCCTGCTGCAGATCGCTCAGAACGAGAACCTCGTTCCCACTGAGGAGGACATCGACAAGACACTGTCTGAGCGCGCTGAGCGCACCAAGAAGACCCTCGAGGAAGTCAAGGCTGCGTCCAACGTGGAGGCCATCCGCCGCAACGAGGGCATCCGCCGCGCTGCCGACTATGTCATCGAGCACTCCACCATCGAAGAAAAATAATTTATCCTGCTTTTGCGCCTGCACCACTGTGCAGGCGTTTTTTATTGTTCATTTTTTCTCTCTTGACTTTTTTTCTCTGCTGCGGTATTTTTAGGGTGAGAAATTCTATCCGAGCCGCAGCTGCGGCCCGGACAGATATAGTAAAATCTTCTGCGGGACATTCCGCTCATCTATTTTATTGCGACAGGAGGTTTTCCTTATGAAAAAGTTTCTTCTCGCTCTTCTGACAGCTGTCACGGCGGCTGCGTTCTTCTGCGGCGCGGCAGCACCTGTGGCCACTTACAGCGCCAGCTATGACGCACCGGCCGGCATCAACGCCATCGTGGTGCAGGATAACAGCGCTGCGGTCATTCTGCAGGCCGCCGACATCGACCACATCCGCGCCGATTACACCTACACCTCGAGCTACGCCTTTGAAAGCTCCAAGCTCTACGACTTCACGGTGGCGGGCAGCACCCTCACCGTGACCAAGACCCGGGAGCCCAACGCTTCCCTCATCATCCAGAGTGAGGACACCCGCAGCTGCACCCTGACGCTGCAGGTACCCCGCCAGACGCTGGCAAACATCACCGTCAGCACCACCAACGACAGCATCACGCTGGCCGGCGTTTCGGCACAGACCGCCAGCCTCACCACTGACAATGGCCGCATCGAGGTATCGAACTTCAACGGTTCCACCCTGAGCGGCACCACCCGCAACGGCAAGATCACCATGAGCGGCGTCACCTCCCAGAATGTGGCTGCCACCATCCAGAACAGCGGCACCCTCAAGCTGGAAAACATCTCTGCCAACGTCTGCAACGCCAAGGTGCAGAACGGCAGCATCACCGGCTCTGTGATCGGCAGCGGCAGCTCTTACGGCTTTGAGCTGGCCGCAGGCGGCGGCAAGATCCGCGTCTCCGACGCCAGCGACAAGAACTTCGTCTTCTCCGGCAAGGACACCCTGCAGCAGAATGCAGATGCCCCCAACAAGCTGAACCTCGCCACCAAGAACGGCGACGTTGAGGTCGAGTTCGTCCGTTAAAAGAACATTAAAAATGCCTGTGCAGCATCTGCCGCACAGGCATTTCTTTTTGTCCAGATACGGTCAGCTGAGCCAGTTGAAGCCCATGACCACCACGCCGAGGATGACGAGGATGATGCCGGTGGCGCGGTTGAGGGTCTTGGCGTCGGCCTTATTGGCAAAAACCGCCGCGATGCGCGCCCACAGCAGGGTGAAGACGACGCAGAGCACCCAGACGTGCCAGTCCGGTGCGCCGCCGATGGCGAAATGGCTGACAGCTCCGGTCAGGGCCGTGAAGGTCATGATGAACACGCTGGTACCCACAGCCGTTTTCAGCTCGTAGCCGAGGACGCTGGTGAGGATGAGGAGCATCATCATGCCGCCGCCTGCGCCGATAAAGCCGCAGATGAAGCCGATGAGGATGCCGCAGACGATGGACTGGATGGCCCGCTTCTTTGCGCTGACGCCCTGCATGGCCTCTTTGGTGGTCATGACGGGCCGGACGATGAACTTGATGCCCAGCAGGAAGGTCATGAACACCGAGAAGCTGCCCATCGTGGCCGAGGGGAGCAGGCTGGCCACCCAGCTGCCCACCACCGTGAACACCAGCACGCTCACCATCATGATGAGGCCGTTTTTGATGTCGAGGTTCTTGTTTTTATGGTAGGTGTAGGCCGAGACGGCGCTGGCCAGCACGTCCGACGAGAGGGCGATGCCCACGGCCATATAGGGGTCCATGTGCAGGAAGGTGATGAGCATGGGGCTGATGACAGCCGCCGCGCTCATGCCCGCAAAGCCGGTGCCGAGGCCCGCGCCCATACCGGCGAAAAAGGTGACTAAGATCGTAAATAAAATGTTCATGCTTCTCCTTCCAGAATGGCGTTCAGATTCTTATTTATGATGTCCATCGTCTCGAAGAACGCCTTTCGCTGTGCTTCATTGGTATGTTCCAGCAGACGCGCGCCAAATTCCTCCTGCAAGGCCCGGCCCTGCTCAATGATGGGGCAGGCTTTTTCGGTGCAGCGCAGCAGGGTGCGGCGGCGGTCGCCGGGGTCAGCCTCGCGGACGAGGTAGCCCTCCTGCACCAGACGGTCTACATTCACCGAGACGAGATTTGCTTTCAGTTTGCGCACCTCTACCACGTCGCTGGCGGTCTGGTAGCCGGGGTTGTTGGCGAGGAACATCAGGATGTCAAAAGCCGTCTGGGGCAGATGGAGCTTCTGGCACAGGGGCTTGCAGAGGGCGGCGTAAGCCGCCGAGGTCTTCCGCCCGAATTCGATGCCCGGGGTATTCATGGGACGCCTCCTTGTGATTCAAAATTGTATCATTCAAATTTGAAGTAATAATAGCACAAAAACGCAGCGATTGTCAAGAGAAAAGGAGCGGCCCGCATCTTGCAGGCCGCTCCCTGTTTCCGTTTTCTTTACAGCATCATGATGAGCCGCGTGCCGAAGGCCGCCAGCCATGCTACGATGCACTGATTTGCCACCATGATAAACGCCCACTTGCCGCCCAGCTCCCGCTTGACCGAGGCCACCGCCGCGATGCAGGGCGTATAGAGCAGGCAGAACACCAGCAGAGGTGCAGCCGCCGCCGGGGACAGCGCGGTGGCAAAGGCCGCAGAGGAGCCATAGAGGATGGTGAGGGTCGAAACGACGCTCTCCTTGGCCATAAAGCCGGTGATCAGGGCCGTAGACACCCGCCAGTCGGCAAAGCCCAGTGGCGCAAACAGCGGCGCGATACCGCTGGCCAGCCATGCAAGGATGCTCTGCTGCGGGTCAGCGGTGAGGCTGAGCCGCAGGTCGAAGCTCTGCAGGAACCAGATGATGATGGTCGCCACAAAGATGACCGTAAAGGCGCGCTGGAGGAAATCGCGGGCCTTTTCCCAGAGCAGCTGGACCACATTCTTGAGGCCGGGCAGGCGGTAGTTGGGCAGCTCCATCACAAAGGGGACGGCCTCGCCCTTAAAGACACTGCTCTTCAGCAGGATGGCCATCAGAATGCCCACCACAATGCCGAGGAAATAGAGGCTGACCATCACCAGAGCCGCGTGCTCCGGGAAGAAGGCCGCCGCAAACAGGCTGTAGATGGGCAGCTTGGCCGAGCAACTCATAAAGGGGGTGAGCAGGATGGTCATTTTGCGGTCGCGCTCCGAGGGCAGGGTGCGGCTGGCCATGACGCCGGGGACGGTGCAGCCGAAGCCGATGAGCATTGGCACGATGCTGCGCCCCGAGAGGCCGATGCGGCGGAGAAGCTTATCCATCACGAATGCCACGCGGGCCATGTATCCGGTATCCTCCAGCAGAGAGAGGAAGAAGAACAGGGTCACGATGATGGGCAGGAAGCTCAACACACTGCCCACACCGGTGAAGATGCCGTCGATGACCAGCGAGTGGACGGCTGCGTTGACGTTCCACGCCGTGAGGGTGGAATCCACCGCGGCGGTCAGGGCATCAATGCCCACTTCCAGCAGGTTCTGGAGCGCCAGACCAATGACGCCGAAGGTGAGGTAGAATACCAGCGCCATGATGCCCACAAAGGCCGGGATGGCGGTATAGCGGCCCGTGAGGAACCGGTCGATCTGGGCCGAGCGGAGCTGCTCCTTGCTCTGGCGGGGCTTCACGACGGTCTGCTCCACCAGCTGGTGGATGAAGTGGAACCGCATATCCGCGATGGCGGCGGCGCGGTCCAGACCCCGCTCCTGCTCCATCTGGACGATGATGTGCTCGATCATCTCTTTTTCGTTCTGGTCGAGCTTCAGGGCCGCCTCGATGCGCTGGTCGCCCTCCACGAGCTTTGTGGCCGCAAAGCGCACCGGGATGCCTGCGGCCTCGGCATGATCCTCGATCAGGTGGATGATGCCGTGGATGCAGCGGTGGACTGCGCCGCCGTGATCCTCCTCACTGCAGAAATCCATCCGGCCCGGCCGCTCCTGATACTTTGCGACATGGAGCGCATGATCCACCAGCTCGTCCACGCCCTCGTTCTTTGCCGCAGAGATCGGCACGACCGGGATGCCCAGCATGGCCTCCATCTTATTGATGCGGACAGTGCCGCCGTTGCCGCGCATCTCGTCCATCATGTTCAGCGCCAGCACCATCGGCGTATCCAGCTCCATGAGCTGCATGGTGAGGTACAGATTCCTCTCGATGTTGGTGGCGTCCACGATATTGATGATGCCCGTGGGCTTCTCGCCGATGATGAACTGCCGGGTCACGATCTCCTCGCTGGTATAGGGCGACATGGAGTAGATGCCGGGCAGGTCTGTGACCTCCGTATTCGGGTTATTCCGGATCGCACCACTCTTACGATCCACCGTCACACCTGGGAAATTGCCGACGTGCTGGTTGGAGCCGGTGAGCTGGTTGAAGAGGGTCGTCTTTCCGCAGTTCTGGTTGCCTGCCAGCGCAAAGGTAAGGGTCGTGTCGTCAGGCAGAGGGTTCTCGCCCTTTTTGGTGTGGTAGCGTCCGCCTTCGCCGAGGCCCGGGTGCTCCACCGGCTTTTCACTTTCTGCCGCCGCCTTTTTCGCCGCCGGGGCTTTGGCCAGAGTGACCCCGATGCGGGCGGCATCGTCCAGCCGGAGGGTCAGCTCGTAGCCGTGGATGCTCAGCTCCATCGGGTCGCCCATCGGGGCAAATTTGACCAGCGTGACCTCCTCACCGGGGATCAGCCCCATATCCAGAAAATGCTGCCGCAGAGCGCCTTCGCCGCCCACGGTCCCGACCACGGCGGTCTCGCCGATGTTCAAATCTTTCAACGTCATATGGAATGTTCCTCTCGAGCGCGTTTGTTAGTTTGCATTAACAACAGTAATATAGGCTAACTTTCCGGCGTTGTCAAGAGAAACGGGGCTGTTCTGAACTGTTCTCTGAAAAAAATCATGCCGCCATCCTCGAATATCCGAAAAAGTGCAAAAAATAAGAGCCTGTACCCGGGAAGTCCCCGCCGTACAGGCTCTTATCGTTTTTTATTCAGTTCGCGGTGTGGTAGCCGTCAGGGTTCTTCTTCTGCCAGTTCCAGCTGTCGGCGCACATTTCCTCGATGCCGTACTCAGCCACCCAGCCAAGCTCATTCCTGGCCTTGGTGGGGTCAGCATAGCACTCGGCGATGTCGCCGGGGCGGCGGGCCTCGATGACGTAGGGGATGGGCTTGCCGCAGGCCTTCTCGAAGGCATGGATGACATCCAGCACGCTGTAACCCTTGCCGGTGCCGAGGTTGCAGATGAAGAGGCCGCAGTTCGTTTCCAGCTTCTTGATGGCGCAGACATGGCCGCGGGCCAGGTCCACGACATGGATGTAGTCGCGGACGCCGGTGCCGTCGGGAGTGGGGTAGTCATTGCCGAAGACATGGACCTTTTCCAGCTTGCCCACAGCCACCTTGGCGATGTAGGGCATGAGGTTGTTGGGGATGCCGTTGGGATCCTCACCGATGAGGCCGGACTTGTGGGCGCCGATGGGGTTGAAGTAGCGCAGCAGAGCCACGTTCAGGGTGGGGTCAGCCTTGCAGACATCGGTGAGGATGCGCTCGGTCATGGCCTTGGTGGTGCCGTAGGGGTTGGTGGTGGCACCCACGGGGAAGTCCTCGGTGATGGGCACACTGGCGGGGTCGCCGTAGACGGTGGCGGAAGAGCTGAACACGAAGTTGTGGCAGTTGTGCTTGCGCATCACATCCAGGATGACCAGCGTGCAGTTGAGGTTATTGTAGTAGTATTCGATGGGCTTGGACACGCTCTCGCCAACGGCCTTATAGGCTGCGAACTGGATGACCGCCGTGATGTCGGGACACTCAGCGAAGATCTTCTCCACATCCTCGTGTTTGGTCATATCGGCCTGATAGAAGCGGAAGTCCTTGCCGGTGATCTGCTTGACGCGGTCGAGGACCACAGGGGATGCATTATAGTAATTGTCCGCCACGACGACGTCGTAGCCGGCATTCAGGAGCTCGATGCAGGTGTGGCTGCCGATGTAGCCTGCGCCGCCGGAAACCAAAATAGCCATGTCCAGTACCTCTCTTGTTCCAAATGTTGCTTCGCACAGAGCCCTTGTGCTCTGCCTGCCTAAAGGATACCGCTTTTTGCACAGAGAATCAAGTACCGGCTTTTTTATTAAAATGTATTTTTGTTGCATATTTTCAGCCAGTCTGATGAACTGCAAAGATTTTTAGTCCGCAAGGCATGGAGAGGACACGCAAAAAACAGCAAAGGACAGCTCCCGCAAGAGAGCTGCCCTTTGCTGCGGCTGATATTTGCTTAGAAAACGGATTCTCTTTTATAATCGGCCGCACTGACGGCCGGTGAAGAAGCGGAGCGTAGTGTTGGCTCGGAAGACTTTGCCTGCCCGCAGCACCGTCGTCGGGAACTCCGGGTGAGAGGGGCTGCAGGGGAAGTGCTGGGTCTCAAGGGCAAAGCCGCCGTACTTTTCCAGCGGGACGCCGCCCTTGCCGGGGGAGGGGCAGTTCTGCAGGAAGTTGCCGGTGTAGAGCTGGATGCCCGGCTGGGTGGTGTACATCTTCATGCTGATGCCGGTCTTGTCGCTGGACGCCCAGGCGCAGAGGCTCTGGCTGGCACCCCGGGGCCGGTCGAGGACGTAGCAGTGGTCGAAGCCGCCGCCCGCCATGGTGGTCTGGTAGAAGCCGGTGTCGAGGTCGCGTCCCAGAGGCTTTCCGGTGCGGAAGTCCATCGGCGTACCGTCCACAGGCATGATCTTACCCGTGGGGCAGGTCTCGTTGTTGCCCTCGAGGTAGTTGGAAGCGTAAATACGGAGCTTCTGGCCCAGCACATTGCCGCCGCCGTCGAGGTTGAAGTAGGTGTGGTTGGTCAGGTTGATGATGGTGTCCTCGTCGGTGGACACACGGTAGTCCATCCGCAGGGTATTGTCCGGCGTGAGGATATACCGCACACTGACCTTCAGATTTCCGGGGAAACCGTCTTCGCCCGCCGGGCTTTCGGTCTCCATCAAAAGGGTGTCGCCGAACATCTTCACATCGTAAATTTTGCGGGGGAAGGTGCCGTGCAGGTGATTTTTGCCATTGTTGGCTTCCAGCTTGTAGGTCTTGCCGCTGAGAGAAAATTCCGCATTTTCAATGCGGTTGGCGTACCGGCCCACGAACGCACCGCAGCAGGTGCTGCCGGATGAGTTGAAATCCGCCTCATAGTCGGCGAGGGTGTCGTGTCCGACGACCACATCCACCGGACCCGTTTTTGTAGGGACGAAGAGATTTTTGATCACACAGCCATAGTTCAGCACGCTGATCTCAAGTCCACCGGGATTGGAGATGATGTATTCATCCACCTTATCGCCGTTTTTGGTCACACCAAAGGGCTTGGAGCGGAACTGTGCCATAAGGCTCGCCTCCTTCTTCATTATTTTCGGTCAGGGCAGCGCAGCCCCGACCTCGTCCATAATTATGATTATAGCACAGTTTTCCAGACTTGTGTGAGAATGTTTTTAGATTTATCTTCCAAAATTTCGAGAGTTTTTTTGGACATATTGCGAAACAGAAAAGGGAGCTGCTACAAAATGCAACAGCTCCCTTTTGAATCTGTATAAAATTATGCTTCTGGCTGAGCCTCGGCGGCGTTCGACTGCGCGATATACTCGGCGGCATCATCGGGGATGTCGTCCATTCCGTCGTCACCTACATCGACCACCAGCGGCGGCTTCTTGAAGAGGATGTCGTAGAGGATGGGGACGATGTACAGGGTCATCAGGGTGGCATAGCTCAGGCCGCAGATGATGACGATGGCCATGCCGCTCATGAGCTGGCTCGCCATATCGTTGCTGAACACCATCTGCAGCATGGCCAGAACGGTGGTCAGGGTGGTCATGAGGATAGGACGCATACGGGTCTTGCCGGTGGCGACAAGGGCCGCACGGCGCTCCAGACCGCCCAGACGCAGCTGGTTGGCGTAGTCCACGAAGACGATGCCGTTGTTGACGACGGTACCCATCAGGACGATGAAGCCCATCAGGGAAATCATGGTCAGCTGCTGGCCGGTGACCAGCATACCCAGCAGGCCGCCAGTGAAGGCCAGCGGCACCGTGAACAGGACGATGAAGGGGGACAGCAGGCTCTGGAACTGAGCCACCATGACCAGATAGACGAAGGGCAGGGCCAGAGCCATCCACTGCACCATCTCGTCGACCATCAGGTTGACGGTGGAGGACTCGCCGCCCAGCGAGAAGGAGCAGCCCTCGGGCATCTCATCGGTGAGGGCGAAGGCGTCCAGCGTCTTCTGCAGCACGCGGGACTGGACCGTGGTGTTGTAGCCGTCCAGCGTGTCTGCCGTCACCGTGATGTAGCGGGTCTGGTTCTCGCTGGTGATGGAGTCGGGGGCAGTACCCTTCGTCCAGGAAGCAATATCGCCCAGCGTGCAGGTGCCGGTGGTGGTGGTGCCGGTGGCGTCCATGACACTGGTGGTGAAGGTCATGTCCATCATGTTTTCCTTGGTCACAGGGTCAAGATTATCGCTGATCTGGACTTTCATGGTGGAGCCGTCTACCGTGACGGGCGTCTCCGCCGTCGTGGTGGTGGTGAGCTTGGCGGCGATCTGCTGGTAGACCTGCGCAACCGTCAGGCCATAGGCGCGGACCTTGTCGCGGTCGATGTCCAGATTGATGGTCGCATCGCCCTGACCGAGGCCGGTGGCGGCATTGGCGAAGCCCTCGGTGTCGTTGACCATCTGGACGACCTTATCGCCCAGTGCGGTAATGGTATCGGCGTCGGGGCCGTAGATCTTGACAGAGAGGCCGCTGCTCAGCTGGCTGGTCAGGTCCTGCATACCGCTGATCTCGACGGTGCCGGTGCAGTTCTCGACGCCGGAAACGGCATCATTCAGGGCCTGCTCCACGGCGGCGATCCGGGTAGAGGACAGTGACTCGTCCAGCATGACGTTGAACTGGTAGCTGCCGTAGCTGTTGGCGGCGCTCAGCAGGTCGGTAATAGCGCTGGGCAGGCCCAGCTGGCCGATGTCGATGCCGGCCACAGTGGTATCGGTGGTGACGCCCACCTCTTCCACGCCGTCCACGGCCATGACGGCCTCGACGACCTGTCCGGCCACACCGTAGGATTCCTCTTTGGTCAGGCCGTCGTCGGTAGAGAGGGCAATGGTAGCCTCATTGCTGGAAATTTCGGGCAGAAGGACGACGCCCATGGAGAAGACCTTCCAGCCGCAGAAGGCCAGCAACACGACAGCGGCCAGCAGCGGCAGAGCTCGGTGCTGCAGGCACCACTCGAGGCTGTGGGCATACTTATCCTGAATCTTTTCGAACCAGACCAGACGCTTCGGCTCAGCCTTTTTCAGGACAGTGGAAGCAGCGGCAGGCACGACGGTGATGGCTACGATGAGAGAGGCCATCAGGCAGTAGCCGATGCACATGGACATGGGCTGCAGCAGGCTGCGCACCGTGCCGGAGGCGAACACCACCGGCAGGAAGACGCAGACCGAAGTAAGGGTAGAGGCCACGACCGACATGCCTACCTGACGAGCGCCCTGCACGGCGGCGCGGGCCGCCGGTACGCCCCGGCCCCGCAGACGGTAGATGTTCTCGATGACGACGACCGAGTTATCCACCAGCATACCGACACCCAGCGACAGGCCCGCCAGCGTCATGATGTTCATGTCGAGGCCGGTGAAGTACATCAGAACGACGGCGAACAGGACGGACAGCGGGATGCTGACGCCGACCACGAGGGTGGGCTTGATGTCCTTCAGGAAGATGGCCAGCACGATGATGGCCAGCGCAGCGCCCACCAACATACTGCTGATGATGCTGTTGACGATGATGGTGATGTAGTTGCCCTGATTGGACAGGACGACGACGTGAAGGTCAGAATACTGAGCCTGCAGCTCCTTGAAGGCATTCAGGCAGCCGTCCGAGACGCTGCTGGCGCTGGAATTAGCGTTGCGGAAAATTTTCAGCACCACGGCCCGCTCCCCGTTCAGGCGGGTGTAGCTGGCCTCGGCGTTGTCGATGACGGCCACGTCGGCCACATCGGAGAGGCGGACATCGCCGAAGCCATCGACGTGGAGCAGAAGTGCGCCCTCGATGTCCGAAACGCTGTCGTACTCTTCGCCGACCTTCAGCAGCCAGGACTCGCCGCTCTTATCGGCGACGTAGCCGGCAGGCATCGAGAAGTTCTGAGCGTAGATGAGCTGGGCGAGGGTCTTGATGTCCAGCTGCTTGGCCACATCGGCGCTGGCAAGGGCCTTTTCCTTGCTCTCCTCGTAGAGCTGCTTGGCGTCTTCCAGCTGGTTCTCATAGTCCTTGAGCATCTCGCGGGCCTCAGTAAAGCGCATATAGGCGCTGAGCTGCTGGCTGGAATAGCTGCCCAGAGCGACGGAGAACTGGTTCATCAGGCCGGGGACATTGTCCATGGCTTTGATGACCTCGTCCAGAGTCTTATAAATGGTGCTCAGGCTGTTGGAGACTTCCAGCTCGTCGGCAAGGTCGGAGACGGTGCCGTCGCTGGTACCCAGACGGCCCTGCAGCTCCTGCAGAGCGGCGGTGAGCCTATCGGTGATGTCGCGCAGCTCGCCGACGATCTCGATGAGGGAGTCGATGTCCCGCATACCGGTCTGGTTGAACTGGTCCACGACACGCTGCAGGCCGTCGCGGACGTCGATGAGAGCCTGCTGGATCTCCGGTTCATTGACCACGCCGATGAGCTGGTTGACGCTGTTCAGCAAAGCCTGCGCCTGGTCGCGCACGACGGTGACGGCGTCGGCCACCTCCGTACCCATCTCTGCCATGACCGTATCGGAGACGGTGTTGCCGAAGTTTTTCAGCTGTTTTTCATACTCGGCGCGGCCCTCGGCGATTTGCGCCTCCGCGGCGTCGAGCTGAGCGCGGGCGTCGGCCAGCTGGGTGTCGATGAGTTCCAGCAGGCGGGCGTTCACTTCGTCTATCTTATCCTGATTCAGCTGCACCTGCACCATCTTTTCGATGAGGCCGTTGGCCGACACGCTGGAAACGCCGCTGGTGCGGCCCACATAAGGCACGAGGGTGTTATCCACGAAGTCCGACAGATCGTAGACATCGCTGCCCTCCCGGCTGACAGCCACCGTCATAAAGGCGTTCATGTTCAGGCTGTACTCGATGATGGAGGGGGTCAGACAGGTGCTGGGCAGACTGGTCGCGGTCTGATCCACCTTGTTGGAGGTCTTGACCATCGCGCTGTTCATGTCGGTGCCTTCGGCGAATTTCATGAGCAGAAGGCTGTAGTTTTCTGCCGAGGTCGCTGTGATGCTCTCGACGCCGGACACTGTACCCAGCGCGTTCTCCATCACATCGGAGACTTCTGACTCCACACGCTCCGGGCTGGCACCGGGGTAGACAGTGACCACCATGAGGTATGGCGTGCTGATGTCGGGCAGAAGGTTCGTCTGCAGGTTCGTGATGGACACGAAGCCCAGCAGCAGGACCATGATGACCGCAACAAGGATGGTGAACGGCTTTTTGACACTGAATTTTTCCATGATTTCCTATCCATTTCTTTTTTATGCCGCCGCGCGGCAAGAGGTACGCCGCAACCACAGCAGTACCCTCTGAACGCTTCTTATCATTCCTATTATACACAAGGGAATCCCCCTTGCAATAGTCCTGAAGTCAATCTTTAACAAAACTTTCCTTAAATCACCTTAGTTTAGGAAGTCAATGGGAATATCCCGGCTACTTTCTTGCCATATTTCGTGGAAATACGGGCCGGATTATGCTATACTAGAATGCAGAATGGAATTTTATCGCAATTTCAGGCACAGCGCCTATCCAGACTGCATAAGGCCCATTTTCCGGGCTTATATACGTTCGATACGACCCCAAAGAGGAATGCTATGAAGAAAGTTATATCCGTCCGTTTCAAGGACAACGGCAAGACCTATTATTTTGACCCCGCAGACACCCCCATCAAGACCGGCGACTATGTTATCGTCGAGACGGCCCGGGGCGTGGAGTGCGGCGAAGTGGTGCAGGGCGTGAAGGAGATCGCCGACTCCGCTGTCCCCAAGGCCCTCAAGCCCATCACCCGCATGGCCGACAGCGTGGATGTGCGCCGGATGCGCCAGAACCGTGAGG
>ERZ809276.586-NODE-586-length-14479-cov-7.581669_pt1 | contig 14479 bp, 14 predicted proteins | sample MGYA00520512_ERZ809276 | MGnify/ENA primary metagenome ERZ809276 (study PRJEB31576, sample SAMEA3212661) | Homo sapiens | biome: human-gut; feature: human gut; material: fecal | place: Sweden | collected 2012 ...
GCCCGCCGCTTCGCGCTCGGCGTTCAGACGGTCGAACGAGGCGTAGGGCATGAGTATCTCGCCGCGGATTTCAAACAGATCGGGCCAGTCGTGGCCGCGCAGCACGAGCGGCACGCTGCGGATCGTGCGGACGTTGGCCGTCACGTCGTCGCCCGACGTGCCGTCGCCGCGCGTCACGGCGCGCAGCAGCCGGCCGTGCTCGTAGGTGAGCGAGATGGCCGTGCCGTCGAACTTCAGTTCGCAGACGAACTCCGTCGGACCGACCTCGCGTTCGATGCGGTCGATGAACTCGTGCAGCTCGTCGAGCGAATAGGTGTTTCCGAGCGAGAGCATCGGAAAGCGGTGGCGCACGGTGCGGAATTCCGACGTCAGATCGCTGCCCACGCGCTGCGTGGGCGAATTGGGATCGGCGCATTCGGGGTGGGCGCGTTCGAGGTCCTGAAGCTCGCGCATCATCGTGTCGAACTCGAAATCGGTGATCTCGGGCGCATTCTCCACGTAGTACTTGAAATTGTGGTATTCGAGCTGGCGGCGCAGCTCCTCGATTCGTTGCTGGAACATGGTCATACAGGGTCACTTGCCGCCGCGGACCGGTCGCCGGAGCGTGTGTCGGGGCTTGCCGGCGGGCCGTGCGGGGGTCGCTTGTGCTGCGTAAAGTTACATATTTTGTGCGGAACGGAATCCGAAAACAAAAAAATTGCAAAAAAAAATTGCAGATGTGGTGCGGTACGCAAATTTTGTTTATACTTGCAGAAAATTTTGAAGCACTACTATGGCTAAACAGAATACGACGAAGAAACATATCGTAACGAGCCTTCACAACCTCACGCCGGAACTGCAGGAAAAGGTCCGGGCACTCTATCCGTTGGGATTCACCGATGCAATGATGCGCATCGACAAGCCCAACGGCGATTTTTTCTATGCCGTGCCCTTCGACACGGACGAGGTGGCCTACCTGGTGAAGATCGACGTGAAGATCGACGACAACGCCCAGGACGACGACGAGAAGGACTACTACGACGACGAGATCAAGGGTGCCGACGAACTGCAGGGCGCCGATGACGACGGCGCGGGCGACGCAATGGAACCCACCGACGACGACGTCGACATCTGATCCGGCGCATGGCTTTCCGTCCGCATCCGTTCCCGGTATCGGCTCCGGCCCTGCTGCCGCTGCTTGCGGCCCTCTGCACCTGCACGGCCTGCGGACTGATCGACGACGCCCGCGAAGAACAGAGCCGATACGAATACATCGTCTTCTCCGACAAGCCATTTGAAACCTACTGTCTCGAGACGTGGGACCTGAACGGCGACGGCCGCATCTCGCGCTACGAGGCGCAGCGCGTGCGCAGCATCGACTGTTCGGGCCGCGGCATCGCGTCGCTTTTCGAGATCGGGGAGTTTGAGAACCTCGAAAGCCTCGACTGCTCGCGCAACGAAATCGTGACGCTCGACGTCTCGTCGTTGGCCCGGCTCACGGAGCTCGACTGCTCGCAGAACCGCCTCACGCGGCTCGATCTGGGACAGCTGCGCGGGCTCGTGCGGCTCGACTGCGCCGAAAACGAACTGGCGTCGCTCGATCCCGGCGCCTGCACGTCGCTGTCCGCGCTCGACGGCCGCGGCAACCGCTATCCGACGCTCGACGTGAGCGGCTGTTCGCAGACGCTCGCGGCCGATCTGACCGACAACCCGCAACTCGAACTCGTCTACGCCCGGGAGGGGCAGAACATCCGGGCCGAAGGGGCGACCGAGGTAATCTACCGCTGATATTTCCCGCTTTCGTGCGGGTTTTTCCTTGTGCGAATTGTGCAAAATGATCTCCCGTGCGGTCCCTTCCGCCCGGGATTTTTTTTCGTGCGAAACATTCTCTCGGGCGGGGCTTTTTCTTGTGCGGGGCTTCTTCCGTGCGGGGTTCTCTTCCGCCACCCGGACTGGTGCGATTGCCGGGCGGGTTTCCGCATGCTCCGGGCCTCGCCCTCTATTATTCCCTGCCCCGGTGCATGCCGGCGTGCCCGGCCGGACGTGCCCCGCGTAGAGCCTTTCCCTGTCGGTCTGCCTGCCGGCGGACGCTGCCGGGCGCTTTTTTCCGCGTGCTGCGTGCGTGCGGTTGCCTGCGCCGGACCGTCGTTCCCCGCTCCGTTTTCGACTCTTTGTTGAAAAGTCCCGGCCCGGTTTTGGGTATTCCACCAAATTTTTCGTACCTTTGGATGCAAAAAATGTCTTTTGCAGCATTAAAAACATATCGGACAGAATGAAAAAGGTAGACGTGATCCTCGGCCTGCAGTGGGGTGACGAGGGCAAGGGAAAGGTCGTGGACGTGTTGACGCCCCGCTACGAGGTCGTGGCACGCTTTCAGGGTGGACCCAATGCCGGTCACACGCTGGAGTTCAACGGCGAGAAATACGTGCTTCGCTCGATTCCCTCGGGAATCTTCCAGGGCGGCAAGACCAACATCATCGGCAACGGTGTCGTGCTCGACGCCATCCTCTTCCGTGCCGAGGCCGAGGAGCTGGCCCGCAGCGGCCATGACCTCACGCGGCAGCTCTGCATCTCGAAGAAGGCCCACCTGATCCTCCCGACGCACCGCATCCTCGATGCGGCCTACGAGGCGGCAAAGGGCAGCGCCAAGATCGGCACCACGGGCAAGGGCATCGGCCCGACCTATACGGACAAGGTGAGCCGCAACGGCATGCGCGTGGGCGACCTGCTCGATCCCGATTTCCGCACCACCTACGCCGCCGCGAAGGCGCGCCACGAGAAGATCTTGCGCAGCCTCGGCTACGAATACGACATCACCGAGCTGGAGAAGCAGTGGTTCGAGGCCGTGGAGTACCTCAAGCGCTTCCGCATCGTCGACAGCGAATATTTCATCAACGAGGCGCTCCGCGACGACAAGAGCATCCTGGCCGAAGGGGCGCAGGGCACGCTGCTCGACGTCGACTTCGGATCGTATCCCTTCGTCACGTCGTCGAACACCGTCTGCGCGGGAGTCTGCGTGGGCCTGGGCGTCGCGCCGAACCGCATCGGCGAGGTCTACGGCATCTTCAAGGCCTACTGCACGCGCGTGGGCAGCGGGCCGTTCCCCACGGAGCTCTTCGACGAGACGGGCGACCGCCTCTGCTCGCTCGGCCACGAGTTCGGCGCCGTTACGGGACGCCGCCGCCGCTGCGGCTGGCTCGACCTGGTGGCGTTGAAGTATTCGATCATGATCAACGGCGTCACGCAGCTCATCATGATGAAGTCCGACGTGATGAACGACTTCGACACGATCCGCGTGGCCACGGCCTACGAGATCGGCGGCGAGCGCACCACGCACTTCCCCTATGCGATCACCGACGACCTGCGTCCGGTCTACACCGACTTCGAGGGGTGGCGCTGCGACCTGCGTCACTGCCGCACCTACGACGAGTTCCCCGCCGCGTTCAAGCGCTACGTGGAGTTTATTGAGCGGGAGACGGGCGTGCCGGTGAAGATCATCTCCGTCGGACCCGACCGCGGCGAGACGATCGTGCGGTAGGGGCATCCCGCGCCGCAAAAACGTAGCATGTAATCTGTAACCTTATAAGTAATGAAAGAAAACCTTAAAATTGTCGTATTGGCCAAGCAGGTGCCCGACACCCGCAACGTGGGCAAGGACGCGATGACGCCGGAAGGAACCGTCAACCGCGCGGCGCTGCCGGCCATCTTCAATCCCGAAGACCTCAATGCCCTTGAGATGGCGCTGACGCTCAAGGACAGCGTCAAGGGCGCGACGGTGCACATCCTGACGATGGGCCCGCAGCGCGCCGCCGACATCATCCGCGACGCGATGTTCCGCGGCGCTGACGGCGGCTACCTGCTCTCGGGCCGTGAGTTTGCCGGTTCGGATACGCTGGCCACCTCCTATGCGCTCTCGTGCGCGCTGAAAAAGATCGCGCCCGACGTGATCTTCGCCGGCCGTCAGGCCATCGACGGCGACACGGCGCAGGTGGGCCCGCAGGTGGCCGAGAAGCTCGGACTGCCGCAGGTGACCTATGCCGAAGAGATCGTCGAGATCCGCCCCGCATCGCTTGTCATCCGCCGACGCCTGGCCAACGGCGTCGAGACGGTCGAGTGCCCCGTTCCGGCCGTCATCACGGTCAACGCCTCGGCTCCGGAGTGCCGTCCGCGCAACGCGAAGCGCGTGATGACCTACAAGTGTGCGCTGGCCAAGTCGGAGATCGCCGCGGCGCCCGATTCGGAGGCCGCACGCCGCGTGGCCGCGAAGCCCTATCTGCAGATCGTCGAGTGGGCTGCCGCGGAGGTCGATCCCGATCCCGCACAGCTGGGCCTGCAGGGCTCGCCCACGAAGGTCAAGAAGATCGAGAACGTCGTCTTCGCCGCCAAGGAGGCCAAGCGCCTGACGGCCGACGATGCGCAGATCGATTCCCTGATGAAAGAACTCATTGCGAGCCACACGCTCGGTTAAAAGCCTTTGAATCCCGTTATGAACAACATTTTCGTATATATCGAACTCGAGGGCGGCAAGATCGCCGACGTAAGCCTCGAGCTGTTGACCAAAGGCCGCGAGCTGGCTGCGAAGCTGGGCGTGAAGCTCGAAGCCGTGGCGCTGGGTCACCACCTTGCCGGCATTGAAAAGGAGCTGGCCAAATACGGCGCCGATACGGTGTGGGTCGCCGACGACGAACTCTTCACGCCGTTCCGCACGCTGCCCCATACGGCCGTGATGTGCGGCCTGATCGAGCAGGAGAAGCCGCAGATCGCCCTGTTCGGCGCCACGCCCGTGGGCCGCGACTTCGCACCGCGCGTCTCCTCGGCGCTGCACAGCGGCCTGACGGCCGACTGTACGCAGCTCGAGATCGGCGACCACAAGGACGCCAAGACCGGCAAGGAGTACACGAACCTGCTCTACCAGATCCGTCCCGCCTTCGGCGGCAACATCATCGCCACGATCGTCAATCCGGACCACCGTCCGCAGATGGCCACCGTGCGCGAGGGCGTCATGCGCAAGGAGTGCGCCGCACAGCCCGCGGCGGGCGAGGTGAAGACGATCGACTGGCGGAAGTTCGTCAAGGATACGGACCTCGCGGTGAAGATCGTCGACCGCCAGATCGCCGAGAGCAAGATCGACATCAAGGGCGCGAGCATCATCGTGGCCGGCGGCTACGGCATGGGCTCGAAGGAGAACTTCCAGCTGGTGCATGAGCTGGCCGACGTGCTGGGCGCCGAGGTGGGTGCGAGCCGTGCGGCCGTCGACGCGGGCTTCACGGAGCATGCGCGCCAGGTCGGACAGACCGGCGTCACGGTGCGTCCGAAGCTCTACATCGCCTGCGGCATTTCGGGTCAGATTCAGCACACGGCCGGCATGGAGGAGTCCGCGATGATCATTTCGATCAACACCGATCCCGACGCACCGATCAACAAGATCGCCGACTACGCCATCACGGGCGACGTGAACGAGGTAATTCCCAAGATGATCAAGTACTACAAGCAAAACTCGAAATAATGGCTAATTTCTTTTCAGATAACAAGGATTTGCAGTTCCAGCTGGAGCATCCGATGATGCGCCGGATCGTGGAGCTGAAGGAGCGCGGCTTCGCCGAGAAGGACCTCTACGACTATGCGCCGCAGAATTTCGAGGATGCGATGGACTCCTACCGCCGCGTGCTCGGCATCGCGGGCGAAGTCTGCGGTGACGTCATTGCCCCGAATGCCGAGGAGGTGGATCACGAGGGGCCGCGCGTGGTGAACGACCACGTCGAGTATGCCTCGGGTACGGTCCGCAACCTCAAGGCGATCGTCGATGCCGGGTTGAGCGGTCTGACGCTCCCGCGCAAGTACGACGGCCTGAACTTCCCGCTCGTCTGCTTCGTCATGGCCAACGAGATGGTGGCCCGGGCCGATGCGGGCTTCGAGAACATCTGGGGCCTGCAGGACTGCGCCGAGACGCTCAACGAGTTCGCCTCGGAGGAGCTCAAGCAGCTGTTCCTGCCCCGCGTGTCGGCGGGTGAGACCTGCGCCATGGACCTCACGGAGCCCGATGCCGGTTCGGACCTCGGCGCCGTGATGCTGAAGGCCACCTGGTCGGAGGAGCGGCAGACGTGGCTGCTCAACGGCGTCAAGCGCTTCATTACCAACGGCGACGGCGACATCTCGCTCGTGCTGGCCCGCACGGAGGAGGGAACGACCGATGCGCGCGGATTGTCGATGCTCGTGCACGACAAGCGCGACGGCGGCGTCAAGGTGCGCCGCATCGAGAACAAGCTCGGCATCAAGGGCTCGCCGACGTGCGAGCTGGTCTTCACGAACGCCCCGGCCCGGCTGGTCGGCGACCGCAAGATGGGTCTTATCAAGTACGTGATGTCGCTGATGAACGCCGCCCGTCTGGGCATCGGCGCCCAGTCGGTGGGTCTGTGCGAGGCTGCCTACCGCGAGGCGCTCAAGTATGCACACGAACGCCGGCAGTTCGGCAAGCCGATCGTGCAGTTCGCCGCCGTATCGGAGATGCTCTCGAACATGAAGGCCAAGCTGCAGGGCGCCCGCGCGCTGCTCTACGAGACCACGCGCTTCGTCGAGATGTACAAGCAGTACGGCCACATCGCCCAGGAGCGTTCGCTCGCGGGCGAGGAGCGGCAGGAGATGAAGTTCTACAACCGCCTGGCCGACGGCTTCACGCCGCTGGTGAAGCTCTTCGCCTCGGAGTATGCCAACCAGCTGGCCTACGACGCCATCCAGATCCACGGCGGTTCGGGCTTCATGAAGGATTACCCCTGCGAGCGGCTCTACCGCGACGCCCGCATCATGAACATCTACGAGGGTACCTCGCAGCTGCAGGTCGTGGCGGCGATCAACGCCGTGACGAAGGGCACGTTCATGGAGCAGATCGAGCGCTATGCCGCCGGCGAGTACGTCGAGGGCATGCAGCCCGTCGTGGCGAAGCTGCGGGAGCTGACCGCGAAGTTCGCGGAGATGATCGCGCATGTCGAGGCCGGTGAAAAGGAGGTCGGCGGATTCAAGGATTTCCACGCCCGCCGTCTGGTCGAGACCGCCGGTCACATCATCATCACCTACCTGCTGGCGCGTCAGGCCGGCGAGAACGAGGAGTACGTGGCTTCGGCCCGCATCTTCGCCAAGCTGGCCGAGGGCAAGATCGCCGAGGCCCACGACTACGTGATGAACTCGACGCTCGAGGATGTCGAACTCTTCCGCAAGGTGATCCACACGGAGGAGTGCTGATCCCCGCCGGGATTTCTGAAAAAGGGCCTGCTTCCATCGGAAGCGGGCCCTTTTTCGTTGCGGGGTAAGGGGTTCGGGATGACTTACGTGTTGTGATGTATACGACATGAGTAATTATGTCTATAAAGATTCATAGTACTTTCTGCAAAAACCTTTGTAATAACAAATCTGAGCAGTAAATGAATATTAGAAATAAAGAACAATAGATTATTCTTTTATGTTTTTTTTATTATCTTTGTTTTCAAACGAGGACCGAGAATTTCCACTCTTAAAAAAGCGTAATGTTCTCTTATGCTTACGATGTAGGTTGGAAGAAGCATTATAGTTCCACGCTTTATTATAAATTAAATACTATTCTTTGGAACTAAGAATGTAATATGAGGATTATTATGGGAAAAAAGATGAATGCTGCTGACATGACCTATTACATCGCTAAAGCAGGAGATATTATAAAAGGTTCTGGTAAAGGTGATATGGCTACAGGAGCAAAGGTAATAATCGGCGGTGCTATTGTAGCAGGAGGTGTTGCAACTGTGGCAGCACAGAAAATCGGGAAAATGCTTTCCAAGAAAAAGAAAAAATAAATATTTAAATAATCCAGCATATGGGAAATTATGATGATGACAACAGCGCTTATGATCCAGAAGAAGATCTGGATATGATGTTCCCAGATGAAGACGCAAGGGCAGAATATGATGAGGATGGATATTCTTATTCGGAGGATTAACAAAACCAATAAGTTTTATTGATGGCTCGATACGGTGTGCGCTATTGCTTCTGATTCGATTCGCTACGGACAAAGGGAGCCGCTCCAAAACAATGGAGCGGCTCCCTTTGCGTTAGGGAAGCCCTAACTGTGCCTCTACGCGATTGCGTTTCATCTCGCTATGCAGTTGTGCGTTGTGTTGAAGAGTCCGAGCGAGAGATGGTCAGCGATGTCGGCCAGCGCCCGCTGGGCCTTCACCGAGTTGCCCGCCTGGTCGAGCGGCGGGGCGAAGGCCGCCACGCCCATGACGCCCGGCACGACGCCCATGATGCCGCCGCCGACCCCCGTCTTGGCCGGGAGCCCCGTCGTGAAGAGCCAGTCGCCCGTATGCTCGTAGAAGCCGACGGTGGCCATCATGGCGGTGATCTTCGGCGTCAGCTCCGCGCGGAAGACCTCCTCGCCCGTCACCGGGTTGCGTCCTCCGGCGGCGATCGTCGCCGCAAGGGTTGCCAGCTCTTTGGCCGTGATGCCGATCGAGCACTGCCGCGTGTAGAGGTCGAGCGACAGGTCGGGATCGTCGTAGATGCGGTTGTAGTTCTTAAGCAGCCAGGCGATCGAGCGGTTGTTGAAGTTGGTCTCCGACTCCGAACGGTAGAGCTCGTCGATCACCCCGACCTGCGCACCGCAGAGCGCCTCGACGAAGCGGAGGATCGACTGCCACTTGCCGTCGCGGTCGCCCACGGGCTTGATCAGCGAGCAGGCCGAGATGGCCCCGGCGTTGACCAGCGGCGTCGAGGGGTGGTCGTTTTCGAGCAGGATGGCGATGATCGAGTTGAATGGCAGCCCCGTGGCGTCGGCGCCGATGCGGTCGAGCACCTCCTGCGCTCCGTACTGCTGCATGGCCAGCAGCGCCGTCGGGACCTTCGAGACCGATTCGATGCCGAAGCGGTACTCCGTGTCGCCCACGGCAACGACGGTGCCGTCGGTCAGGCAGGCCGCGATGCCGAAGAGCGTCGAGGGGACGTTGGCCAGGTAGGGGATGTAGTCGGCGTTCTTGCCGCCGGTCGTGTTCTTGACTCGGTCGTAGGCCCCGCGCAGGGCCTGTGCGACGTGCTGTCTGTCGATTTTCGGTGTCATGGTTGTCGGTTTGTTTGTTATTTGGTCGGTTGTTTCTCTTTTCCCGGATTCCCGGTGGAAGCGGGCTTCGGTTGTGCCTTCCTCGGAGCGGCGGCCGGGGCTGCCGATGGGGCCGGCGATGGAGCGGCCGATGGGGCCGGTGACGCCGGGGCGGCCAGAGCGGTTCGTGCGGACGAAGCCGTCGAAGTTGTCGGGGCTGTCGGGGCAGCCGGGGACGTCGGGGTCTCCCAGTGGAAGGGGGCGAACTCGGCGGCGGCCTGCGGGTCACGCCACGAGGGCTTGCGCATGGCATAGATGATGAACGGGATGCCGACCACGATCACACAGCCGATGATGAGCACCGAGAACCAGACGGTGCTGCTGCCCGTGGCGATCTGTCCGGGCGGCACGAAACTCAACACGAAGGCCAGCAGCGAGCCGCCGAAGCCCATCGCGCCGAGCAGCCACATCACGCCGTTGCCGCTGCCCTTGCCCAGGCGGAAGGGCCGCGGTGCGGATTTCATCCTGTAACGCAGGACGATCGCCGCGGCGAACATGAGCATGTACATGATCAGGTAGAGCAGCACGGTGAGCTGCGAGAGGATCTGGTAGAAGGACTGCACCGAGGGCATGACGACGAAGAGCAGCGCCAGCAGCGTCACGATGCCGCCCTGGATGAGCAGGATGTTGCGCTGCACGCCGATGCGGTTGGTCTTCTGGAAGAAGGGCGGCAGATAGCCCGCCTTGCCCACGGCGAAGATACCCTTCGAGGGGCCGGCCACCCAGGTGAGCACGCCGGCCAGCACGCCGAACATCAGCGCCACGGCGATGACGGGCCCGGCCCACGAGACGTGCAGGTAGCGGAAGTAGTTGTCGAAGCCGATGAGCAGCGACTGCGTGAGGCTGATGTCCTTGGCCGGGATGATGAGCCCGAGCGAGAAGGTGCCCAGCACGAAGATGCAGACCGTCACGAGCGATCCGATGATGATCGCCCGGGGGTAGTTGCGCGAGGGGTTCTTTACGTCCATGACGTGGATGCCCATCATCTCCATGCCGGCGTAGAAGAGGAAGATGCTGCTTGCCAGCACGAGGTTGTCGAGCTTGCTCAGGTCGGGGAAGAAGCCCTGCGAGAGGTCCATGTTGTTGTGGCCTCCCGAGGCGATGTAGACGATGCCGAGCAGAATGAGCAGTCCGGCGGGGATGATCGTGCCGATCATGCCGCCCCACTTGCTGATCTTGCCGACCCAGCCGAGCCCCTTGAGCGCGATGAAGGTGGCGACCCAGTAGATGGCCAGCACCATGACGAGCGTGAAGACCTTGTTCGAGGCCAGCGTCATGTCGTGCGGTTCGTTCGTGCCGATGAAGGCGATCGACACGGCGCCGAAGGTCAGCACCGTGGGGTACCAGATCGTCGACTCGATCCATTGCAGCCAGATGGCCAGGAAGCCCGTGCGGGCACCGAAGGCCTCGCCGACCCAGCGGAAGACGCCGCCCTGCTTGTCGGAGAACATCGCCGCGAGTTCGGCGGCGACCATGGCCGTCGGAATCAGGAAGACGATGGCGGCAAACAGGTAGTAGAAGGCCGACGAGAGCCCGTAGACCGCCTCGGCGGGCAATCCGCGCAGACTCACGACCGCCGTCACGTTCATGATGGCGAGTGTCATGACACTCAGCTTGAAACCCGTGCTTGCGGTGGTTTTCTTTACATCCATAGTGTTTGATTTTTTGTTTTGACCTCCTACCCGGTGCAACTACCGTGCAAATCCGTCGTCCGGATGCTTTTCGCAATGCCGCCATGCGGGATTCTTCCCGAAAAAACGTATCTTTGCCTTCGGACACAAAAACTGTTGAGATGTACCGGACACTGGTTCTGATTCTTGCGGCCGTCGGCCTTGCGGCGTGCGGCGGCCGTGCACCGCGCCGTCCCGCAGTGGCGACGGCCGAAACGCCGGCCGTCTTCCTTCCGGCGATCGCTCCCGCGGCCCTTGCCCCCGAGGAGCGGGTCGAATGGCTCCGCTGGCACTACTGGGACAACTTCGACTTCGCCGACACGGCGTTCCTCGCCCGGGCCGACACGCTGCAGCTCTTCGAGGCCTACGCCCGGTACGTGCAGCTGCTCTTCTCGGCCCCGACCGACGGTGCGCCGATGGATTCGCTCATGCGGCGCGCCGCCGTGTCGCGCCCCATGCTCGACTACTTCGCCATGCTGGCCGATCGGGTGCTGGGCGATCCCAATTCGCCGCTGCGCAACGACGAGTTTTACATCCCCGTGCTGCGGGCGCAGCTGTCCAGCCCGTGGTACGACGAATACGAGCGGCTCGCGCCCGAGTACCGCCTCTCGCTCGCGTCGCAGAACCGCATCGGACAGCCGGCCAACGACTTCCGCTACACGCTTGCGTCGGGTGCCACGGGCTCGCTCTACGGCCTTCGGGCGGAGTACGTGCTGCTGTTCATCAACAACCCCGGCTGCCCGATGTGCCGCGAGATCCGCGAGGCGATCTCGGCCTCGCCGATGCTCACGGAGCTGATCGAGCACGGGCGGCTGCGCGTGCTGGCGCTCTATCCCGACGAGAATCTCGACGAGTGGCGCGCCTACCGGGAGCAGATTCCCGCTTCGTGGATCAACGCCTACGACGACGGCTGCGTGCTGCGCGAGAAGGGACTCTACGACCTGTCGGCCATTCCGTCGCTCTATCTGCTCGATGCGCAGAAGCGCGTGCTGGTGAAGGACGCGACGGACGTGGCGCTCGTCGAGGAGGTGATCGACCGCCGGAGTTGAGTCATAAGCGCAGCCTATCGTTGCATAAAAAAAGACAATCGTTTTTTTATCCGAACTTCGCGGCGATTTGCTATATTTGCAGTGTAGAAAATGAACATCAACCACACAAAACATTAAACATTACAAGATTATGGCAAAGAAATGGCGTTGTACCGTATGCGGGTACATTCACGAAGGTCCCGAGGCTCCCGAGCAGTGCCCGCTCTGCAAGGCAGGCAAAGACAAGTTCGTGGAAGTTGTCGAAGAGGAGGGCAACCTCGATTTCGTCACCGTTCACAAGCTCGGTGACGGCAAGGGCGCCAGCAAGGAGCTCTGGGAGGGTCTGCAGAACCACTTCATGGGCGAGTGCACCGAGGTGGGCATGTACCTGGCCATGAGCCGTCAGGCCGACCGTGAGGGCTATCCCGAGATCGCCGAAGCCTACAAGCGTTACGCCTGGGAGGAGGCCGAACATGCCTCGAAGTTCGCCGAGCTGATCGGCGAGGTGGTTTGGGACACTAAGACCAACCTCTACAAGCGCATGAACGCCGAGTGCGGTGCCTGCGAGGACAAGATGCGCCTGGCCCGCCTGGCCAAGGAGGAGAACCTCGACGCCGTGCACGATACCGTACACGAGATGGCCAAGGACGAAGCACGCCACGGCAAGGGCTTCGAGGGCCTCTACAAGCGTTACTTCGGCAAATAATCGCCCGCAGGGAACATCGTATGACAAGGGGCGGCTCCGCATGCGCGGGGCCGCTTTTTTTCGTGGTGAAACTTTTTTTGGGGGGGGAAAATTTTTATCTATCTTTGCCGCCGGTACGGATCCCGTACCGTGTGCAGTCTGATAAAATAAAAACAAGGTGATGATGAAAAAACTGTTTTTGCCGATTCTGCTTTCGGCATGTGTGTTGGGTGCAGCCTCCTGCTCCAAGGACGAGATTCCCGGCGATCCCGACGGAACCGCCATACTGAACATGTACAACGAGGAGAACGGTCGGACGCTCCTCTCCGATTCGGACATCTATATCGACAATGCCGGGAACTTCGTGAGCCCGTCCAGCTGCCAGCTCTTCATGCTGGGCCGCCTGTCGGGGCTGGGTGCCGTCAAGGCCTCGACGCTGAAGAACCCCGCGCCGCAGGTCGCCGTGAAAACCGGGTACGGCTATGTGGCCGTGCGGGGCGCTGCCGTGCGGCGCTTCCCGTCGCAGGCCACGGCCATGTCGCTCGATCCCGATCTGGGTGTCAACTACCTGAAGTTCTATGTGACGGAGCTGCTCGAGGATGCCTCGGAAAACAGCCTGGGCGCCGTCGTGAAGTTCACCGTCGCGCAGCCCCGGAACTACTGGCTGCCCGCGTGGGGCTCGACGCCCTACGTGCTGGACTGCACGTCGAAGGCGCTCGGGGATACTGTCTCCGTCACGCTGCCCGGGGATGATTTCGAGGCCGATTTCGACGGGCAGGGGTACCTCTCGTGCGAGAAACAGGGCCGCCGGCTGGTCTTCAAGCTGCTTGACTGGCCCGTCCGCGGAGGCGGCTATACCCACCGGGCGACCCTGCGGCTGCGTGTCGGCGAGAGCTACACGGAGGTCCGCGTCGAATTCCTCTATTGACGTCCCGCATGCGGCCCGCATCGCTGCGGTGAAGACGGAAAAAAGCGTCCGGAGCAGGTTGCGCTCCGGACGCTTCTCGTTTGGTGGCGACCCGTGCTGCCGCCTTACTCCTTCATGCTTTCCCGCGGTGAGGCTCCGTGTGACGCGGCTCTTGCGGTCGCGGCCGGAGGCTGAAGAGGGCCAGCAGCGGCAGGGCCTTCGCGGTGATCCAGCGGTAGCCTTCGCGGGCCGTGCGGGCCACTTCGTAGACGGTTTCGAGCCGCTCCCCGATGCGGGCGAGCGGTTCGCGCAGCGCCGCGAGCCACACCACAACGGCCAGCAGAAGGCAGGCGCCGCCGCCGATGAGCGCCGCCGCGGCCATCGAGCCGGTCAGCGCCGCGAGCCAGAAGACCAGCGCCGCGAGCAACAGCAGCAGACACGTCGCGGCCAGCAGCACGAAGAGAAGCAGCGCGACGACGAAGCGTCCCGGCGTCGGCTCTTCGCGTCCGGGCTGCGGGGGGATCACTTCTCCTCGCATCGGCAGCGGGCCTCTTCGATCATCTCCTCGACCTGTCCGACCTTGTCGCGGAGTTTTTCGACCTCGTTGTCGAGCAGGTCGCGGATCTGACGGCGCAGGTCGGCTCCCGACTGCGGCGTGAAGAGCATCGTGAGGGCCGAACCGAGGATCATGCCGCCCACGAGCGAAGCAATGACGATACCAGTGTTTTTCATACGCTTGAGCTTTTTTGAATGTACCGGAGAACTTGCAAAGTCCGGGCCAAAGCGCTATCTTTGACGGGATGATCGGAGAGCTCCATACCACGGTTTCGTTTACGGGCCACCGGACCTACGGCGGCGAGGCGGATGCGCTGCTGCGCGACACGGTGCGGCAGCTCTACGCGCGGGGAATGCGGACCTTCCTTTCGGGCATGGCGCTTGGGTTTGACCTTGCGGCGGCCGAGGCCGTGCTGGCGTGCCGCGCCGAGTGCGCGGAGCTGCGGCTCGTGGCCGTCATTCCGTTTGCGGGGCAGGAGCTGCGCTTTCCGGCGGCCGAGCGGCAGCGCTTCCGGCGGATCGTCGCGGCGGCGGACG
>ERZ809276.593-NODE-593-length-14425-cov-9.914196_pt1 | contig 14425 bp, 29 predicted proteins | sample MGYA00520512_ERZ809276 | MGnify/ENA primary metagenome ERZ809276 (study PRJEB31576, sample SAMEA3212661) | Homo sapiens | biome: human-gut; feature: human gut; material: fecal | place: Sweden | collected 2012 ...
TTATCCGCTATCTGCTCCGGCATGAGGATAGCATCACTCTCTATGTAATACGCATACAAAGCGGTTTGCAATACCTCTAGCATAACAATAAGGGCATTTATGACGGCAGCCGGTAATCGGATTCCATGTGCTGTCAGCCCACTCTATTTTCGTTTTATCCAAGTCTCTTCCTCCTACCTGTGTATTTCCCTACATGATTGATATAACCGCAATAACAACACTTTACCTCGTCTCTAAGGCGGCTCTTATAAATCTGATTTCCACAGCATCCACAGTCAAATTCTTGCGGATTGATTTTCTTTTTCTTCATAAACGCGTCACTCCTTTGGAAATAATTTGTCATAAAACCATTCAATATCACGGCGAACCTTAAAATATCTAAATTTATCCTCTTCGCTCGTGCTTCTTACACTGATATACCCGTGAAAAGCATTTACCTCTTCTACTACCACCGGAAGCTCTGCATATTCCGTCTTTAACATCCACTCACTTCCGAGAGGGTATTTATCGAATTTTGAATAGTCGATCTTTTCGTCCGCATGAAACGGAAGATCGTATTTTCTTTTATCCACATCCAAATCGTCAATATAGCAAGTGGCATACACTTTTCTTGAATTGTTACCATATTTTTCAACGTTTTCCGGCAGATTATCATTGACCGCATCGAACTCTAAGCCAAATTTACTGCACCAGTCCACCGCTTCTTTCAGATGTTCTTCCACTCTGCAAGTCCAAAGGATCACTTTTGCTCCCTCTGTTCTGCGTTGAACAAGATGCTGTATCAGTTTTTTGTTCGGCGCGCCAATTCCGGGCCACTTACTTTCGCAGAGTGTTCCGTCAAAATCAACCGCGTAAATCGGTACAAAACTACTCATCTCCATTCCTTTCCATCCCTAAATCGAACAGGGATAATTGTGCTTTTTCTCTTTCCAACCTCGCATTTGAAACCTCATACATCTCGGTGTCTATCTCAAACCCTACAAACCTCACGCCGGTTCTGTGATATGCGATGAGACTTGACGCAGACCCTACATGGGTGTCAAGCACCACCCCCCCCCGATAGCTTAAAAGCACCTACGAGATATTCGTACAATGCTATTGGCTTCTGGGTTGGATGGATGCGCTTCTCTGAATTTGTTCCGCCAGTGTTTGAGTATCTGAACAGTTTTGCCGGGAGATTGTAAGAAGTCCACGCAATCTCCGCTTGTGAAAAGGCATCCCACGGCTGCACCTTATCCCATACAACAAAACACTTTGTTGGTGGCAGATTGAAATAATTTCCGCCCCATATAATCTGATTTTTCGATACGCGAAACAATTCTTTGAAGTATTCCTCCGTTGGCGGTTTGCTATCCCATTCCTTTACCTGTCCACTCCGTTTCAATCTGCTTGCAGTGCTTTCGGATGGATAACCGTTCTTCGTCCGGCTCTTATTGGTTCCCATCGCCATGTTCGGCGCATTGATTCCGTATGGTGGGTCTACGATTGCCACATCAAAGTATTTATCAGGGAAAAGTTTCATGCCGGCCATACAGTCCATGTTGTAGTAACCAAAATCTAATTTATCCACTTAATAATGCTCACTCCCTTATAACCTTTCTGAAACTCATACCACGCATACGCAACTGCACTTCCGCCTCCGGCTTTCATTTCCTCAAACATTCCGTTTTTGGCGCACAGAATACGGCTGCGTGACACATATACATATCTCGGAGGGTATTTCTTAAACAGCTCGCCTCTGGCCTTTCCCTCCAAAAATTGTAATTTAAGGAACATGAACACTTTTCTCCCGTCCGGTATGATTGTCATTGCGTGTTCGATAAACTCTTTCGCATACTTGTATGGAGGATTGGTAAGAATATCGCCATCCCACATTTCTGTTGTCTGCAAGAAGTCTATTCCGCCCTCTCCGTACCCTCTGTCGATAAGATCCGTACTGCGTACCTCATACCCAAGTCCTATGAGGCGTTCTGATAAGTGTCCTTGTCCTGCAGAGCACTCCCAAATCTTATGATTCAGTTCTGCCCCCCCCTGTAACAATGCGTCTACTGCGATAGGGTCTGTCGCATAGTAGTCGTTAATCTCTCTTTCTTTCTCTGTGTGGTTGGATGCACCAAGAGTTGTAAAAATACTCTTGCCATTTCCAGTCCAATCTTTTCCCATCTCTGATCTCCTTATAAATATCCAAATCTATAACCATATATGGATTCTAGTTCTCCGCGGCATACCTTACCGACCGAGTTCGGCGGTAGGTTGTACAGTCGTTCCGCCTCCCGGCATGAGAAAAAGATTTCTTCCTCATCGCCTATGCAGATAACCATTCTGTGTTTCCCTGGCTTGTCCTTGCGGTTTCCGCACTGTACGCCCTTGTCCGCCCATCTGAGGTTGTATATGCTGTTATCAAACCTTTCCATGTTATTTATATGGTCTACGGTGTCATACCGCCGTCTGTCTCCCATGAAGAAAGTCTGCATAACAATCTGGTGTCTCTTAAACCGTACTTGGTTTCCGTCCGTATCTGTGAACATACTGGAAATATCGTATTTATCTCCGTATGCCATATTGCATAGGATCCCATTCCGTATGAGTCTGCCAAATGATGATATGTAGCACTCCATGTTGAAGTCATGCACACTCTTTACTTCCAAATTCTCATCAAACTTAACAAGCCGTGTGACTTTTCTCCATGTTTCTTCCTTGTCCTGGTACTTCCGGCGGATATACTCAAAAGTTTCTGTTTCTCTCATGCTCTCTCAAATGTGTAGATTGAATTTCTGGTTGTTACCTCAATGTATTTTCCTCTATCCTCGGTCTTGAATCCGATAACTGTACTCGTAACAATCATGCCGACATACGGTGTTCCATCCGGCTGAGCCAACCATTCAATCATCATGGCATCTCCGTTTCTTGGAGTGGGTTTCTTGCACATTCTCCCTACTCTGAGAGGGTATCTGCCCTCAATTCTCGGATTGCCTTTTCTGTCTGTAATTGATACAACTCTATAAGTTTCCATGGCAGCCTCCTTAATAAAGATTCCACAAAAACAGTTCTTCGTTTTCTGCCGGATCGCACTTTTCTTTCCATTCCAGTTTTCTCACTACATCCCATGTTTTCATGCAGATATTAGATAAGTCGTACCTGTCGTACACCCTCTTGTCGATAAACAGGCGCATATCCAAGTCCTCATCGTAGAGATTGGAACTCATGTATTTCAGATTACGAATATCCTCATCTGTGGCTTCTGCATGGACTGTTACTGTGATACCATCCAAGTGTTTTAAAATTACTGGATGATCGTCCATTGTCAGACAAGCCGTATAAAGATAGATTTTCTGTCTCTTATTCTGCTTTCTGAGCATTTTAATGACTGTGTAGAGTTGTGCCGGATTTATCATAGGCTCTCCGCCGGTAATCACAACTTCCTCATAGTCCTTTAATGCCGTGATACCGCCAATCACTTTCGCCAATGATGTGTAGTCCAATTTGCTGTTGCAGCACCCCGGGCACTTCCGGTCGCACTTTGATGTGATAATTACTCTCGCTGTCTTTTTCATCTTTCCTCCTTAATCCATGCCGTCATAAAGGCTTTCAGATAATTCAACCTGTTCGTCTGTCAAATCCCTAAGTGCATTGATTATCTTCATCTTTGTTTCTTTGCATGGGAAATATCCGTACTTTGCATATCTCAGCATCCGTTCAAAAGTGCTCATTGGAAATGGAATATCTTTATCAATTACAATCCGTTTAAGATGTAGATGTTCAAAAAACGCATCATCCATCAGGATTTTGTACTCAATGTGTGTTTCCGGTATTCCAATTTCCTCTAAGAAATGCTCATCTTCCAGAGTTTCAAACGGAAGTTCTTGCCTTTTCGCTACCGCACCAGTTTCATCCTCTACTTTCTCTTTGTAATATGCGAACTTCGTGATTGTGAAATCGAACTTATTCAGAATTTCTTCCGGTTTTCCAAATATTTTGCAACAAAGTTCAATCACAACACCTGTTTCAATGTGTTTGTACGCCTTTACGTTGTCGTTTTCGTAGTGGAAATGATATTTCTCATCTCTTACATCGTCTCCGTCATATCCCGGTGTCTGGCTGTCAAAATACTGTACCGCATCATCAAAATCACTTTTATTCTCAAAGAAAATATCAAGATCCTTTACCTTTTCTTTATTGAATATGTTTTTGAAACATCCTCCACATATAAATCCTTTGTGACCGGTCATGTATTCATCAAGCCAATTTAACATCCAGAAGTTTTCTCTATCTCTCTTTATTAGAGCCATGCTTCCTCCTATCTCCGTGCCATTGTTTCCTCGTATAATCGTTTGTATACATCCCTCTCAGCAGTTATCTTTGCAATTTCCAACTGTGTCTCAATGTCAGGCATCTCCACCTTTTCTGTAATAGGTTCAGGCTTTTTCTCGTCTGGCTTCACTGTTTCATTTGCGGCTTCCGCCCATTTCTTTACCAATTCATTCCCTTTGATGTTCGTTCCAATGCCAATGCTTACCGCAAGTGCCGCATCTATGCGTTTCATTTCAGCCATAGAGCACTGCCCTATATAATCCCCAACCTTATCCTTATTCACGGTATCAATCTGTTCACAGAGCACCGTGGACGGATATTTTGAGCTGTTGATTTTAACGTGTGTGGGTAAGGGTTTCTTCTCTTGGGTTGTAAGATACACAATCTCCAGTACAGGACCGGCATTATTTCCAATATCATTGCTGATTATTACCGCCGGTCTACCCCCCCTGTACATTTCCGCTATATTCACTCTCGCTGCGGATATAGAAGATTTCCCCTCTATAAAATTCTTTGTTCATAGTGTCCTCCTATTCGATTTCATCCTCCTGTGGCATCTCGAACACTCCAAGTGGTTGATCCGCCACATATTCACATACTAAGTCTCTGGGGTTTTCATCTTGTCCTCTTTCAAACAGCAAATTCATGGTGTAGCAGTCCATAAGCATTGAGATCGCCATTCTGCATTTTTCTTTCGTAGAATATCTGCCAATCACTACTCTGTTTTCTCCTACGAGGGCAGCAACTTTGTACCGCCCATCATACTTGCTGTCCGTGCTGTATTCTGTTACCTTGTCGTTGTTCAGAACTACCGCTCCATCCTGAGACTTAACAAACATCACGTTTTGCCTCTCTTTCCTTAATTCGACCCATCTGGCGGTCGATCTTGAAATCAATACGCTCATTGACCTCTTCCACGCAGTTGAAAATAATTCCAAGCTGTGTAAGCATGATTTGTACGTCTGCAATCTCATCAATAACCGCATCTCTCAAATCAGAATCCTTTGCGTTGCTCCGGCGGAATTTCAGAATGGCTTTGATGAGTTCCGAACACTCTTCGATTGCCATATCTTCCTGTTTATCCGAACCGTAGGTTTCCACGATTGTATTGAGGTCTCTTAACTGTTTCTGTGTCATATCTGCCTCCTAATATCTGATATTCAGATTCCCATGTTCATTGATCCAATCAATAATTTCTTTGAAACCAAGTCCTCCATCGTCCCAAGGTTTCATAATGTACTCATACTGTTTGGGATGAGTGAGTTTCATCTTTTCAAATCTTCCTGGGGACTTTTCAAGGTGGCATCCATAGCCGCAGAACATACAACCAGTACGTTCACATCCGGTCGTTTTGAGAACTGGCCTGCCGAGGTCGAAGATTTCCATATTGCTTACATCAGCTAATGTCATTTGACCGTGTGCCTCATCCTCTGTCACAACTTTTCCGTATACGGAACAGATTTCAAACCTCTTTGGCTGTTTTTTAATGTATTTTCTGGCTTTTCTTCTTTTGGTCTTATCTGCCCTGCATCGGACTTCCATGTTGCAAGCTGCTAAGTTCTGGTCGTATTCGTCCTGCAACTGCCGTATGTAGAGAAGTATGTCCTGCTCCGTCCAAAATGCCATTGGTTGGCTTTGCGGATATTTTAATTCAAACGCATTGCACCCTGTTTTCAGCCACCCTATCGTCCTCTTTTGACTTTCCGATGCAAGCATCGCAAGTATTGGTCTTTTACCGGTTTCTTTGTAATATTTCTTTGCCGGTCTTTTCTTCATTACAGCGCAGCACGTATCATTCACTTCAAATGGAGCTTCAAGCATGAACCGCCATTTTTCACAATTAAATCTTGATTTCTTGCTGCCCCCCCCCTGTCGTTACTGCGCCTTGAAGCCGTTTTAATCTTGTTTTAGAACCTTTTCTTGCACCATATATACAATTACTGATTTCTTTTCCTATGAACGGATAGCCATATTTCTCAATTACTTTCCGAAATGTCAGTTTTGGTTTTATCCAATCCACATTTTCAAAAGTCTTAACAAACTCTCTTATCTCTGGATATTCAAGGCCTGTATCTATGAACATTGCCTTAATGTTGGGGTACAGTTTTCTCGCAATATCAAGAAGAACTGTACTGTCTTTTCCACCAGAGAAAGAGATATACACACCATCCTCTCCGTACTCATCTACCCACTCCCTGATTCTCCGCTGTGTCATGCTGATTTTTGCATTAAGCGGCAAGGACTGCATCTGGTAGAGGTCGGATATAATGTGTTTGTTACTCACTTCTCTGTTTCTCCTTTCTGGTGTTACATATAAGTTGCTTCTTTGAATACGAATGTGTCCTCAGAGTCTACCTTTTCCGATAACTCTCTCAGGCGCAGATCATTGGAGCTGTAAATCTTTTTCTTTTTCATATCAGCCACAAAAAACTCCTGCCCTGCCTGAATGTACTCTCCGACTTTGCTCTTCCGGCAAATCTCGTAGGAAGCATACTCAGTCTCTTTATCTTCTGTCTGTTTTTCCTTTGCGGTTTTTCCTGACATACCGATTTTTCTCCTTTCTTTCACATTTTCGTTTGTCTGACTAAACATTTTCTACAAAAAAATTTAATGCAATCCGTCAGACCATCTATACAGAATAACGGCGGTATCTTCGTTAGGATAAGAAACTCCCAAGAATTTGCCATTAACTGTTTCGCAAGCCTCTGTTACTCTGTCCACAAATTTATTGAAGTCCTCTTTCACTGTCACATAATCGTGAAATCCCATTGTTCCCTCGTCTCTTTCGTGGTTTTCTCTCATTACCACCATCTGTTTTAATTTCTGCATATTGCCTCCTATTTCTTTACCTTGCAGTCTCTATATACATCCTCTTTTCCGATGAATAACTGCCCTAAGATTGCAACCAGAACATTTACCACGATACTGTTTCCGGCCTGCTTATAAAGCTGTGTGTTACTATTTACTTTCTCCGCCTTATGGAAATCTGCATCTGAGAAATCCATCAGCCGCCAGCACTCTTTTGGAGTGAGCTTTCTTATGCGGTACTCTGTGCAAACCTTTGAGTTCGCATCTCCATGCATTCCGGCGGTCAGCGTTGGAGAATTACCGTTATCAGAATAAACAGATCCGCATTGACTTCCATCGCTGGAAATCTGCCCTACCTTTGCCATTTCTGTACTCCTTTCCGTAAGATTGTTGCTATGCTGCATACCGTCCTGCCCCCCCCCGAACAGATTTCTCAATACGGCAAATCCCCATGTTTTGGGATGTGAGCGTAGGGCATACATGACCGCCGCCTTGCACTCTTCCGCGCCGTAATTTACTTGTTGGGTACGAGAAATCCGCAACTCCTCCAATCTCACATTCGATATAGCCTTTCTGTGTTGCCTGCCGGATACCTACATACTCTCTATCCATCATCCACCGTCCTTATTTCCAAAACATAATTGTCTTTTTGGACGGAAGTAAGTGTGTTGCACAACCCCTCTGAGTTCGGTTCTAACCGCTGCTCCGTAGGTGCGCCTGTGGTTCTGTCCGATGGATTGTTTGGGTTTCGCCCTCTGCTTGCAACAATGATTCTTTCAACCACGTTTCCGCCTCCGTCTCTGTTATTATGCAAGGTACAGTACCCCCCCCACTCGTGATTGCCGGAGCTATGCCGCCGGTATCATACACTCGCCCTTGGTTTGGGTTCTCTCTCGTGGAAGTGGGGAGAATATTGCCTAACCTCTTAATCCCGGTCTGCAATATCTTCTTTCCTTTCCTTGATTTCTAATATCTTTGGTTCTAAATTGCCCCCCCCACAAGTGTTTAAGGTCGGGGCAATTCCGTCTACGGAATAAATTCTTCCGCTCTGAGGATTATCCCAACTCTTTCCTACGGCGATATTCCCCAGTTGTATGCAGCGTACATTATTTGCCATTTCATAGTTCCTCAATTACATATTTCAAATGTTTGTAGTCGCTCGCCAATAGGGTAGGACATATCATTTTGTACAATGCTTTATTGTATGGGTCGTAGATTCCACAAGCACTTTCGGAGGATCTTTGTAGTCTGTTGCCCTTATTGCTTGGCAAATACCCCCCCCCGATAAAACTCGGACCCTGTCCTGGACTTCTTTTTCCGGGTTCAGCGAGCCGACTACGATTATTCTGTCTGCCATTTACTTTTTCCTCCACTAAAACTTTCGGTGGATCTTTATAATCCGTTGCCGGCAATGCCACTGATATGCCATCCGGGGACATTATACGTCCTCTTTCTCCGCCTGTTCCCGTATGAGCCACAATCAATGGCCGGCTCATGGTTCATCTGAGCTGTCTACTTCTGTAACACCGCATCCCAATGATGCCGGTCTACTGAGCCTCTGCCCCCCCCCCTAACGGTTTTTGAGATACCGTCTAACTGACCGCTCTCTCGTAAGTCCTTGATGAGTTTCTGTGCCTTTTCAGAGTTGATGTAATACTTTTCGTCTACCTCGTCCTCCAAATAATCTTTCATTGTCTTATCCAGTGGAACCGGCTGCGGAAATTTGTAATTATAATCTCCAAAAATAGATACCATGAAGCAACGCTCTCTGTTCTGTGCCACTCCGTAATCCTTTGCATTGAGGATCTGCGTATAACACTTATATCCCTTGCTTTCAAGAAAGCTGCACCAGCTATGAAAATCGTCTATGTTGTCTGCGCTGATAACCTGTGGCACATTCTCCATGAGAAGTATCTGGGGAAGATTTTCTGTCTCATTCAGAAGTCTTTCAACTTCCCACAGTAACCCGGAACGTGTTCCTGATCCTTTTTTCATTCCTCGCATCTTTCCGGCGAGTGATAAGTCCTGGCAAGGTCTTATGGAAACGAATACGTCATAAGGTAGGTGTATCTGTCAGTATTCGTTATTGCCAGATCACCCCCCCTCATTGAGCAAATGTTGACAAGGTTGTGCGTGGCTTTTATGTTGTTGTAACATTCTCTGCGCCATGCGTCACTGTATGAATGACTCCTTATCTGCTCTTCCGTGAGAGGTTTCTTTCCATCCACGGATATTCCCAACTGAGTAAGTGCCTGTATAACATCCTCAGAACTCATTTCTGCACTGTAATCCGTATCATCGTCCGCCATGTGAATAGCTTTGTATGATGCCGTGGCGTGCATTTCCCATTCAGACATAAGGTAATGTTCAAACGGTACGCCAAGATTACGAAGTGCCATCGCCTGAGAACCAACCCCGGCAAACAATTCTATCAATCGCACTGGGTTGTCAGTCTTAAATGTTGGGTACATTAAATCAAACATTGAAATCTGATCCACTCGTTTTCTCCTTTCTTTGATTTTTTATCATGCAAAATCTCGCATAATTAAGCTGCCGGAAGTAGTCATTATTCGCATTTTCCCACATTGCCGGTAAGGTACTCAGCCGTGTTTCATAACACTTATCGCACACCTTTTTCCCTTTCATTGTTGGATTTTTGCCACATATATAGCAAATGCCGTAGTCCGGTCTCTCTGAACGTGACAAATCGCATCGGTTTTTGTCTCTGTAATTTTTCAGATACGCCCTGCATCTCTGGCATAAACCACCATTCTGTGATTGATGTTTTCCGCATCTGGGGCATAGTCCGTTTTCGATGCGTGTCTGTTTTAACTGCCTTTTCCTCAGCCGATCTTTCTCTTTCTGTTCATCGGTTTTCCCTTTTTCCGAATAACTATCTTGAAATTGACCCAAGCACTCATAGCATAGCTTTTTGTTAGGTTCTGCTGGATTTTTCCCACAATGAGTGCATATCCCAATCCTTTCATGGTATTTTCGGTTCTGCTTGCGTAATTCAGAATTTCTTGCCGCACAGTCAGGACACATGGATCTTTCCGGCGTTGGGTTTTCTTTACCACACTTCGGACACAATCCTCTTTCCCTCATCTCTTTGTATGATAATTTTCTCAATCCATTTCAGAGGTTCCCAGGATTTATGCGCGCTGCCCTTTCCTCCGTTACTTTTTAACACCGAACTTCTCATACATTTCATCCAGTCTCTTTCTGGTTTCGTTTGACATACCGGATGGTGGTTCGGTCTTTTCCTCCGGCACTTCAATTTTTTGCATTTCTATCTGTGGGTCTACTGCTTTTTCCATAAGTGCTGCGTGTTTCTTCCCCATATCGGCTATGAGCATCCTTACATTCTCCGGCAGACGTGCCTCTTCTTTCATCCGCTGCACCGAAGTACGATAGTTCCTGATAAAGTGCGACTGTTCAATGGTTGCCACTTGGTCTGAATCCATCAACGCCCACTCTTTGAGGTTTGCCGCCGTTCCAACAGCTCTTTGGCACGCCTCCGGCAGTTTTGCAAATTCCTCTTCTGAGTTGTAACCGGAGTTCCTTAACGCCCTCTGTACCAACGCCCATGCCTGCAGTTCGCTCATGCTTTCTTCCGCCGGAGCAATAATCTCCGTTGCTTTAGTGCGAATATCTGCGATGGTTGGAGGAAAACGTTCACTCGTCATGTACTTTTGTATTGCCAAGTTTGCCTGCTCATACGGAAGATCTTGTAATAATCCATACCACACATCGAAAGCGTCTTTATCTGGTATGAATGTCGGCTGTGCGTAGACCGCTTTCATAGCTTTTACCAAAATCTTAAATTCTTCTCTTTCCATTACCAGCCATCCACATCCTTTACTCTGTTTCCAATGCGTTCTCCGCTATTTCTGTATGCAGAAGATGATTGCAATTTATCCCAAATAATGCCTTTCCATCCATTCGACATACATTCATCAATAAGATTGCATACGGCAGTATCTCCATAGACAGAGACCTTATTGGCAACCTGTTTTAACAACGACTTCATGCCCTGTTCCTTATATCCGTCTTTCCGTTCCGTCTTATACTTGAACCATTCGCGAAGTTTATCTGCCATTACATCAGAGATGGTGTACTCAGGGAGAAGCCTTTCAAAAATTGATTGGGTAGTTTCCCTCTTTCCCCCTTTTTTATTTTCTTTCTCTAACTCTTTCTCTAACTCTTTCTCTATGTTACCTTTTTGAACATTAACGTTACTCTCTGTTACACGTTCGTTACATTCAGTGTTTTCGGGTGTCTCAGTGGGTTTTGTCTTGTTTTTTTCTCTCTCCCGGTACTCCCTAACCCTCTGTGCGGATGCCGATTCAGACCCAATCATTTTCAGAGATTTTGGTAAAAATAGTGTGCCGTCACTTTCCGTAACCACAAGCTGTAATTTTGAAAATTGTTGTAACGCTTGCGTAACAATCTGTAACGCAAAACCGGATGCTTCCGCCAACATTTCTGCGTCATACGGAATATCTTCGGAAAATCGCAGTTTGCCCTCATGGTCGATTGACTCTGTAATCATCCATATATAGAACATAACCAAAAGATCGCCATTATCCTTTGCTCTAAGTATCTTGATATAGTGTTTTTCAAAGAAGTTCCGGGGCATTTTGAGCCAAAAATACTTTTTCTCAGCCATCGAACGGTCCTTTCTCTATCTCTTCAAGGAATATCTCAATCCTTGGGTTTTTCTTATCCACATAGAAGTCATGCGTAAAGTTATCAATCTCGCCCCAACCGTCATTTTTGATTACTCCGCATTTCTGCAATGCGTCCTCAAACACCTTGTCAGCAAAGGCGAATATATTGCCCTTGTCTCGCTGTTTATCCGGCTCATAGAACCGATAATGAATGATGATTGGATTATTTATAGTCAATCGTGGTAACTGCGTTCTAATGGCATTACACACGATCATCTGGTAGTCTCTTTTCATTTTCGCACCCATCTGTGGATGCCTCGCACATTCATGCAAATAATCGTTAAGATCCGGCAAGGTTCTGGTTCTGCCATAGTAATTCCCTTTGATAACAACCTTGTGCATCTATCCCCCTCCTTTCTTTCATTATGGGCGGAGCCGCCGGAATGACGGCTCCTAGGTAATTTAACAAAAGATCCTTGTCAGGGTTTATACCATTCAACTAATCGAATTTCTTAAAAGGAGGTAAACCGTTTGTGTGTTCTGCGGCTTTTGTGACATATTTTCCTCAGAGACCAATCTTAGGAGATAATTGCAGAAACATATTTACGGGTTACGATTATTTAGGAAATCACGAAAATGTTTGATACATCCGCAAGTTCTTTTTCGAGATACGCTTTGATGTTGGCTTTCGCCTCATTCTTCCATGCGCCTCCGTCTGCCTCAAATAAGGCACAGGAAACGCCAAGGCGATCATTGTCCTTTACGCGGAAGATAAAGCTGCTCATAGGCTGTTTAACTTCTGTAAAGGTCCTGTACGGCATCAGACGGCAAGGACTGGGAACCTCAACCTCCTGCAAGGACGCAACGCCCTTTTTAATGGCTGCTTTCTGTCCAACTCCGGTATCTCCGTACTCAGCTACCGTACCGGCTTTCACATTTCCGGCAAACTGCAAGATGATAGGCTTATCATTGACCTCTGCATCTTCATTAAGGAACTTGGACTGCACTCCGATAATGAACTCTTCGTTTTCAGTGAAACGTCCAAATGAGAAGTCCGGGATTTCAGCCTCAACTACTGCAAGTGTTTCTCTCTTACGGTCTGCATCCAAACTGGAAAACAGAATAACTTTGGTAGGAGAAACGACCTGAACGATGTACTGTCCGTCCTTGAAATTTTCTGTGCTCTTTTTGATAAAATCCACAAGGCTGCTCAGTGTGTTCATGGTAATTCCATCCGCTCTGAGTTCCTTGCCGATCATCGTCATATTCTTATCTACATAGGTTCTTCCCTCAATCGACTTAATATGAGGTTCGTCAAGGGAAAGGATTTTCTCAATAGCTGCTTTTAACATATCTTCCTCCTGTTACTGGATAATCTGCCAATCCTCTGCCAGAATGTCTCCGATTGACGGAACCCACATTGCATGAGAACCATCGGCGGTTTTAATCTGCAAATACGGCTCGCACTTGAATAAATCTCCCTCATTCATGCCCCAAGCCTTGGCAGTCTGTAAGTTGCAAGGGATTCCGTCCGGGTAGCCTTTCTGATAAACCACGAACATCCCTTTGCCGTTCCATCCAAGACGGAAAATTTTCTTTCCGTCCTTTACTGCTTCTAACGCTTTTCCAAAATTCATTGCGACACCCTCCTATAAAAGAATATCTTCCATGACCGCTCTCGCTTCAAGAACTGCGATATAGTCTGCCATGGCTTTAATCTGTAAGTCGTAGGTGCTTCTCGGACAGGTAGGAGTGAAATTAAGCTCTCCCTTGTCCCACTTTTCAAGCATAGCCTTTAATTTCTGATGGCGAATAGCAACCTGACCGTACTCGGCTCTGAATCGTTCCTTGTAATCTTCGCTCATCATCATTTCTGCGGTGTCTGCCAGTTCCATAGGTCTTTTACACATAATGTCCTCCTAACCGTTTGCAGCATCTCTCATGCTGATTACTTTTGACCCAACTTTTAGGGCTTCTTTTTCCAGAACTTCTCCGGTCTCAGGGTCGCAGCCAAGTTCCTCAGCCGTTACCGGATTTTCTTCCTCAACTTCCTCCGGGTTCATGCTCATACCGCAATCGTCCAAGGTAAGCTGTCCTTTGATCGCACCTTTGGAATGTTCAGTAAGGGTTGTAACACCACTTCTGAAATCCTTATTGATGAACAACTGGGTTTTCAGTCCCATCTCAGGAGCTAACTTAACGGAAGTCTGTACCTCAACGGAAACATCCTCTCTATCATCCTCATTGGGAGTAAGAGTGATCTTTACATCAAGGACACGTTTCTTCTTTGCATCAGTGTTCAAATCCAGAATGTTATCTGAGATTTTCGCTAACGCTCTGTCGATACGTTCTTGAACGCCTCCGGCACACATGGATGCCAATGTAAGTTTCTCTGCCACTGTTTTCACTTCCTTTCTAAAGAATTATTTATAATAAGCGTATCGCCTACTATACGAATGTTTTTCCGTATCTTCTCCGAAACATTTCCTTTGCCTCGTTTTTATCCTTGGCTTGTCCGGTAGATACCATTTCAAGCTCATACGCCAACTGTGCAATGATATGGCTCATTACTTTCATTTCCTTGTTGTGATGAACACTCATTCTACTTGAATTGTGATGGTCCGGCGATAAAGGAA
>ERZ809276.603-NODE-603-length-14351-cov-7.966774_pt1 | contig 14351 bp, 8 predicted proteins | sample MGYA00520512_ERZ809276 | MGnify/ENA primary metagenome ERZ809276 (study PRJEB31576, sample SAMEA3212661) | Homo sapiens | biome: human-gut; feature: human gut; material: fecal | place: Sweden | collected 2012 ...
CACGGTCGATGCGCAGAACCGCACGCTCAACGAGCTGGGCAAGCTCGGTGTCTTCCGCTCGGTGGGCATGAGCGTGCCGCCGCTCGATTCGCTGCGCGGCGGCCGGGAGATAGACGTGCGCATCGACGCGCAGTTCGACTACCCGGTCTCGGTCTCGCTCGAAACCGACGTGACCTCCAAGTCGAACAGCTTTCTCGGACCGGGCATCTCGCTGAAGCTCTCCGACAACAACCTTTTCCGCGGCGGCGAGGTCTTCTCCGTCGCGCTCGACGGCTCCTACGAGTGGCAGACGGGCAACAAGAACTCCGGCGGCCGCTCCTCGCGGCTCAACTCCTACGAACTGGGGCTCAACGCGACGCTCGACGTGCCGCGCCTGCTGGCCTTCGGTCGCCTGTCGGGGCGCCTGCCCGCTCCGCGCCGAACCTCGTTCCAGCTGGGATTGAACCTGATGAACCGTCCCGACTATTTCCGCCTGATCGCCTTCAGCGGCTCGGCCGGCTACGACTTCCGCACCTCGCCGTCGAGCAGCCACACCCTCACGGTCCTGAAACTCGTCTACAACCGGCTGCTGCACACGACCGAGTCGTTCGACCAGACGCTCGAGGCCAATCCGGCCATCGCGTTGAGCTTCCGCGACCAGTTCATCCCGTCGGTGGGGTATACCTATACCTTCGATCGGAGCTACGGTGCGACCGCCAGCCGCCGCTTCTACTGGCAGAACAGCTTTTCGGCCGCAGGCAACCTGCTGGCGGGCGTGCTGCGCCTGTGCGGCGAGCGGCAGCCGCAGCACCTGTTCGGCAACCGCTTTTCGCAGTTCGTCCGCAACGTGAGCGAGGTGAAGTTCTTTCAGCGCCTCGGGCGCCGCGACAACTGGCTGGCCACGCGTTTTCTCGTGGGGGTGGGGTATGCCTACGGCAACTCCGAGGTGATGCCCTACAGCGAGCAGTTCTACATCGGCGGCGCCAACAGCATCCGCGCCTTCACCGTGCGGTCGATCGGCCCGGGCAGCTACCGCCCGCCCGCGGGCGACCGCAACGGCTACCTGGATCAGACGGGCGACTTCAAGCTCGAGGCCAACGTCGAGTTCCGCTTCGGGATCATGGGGCGCCTCCACGGGGCGCTGTTCCTCGACGCGGGCAATATCTGGCTGCTGAAAAACGACCCCCTGCGGCCGGGCGCCGAGCTCAAATGGAAGGGATTTTGGAATGAGATAGCCCTCGGCACGGGATTCGGCCTGCGCTACGACATCAGCTACCTGGTGCTGCGCGCCGACCTCGGCATCGGCATCCACACGCCCTATCCGAACCCCGACAGGCGGGGCTATTATAACATTCAGAGTTTCAAGGACGGGCTGGGATTCCACCTGGCCATCGGTTATCCGTTCTGACGGAGCGCGCGGGTGGTGCGTTTCAGCGGTGGAGGAGGAGCATCAGCGCCAGCGGCAGGTAATCCTTCAGCGTGCGGCGCAGCAGTTGGAGGGCGGTTTGCATCTCGCTGGTGACCTGCCGGACGGACATGCCGCGCTCCTCGGCGATCTCCTGATAGGTCATGTTGCGGAAACGGTTGGCAAGGAACACCTCGCGCGTAATGCTCGGCATGTGGTCGATGCATTCGCGGAAGAGCGTCTCCACCTCGCTGGCGTAGAGACGCCCCGGGTCGCAGCTCTCGAGCGAGTTGATCTCGTGCATCAGCATCCGGCTGTTTGCGTGGTGGATGTCCTGGCGGATTTTCGTCTGGGTCTGCTCCGAGCGGAGAAAGTCGAGGCACTTGCGGATGACGATTTGGAAGAGGTAGGCCTCGAAGTTCTCCGTGAGGATTTCGTTCCGCTTTTCCCACAGCCGGACGAAGCTGTCGTTCACGAGATCCTCCGCGACGGCGGCATCGTGCACGTAGGAATTTGCCACCGTCGTGAAGGGGATGCGGCACTTGTTGAACAGACGTCCGAACTCCTCTTCGCCGAGCACTCTCTTATGTGGCAACTTCTCCGGCATGGTAAAATTTTAAACAAATGTAATCGTTTGTTTGCTCATTTGCAAACACCCGTTTTTGCGAATTGCTCCCTTCGGTGAAATTTTTTTAATTGCCTTTTCCCTCCCGGCTGGGGTGAATTATCTGTAAAATACAAATTATCAGTTAGATAAGTTGTTAAAATAATTTCGTATATTTATTAAAATATTTTTTATATCAAAAAGATCCGTTTTTGCTGTAAACGGGTCCGCTTCGATCGTCTATTTAATGCTATGAAAGAAGAGACTCTGTACCGATACTTCAATAACGAGGCTGCTCCCGAGGAGGTGGAGCAGATCGAAGCGAGGCTTGCGGAGGACCCCGCTCGTCAGCGTGAATTCGATGCCGCGCACATGCTGTTCAATGCCCGTGTGCTCCAGCGCATGCACTATGGGGAGTCGGCCCGTCGGACGACCCGCACGTGGTCGCTGCGCCGGATCGCCCGTGCGGCCGTGCGCGTGGCTGCGGCGCTGGTGCTGATTGCCGGAGCGGGGTATGCCGGCGGCATGATCGCCCGCGACGGAATGTACCGCGAGATGTCCGACCGGCTCAACGTGCTCGAGGTGCCGGCCGGCCAGCGCATGTCGATCACGCTCGAGGACGGCACGCTCGTCTGGCTCAACGGCGGGTCGCGCATGGAGTATCCGCTGCTCTTCGCCCGTGGCGAGCGGCATGTGAAGCTCTCGGGCGAGGCGCTGTTCGACGTGGCCCACGACGAGAAGCATCCGTTCGTCGTGGAGACCTTCGCTTCGGAGATCAAGGTGCTCGGCACGAAGTTCAACGTCTATGCCGACGAGGAGAACGGCCGCTTCACGACGACGCTGGCCGAAGGGCGCATCCGCGCGAAGAACCTCGTCGGAAACCGTCAGGAGCAGGTTGTCCTGAATCCCAACGAGATGGTCCGCCTCATCAACGGCCACCTGGTTCCCTCGCGCGTCGCCGACCTGGATGCGCTCTGCTGGACCGAGGGATACATCAACATCCGCAACGTCGCCTTCGAGGAGCTCATGGAGCGCTTTGAGAACGCCTACGACGTGCATATCGTGATCGACCGCGCGCAGCTGCCCTCCATCGGCTATGCCAGTGGCAAGATCCGCATCTCGGAGGGGGTCGATTTCGCCCTGCACCTCCTGCAGCAGGCCTGCGACTTCAGCTACACGAAGGACGAGGCGACCAATACGATCACGATCCGCTGATACGAACCGAACGATAAAAAAGTATACAACACGTAAAAAACCGTTTCTGCCTATGATATGATGCCAACTGTATTCTGAACGGCGTAAGTGACCCGCCGACGTCGGACGCCGCGCGGGAAAATAGATGATGAAGCCGCTGATAATTTCTAACCTATTACCTTAATTTTATGTATTTATGAATAAAACAGTATTCCACAGAATCTGTACACTGTTTCGATTCGCACTAACCCTGATGCTGTGCGCAGGAAGCCTCTCGGCGCTCGCGCAGACGCAGGAACTGGTAACCATCAACCTGAAAAACGTACCTATTGAACAGGTCATGCGGGAGTTGGAGCAGCAGACCAAGTATGTGTTCCTGAACAAGGATGTCGACGTCAAGCAGAACGTGAGCCTTGACGTGAACCAGATGCCCGTTCCCGAAGTGCTCTCGACGCTTTTCGCCTCGCGGAACATCGATTTCAAGATCGAGGCCAAGCATATCGTGATTTCCAACCGCACCGCTCCCGCAACGGACGGTCCGGTCGTTGTCGAAGGCCAGGTCATCGACTCGTCGAACAACCCGGTGATCGGCGCCTCCGTCGTTATCAAGGGTACGACGATCGGCGTGAGCACCGATATCGACGGTCGCTACACCCTGCAGGTGCCCGCTCCCGCCGGCTCGGCCGTGCTGGTAGTCAACTACCTGGGCTACGAGGAGCTTGAGATTCCGGTCGGCAGCCGCACGCGCATCGACGTCACGCTGAAGGAGTCGGCCGTCGATGTCGACGCCGTCGTGGTGACCGCCCTCGGTATCAAGCGTTCGGAGAAGGCCCTGTCGTACAACGTCCAGCAGGTCGACTCGGAGAGCATCCTCGCCAACAAGGACGTCAACTTCATCAACTCGCTCAGCGGCAAGGTCGCCGGTGTGACGATCAACGCCTCGTCGTCGGGTATCGGCGGTGCCTCGAAGGTGGTTATGCGTGGTGAGAAGTCCATCCTCCAGTCGTCGAACGCCCTCTACGTGATCGACGGTGTGCCGATGTACTCCGCCACGTCGAGCGCCGGTACGGAGTTCAACTCGCAGGGTACGTCGGAGCCCATTGCCGACATCAACCCCGAGGACATCGAGTCGATGTCGGTGCTGAACGGTGCCGCCGCAGCCGCCCTTTACGGTTCGGATGCCGCCAACGGTGCTATCATCATCACCACGAAGAAGGGTAAGGCCGGCACGTTGAGCGTGACCGTATCGAGCAACACGGAGGTTTCGGTTCCCTTCGTCATGCCGCAGTTCCAGACCCGCTACGGCACGGGCGACCTCTCGTCGAGCGAGGGTTCCCTGACGCGCAGCTGGGGCGCCCGTCTGAACAAGTTCAACTACCAGGGTTACGACCCCTATGACGACTACTTCCAGGTCGGTGTGACCGGCACGGAGAGCGTGTCGCTCTCGACCGGTACGGAGAAGAACCAGACCTACTTCTCGGCCGCTTCGGTCAACTCGCGCGGTATCGTGCCCAACAACAGCTACGACCGCTACAACTTCACGTTCCGCAACACGACCTCGTTCCTCAAGGACAAGATGACGCTCGACGTGAGCGCCAGCTACATCAAGCAGGAGGACCGCAACATGACCAACCAGGGTATCTACAACAACCCGCTGGTCGGCGCCTACCTCTTCCCGCGCGGCAACGACTGGAACGACATCCAGATGTACGAGCGCTACGACGCCGCCCGCAAGCTCTACACGCAGTACTGGCCCGTGGGCGATGCCGGCATGACGATGCAGAACCCCTACTGGATCAACTACCGCAACCTGCGCGAGAACGACAAGGACCGCTACATGCTCAGCGCACAGCTCTCGTATGACATCCTCGACTGGCTGAACATTTCGGGCCGTCTGCGCATCGACAACTCGGTGAACGACTATACCGAGAAGTTCTACGCTTCGACCAACACGCAGCTGACCGAGAACTCGAACAACGGTCTCTACGGCATCACCCGCACGAAGGACCGCCAGACCTACGGCGACGTGCTGGTGAACATCAACAAGACCTTCGGTGAGGACTGGTCGCTGCAGGCCAACCTCGGTGCCTCGATCTCGGACATGAAGTCCGACGCCATGAAGGTGCGCGGTCCGATTGCCGACGGCGGCGATACCTTCGGTGACGAGAAGGTGGGTCTGGCAAACTTCTTTGCCATCCAGAACCTCTCGCCCAGCCGCACGGAGCGCATGCAGGACGGCTGGCGCGAGCAGACGCAGTCGATCTTCCTCTCGGCCGAGGTCGGTTACAAGAACACCTACTTCCTGACGCTGACGGGCCGTAACGACTGGCCTTCGCAGCTGGCAGGCCCCCGGTCGAACACCTCGTCGTACTTCTATCCTTCGGTCGGTGCTTCGGTCGTTCTCTCGCAGATCATCCCGAACATGCCCGAGAACCTCTCCTACATCAAGATCCGCGGCTCCTACGCATCGGTCGGTGTGGCCTTCGAGCGTTTCCTGGCCAACCCGCGCTACGAGTGGACGGGCAACCTGCAGCAGTGGGCCAACACGACGCAGTACCCGATCGAGAACCTGAAGCCCGAGCGCACCAAGTCGTTCGAGGTCGGTCTGAACATGCGCTTCCTCAAGCACTTTGAACTCGACGTGACCTACTACAACGCCAAGACCGCCAACCAGACGTTCGACCCGCAGCTGCCTGTTTCGGGCTGGTCGAAGATCTACCTGCAGACCGGTTCGGTGCGCAACCAGGGTGTCGAGCTCGCGCTCAACTACCGCAACACGTGGGGCAAGTTCTCGTGGAATACGAGCTACACCTTCTCGGCCAACGAGAACAAGATCCTCTCGCTGTCGGACAACGCCGTGAACCCCGTGACGGGCGAGACGCTGAACCTCTCGCTGCTGAACATGGGCGGTCTGGGCGACACGCGCTTCCTGCTTAAGGAGGGCGGCACGATGGGCGACCTCTACTCGCTCGTCGACCTGAAGCGTGACAGCAACAACAACATCTACATCGATCCGGACGGCAAGCTGGCCACCGAGAAACTCTCGTCGGACCGCTACATCAAGCTCGGCTCCGTGCTGCCCGATGCCAACATGGCATGGCGCAACGACTTCCGCTGGCGCAACTTCAACTTCGGATTCATGGTATCGGCCCGTCTGGGCGGCGTGGTCTTCTCGCGCACGCAGGCCATGCTCGACAACTACGGCGTGTCGGAGGCTACGGCCGCAGCCCGCGACCTGGGTTACGTGTCGATCAACGGCGGCGACCGCATCGATCCGCAGGTATGGTACACGACCGTCGGCAGCGGCAACTCGATCCCGCAGTACTACACCTACTCGGCCACGAACGTCCGTCTGCAGGAGGCTTCGATCGGCTATACGATTCCCCGCAAGGCCCTGCGCGGCGTCTGCGAGATCACCGTTTCGCTCGTGGGCCGCAACCTGTGGATGATCTACAACAAGGCTCCGTTCGATCCCGAAAGCATCGCCACGACGGGCAACTTCTATCAGGGTATCGACTACTTCATGATGCCTTCGATGCGCAACATCGGCTTCAACGTGCGACTCAAATTCTAAAGACTTACGACCATGAAACATACAATCAGCAAGATATTTGCCGGAGCGCTGCTGTTGGGCACGGTGTCGTGTACGGCGAATTATTTGGACATCAACTCGAACCCCTATCAGCCGGGTGACCTGACCGCCGACGACTATGCGCTCGGCTCGGCCATGAACTCGCTGGCCAGCGGCGTGATCTCGTCGGATGTCAATACGGCACAGTTCACCGAGGCCCTGATGGGCGGTCCGCTGGCCGGTTACTTCGCCCCGGCAAATGCCGGCTGGGAGAACACCATCTCCAACTACAACCCGACGGACGACTGGACCAACGTGCTGCTCAAGTCGGAAAAGGTGATTCCGGTGATCTACACCAACCTCGGCATCATCGAGACCGTGTCGGAGCAGACCGGTTCGCCCGTGCCCATGGCCATCGCCAACATCATCAAGGTGGCCGCCATGCACCGCATCACGGATACCTACGGCCCGATTCCCTACTCGAAGATCGGTGCCGACGGCAGCATCAACACCCCCTACGACTCGGTCGAGGAGATCTACATGGCCTTCTTCGACGAGCTCGACGCGTCGATCGCCACGCTGAACGAGAATTCGGAGTACAAGCTCGTTGCGACGGCCGACTATGTCTACAGCGGTGACATCAAGAAGTGGATCCGCTACGCCAATTCGCTCAAGCTGCGTCTGGCCATCCGCATCGCCAACGTGAAGCCCGATGTGGCCCGCGAGAAGGCCGAGGAGGCGGTCAACGATCCGGGCGGTCTGATCACGTCGAACGCCGACAACGCCGCATGGCACTACTTCGGCAGCGTGCAGAACCCGCTCTACGTGGCCGTGAACTACAACCGCGTCTCCACGCACGACGACGGTACGGCCTGCACCTCGACGGGTGATACGCACGCCGCAGCCGACATCATCTGCTACATGAACGGATATGATGATCCGCGCCGCGAGATGTACTTCACCAAGAGCGAGTGGGAGGGTTACGACTACGTGGGTCTTCGCCACGGCATCGAGATTCCCGAGCACGGTTCTATCGGTCACAAGTTCTCGGGCCCGAACATCAAGGCCAACGATGCCCTGCAGTGGATGAACGCCGCCGAGGTGGCCTTCCTGCGCGCCGAGGGTGTCGCCGTCTACGGCTTCAACATGGGCGGCACGGCCAAGGACTTCTACGAGCAGGGTGTCCGCCTGTCGTTCGAGCAGTGGGGCGTAACGGGTGCCGATACCTACCTGGCACAGGAGACCGCCGTGCCCGAGATCTACGACGATCCGTCGGGGTCGAACGATTACAACGCGCAGCTCTCGACGCTCTCGGTCAAGTGGGTCGACGGCTCGAAGGATGAGATGCAGGAGCGTATCCTGATCCAGAAGTGGATCGCCAACTACCCGCTGGGCAACGAGGCCTGGGCCGACTACCGCCGCACGGGTTACCCGCACCTGATTCCCGCCACCGCGGCCGGCAACATGAGTAACGGCGAGGTGGATTCCAACCGCGGTGCACGCCGCATGCGCTACCCGCTCGACGAGTACGTCAGCAACGCACAAAACGTACAGAATGCCGTATCCACGCTGCTGGGCGGTCCCGACCTGATGTCGACCGACCTGTGGTGGGCGAAAAAGAACTAACCAACTGAAAAACGAAAACCATGAAAAATACCGTGAAAAAAGGCTTGCGCTTTTCCTCTCTGTTTGCCGCATCGGCCCTGCTGCTGGCCGCATGCAGCGAGTGGACGGAATATGAGAGTCTCGACATCAAGACCCCTTCGATGGATCAGGGTCTCTACGCGGACTATGTCAAGAACCTGAAGGCCTACAAGGCCGGCAGCCACAAGGTGGCGATGGCCTCGTTCGAGAACGTGGCCAGCGGCCCGACGCGTCAGGCGGAGCGGCTCACCGTACTGCCCGACAGCCTGGACGTCATTCTGCTGAACAACCCCGACAACCTGCATGCCGACTATGTGAGCGAGATGAAGAAGGTGCGCGAGAAGGGTACGCGCGTCGGCTATGCGATCGATTATGCGACCATCGAGTCCGAGTGGAGCGAGATGGTCAAGGCCGATGCCACGCTGACCGAGGAGCAGGCCCTGACCTACATTGCCGACCGCACGAACGAGCAGCTCGGCCTGTGCGACAAGTATGGCTACGACGGTGTCGTCTTCACCTATGTGGGCCGTTCGACGGCGAGCATGACCGAGGAGGCGCTGGCACAGTACGGCGCACGTCAGGCTGCCTACTTCAATACGGTGGCCACGTGGCGCGAGAGCCACAAGTCGGCCTTCTTCGCCTACCGCGGTCTCGCCCAGTATGTGCTTGCCGCGAACAAGCCGCTGCTTGCCGACTGCAACTACATCATTCTGGAGACCACGTCGGCCAGCAACCTCTCGGAGATGACCATCGCTGCGAGCGCCGCCGTCGACAGCGGGGACGTGCCTGCGGACCGTTTCATCGTCACGACCGAGACGACGCGCTACAACGACGAGGACAAGATCTACGGATACCTCGGCACGACGGATGCCGAAGGCAATGCCGAGAGGTCGATCCGCGGCGGCGCACTCTGGGTAGGGCAGCCCTCCGACTTCACGCGTGCGGGCATGCTGATCCTCAATGCGCAGTACGACTACTACGACAACACGCCGATCTACTTCCATCTGCGTGAGGCTATCGACATCATGAATCCTTCACCTAAAAACTAACTTACGCCATGAAATTCGATAAAATATCGCTGACGCTCTTCCTGCTTGCCGCCGTGGCCTTCACGGGGTGCAAGAACGAGGATCCCGCCGAGCATCATTTCGACAACAAGCTCTATATTTCGTCCGCTCAGCTGACCGATGACCTGCTCATCCGCGACGACATCGTCAGCGACTCGCGCACGATCTCGGCCCGTCTGGCGTTGCCCGCACCCGAGGACGTGACGGTGACCTTCGAGGGCCGTCCCGACATGGCCGCCCGCTACAACATGGTCTACGGCGACAACGCCGTGGGTCTGCCCGCCGAGTACTTCTCGATTCCCGAGAAGGTCATCTCGATCGGCAAGGGCAACGTGACGGGCAACGACATCGTCGTGAACTTCACCAACACGAACGAGCTCAACGGTGACCTGCGCTACGTGCTTCCCGTCACCGTGGCCGACATTCAGGGCATCTCGCTGCTCGAGAGCACGCGCACGGTCTACTTCATATTCAAGGGCGCCGCGCTCATCAACGTCGTGGCCGACATCTCGGAGATGTATTTCCCGGTGAACTGGTCGAGCTCGGTCAACGTGAGCGGCCTGAAGACGATCACCGTCGAGGCGCTCATCCGCGTTGCCGACTGGGACGACGGCCGTTCGGGCTCCGTGCTGAGCTCCGTCTTCGGCATCGAGGGCAACTTCCTGATCCGTATCGGCGATGCCGACCGTCCGAGCAACCAGCTCCAGCTGGTGAACCCCAACGGCAACTGGCCGTCGCCCAATGCGGCACCGGGTCTTCCCGTCAACGAGTGGGTTCACATCGCCGTGGTATGGGATGCCACGACCGGCGAGCGCATCTACTACCAGAACGGTGAGGTCGTGGCCTCCGACAACGCCGCAAGCGGCAGCGTATCGCTCAATAGCGGCTGCTATGTCGGCAAGTCCTACGACGACAACCGCTGGCTGCCCGGCGAGATCTCCGAGCTTCGCATCTGGACCGTGCAGCGCACGCAGGAGCAGATCGCTTCGAGCATGTACACGGTCGATCCGACGACCGACGGGCTGCTGGCCTACTGGAAATTCAACGAGGGTAGCGGCAATGTCATCAACGACGCAACCGGCAACGGCACGAATCTGACCGGCGAGGGTACGCCGACGTGGGTGAATGTCGAGCTCCCCGAATAATCTCAAGTCGAACCAATAGATTGAATCTGTCATGAACTTCAGATATTTCAGAATCCGCACGTTTGCAGCTGCCGCCCTTGTGGCCGGTGCGCTGCTGGGAGTTGCGTGCTCCGAGGAGATCGAGGCCGGAAAGCCGATCGACGAAACTCCCTACGAGACCATCTACGAGACGAACGGCTACCTGCTGGATCAGGCCAGCAATCAGTCGGTCGTGACGATCGCCCCGACCGGTCAGGAGTACACCGCAACGCTGTCGTTCGGCCTCACCCGTGCCTACGAGGGTACGCTCTCGGCCCGGGCGTCGGTCGACGCCGCCTACCTTGAAAGCTACAACGCGGCCAACGGCACCGCCTACGAACTCTATCCCGAGACGCTGGTTTCGTTCGCCAACGACGGCGCCTTCACCGTGAGCGAGACCGATGCCACCCGGGCTACGGCCACGATGACCGTTTCGCCGAGCACGGAACTCGCGGCCGGTGTCGTCTACGCCATTCCGGTGGTCGTCGAGGCCGACGGCATCACGCTCAAGGAGGAGGCTTCGCACTGCCTCTACCTCATCAACGGCGATACGGAGCAGGCCGGGAACTTCGCCGACTGCGACAAGGGCGAAGGTCACCCCAAGGGATTCCTCTTCTTCGAGGTGAACGGTACCAACCCGCTCAACGCCCTGACCTTCAAGCTCGAGAACGGCAAGCTGCTGTGGGATGCCGTGGTGCTCTTTGCCGCCAACATCAACTGGGATGCCGCAGCCGGACGTGCCTACGTCAACTGCAACCCGAACGTGCAGTTCCTGCTCGACAACAACGAGACCTACCTCCAGCCGCTGCGCAAGCGCGGTATCAAGGTGCTGCTGGGTCTGCTGGGCAACCACGACCAGTCGGGTCTGGCGCAGCTCTCCGATATCGGTGCGCGTGACTTCGCCGCCGAAGTGGCCGAGTACGTCTACGCCTACAACCTCGACGGCGTGAACTACGACGACGAGTACTCGACCTCGCCCGATCTGTCGAATCCCTACTTCGCACAGCGTTCGCAGGAAGCCGCCGCACGCCTGTGCTACGAGACCAAGCAGCTGATGCCCGACAAACTGGTGACGGTCTTCGATTACGGCGCCATGTACGGAGCCGAGAGCGTGGACGGCGTGGATGCCGACGAATGGATCGACGTGGTGGTAGCCAACTACGGCGGTTCGTCCTCTCCGATCGGCAACATGAGCATCTCGAAGTGCTCGGGCATCTCCATCGAGTTCAATCAGGGATGGCCCTCCATGAGTTCCAGCACGGCGCAGAACATCCTTGACCGCAATTACGGCTGGTTCATGGGCTTCGCGCTCGCACCGGAGAACTTCGCCCGTTCGTATTCCATGCTGTCGGGTGTGGAGACCCTCTACGGCTCGCCGCTGGCCTATCCGACGACCTTCTACAAGAAGGACGATCCGAAGCCGTATGTCTTCCCCGACGATCTGTAATAACCACATAAAACGACTACAACCATGAAAAATATTTGGAAACTGACGCTCCTCTCCGCACTGGTTCTCGGCAGCGGCATGCTTGCGGGCTGCCGCGAGGAGGAGGAGCTGGATCTGGCCGGTTATCCCGAGGTTCCGGTCGGAATCACGATCGAGGGCACGGAGAGTGCGAACGAGGCGACGGTCAACGTGACCTACGCTCCCGTGACGGGCGCGCTGCAGGCCGATGCACCGATGAGCCGCACCTATGTCTTTACTTTGGCCACGCCGAGCCCGGAGGATGCAACCTTCCAGGTCGAGCCGATCATCGTGGACATTCCGACGGATCGCGTGTCGATCAGCGAAACGGAGCTGCACATCCCGGCCGGCAGCATCTCGGTCTCGGTGACCGTGAGCCTGCTCGACGAGGACCTGTCGTTCATGGACGGCGAGTACGCGGCGAAGACCTACGAACTGGGCGTGCGGCTTATCGCAGCCGATGGTTCCCGACTGGATCTGACGCAGTCCGAGGCCCGTCTCAAGATCGAGAAGGAGGCCTACGTGAGCGTGGCGTCGGTTCAGGGTGTCGACGGCAGCACGTCGGCCGAGTTCCGTCGCGCCTACATCGAGGGCGGCATCATCAATACGGACCCGATCAGCTACGAGTACCGGGTCGTACTGGACAAGCCCGCGCTGCATGACCTGACCTTTACGGTCTCCTCGACGGGTGCTCCCGAGAACAGCGGCGAACGCTTCTCGGCCTCGCAGCTGACCGTTACGGCCGGCAAACTCGAGTCGACCTCGACCGTCTGGTCGCTGACGGACGACTTCCTGGAGATGGACGACCAGCCGTTCGAGTGCATGGTCCAGCTGACCGCCGCTCCGGCCGGCGACGAGACCGCAGCCGTGATGTCGGAGGAGCAGGGCTCCTGCGCAATCTCGGTTCTCAAGGTCTTCGACCGCATGACCTTCCTCTCGGCGCTCGATCCTTCGTGGGTTGAGTTCGACTACTCGACGTGGACGGTGGACCCCGCCTCCATCGGCAACAAGCTCTTCGACAACAACACCATGACCTACATCGACGACGAGTCGTTCGTCATCGACATGCAGGAGGTGAAGACCGTCTACGGCCTGAGCTTCCGGGGTGCCTCGGACTATGTCGGCTACGTGCCGCGCATCTATCGCGTCTCGGGCTCGGTGGACGGTGTGGATTGGTCGTCGTGGGGCGAGATGGACCGCTACGATGCTCCGACGGGCTCCTACACGCCGCTTTACATCGCACTGGTGCTGCCGGCCGATGTCCGCTACCTCAAGTTCGAGGTAGTCGAGGCGTACTACTGGTACTTTGCCGAGTTCGAGGTGTACGGCAAGAACTGACACGACGAATGACGCAACCCGTTGAGCGACAACCGTAAAGGAGTCGTCAGACGGAACAGCGAACGGAGACTTTCTGTCAGAAATGGAAAGTCTCCGTTTTTTTGACTACCCGAAGCCTCGTTTTTGCGTATTTATTCGTAATTTTGGACAAAACTGCATGAACAAAATGAACGGACCCCGATCTGATGCTTCCTGCCGGCTGCGCGGCGTGCGGACGCCTGCCGCACGGAGCCGTGGCGGAGTGGCCTCCGATCCCGGACCGTCCGCAATCCCCGGGCCGGGCAGTCGGCCTCGCAATCGGTTTTTCCACATGTTCCCGAATCGCTTTCTGTTTCTTGTCGCGACGCTGCTGCTGTGCGGCGCCTGCGAACGCAGCGCGCAGGAGAATGCGCTGCTTCCCGAGCCCGTCGCCGTGCGCGAATTTCCGGGCAGTTTCAAAATCCATACGCCGCTGTCGCTGTGGATCGACGCCCCCGATTCGGTGGCGCAGCCGCTGGCAGACTACCTGCTCTCGACGCCGATCGAGTGTGTGCGCGAGGCGCGCAAACGCCACGCGGCCAAGAACTACCTGCACCTCGTCCTCTCGAAGGGCGATTCGCTGCCCGCATCTCCGGAAGGCTATGTGCTGGCCATCCGGCCGGCCGGCATCACGGTTCGTTCGCACGGCGAGGCGGGGCTCTTCTACGGATTGCAGACGCTGCTCCAGCTGCATGCGCAGTACGGCGACCGCATCCCGGCGCAGAAGATCACCGACTATCCGCGCTTTGCCTGGCGCGGTCTGCATCTGGACGTCTCGCGCAACTTCTTCGATGCGGAGTTCGTCAAGAAGCAGCTGCGCATGATGGCGTCGCTCAAGCTCAATCGCCTGCACTGGCACCTGACCGACGGCGCCGGCTGGCGCCTGGCCATCGATGCCTATCC
>ERZ809276.620-NODE-620-length-14207-cov-5.356628_pt1 | contig 14207 bp, 9 predicted proteins | sample MGYA00520512_ERZ809276 | MGnify/ENA primary metagenome ERZ809276 (study PRJEB31576, sample SAMEA3212661) | Homo sapiens | biome: human-gut; feature: human gut; material: fecal | place: Sweden | collected 2012 ...
CAAGAGTTGATGGCCGCGAGCGATTCCTGATGGGCGTCCGCGTCGATGCTCACGTTGGCGCTGGCTCCCGGCTGCAACGCGGGCACATCGGCCTGTCCCACGGATTGCGGGGTGGGGATTCGCCCGTTGCCTTCAGACCAATCCTGGATGTCGTTGCGCGAAACGAACGTGTAGAAGGCGTTCATGGCCAGCGTCAGCGTTCCCGCGGGAATCTCCTGTCCGGTCGTGTTGGTCACCGTGGCGTTCAGATGGTATCCGGAGGTGTCCGTCAATACGGCCGTGGAAGAGTTGATGGACAACATACCGTCCGTCGACTCCGCCGATGTGGTCGATTCCATGGCCCTTGCCGATGGCGTGGGTGCGTATAACAACATCAACGCCATGGTCAATACCATGGCGAGGATGGATGATAACGCGCGAAGGCCACGCGAAACGTGCCGTTGTGCGGATTGATTCACTATTACGCCTGTCTGTTGAGTTTCCTTGCGTACAACCATGCTATCTTCCGTTCGTTCGGATAGCTCAGCACATCGTCCAAATCAGCAAAATCCACCCAAATGGCGTCTTCGGCCTCATGGTCGGGATCGCCTTCGACGGTCAGCTCGCCGCCGATCTGCCGCAACGCGAAGTGGTGCACCAGCTTGTGCACGCGTTGGCTGGTACCGGTGAACCAATAGTCGATGGTGGCGATGGAATCGACCACCTCGCCCAGAATGCCGGTTTCCTCATGCACTTCGCGCACGGCCGTCTGCTGCGGCGTTTCGCCTTTTTCGATATGTCCCTTCGGCAGGCACCATTCCAAATGCCCGCTGCGTGAATGACGTGCGATGATCGCCACGCGACCCTTGTCGTCGAACACCAGCCCGCCCGCCGAATACTCGCGCACCACCGGCAGCTCCTGCGCGTCAAGCGATGCGAACGTGGTCGGACCATCCGCGGTGCGCCGGCGCGGCATCATCGCCGGCGTAGGCGCGCTCGGCGTGATGATCGTGCGCTGCTGCAATTGCTGTAGTTGTTGCAGCTGCTGCAGCGAAACCGACTGCGATGTGTACAGCAGTTCGTCCGGTTCCAGCGGATTTTGGGCATGGTCGTCCGCAGCATGGGCAAGCATGCGTGCAAGGTCTGCGGGCGTAATCATGATTCCAACCATACTCAATTCTGTGTGCAGGTGGGGTAACGGTATGCTGGTAAACGAAAAACTTGTGGTGCTGAAAGGTATGGCGTGAACTTCGAAGTGTGGCCAGAGGCCATTGAATTAGGACGTATGTTTGCTGCGGAAGGTTACGAACTGGCACTGGTCGGGGGTCCTGTCCGCGACCTGCTGCTGCATCGCAAATCGCATGATTTGGATTTCTGCACATCGGCGCGTCCCGAGCAGTTTGAGCATATTCTGCGCCGTTTTGGGCATGATGGCTTCTGGGATATGGGCCGCAAATTCGGCACGCTCGGCGCGATGCGCAGGCGTGAGGACGGCACCGAGGTGAAAGTGGAGGTGACCACCTACCGTTCCGACACGTACGACCCCGACTCGCGCAAGCCGGAAGTCAATTACGGCGACACGCTGGAAGGCGATCTTTCCCGCCGCGATTTCACCGTCAACGCGATGGCGTTGCGTGTTCCGGAACTCGAATTCGTCGATCCGTTCGGCGGTGCGAACGATTTGGCCAAAGGCGTGCTGCGTACCCCCGTCGATCCGCGGCAGTCGTTCGACGACGATCCGTTGCGCATGATGCGCGCCGTGCGTTTCGTGGCGCAGCTCGGCTTCCGCATCGAGCCGGAAACCGCTGAAGCGCTGTCCGACATGGTCGATCGCATCGAAATCGTCTCCGCCGAACGTGTGCGCGACGAACTGGTCAAGCTGCTGCTGTCCGATCGCCCGCGCGCCGGCATCGAAGCGTTGGTCGATTCCGGTCTTGCCGACATCGTGCTGCCGGAAATTCCCGCGCTGCAGCTGGAAATCGACGAGCACCATCGCCATAAGGACGTGTTCGAACACACCATGATCGTCATCGAACGCGCCGTCGCCCTCGAAACCGGTCCCGACGGTCCGGTGCCGGCCCCGGACCTGACGCTGCGTCTGGCGGCTCTGCTGCACGACATCGGCAAGCCGAAGACCCGTCGTTTCGAAGCGGGCGGCAAGGTGAGCTTCCACCGTCATGACGCCGTCGGCGCGAAGATGACACGCAAGCGTTTGAAGGCACTGCATTTCGACCACCACATGGTCGAGGACGTCAGCGAGCTGGTCAACCTGCATCTGCGCTTCCACGGCTACGTGGAGGAGCCGTGGACGGATTCCGCGGTCCGCCGCTACGTCAAGGACGCTGGCCCGCTGTACGAGCGTCTGAACCGCCTTACGCGCGCCGACACGACCACACAGAACAAGCGCAAGGCCATGATGTTCTCGGCGGCCATGGACGAGATGGAACAGCGTGTGCGCGACCTGAAAGAAAAGGAAGACTTCGACGCGATCCGTCCTGACCTCAACGGCGACGAGATCATGCAGCTGCTAAGCATCGAACCAGGCCCGATGGTCGGCAAGGCGTACAAGCACATGCTGGAATACCGCCTCGATAACGGTCCGGTGGAGCGTGACGTGGCCGTTGCCGAGCTGGAACGCTGGTACAAGGAGCAGGGCGAATAGCGATTGACATGCGGTGGTTTCGCCGCATGCATGGAACAGTGTGCTTGGAACAGCTCGAATACGAAAACCCGCGTTCCCGATTGGGGGAGCGCGGGTTTTTCATATTGCCTATATCGATTTCGATTGGCGGTCAGCTTTGCGGATTCACCGCATCATGCTCGGGCGCCTTGGGCAGGTCGGTCATCTTGTCCACCGCGACGCAGCCCTGGATGCCGGTGATCGCCTTGCCTGCGGCGGGAACCTTCTTCGTATCCTGCAGATTGTCGAATGTGGCGCCCACGATGACGTCGATCAGCTGGTCCTGACGGTCGTCCATAACCAGCATGGCGTCGGTGAAATTGCTTGCCACGGTGTACGCCTGATTCACGCCGTTCTTGCCGAAGACGATCATCGTGCGATCCACCTTCTTGGTGTAGTTGTCCGGCGTCTGGGGGTTGAACTCGCGGTTCTGCAACGCGTCGCTCACCGCCTTGGCGAAGCCGGAGAACTTCGTGCCGTTGAGCACACGCAGCGTGATGTTGCGATTCTCCACATACTTGGCCTTGTTGCCGTCGGCTTCCTTGATGGGGCACGGTGCCTGCTGGCCGTAGTTCGGCTGTACGGCGGCCGACTTGACGTTGCCCAGGCCTCCGACATGGAAAAAGAACAGCAGGGACACCACCATGGCGACCACCATGACGGCTCCGACGATGCTGAACACCGTCTTCTGACGGCGGCGAATGTACTCTTTGCGCGCGGCGCGCTCGTCGTTAGCCTGGGTCATTTACGAATTCCTTTTGAACAAACCAATTGCCATCAACTTTACTGTCATGCGGTGATATGTGTCATGCGGTGATATGCACAATCGGTCGGGCTGGGGCGTTCGTGGCGATGATGCGATCGACGCAACGGCTGTCCTGCCATGCCCGCTGCACGGCGTCCGCCGCATCCTCCGTCGGCACGAACGCGATGACGGACGGGCCGGAACCGGAGACGAACGCCTGGCTGGCTCTCGCACGCAAGGCTTCCTCGATCGCCTGTCCGCTACGCGGATGCAGGGAGACCGCCGCCTTCTGCAGGTGGTTCTCATCGCCATCGCCGGCACCGATCTGATCGAATGTGGCATACACTTCCGGCGTGCGCAGTTCCGCACGGTATGCGCCGACCAGCAGATGGCCGGTAAACCCACGTTCCGTAAGATCGCGTACGATATCGCCATCGTCATCAAGCTGTTCGATGCGTTCGCCGAAACCGGTGCCGCGCGCGTAACCGCCGGTCAGACAGAACGGCATGTCCGCGCCCAGCGTGGCCGCGACTTCCTGCAGGCGTTCGATCGGCCAATCGAGATCCCACAACGTGTTCAATGCCAGAATCGTCGCCGCCGCATCGGCGGAACCGCCGGCCATGCCCGCGCCGACGGGGATGCGCTTGTCGATGTTCAACGCCACGTCCGGCTCATGGCCGCTCGCTTCGGCCATGGCGAACAATGCCAGCACGGCGTGGTTGCGGCGCATATCGCTGCCGGAAGAGGCCAGGTCGCCCAGATACGCGCCCTCGAGATTCAGCGAGAAGCCGCTTCCCGGCGCTTTGCGCGTGGCGGTGACGGTGTCGTATACGCCGACCGCGCAATAGATGGTGTCGAGTTCATGACGGCCGCCCCATTCGGCATGCGACGGGCCCACATGCAGGGTCAGATTCGTTTTCGCCGGGCAGTCCACGCTAACGGCGTTGATGGTGGCCGTTCCGATGGCGGGCGAATCAATGGTGCTCATGACGCGAACACCTCATCCAACGCGCGTGCCAACGCCACGAATTCGTCGATGGTGAGCGTCTCGCCACGACGGGTCGGGTCGATGCCGGCCTTCTCGAACGCTTCGGACGGCACGATTTTCTTCAATGCGGCGTGCAGGGTCTTGCGGCGCTGCCCGAAAGCCGCGTCGATCAAACGGAACACGGTTTCGCGATCCACCACGGAACCGTCCGCATTGTCCGCGGCGGGGGTGTGACCGCCCGGGTAGCGCTTGAACAGCACCAGCGCGGAATCGACGTTCGGGGCCGGCCAGAACACGTTGCGGCCGATGACGCCCACGCGTTCCGCGGTGCCGTACCATGCGAGCTTCACGCTCGGCGTGCCGTAGATCTTCGAACCGGGCTTCTCGCTCAAACGGTCCGCCACTTCCTTCTGCACCATCACCAGGAAGGTGCCCAGATTGTCGAAACGTTCCAACAGGGTGAGCAGAATCGGCGTGGCCACGTTGTACGGCAGATTGGCCACCAGCGTGAAGGAATCGTCATCCTTGAAATCGGGCAGATTCTCCGGATTGACGGTGAGTGCGTCGCGGTTGACCACACGGAAGCGGTCCACGGCGTCCGGCATGAATTCGGCGATGGTTTTCGGCAGGCGTTCGGCGACCGGCGGGTCGATTTCCACAGCCGTCATCGTGGCGCCGGTTTCCAGAATCGCCAGCGTCAGCGAACCCAGTCCGGGACCGACTTCCAGCACATGGTCGTCGGCGGTCACGCCGGCCTCGCGCACGATGCGACGCACGGTTCCCGGATCAATCACGAAATTCTGCCCGAATTTCTTCGTCGGGCTGATACCCGCGTCGGCGGCGATGCGTCGGATGTCGGCCGCCCCCAGCAAATGGCCCTGCGTATGCTCGTTCACGTTTTCCGTCATTCCCTCTTCTGTCATTCCCTCATTATCCGTTCATGCCGGTACGAAAATCGTTGGCGATTAGCCGGATCAGTACCATCCGGTCTGTTCGGAGTGCTGCCACGCCGCGGACGGGCTGCCGTACCGCTGTGCGATGTAGCTCAGACCCCAGTCGATCTGCACGGCGGCATCGTCCTTCCAATTCGCGCCGAACGTGGCCATTTTGCTGCCCGGCAACGCTTGTGGAATACCGTATGCGCCCGAATACACGTTTTCCGCGCTCCAGCTCCATCCGGATTCGCGATTCCAGAGTTTGACCAGATCCGTCCAGTTCTGGCCGGTCCAGCCGCGCTGCGCCGCCGCGCCGGAAGCGTAGGCCTGTGCCTGTGCCGCGGAAGGATGGTACAAGCGGCAGCCTGCGGAAGGATTGCTCGGCTGCGGCGTGGGCTGCGGTTTGGGCTGGGGTGCGGGAGTCGGCTGCGGTGCAGGGGTTGGTGTGGGGGTCGGTGCCGGATCGTCCTTCTTGGTGTTGTTGGAATTGTTATTCGAGTTGTTGTTCGAATTGTTCTTATCCGAGGAATCCGACTTGTTCGAATCGGTTTTGTCGGAATCGGACTTGTTCGAATCGGACTTATTGTCGTTTTTATTCGAGTCGTTCTTACCCGAATCGTTCTTGCCGTCGTCCGTCTTGCCGGAATCGCCGTTATCGCCGTTGCCGTTGCCGTTGCCGCTGTTGTCGGATTTGTCGGACTTGTCGGTATCGTCCGTAGTTTTTTCCGGTCCGACCGCAATGACTTTGTCGATGGCGATTTTCGTGGTCTTCTCTCCGGTCAGCGTCTCGCTTTCCTTCACGCCATCCACGTAGGTGACGGCATACGTCTGCTGGATTTCGCCGTTTTCGCCTTCCTGCCGTACCGTGACTTCGCCCGGCTGCAGGTTCGGGTCGATGATGGTCTGCGTGCCGAACGGCACTTCCTTCGTGCGGGTCTCCTCACCATGCGTCACGCGGCGGACGCGCAGAATGGTCGTCTTGCCGTCCTTTTCGACACTGACGCGATCCTCCTTGCCCAACGTGATGCCTTTGGCGTCAAGAATGGAGGCAGCGGGCAGCTTGCCGTTCGGCGCCACCGAGCTTTTCCCGTCCGCGATGACGGTGACGGGCCCCTTCTGGTTGATGATGAGACCGCCGGTGAGCTTGTTGTAGACGTTGCTGATATTGACGGTGATTTTCGCCGCTTCGGTTTCGTTTTGGTTGAAGAAGTCCAGCAACTGCTCGGCGCTGGACGCGACCGTCCAGAACGGCACTTCCTGGCCGTCGATGGTGATGGTGGTCTGGTATGCGCTCTGCACGTTCACCACATCATGGTTCTTCAGCATGCTGGTCGGGCTGGTCGATTCCACCAGGTCGTGCGTTTTGACTTTCACGCCCTGCTCCTGCAGCAGACGGTCCACGCTCATCGCATATGTGGTCACCGTGGTGGTCTCCCCATTGACGGTCAACGCCACGGATTTGCGCGCGCCCACACCAAACGCCAACGCCGAAGTCAAAGTCAATGAGGCCACGCATGCCATGACGCGGACACGACGAAGCGTCACGAATCTCCGAGGGGTCCACCTTCTCGTCATTTATCCTCTTTTCAGCGCTGCCTACAACGCCGTTATTGTAACGGCTCAGCTAGAACGGTCGCCGTGCTTTCCGATGGTTTTATCCATACCGCCACATTTTTGAAAGCAGGTGCGAAAAGCGAAAAATAAAAAGGGGGCAGGAGAGAAGGGGATGTCCTGCCCCCGGTCGGACGAGACAGGTTGGGGGACGCCTCGTCCGCTTTGCCAGAAGTCTCAAGTTGGGGGAAGACTTCTGGAGCACTTACCCATGGTAAGAGGTCCAAGCCCGTCATACGGGTTCGAGCCTCCTGTCGGGATCGAACCGACGACCTGCCGCTTACAAGGCGGCCGCTCTGGCCATCTGAGCTAAGGAGGCATGTCCTCTTTTGCTATGAAAACAACAGAGGAACGATGAATAGCATAACCAGCGCTTCCACCGCAGTCAACTTAGTATTGCGGGTTGAGACGCGCCGGCTGCCCGTAAGGGGTTATTCGCCCGTGGTGACGGAAATCGGCCCCTTCTTGGCTCCGATGGACGGCATCTTGCCGGCAACGCCGACTTCGCTGTCCTTCAGGCCGATCGATTCCAACAGACCGTCCTTAACCGTCGTCTGGGCGGTGGTCAGCTGGTCCATATCCCAATACTTGCCGTTGATGATCACGGTCGGCGTGGTCATGCTGCCCTTGTAGCTGCCGGACTGATGCCACAGTTCGGAACGCTTCGGCGTGTAAGTGTCGATCGCATCAAGCCATTCCTGATAATCGCGGCCAAACGCCTTGTCCGCAACATCCTTGGAAACACCCGCGGCGATCATCTGCTCCTTGATCTCGGCGTCGCTCACCGACTTGTATGCGGAGCCTTCCTCTGGCTGGAAATCCTCGGCGTAGACCTTCTCCAGGAAGGAGATCAGATGGTTCGGGTCGCTGTCATGCTCGGCCAGGTAGATGGCCGCGTTCGCCGCGCGACTGGAATACTCGTCGGTGGACCAACGGTCCATGAACGCCATGAAATGCAGGTCCAGATTGATCTGGCCGGCATCGACCATCTTCTGCAGGTCGGCGTCCAACTGGCGGTGCAGGTTGCCGCAGCCCGGGCACAGGAAATCCATGTAGAGCTCGACGGTCGGCGCGCCCTCCACAGCCTTGCCGTAGCCGTTCTTGGAAATCAGCAGGCCGCCCTTCTTATCGACGAGCTTCGGAGTGTTCTTCACTTTCTGCAACGCCGTGTACGCTTCCTGCACGGTTTCGGTGGAAGCCTTCGTTTCGGCCTTCTTATGCATGTTGTGGTACACGGTGAACGCGCCGATCGCCACCAGAATCACCAGCACCGCCACCACGATGCCGCCGATGATCGTCTGCTGCTTGCGTTCCTTCTCCATCTGCTCGGCGCGCGCCTTCATCGCCGCGGCCTCAGCGGCCCTACGCTCGGCGCGGCTGGTACGCTTCTGCGCGTCCTTGCTGTTCTGGGCCATCGATATTCCTTTCGACCTCACGTTGTTATGCTGGGCACCATACTAGCGATGCCTTGCTATCGATTCGCCGGGAATTCCGTATTGCCTTGCGATTGCGTCGGCAGCTCGCTCAAGTGGCGCAGATACGGCTGTTTACGCAGTGCGCCGCTGCCCAATCGCAGTACGATCGCGCCCGGAGCGGCCACGGCCACAAGCCAGCCGATCGCGCAGAACGCAGCCTGCGCCAGCCCGCTTTCGGAAAGCGGACCGCCAAGCAGCGTCGGCATCGGAATCGTCAATCCAAATATCCACGTATCCATCACGGCATACGGAAGCTGCAGCACGACCGTGGTGAGCGACAAACCCAGCGCGGCCACGGCCAACATGATCAGCGTCCGCACGATGGCGACGCCGAAGCCCTTCACGATGTGCCAGGGCAGTCCCGCCAATCGCAGCAGCCAGTCGGAACTTTTCTTCTCGCCGCCACGTTTGCCTTCGCGCTCGAGCTGCGCCTCCGTGTTGAATCCGATGGTGGCCAGCGCACAGGCGAACAGCAACGCGGCTGCCATCGCCGTCCACAGTGAGAACAGTCCGCAGACGGCCACGGGAATCGCCATCAGCGCGCAGGGGAGCATGCCCCGGCCCAACATCGCGCCACGCTTCACATCGGCGGGATTGGGTGCTTCCGCAACGTTCGGCCCATCCATACCGGGTACCGGCGGGAATGACATTGCGGGCGATTGCTGCGCCGCGGCCACCGTGGCCTGCGGTATGACGGACGGTGGCTGCCGCATGGCGATGCGTTGCAACGCGGGTTTGATGGTCGGGTCGACTTGCGTCGGCGCTTCCGCTGGATTCCATGTGTTCTGGGCCGGCAGCATTTGTGTTGACGGCATGGATTGCGGCATTACCTGCGTGCCTGTCGGCATCGCCCGCGTGCCTTGCGATTGCGGCATCGTGCGCGTGCTGTCCACGTTGGGAAGTGCGTCGGAAAGCACGCTGGTCTCGGCATCGTCAACAGGTGCGATCACCTGCGTTGCGCTCGCGTCGGATTGGCTGGTCACTTGTTTCCCGATTACTTGAGTTGCGCTCACATCGGGCTGCCCGATCGCCTGCGTTGCTTCGCTGAGCCTTGGCATCGTGCGCGTGCCGATGGCGTTTTCGCCGGTTATATCGTCCTGCAATCGCCACAACGTGCGCAGATTGTCGGGCGATTCAACAAAAGGGGGCATCGCCTCCGTATCGCCATCCGCTGCGCCACCATTGTCGGCCGCAACCCACGCCTGTGGATTCAACGCATCCACGGCGATCGCCTGCAGCAAATCGTCCGGCGTGCACCGCTTCGTCCGATCCGGATTAAGCGCCGAACGGAACGCGGCCATCGTGCCCGCAGGAAGTCCCGCAAGATTGGCGCTGCCTGCCGCCGCACGCTCCAACACGGTCATCATCGGCTTCGTGCCGAACACCGGCTCACCCGTAGCGGCGAACGCCAATACGCTCGCCACCGACCACCAATCGGTCATTTCATCCGATTCCGCGCCATCAATGATTTCCGGCGCGATGAACCCCGGCGTGCCCATCACCAGACCGGTACGCGTCACATGGCTTTCGCCTTCGCCCATAGCGATGCCGAAATCCACCAATACCGGGCCGGTGCTCGACACCATCACATTCGTCGGCTTGATATCGCGATGCACAATGCCAGCCGCATGAACCGCCCGCACCGCCTCAATCAGCTTGCGTGCCAGCCGTTCCAAATCGTCGCCCACATATCGGCCATTGACGCGCACATCCTCACGCAGATTCTTGCCTTCGATCAACTCGGTCACAATAAAAGCCAACGCGTCGTCAAGTTCCATATCCACAATGCCGCACACGCCCGGATGCCGCACCTTCTGCAACGCCATCGCCTCCCTGCGCAGGCGCTCGCGTGCGGTCAACTCGTCGCGCTGCTGCTGCGGGGAATCGTCGTCGGAGAGGGAATCACGCAAAATCTTCATCGCATATTGATGGCCGCCATCGTCCCGCACACGCCATACCGACCCCATTGCCCCCGAACCAAGTCGGGACATCAATGTGTAGCCGCCAACCAGGCTGCCTGATTCCAGATTCGCTGCGCTTAAGTCGCTCATGCCACCCATGGTACTTGGCGTGCAGATTATGCGCGCGAATCGACAGGCTGGGTGAATCGCCGTGCATCGTTCGCCGGAGTCTGATGAAATCGAATCATCGACATGAGGGAGTGTCTTCACTTGCCGCACGCATCTGCAGCCACTTCACCGAAACCATGAGATGCGGGGCAGTGTTGAATGGTTTCGCGGTTCCGATAAAGGCATTGGAGCCAATGTGTCGTTTGGTTATGAGAATCAAGGAGGAGGCAGACCATGCTGCAAATCAACATGGCTGATGTCATGAACGTCATCGGTTCATTGACACCATGTCTGATTGCGATCGGCGTGCTGTTCGTGCTCGCGCTGATCATCACCTTCGCCGTCAACAAGAAGACGGTCAAGGACGTGGCGACCCGTAAGATCGTCCATTCCGAATCCTGGCTGGTGGCGCTGGTAGGCATCGTCGTGGCCGTGTCCATGATGCTGACCGGCCCGCTTTCCACGTTGCTCAACAATGCGACCATCACCAAGTACACGTTGTCCGACGCCACGGTTTCCAAGGCCAACGAGCTGGCCAAGGATGTGCAGTCGGAGGCCGTCACCCTGCTGAAGAATGACGATTCCAACCTGCCGCTGTCCGGCAAGAAGGTCAACGTGTTCGGCTGGGGCTCCACCAACCCCGTCTACGGCGGCACCGGCTCCGGCTCCATGTCGAAGCAGTACAAGACCGTCTCCCTGCTTGACGGCATGAAGCAGGCTGGCCTGAAGACCAATACGGAGCTGAGCAAGCTGTACACGGACTACCGCAAGGATCGTCCTGAGGTCGGCATGTTCGCTCAGGATTGGACCCTGCCCGAGGTGCCGGCCAAGCAGTACTCCGACAAGCTGGTCTCCGACGCGAAGGATTTCTCGGACGAGGCCGTGGTCGTGCTGACCCGTGTCGGCGGCGAGGGCGCGGACCTGCCGACGGACATGAAGGCGAAGGGTATCACCTACAAGAACAACTCCAAGGACTACGAAGATTTCAAGGATGGCGAGCACTTCCTGCAGCTGTCCCAGACCGAGCGCGACATGATCGACCTGGTCACCAAGAACTTCAAGAAGGTGACGCTCGTCTACAACGGCGCCAACGCGTTCCAGTTCGACTTCCTGTCCCAGTATCCGCAGATCAAGTCCGTGCTGTGGTGCCCGCCGGCCGGCCAGACCGGCTTCTCCGCACTGGGTGAGGTGCTCGCCGGCGATGTGAATCCGTCCGGCAAGACCTCCGACACGTTCGTGAAGGACCTGACCAAGACCGCTGTGTTCAACAACACCGATGGCACTGCCGCCGGCAACGCTTCGTCCGTCGGCACGAACGGCAAGTTCACTTACGACAATGCGGATGATCTCGCTGCTTCCTACATGGGCTTCAGTGGCGACAAGGTCACGGTGACCCCGACGTTCGTCAACTACGTCGAAGGCATCTACGTTGGCTACAAGTTCTATGAGACCGCCGCTGACGAAGGTCTGATCAACTACGACGACACCGTCATGTTCCCGTTCGGCTACGGCCTGTCCTACACGACGTTCAAGCAGGAGATGGGCAAGGTCTCCTACAAGAACGGCAAGATCTCGTTCGATGTGACCGTCACCAACACCGGCGATAAGGCCGGCAAGGACGTGGTCGAGGTCTACTACAACCCGCCGTACACCGATGGCGGCATCGAGAAGGCCTCCAAGAACCTGGTTGCGTTCGAAAAGACCAAGAAGCTCGAGCCGGGCGCTTCCCAGACCGTGAAGATCGAGTTCGACGATGACGACATGGCCTCCTACGACCAGAAGGACGCTAAGGCGTACGTGCTGGAGCAGGGCGATTACGACATCTCCATCCAGTCCGATTCGCACCACGTGATCGACCATCAGAAGGTCACCGTGAAGGACACCGTCACCTACAATTCCGACTCAAACACCCATAACGGCGATGCCGTGGCCGCCACCAACGAGTTCGATTACGCCGCCGGCGACGTGACGTACCTGTCTCGCGCGGGCCACTTCGCGAACTATGCCAAGGCCACCGCCGCTCCGACCAACTTCTCGATGAGCGACGAAGCCAAGGCCGAATTCACCAACAACAGCAACTACGATCCGAAGAAGTATGACAACGATTCGGACGAGATGCCGACCACCGGTGCCAAGAATGGCCTGAAGCTGTACCAGATGTATGGCAAGGATTATGACGACGCCGATTGGGACAAGCTGCTCGACCAGCTCACCTTCGACGATATGGACAACCTGATCGCCAATGGTGGTTACGGCACTCCGGCTGTGAAGTCCGTCGGCAAGATCCAGCTGACCGACGCCGACGGCCCGGCCTCGCTGAACAACAACTTCACCGGTGTTGGCTCCATCGGTTTCCCGGCCTCCACCGCGTTCGCCTGCACCTGGAACCGTGATCTCGCCAAGCAGTTCGGTGAGATGATCGGCGACATGGCTCACGACATGCACGTGGCTGGTTGGTACGCTCCGGCCATGAACATCCACCGTTCGGCATTCTCCGGTCGTACCTTCGAGTACTTCTCCGAGGACTCCCTGCTCTCCGGTGCGATGGCCTCCAACGAAATCGCCGGCGCCAAGTCCAAGGGCGTGTACTCCTTCATGAAGCACTTCGCACTCAACGACCAGGAGACCAACCGCACCAACATGGTGTGCACGTGGGCCAACGAGCAGTCCATCCGTGAAACCTATCTGAAGCCGTTCGAGATGAGCGTGAAGGAAGGCGGCGCCCAGGCCGTGATGAGCTCCTTCAACTACATCGGCTACACCTACGCCGGCGCTTCCAGCAACCTGCTGCAGACCGTGCTGCGCGGCGAGTGGGGCTTCAAGGGCTTCGTCCTGACCGATTACTTCGGCGGCTACGGCTACCAGAACGCCGATCAGGAAGTGCGTGCGGGCAACGATTCGATGCTTGCCACCACGAAGATCACCAACCACATCACCGATAAGTCCGCCACTTCCGTGAAGGCCATGCGTCAGGCCGCGCACAACATCCTGTACACGGCCGCCAACAGCTGGCAGTACGCGAATGGCGAGCCGAAGGTCGCCACCCCGATCTGGAAGACCGCCATGTACGTGGCTTGGGGCGTGACCGCGGTGCTCGTGATCGGCCTGGAGATTGTGGCCATCAAGCGGTACCTGAACCGCAAGAAGGCTGTCGCCACGGTCGAGTCGGCTGCAGAACCGGTTGCCGCCGGCCCGGCCAATGCCGAGTGAGCTGCCTGATCAGCGATAACTGAAGTAATAACTGAAAACAGTCGGCTACAGGCAGCATTAGCAATGGTCAGCGATTCGAATGACCAAAGCTGAATATCCAGTAGCCGAACAACAAAGCCGGGAGCCTCCGCTGACCACGGAGCTTCCGGCTTTTGTCATGCGAGAACCGTGGTTGGACCTCAAAATGCGGATGTGGTTGACCATGTTGATGGTCGACACGCCGACAGCTATTGGTTTTGCGTTCACCTGGTTGTGGTTTTCGGGGTCTATTCTGATGGTATCGGCGCTTTCCGGACGCATTTTCCCGGTTTTCGACACGCCGATGGAACGTTGGATTTCCAACGGTTCCGTGCTTCATTGCGCCCTGCGGGTTGCGCGATTGCGGGTTCTCGTGTAAGTTTGTCTCTTGCTGCTCAGCACGGCGGCCTCGCTCCTGGAGATTGGGGCGGCTTGCTGGTGCGGTGGTGGTTTGAGAACTCAAGAGCGTATTTGTACTACTTCTTTATAGTCAATGA
>ERZ809276.623-NODE-623-length-14186-cov-21.310452_pt1 | contig 14186 bp, 7 predicted proteins | sample MGYA00520512_ERZ809276 | MGnify/ENA primary metagenome ERZ809276 (study PRJEB31576, sample SAMEA3212661) | Homo sapiens | biome: human-gut; feature: human gut; material: fecal | place: Sweden | collected 2012 ...
GTGTGATGAGGGATCGAAGAAAGGAGTGGACAAAGGATCTACCGATTTTGTGGATGTCAATGAGAGATACGTGACTAACGGTTTCTTTTACATATCTGTAGAGGATGCCGATAAGCAATCGAACTACATGGGTAAAAATTTGTAATTGTTGTGTTTTTGTACTTTACACGAGCTTTTAAAAGTATTTAGTTCTCCTCCTGACTTGTAAAAGTTAGGAGGATTTTTTATAGAGACTCGCATTTGAAAACCCCTAAATCTTCAGTTTAGGGGATGAAAAATGCTGGGTAGTACAGTTACCCTTGACTTTTAATGCACATATCTAAATACAACGATAGTAAAAGAGGTATATATAAGATGTATGAACAATTTTAGATAGCTTATAATCAATTAAATAGTTGTGCATTCCAATATTTTTTTTTCGTATCTTTGAGTGTTGAAAATCAAATAAAATCGCCATGTTGAGAGCCTATAAATATAGAATCTATCCGACAGAAGAACAGAAGGTTTTGTTTGCCAAGACTTTCGGCTGCTGCCGCTTTGTCTATAACTGGGCACTCAATCTGAAGATTGAAGCCTACAAGCAGGAAAAGAAATCTATTGGGAATGTTGAGATGACCAATCGCATGAGGAGCGAACTGAAAATGGAATATGAGTGGTTAGGTGAGGTAAATTCGCAAGCTTTGCAAAGTGCGTTGAGAAACCTTGATACTGCCTACAAGAACTTTTTCCGTGACACTCATACGGTAGGTTTCCCGAAATTCAAGAACCGGAAAAGTAAGCAGAGTTTCCAGTGCCCGCAACATTGCAGCGTGGACTTTGTGAAAGGAACAATCACAATCCCCAAGGCGAAAGACATTCCTGCCGTACTGCACCGCAAGTTCAAGGGTATGGTGAAGACCGTCACCGTCAGCATGACACATTCGGGCAAATACTTCGCTTCCGTATTGGTTGATACGGCCATTCAAGAACTTCCGGCATCAGCGATACAGGGCGATACGACTTTGGGCATAGACTTGGGTATCAAATCTCTTGCCGTATGTTCTGACGGACGCACGTTTGACAACCCGAAGAACCTGCAACGTAGCCTTGACCGCTTGAAGCTGTTACAAAAGCGATTGAGCCGAAAACAGAAAGGTTCTACCAACCGCAACAAGGCTCGCATCCATGTAGCCCGGTTGCGGGAGCGTATTGCTAACTGCCGTAAGGATAACCTTCATAAAATCACCTATGCACTCATGCACGACAGCCAAGTGCGTACTATCTGCATGGAGGATTTGAACGTGAAGGGGATGCAGCGCAACCATCATCTGGCACAAGCTGTAGGGGACGCTTCTTTCGGAACAATCCTCACCCTGCTTGAATACAAGTGCCGCTGGTATGGTGTGAATCTCATCAAGATAGACCGCTTTGTCCCAAGCTCGAAGACCTGCGGCAAATGCGGCTATGTGTATAAAGGATTGAAATTGAACGAGCGAAACTGGACTTGTCCGGAATGTGGCACGCATCACGACCGGGATTTCAATGCCGCTTGCAATATCAAGGAATTTGGCTTGAAAGCCCTACCCTCGGAGCGAGGGGATGTCAAGCCTGTGGACTGTCCTCTTGTGGATGACCGACCTCGTGTCCTAAAAAGCAATGACAGGAAGAAGCAGGAAAAGAGAGGAGGTATTGGTATCTCCGAAGCCGCTAAATCTTTAGTTTGGCGGTAGTTCACTATATTTGCGAAAAAGATAATGTCGTGCAAAATAACTCTAACATAGCGGTTCCCGACTCCGGGATGAACAGGGATAAGCATCCACAGGATCTATCCCCGTCTGAATATAGTTTCGCCTTGAACGCTACCATAGAGGGTGACGATGGAAGCCAGCTTAAGATCCAGAACGAGCCTAGTACCCTTTTATGTAAGCGATTTGATGGCTATAAGGTTATTGGGTATAAGAATGACATAGCTGGTGATAATACTTATTTCTTTCTATCTAATCCGGATGATAATACGTCTAAGATCACGTTCATGCGGTCATTGGATTATATCAAGACCGTGGAGGATCAATTGGCTGGATCGGGAAAGGACATCCATCGTATCCTTGGCGAGAGGCTTGAGGAGTCGGATGGTCGTTTTGATGAGATATGTGATTTGATGGAGGTCCTGATAGAGGACTGGGTTGATGACCCTTGTCTTAATTTCTCCATTCATCATCCGATCTTCGATATAGAGATCAAGGACGAGAAATGCGGGAAGGTGATATACTGGACCGATGGATATAATCCCCAGCGATATGTTATGGTCGATAAGGCTCTTAATCCGGATGATGATGGTGACTTTTGGTATCATTATCATGGGTATAAGACATGTGGGGATGACAAACCAATAGAGAGGTGTAGGCTGGCCTGCGAGAAGCTGCTGGTGTTCCCGTTGCTGACGGCCCCGTGCGTGGAGCCTGAGGTCGTGGAGTTCGGGGGGAGCCTGCGTGCCGGGACCTACCAGTTCTGCGTGGCGTTGTGCGATGAGTTCGGGATTGAGAAGACCGGATATTGCTCATTGACCAACCCAATCATGTTATTCGATCGTCAAGATATGGTTATCCGCGATGGTTTATGGGGTAAGTCAACCAACATGGGTATCCGCCTTACCGTGTCTAATATAGATAAGCAGGTATCTCATTATAAGATAGGCGTTATACAGAACACGGTTGGGTTTAATGGTGAGCAAAGCCCGGTTCTTGAGTATTTCATAGAAGGTATACATCCGATAACGGAAAGGACCATCTATTACCTTACGGATCAGTATAGCGAGCGTACGACCATGGAGAAGTTATCCAAGGAAATACCGGTATATAAGACAGCCGGAGGCATGACGTCTGTCGGGAATCGTCTTCTTCAATACGGATTGACCGTGGAGAATGAATGGAATCTTCAACCGGTCGTTAATTTCTTGGGTCATTTCGTTAAATGGCAGACATCGATAGCCACGGAGAATCTGTATAAAGACGGTGTGGCTTGCTCTAAATACGCCTCTTTCATGCGTGATGAGGTATATCCGTTGGGTATAAGATTCTTTACCAACACAGGATACAGGACAGCTAGATTCCCGCTTATTCCTCGTCCGGCTACAAGGGAGGAGATGGAGGTCATCGTTGATGAGGACGGCAATTCGGATGACTTGTCGGCGTCTTCGGTATTGGAGAACAATCCGCAATGCGCTGGGAACAGCCGCCGTTATCTTTGGCAGTTTAAGAATACGGCCAAGGTTATAAACGACCCGTCTTGGGGATTTGATGATTTTGGAGGAGAATGCAAGAATCAGCTAGATGTCAAGCAACTTAGATATGTAGAACAGGAATACGCCACGGTAGGAGAGACCCAATTCGTTATCAACACGATGGGGGAAGATGTTACGGTAGATGATGCTATTGATTATATCGCTGACAATATAGAGAATCTGTGTGATCTTATAGAATCCAATGTAGGCATTACTGACGAGTTATGTGCGGCTATATCGTTACCTGAGGATCAAGACGGTATAAAGGCTCCCGATTTCCCTAGTGGATGTGATGATATCGAGAGGATAGAGACCAGGACTATATTGGATAAAAACTCTTTGGTGGATTCTAGGATTGATTTTACATATAAGTTAGCTAGTGATTATACGGAGACAGAGCCTACTACATTAATACAAAGTAATGCTGAGTCTCAAAGGAAGTTTTCTGTATTGTGTGATTTTGATAATTACTCTAGTGGAGGCAAGAATATCATAGATCTGGTTCAGGAATGGCTGGATGGTCAGGATGAGGATAAATTCCCGTCTGACATAGATTCTTCCGCCTTGGTCTTGTGTCAGGATATGTCTAATGTCCGGCAGTTATATGATGAGGGTATATGTACTAATGGGTGTTCGGTAGGTGATCCTCACGTGAATCCTACTATTAACGATGTTCAACTTCCTACATTCCAAGGGGGTAGGTCATTGGGTAAGTGCACATATTTGTATCAATATCCCGGATGGGAAGGAAAGAAGCATACGGAGACGATGCTTGATCAGTTAATGGATACGATGGAGGCTTATTTCCCCCAATATGAGAGTCAGTTTGGTATCGAGAACGCCATGTGTCTTTTTGGCGATGGTGATAATTCTAAGTTTAATACCGGTATAACTACTGACTGGGAAGGTCGTGTGTCTATGCAGAATGATATTGACGCCAAGACCAATTGGTTCGGTAGAAGCAACTTGACTTATTTCAAGTTCTATCCACATGTATCCTCATACGCCAGATGGGTGGAGTTGGATTACGAGAAATACATAAGTGGTTTATCCGATCCTGATAACGGTATTATGTACATAGAGATGATGGGTAACTATAATTATCCGATCGGCGACTCATCATCATACAATAAGGTTCGTATAACGTTTTTCTCGGACAAGGAAGGTACCGTGGCTCCTAATCCTTTGGCTAATGATGCCAAGAAAGGTGTTATAGTGAATTACGTGGATCATAAGATATTTATGATGCCAAAGTACTTGTTCTGGAATGATGACAAGACTACTTTCCATAAGATATATGTTTGCATCGAGCCTGCGGTATGCGTGTTCTTCACCGGTTTCGCCATGAGGCAGGACATGAAGGAGCTTGCCGGATTCTATACGGCCGGCACCGCCATCTTCCCCGCCCCGTTCTGTTTTGGCATTCGGCCACTGGAGGTGAAATACGTATTCTTCTTCACGAAAGAATTGAAATTAAGAAGATTTGTTACCTATGAGGCGAAATGTATCTCATGTGGAGATAAACCCGCTGATTGCGCTCCCAGACCATATCAGTATGGTGATTTCGGATATTGGGAGTCTACCAATAAGTATCCGGCTAATTTTGAGTTGTATGATTCAAGTAAGATCGGGATATCATCGGGAGGATCAAAGAGGAAGGATATAATAGATTCTTTGACGAAATACTATGGGTCTCCTAAATCCGTTGAGGGTAAGTCTTATTTCACCGGTAATGGGGATAACGCTGAGTACCCCAATACGTCAACCACATTTTGTCAGAAACCTATACGTCATTACAAGTTCCCTGATAACTCTGTCGCTCCTTTTATGGGTAATCCGTCTCAACTGACCGGTCAATATGGAGTTGACTCCTATATTTATCCTATGGGGGTGATGCTTGATGACGATATCGTTAATGAGTTTCTGGATATAGCGGTAGAGAATGGTCTTATAGATAAGGCTAGACGTGACTCTATAATCGGATACGAGCTATATCGTGGAGATAGGGCCTTGGATAAGAGTGTTATTGGTACAGGTCTGGCTTACGATATGTTTAAGTACGATGATCCCGACGGATCGGCTAACCTTTATCCTAATTACCCTTACAACGATTTGTCTGATGATATGTATATCTATAAGGATATTAATCGTGAGAAATTTATAACGCATCCGTTTAACAGGAGGGGTAATATATGGTATTCATTCTTAAGCCCTGATATTGCCTTTAACAAGCCTGACGCTCCCACCGAGTGCCTTGTTGATGGTTATCAATTAGGTAAATCCTCCGGTATATTCAGGGAAGTGGAGGATCACCCTAAATGGACGATATTAGGGAGTAAGGCTTACAGTATGGCAACATCATTGGCTACGGTGGAGGCCATGGCTAATTTAATATCCGCTATAGCTGAGTATACATATCAGTCGGCTTCACAGCAATATGTCGGTGGAGGCGTGTTCTTTTTAGCCAACCCTGTCGGCATAGCGCTGACGGCTATCCGTCTGGCTACGGGTATCGCCAAGGCCACAGCCCAGTCCGTGGTGGATATAGGCAAGTACAGGTATCAGTGGTTAACGGCATTGATAGATAGGGGACCTAGACGGAACTATGCTTATTATTATACTTCTGTCGCTCATTATAATTTATTTTACCAAAAAATAGGGGCGTCGGAGCTGCGTGGATTGTCAACGGCTAAATATATTAAGAGCGGGTTATATCCGGTAACAGACATCTCGTCGCAGGGGGAAACCGTAGGTGGTAAGCCTATTGTCATAAACAACCTCGATCGTGAGCATTCGTTGTTCATGTCATTTGGTATGGATAAGTATATGCTTGAATATCCGGAGTTGGTTTCAAGTTATGATACCAGCCGTATTCAGGATGAGTGTAATATTCGTAACGACGAGGTGGCTGGTATGACGCCTCATTTTATGACACGTGAATCTTTCGTATCCTGCCCCTATATGAGGATAAAGAAATATTCTCCGGCTCAATACGGGCAGATAGAGGATATCAGATGGGTATCGTTAGGTGGTTGCGGGTTGATGGATGAGGGTAAGCGTAAACCTGTTTTTGGAGGTGATGTGTTTATATCCAGATTCTCGCTTAAAAGAAAAATGCCTATGTTTTACTTGACCCAGTTTGGTCAGGGAGATATGATACCATTCCCTTACTATGACTATAGGAATATCGGGTATCCACGTTATTTTGTTAATTATGATACCGGGGAGGATTATCTTAATAAGACCGATACGGATACCGGATCGCTATACTCTTTCCCTAGCCGGAAGAGCGCTTATGAGATGGTTTGCAAGACCGGAGATATGTATCTTAGCGGTCGTTTCTTCCTATACTTCTATGGCATACCTCAGTTTCTTGTGGAGTCTGAGATCAATTGCAATTTCCGTATAGCCGGACCTGAGCCTTATGAGGGATTTTATCCGGAGGTAGGGGATTATATATCATGGACTCAGGAGCGTAATGTTCCTATATCAAGGGATAATGTGTTTAAGATGAGTCCTGTGTATAAGAATCGTTTTACGTTAGGTGGCAGGTCGTTGCCGGAGACATATGATAGTAATTTCTGGGACTGCGCTTACCAAAGACCCAACGGCGTCATATGGAGCACCGCTGACGTGTCGGAGAATGGCATGACCGATCCTTGGCTGTCGTACAAGCCTATGGATTACCATGAGTTCAAGACCTCTTTCGGGAAACTTATAAGCATGAAAGGGATAGAGTCGGATCAGATACTGGCTCGTTTTGAGAATCAGGTAGGGTTGTACAATGCCATAGACGTGTTGGCGGAGAGAATATCCCCGGAGAATAGCGAGATAGGGACAGGTGGTCTTTTCGCCTCTCGTGGTATCGAGTATAATAATACGACGTTAGGATATTCCGGGACCCAGAGTCGGGATATGATCAGTTGCGAGTTTGGGCATTTTTGGGTCGATTTAAGGCGTGGTCAGGTGTTTAAGGTAGATTCTAATGGTAGGAATCTTACGGAGGTCACACCGGGGCTTAGAAACTGGTTTAAGGAGCATCTTCAGATGAAGATCATCCGTAGCCGGATATATAACGCTGATACGGACGCTGAGTTGTCTTATTATGATATCGATAACAAGTTCTTTGGTATAGGGCTATCCATGGGCTGGGATAATCGGTTCAAGAGGGTTCTAATAACCAAGAAAGATTATATACCGGTAGGGAATCCGAGCGAGTACCAATTCCGTGGCGGCCGGTTCTACAGGAACGGGCAGGCGGTGGAGCTACAGGACGCCAGCCATTTCACGGACGTCTCGTTCACCGTTGGATATAACTGCCTGAAGGGTGAGTGGAAATCATATTTATCCTACACCCCTGACTATTATATCGAGCACCAGCATTATTTTCAGTCTGGTAAGAACTATTCTAGTGATAGTCGAGAAGTGGGATTGTGGTCTCATGGCTTAACCAATCAATCGTATCAGGTATTTTATGGTAAGCTATATCCGTTCGTCATAGAGGTACCTGTCCGTGAGCAGTATGTGAATAAGATCCTCACGAACTACCAATATAGGATGGATGCCAGAAGGTATCAGGATGAGGTTAATTACCAAATTCTTAGGACTACCGGATTCAATAAGGTATGGTTTTATAACGATACCAACAACAGCGGTGAGCTTCGGATGGTTATCGCTGACAAGAACGATATGAGCCAGCGGTTAAGGTATCCTGTAACCAATGACGATAGCCGTGAGATACTGGTGACGGAGGTTGATCAGAAGATAAATATAAATGACTATTTTAACGAGGTCAAAGACGATACTAATAACCTCCCGGTATGGATCAAGGACGTGAATGATATTGACCGGAAGATCGACCCTAGGGCTGTCGATTATCACCGGAGGTGGCGTGATCGTCTTCGTGGCGATTGGTTTTTGGCTAGGTTCGTGAATGATGTTGAGAGTCGGTTCAAGATGATAGTTCGTTGGTTCAGTAATGATGAGAAAGTTTATTAATTTATTAACATGTGGGGGGGGGTATTTGCCGCCTCTCCCTTGTATATTAAAACGATATGGAAGATTTTATTGGTAAGTACAATGGAGGTCAAATAGAAAGTAGGCTTGATAAGGTCAAGGATATGGTTGGCGCTACGGCGTCTCAGGCTGGGGAGGGTGGATTGGTACCAGCTCCGGCGAAGGGAGATGAGGGTGGGTTTCTTTGTGGAGATGGCACGTGGAAGGATGTAGTAGTCAAACCAGATTATACAGTATTTGACATTGTTATGGAGATAACATCAAGTGACAATCCATCTATATCTCAGGAAAATTATAATAAATTATTAGAGAAGCTTCCAAGCGACGCTGTTAATATATTTCCAGTCAGAGATAATGGGAGGTATATATCAAGTCTTTTTGGTGGATATAATGTTAATGATGATAATTCTATTTGGTTTTATATAAAACAGGATGCGGGAATATTGCAGAATTCTTCTGCACAAATCTCTATATATCAAGATTTATCTGTAAATGTAAATGCTGGTATGAATTATTTAATGCCAGTAAGTGGTGGGATTGATGTATATACAAATCTAATAAGTGGTCTTTCTGAGAATAATACTAAGCAGTTAACAATACATACTACAGGTGATGGAACTAAATCTTTAATGGATGATGGTAAATATCGTAAACTACCAGTATATGGAAAGAATTTATTGCTTGGATCTGGTACAGAGGTAAGTAATGCCGAGTATGAGATGGCTAATTACTGGCTAACTGAACCGATATCTAAAGGAACACAAGTAACATTGACTATTTTTGGAGAATTGGGTGATGATAAGGAAATGTTCACTATATATAACTCTACTGGTGCAGTAGGTTCTATGGCTCAGTTCAGTAAGGCTGACTTTGTGAATGGGAAGGCCAGTAAGACTTTTAAATGGATTACTAATATCGGAGATGCAGTAGCTGATAATACACATATGGCTGTATTTAGTTCTCCTAAAACTGGCACATCAACTTCCACCATCCATAAGATTAAACTTGAATATGGTGACATTTCGACCGAGTGGACCCCCGCTTGGGAGGACATCCCCGACATCGAGGAACGGTACTCCTACGGTGTAGAGTGGGACATGGAATCGTCAAGCCCGGACGGGAAGCGAGTGGGGAATATGCAACTGCATAGGGAGTTGCCTATCCAAAGCGGGATGAGAGGAGTCGTGTTAGATAATAATGGGGGGGGATAAACGCTTATCTTGGTAACAAATGGAGCGATCCAGACGTTCAACTAGCTTCCGGTGAACCTGAAAATTTTTCAATAATGACAATGATACCTAGACATTGGTATAAATTTTACTTCAATGGTACCAAGTTTAGATGCATGATATCTGCAATCCCATTACCAGGATATAAATACGTGGATGATTTTTTTATAAGTTCATATGAGGCTACAATATACAGAAGCAAAGATCTTCTTATGTCTCGTCTGGGTGTTGATTCAACTTATAATGAATATCGTGGTGGTGACAACACCGCCGAATGGGACGGCACCTACCGTTCCTTGCTAGGCCGTCCCGTCACCAACCTCACCCGAGACCAATTCCGGCAAGCCGCGAGGAAAAGAGGCAGCGGATGGGAGATGTACACCTACAACGCCCACAAGATACTGTTCTGGTTATTCGCCGTCGAGTACGCCACGCTGGACAGCCAGAAGCCTTTCAACGCCCAGAAGGACGCTAACGGTTTCGCACAAGGCGGCCTAGGTCCGGGACCAACGCAAATGACGGATTGGACTAACTTCAACAACGTCAACCCCCTTATCCCATGCGGCTATACCAACGAGTTCGGGAACGGCTCGGGAGAGAAGGCATATGTGGTGAAGAACGCTTCCGGCGGTACTCACGCCACGTTGATGGCTAACAGGTATCGTGGTATAGAGAATCCGTTCGGCCATATATGGAAATATACTGACGGGGCCAATATACAGGTCACCACGGGCGATGCCGGATTATCCGTATTATGGACTACCGATGACCCGTCGAATTTCAGCGACACCTCTTACACCGGCTATGACAAGAAAGGCAATATCTGCCGTACAAACGGTTATGCCAAGAAGATGTTGCTTGGGGAAGATGGCGATATAGTGGCCACGGAGGTCGGAGGTAGCTCCTCTACCTACTGGTGCAACTACTACTACGCCTACACATCGGATAACCGCATGCGGGTGGTGCTGGTTGGCGGTAATGCGGACTACGGGTCGATTGCGGGCCTCGCTTGCGTGAATGCGAATCTTGCGCCTTCCGCTGCGGCTCGTTACTTCGGTTCGCGCCTTTGCTTTTTCCCCGAATTTCGTAAAACGTCGGCGTAGCCGCACGTATCACGTCGGGAATTTTTTTGTATAACGATTAAATAACAAGACATGAAAAGAACATATAGCGACACTATACCGATCACTATAGAAAAGGACGGTGACGGATCCTACCTTTACCGGTGGGATATTAAAGAGGAGACAAGGGAGATGGGTGACGATATGGCCCCCGTGATCTCCTATAGTTACAACGAGGTCAGGATATGGGCCACGTTAACTGCCAACAAGATATTGGAGGCCTGTATCAACGCCCTATGGGACAAGGACGTGGAGCAAAAGAAGCTGAACGACTACAACGCCGCCCAGCTAGGCATATTGGACTTGTCATACGTGGAGTCTTATAAGACGTTCCTTAATGAGAGGAAGGCGTTGAAAGACCGTGTGGATAGCGATTTCGCCGAGTGGGATAATAGCTAGTTAATATGCTTACATTCTTAAGGGCGGGTATGTGACGTGGATCATGTTCCCGCCTTATGTTTTAATATCCATTTGATTGTGTGTATATTTGTGAAAAACATGATTTATGGCAAAGAAGAATAAACAGGATGAGATTCCGTCGTGGATAAAGGATTTATATAAGGAGGATCTTGACAGGGTGGTCAAAGGTGAGCGTCCTATGTATTTCAGGGGGATGGATGACAGCCCTTTAAAGAACGTATCCCCGGAGTTTGATATCCTTAGTGGAGGAGCTGCTGTTAAGGGTATGAATGGGATAAGAGGTGCGTTGTCTCCGTTGAATAATGGCATGGGTAATTATAATTTCAGCATTAGGGGTATAAATAAGAAGATAGGCGAGCTGGTTGATGAGGCGGGATTATATTTGCCTGAGAAATTAAGACCTATATATCAGACTGTGGTGGACGCTATGTCGAGATCCAAAGATAAGGGGTTGGGTTATATCACGCAGCCGTTGGCTAACGCCCTGTACCCTGCGGACGAGCGACGGAACCGGCGTCTAGACGGGGAGCATCCCGTTGGTTATATGGATGCCATAGACGGCATATGGCCTAGGGAGAAATATGGGTTATGGGGAGAGAAAATTGAGCGGAAAGCCGAAGGAGGTTCTACTGGTAATGATCCTATGTATGTAAGACAAGATGTATCTGATAGAGCTTTGTATTTAAAAGACATCATAGGTAACGCCGTAAGAAGGAGGTTGTATAAGAATGTAACGCCTGATGTGGTAGCCTCAAATGCCAGTCTTCCCGATAAGGTTAAGGAATTTATATACGGAAGAAATGGCAAAGCTAATGTTGATGAATACAGCGAACAGCTATGGGGTAGATTCTTATCCCAGCCTAATAGTCTTGATGGAAATAGCAAGGAGATAAGGATTCCTGATAATGTCATTACTGATATTGAGAAGATGTTCAATCGTGACACTAAGGATGAGATAAAGAGGCTAGATAAAAAGATTCGTGATACGGAGCAAGAAATATATGGCTCTGATAAGCCGGCTACAGATGATGCTTATGGTAGGCTGAAGCTTTTGAAAAAGTCTAGAGAATGGGTAGATATCTTTGAGAAGAATCGTAATTCTGTAAGATCCGGAAAGCCTACGGTTTTTTCTGAGTACGATTTTTATCCCGAAGCTGCTGGTGAGCTTACCCCGTTATCAGGGTTTGGTAATTTTACAATTTATAGACGTCCGGATGGAAGGTTAGGCGTTTACGATGTATATGATTTTTATAGTAATGATCAAGAGTTCCCGATTAATATAGCTACCAAGGTATTAGATGCTATAGGTGATAAGTTTGAGGAGAGAGGCTCTTTCAAGGATTATAATCCTGCTCCAGAGAGTGGTAGGGATGCTCTTATTCGTAATGCTATTATGTCTAAGAATAAGTTGGAGGACAAGGCTGAAGGAGGTCGTATAAATACAGGGAGCGATTATGGTTCTGGAAAGTATGTGATTGATCCTCGTAGATCAGAAAATAGCAAAATGGCTGTATATGATGAGATATGGGATTATCTGACGGATAAGAAGGGGATACCACAAACACAAGCGATCGGCATCCTGTCTAACATCGCCGCCGAGTCCGGAGGGGACACCGAAGCCCTAGGTGCCGCCGGTGATTTTGGTATCCAGCAATGGCTTGGACCGAGAAAGAAAGAGCTACAGCGTAGGTACGGCAAGAAGCCTACATTAACCCAACAACTGGATTATCTTGTGGATGAGTATCAAGGTCGTGTACCGGGGCTAGGCTGGAACTACATGAACCAAGGCAAGTTCTTTGATAAGGACGCTCAGGGCAATGTGTATAATTACTATATGTATTCGAAGGCTGATTTTGATAACGCCACGAATTATAAGGACGCTACCGTGGCATGGAATCAAGGATACGGAAGACCCCTTGGATCGACATTAAGAAATGAGAAGCGGCTTGAGTTCGCCGATATGTTCTCCAATAGATACGGTGTCCCGGAGAACGAGCCAATGAGATACGAGTTCGGGCAGCGGGATTCTGGTACGGGAGACGGAGGTCAGCAGCCTATACCTGAGACGGTAGCCCCTGCCGATCCTTCTTTGGCTTCCCATCCTGCCATGGATAGCTGGTGGGAGAAGGAAGGTCAAGACCTGTTATATAAGATGCTAGCTCAATCCGGCGCTAACAAGAAAGCTATAGAGGACATCGCTAATAATATTAAGAATGATCCTCAATCAGAGGCGCAGATAGCGGAGGCTGAGCGTATGCGTAAGGAACAGGCGAAAAGGCAGTTGGTGCTTAATATGATACCGGGGTTGATGCTGAATATAAAGGGTATGAGTAGATCTCAAAATTAATGTTACATTTGTGAAATCATTAAACGTTTTAGATATGAAAAGATTGTTGTTTTTATTTGCTATGTTATTGACGCCATTCGCTTTGATGGCGCAAGAGGTAATCCCATCAGAAGGGCCTATTACTATTGATCTGACTACCTTTACAGGCATCATGGCTTTCGTCACGATGTCAGCCACTCAGCTAGCTAAGGTGGTTCCGTATATCGACACCCATAAGTGGGCTAAGATCCTATCGGCTGTAGTTATCGGCATGCTGGTATGTATCATGGCTTGGTTTCTTCAGGTATCCCCGTTGTTAGTAGGGAGTGAATGGTGGGAAGCTCTGTTGTATGGGGTGGCTGTCGGGCTTAGCGCTGCTGGCTTCTATGACCTAGTGAAAGCAATAGGTTCGTTATTTGTAAAGAGGATCTAAAAGAAATAGGTTGATATAATGCGATAGCTATATGGTTTATTATAGGTAATCCAATCAGCTATCACATTTTATTTTTTTATTGTTTGTATTTTTTAAATCCGTATTTTTTAGCTATGCTATTTATTATACCTTCATCTATATTAAACCATTCTCTATCTTCTTTAAATCCTGATAAAAGTTTATGCATATACGACTCGATATCGTCATCTATTGTGTATATCATTTCTATATTTATATTTGATACTCTAAGAGCTGATAGTCTTTTTTTAATATTAGTAGCCTTGCCTATTTTACAAAGACCTGATATTCTGTCTATTGCTATATATGTTTTATCAGGATTTAAAGAAGATAGAGAATGGTTTAATATAGATGAAGGTATAAT
>ERZ809276.627-NODE-627-length-14146-cov-242.616848_pt1 | contig 14146 bp, 10 predicted proteins | sample MGYA00520512_ERZ809276 | MGnify/ENA primary metagenome ERZ809276 (study PRJEB31576, sample SAMEA3212661) | Homo sapiens | biome: human-gut; feature: human gut; material: fecal | place: Sweden | collected 2012 ...
TCAAAAAATCCTAGTTAAATCATTCGATGGAAATGCTGACCGTAAAGATAGAACAATCTTATTTTTATTATCTCTCTCTTCAAACTTCAGCAATCAACTGATGGATATGTATTATAGAAACAATGATGATTTTCGATTTGCTCCGCAATGTTCTCTTTTACCATTAAAAAATGGAGATTTTATTGGTATAATGATATCGAGAAGGCATAAAGGAATTGAACGATACACTTATTACGCAGTTGCAAAAAGATTCTTTAATATTCATGGTGAAGCAAAATCAATAATTAGTTTTATTATAGATGAAAAAGAACCTTATTCTGAGATTATCAATGTAAATCAAAAAGAGCTAAATTATCAAAAAACAAATGAGGAGCTGGCAAGAATACAGGCTTCATATGACTTTAAACAAACAAAATTAATCTAACTTATAACAATGGTCATCATTTACTTTATAAAAGTACAAAGATGCGTATGAGCAATATGGACTATAAAGTTTTCTTAGTTTTTCAAAACGTTTTTTACTCAAGCTTTTAAATTGCGGATGAAATTTCAAAATTCCTCCTTTGAGTGCAACATCCTTAAATGAAAATATATTCTCCCTTTCAAGATTAAACAAAGCTATCATTTCAGCTGTCCATTCACCAACACCTTTAATTTTAGTTAATGATTTAATAAGCTCTATATCAGAGAGTTCATTCAAATTATCAAGAATTAATTTTCTATTAACAATATCATCACAAAAACTCTTTATAAATTCGATTTTTGCCCTTGAAATACCTATACTTCTTATTATGTCGTCTGATACCTTTAAGATATGATTTGGTTCTACTTCTCCCACTATGGTGATAAATCTATTCCATAATATATCGGCAACCGTGTTTGAAAGCATTTGACTAATAAAATGAAAAATAAATGATGAAAAAATATCGAGATTATTGGTTTGTGAAATAATTCCGTATTTTTCTTCCAAAACGGAAAAACATTTATCTTTTCTTTTTAAGTATTCTAAAATTCAGAAGTTGTTGTTAACACCATTTTTTATCAAATGTCCTCAAAATACAAGTGATTAAATTTGTTTAGCTTTTTTATCTCAACGCCTAATGCCACATCTGATTTATCTGTGCCAATAAATTTACGTCCATTTTTTGCAGCCGCAAGAAAAAAGAGCCACTACCAGCAAAGCAATCCATAACGATGCTATTTACTTCAGAAGACTGACGAACGATAAGATCAAGCATATCGGCATTTTTTTCAGTGGGATAATCTGGATATTGGGGATCTTTATAAGTCCAAATCTCTTGAATTTTCAATTCCTTATGCTCTGTAGAATATTTTTTTATTCTAGGATTACTAGTAGAAGACCACTCAATATCACCCATTGTGCATTTATGTTCCCTTTTTATCTTATGTTGTTTATTGTTAAATTCTTTGAATCCAAATTTAGTTTGTTAAACATACCATTCAACTCCCTTGTTTAGCAACGAATCTCTTTCTTAGGTTATCAAATGATGAGTTTTCACTTATCTCGCCTGCTGGAATAAACAAATACTCAAAAGGCTTATGATCACGTGCGATGTTGAAATGACTTGCCAACTCACAATACTTTATGGCTCTTTCCTTCTTTGCTATAACAATGGGGTCGTCAAGCATATTCTCGCCCTTAACCTCGGTAAGATAATACTTGTCTTTAGTCTCAATTACAAAGTCAGGCTGATACCTTCTACCGCGATTGTAAGTGATATTGAATTGGTTTATGTTTGGTCTAAGCCATTGGATGACTTCGGGTGAATTGTCATCGCATACAACAGCCAGCTTTCTTTCAGGTTCGCTGTCGAACTTAACAGGCGTAGTTAGCGACTTCTTTGAATGCTCATAGGCAAAGCTTTTTATGCTCTCACCGACTTTTGTGATTTGGTGAATGTCCTTTAATTGGCTTGCAACATATTCAAGCAAATAACCAGAAACCACCGTTTCCACACTTTCCACTGTTTCAAAAATGTCGTCATATGTCACAGTCAGATGACTTAGTATCTGGTCTCCTATCTTTTTTGTTATATCTTTCTTATACATCAGGCAGATGTTCCTAACCTGTTGTTCGTCAAAGTGAGAGCGGTAGTACGACAAAAACTGGCCGACAACCTTTTGGATAAGCTCGGGACACTTCTCATAGTCTATTTCGCTGATATTCCTAAGGCTACTCACCAGTTCTATTTCTGGCTTGACTGTAGTTATGTCTATGACTGAACTTTTGACGACGCTGACATCCTGGGAATTGAGCAAGTTTCTCATTAGGATATCGTTAGAGATTGGAGCATATATCAGATTGGTCATATCCAAATCGAAAGGGGCTATCCTGTATATCTCATTGCCAAATTTCTCCGTTTTGATCTTTGGAATGTACATGTTCCTAACTTGGGCATTATCGATTGTTTTATCAGCAGCTTCAGAACAGATGAAGGCATCAAAAATGTGCTTGGTGTCGGTGTTTTCAAAAAATGCAGTCCCTAAATCTTTCTTTGTCTCTTCAATGACCTTCGCTTTGTCGACTTTTTCGCCTATATTCTTTTTCTTTATCTCTATAGTGTTATTAGCTAGTACTTGCTGGATGTGCTTGTATGTTTTAAATGTTTCTTCGTCATCTGGATTCAAACCAATCTCCCTAGCCTCTTTTTTATCCTCATCAACATCAAAAAGCGTAGGCTGTACGATCTTTGTCTCTATTTTAGATTGATAATCGGCATAGATGATGCCATCGGCTTTGAATATAGAATTGCCATTCTGAGCCTCTTTTATGATTTCCTCAAAATTGTCATGCGCCGTTATGGTTACAGAGTCGACCAGCTTGTCGCCAGTCCTTCTTCCATAAGGAAGTCTTAATCCTCTTCCAACAGTCTGCTCTCTTAGCGTTTTACTAGTGGCTGTTCTCAAGGGTACTATGGTGTAAAGATTGTTGACATCCCAGCCCTCCTTGAGGATATTTACATGAACCACTATCTCTATAGGATTGTCAGTCTTCTCTACATCCAAGAGCAATTTAGTGTTTTGCTCTTTCTCGCTTTCTTTCTGATTGGAGTGAATCAACAAAGCTTTATTTTTATATGCACCATTCTTAAAAGCATCAGATATGATGTAATTATAAACGCTAGTAGCATGTTCCGTATCTTTGCAAACAACTAACATAAATGGCTTTACCAACCTAACATGATTATTATGTGCGTACAATTCAAGATGTTTCTTTATATTTTCATGGTGATCAATGCCATCGTTAAGCTTAGTCTTATCCAATTGTTCCTCATTTAGGTTATAGGCTTTTAGATCTTTTCTAGTTAAGGCATATGGCGTTCTAGTGTATCCGTCTTTGATGGCTTGGCTGAGTGGGTACTCATATACGACGTTCTTGAACAATATGGCTTTATCGCCTTTTTGCACCTGAGGAGTGGCAGTTAACTCTAAGCCAATCAATGGTCTGAGCTCATTTATAGCTTTTGCACTGCTTTTGGCTCTATAGTGATGAGACTCATCCATGATCATCACAAGATCGTCAAGACCTTTCAAATGGTTGAAAAGACTGTCGCCGATGTATTCATTCGGATGCATGATGTTTCTTTCGTCGCTGTTGAATTTTGAAATGTTGAAGATAAAGATGTTTATCGAGTCTGAATCGCCGATTGCATGAATAGGCCTGTTTTTGTAATCATCGTCAGCCCATATGTTAGGGCGTTCCACCGAGAAGCAGCTAATGCCTTTGAAGACGTACTTCTCGTTATCAGGAGACGGATTGCCTAAATCATTCTTCAATTTGTCATAGATTGTTATATTTGGTGCTACGACAAAAAAGTTTCTTATTCCATAGTGGGTGTAAAGATAGGTTATGAAAACACCCATAAGTTTTGTCTTTCCTACACCGGTAGCAAGAGCGAACGTCAAAGAGAGAAAATCATGCTCGAAGTCTTGGAATATGGGATACTTGCCATGGATATAATCCTTAACTGAGGGAAGATCCATGTCCTTCTTAAACCTGATGTTGGATGTTATGTCATCCAATATTTCCAAGCTTTTTCTTTGAGGCTTGCGGAGATTCATTCGATTGGCTATATAGTTAATAGTGTATTCTTTGAAATCGTTATTCATACTTATTTCTCCTTTTTCTCTTCATCTTCTACAAATGCATCTTCATCTTCATAGACAGGTGGATTAACTATATTCAAGTTGTAGTTATCCTTGTCGTACTCACAGTCATTTAGGATAGATTGAGGGATCTTCTTAATAGAAATATTCTTGAAATCATCGCAGCAGCCTTCAACAAACGATTTACACACAATAAGCAAAGTCTCATCTTCTTTCATCTCCTGAGATATTGAATCAACCATGTCCCTATTAACGTTAGTCGTGGTGACATAAAGATAAGAATTATTATCAGCAGAAGATTGCTTCCAATAAACTTCTTTATCCGGATTGTATTGATAACCCTCATGCAGTGCTATCGCCGAGGCTAACATATCAGCGTTATATTGTGGATTGATGATTGCTTGGCCAAAAGCATCAGTCTTGATAAGAGTAGGAGCGAGCTCATAAAAACGATATCCAATATGAGAAGTCTCTTTTTTAACTCCGTATTTATCTTTATCATTAATAACCATGTCTAATCTAGGTTTACATAATTCATAAGCATGATTACCTAATTCAATTCCGATAAAGTTAAAACCACTTTTTATAGCTACAGCTGCTGTAGTACCAGAGCCTAAAAAAGAATCTAAAATAAAATCATTTTTCGTAACACCACTAAGTTCTATGAGAAATTTAATCCATTCTTCTGGTTTTTTACCGCCATTAAAATAGCCATATCCTTCATAACCAGCGTTATTAAAGACAAGTGTTTCATCATAGAAGTTAGGATAAGGAAGGCCTTTATCCTCTTTTGAATTCTTAGGAGTTGCTTGAAAATAAAATCCATTTTTTGATTCCGCTTTTTCGGGCTGCATAATGTATCTGTATCCTAGTCCGTCACCATTTATTCCCATGCCATTAACTTTATACAAAGTTCCTAGTCCATCTTTTTCCCTCCTAGTGCGTAAAAACATTTCATAATATTCGGAAGCGGATCCTTTTTGTGTAATTAAGCTGCCACGAATTTGATATTGTTTAAACTTACCTTCACCTGGTTCCTTTTTTGTTATTTTATAAGAATCACTTTTGAATATATCAACATCATATATTCCAATTTTAATTTTTTGTACTGGTGAATTTAATAGTTCAATATCATATTTATAATCAAGAAGAGGATTTTTAGTGTCAGTTCTTCTAGGAGCAGTGAATTTCCCAGTCTTTCTGTACATTAAAACTTGTTCTATACATAATTGCCATCTGGTATCTTTACGAAGAATTCGATTTTCGTGTCTTACTTTGACATAAAATGTGGTTTCATAATTATGCCTTCCAAAAATTTCGTCACATAAAACTCTCAAATACGAGGCTTCATCATCATTTATCTGGATAAATATGCAGCCATCATCAGCTAAAAGTTTTCGAAGTATAGTTAATCTCGCATTCATCAAATTAAGCCAAATACTATGCTCTAAATTATCGTCATAATTATTAAATGCATTTCCTGTATTATATGGAGGATCGATGTAGATGCATTTTATCTTTCCAGCAAACTTTGCTTCTAATGCTTTTAATGCCAAAAGGTTGTCGCCATGGATAAGCATATTTTGAGTATTAGGATCTTTAGAAATATTAGATAAATTTGGGTTCTCAATTAAAACACGTGGTTCAACATTGATTGGTTTATCTTTGCCATACCATGTTAGTTCTAATTTATTACCCATTTTCTTCAATTCTCCTCACGCTATTAACAGACGCTAAAAACTAGTCGCCTAAGTATCATTACGGGATATTATTTTACCAAAAACATGCATTTTGTTAAAGACTGAGAAGCCCATATTTGAATCATGTCCGTTTTTTTGCCCAAAAAAACACCACCCGGGCTTTTGACCAAGATGGTGCGTTCTCTCTTATTCCTTGTACTTAGAAGGTCTATAGTGCTCTCGATGGTGTTTGAGATTCATGATTCTGATGAGCGATGTCTATCTGATTTTGGCCGACGGGTATAGGGGCATCATTTCTTCAATAGGGTATCGTTTTCCTAATAGACTTGTGTTTGTCTAATAGGGTCATCGTTTGTCCAATAGGTATGTCTGGCCTGATTTTGGTGTTTCCTGAGGAAGGATTTCTATTAGCTAAACTATTCAAATACGAAAAAAGCCCCATTTTGCTGGGACTTTATGGTTAATTTTGATACCCTTTGATTGTATCAAAACCGTGTATACGTAATGGTGGAGCTGACGAGAGTCGAACTCGCTACCCTCTGCGTGCAAAGCAGATGCTCTCCCAGTTGAGCTACAGCCCCATTTGTCGACGGCTATGTATTATATCAAATCTTTTTAAAAAGAAAAGAGTTATTTTTATAAAAGTGAGGAATATAGGTTTATGAGGTCTTCTCCTTCAAATTTTAAACAGAGATTTAAGGCTTCTTTTAAATCCATCCACTTCAAAGAAGTGGATTCACCATCTGTTATCTTTTCTTTTTGTCCTTTGGTCGGATATGCTAAATAGGCAAATACTATGGTGTGTGCTTTATCTCCGTTAGGCCAGGAGAAGTTGAATCTTTCTATAAAGCCCAAGTTTTTAACGATGTGTACATCTAAGCCTGTCTCTTCTTTAGCTTCTCTAAGAGCTGTTTGCTCAATTGTTTCGTCTAATTCCTGGCATCCACCAGGAAAAGCATGCATCCCATTGTCTGTTCTTGTCTCTACCAAGACTTTTCCATCTTCTCTTTGAATCAAGATCGAGGCACAGGTTATAAAAATCCTTTCGTGACCGACCTTGCTTCTTATAAATTTGATGTAATCCATATTTACATCCTCACTTTCATGAAGACATTCTTTAAGTTTTCATCACTTTTTATCTTATAAGGAACGTAGTCTTCAGTATATCCTTGCCAATATCCATTTTTATCCTTAGATTCAAAAAGAACGGTTCTCTCCTGTCCTTTTATAGATTCCTTGTATTTCTCAGCTTCTTCGTTTGACAATGCTATTAATCTTTTTGCTCTATCATGAGCTATATTTCCATTTATTTGATTCTTCATCTTTCCTGCTGGTGTGAATGGACGAGGAGAATATGGAAAGACATGAATCTTCATAAATTCGACTTCTTTGCATATGTCATATGTGTTTTGGAAATCTTCCTCGGATTCACCAGGGAATCCCACGATTACATCAGTAGATAAGGCTAGGTTAGGGATTTTTTCCTTTAATCTTCTCACAGTGTTCATATATAACTTTGAATCGTATCTTCTTCTCATAGCTTTGAGGATTTGATCACTTCCGGATTGCAAAGGAAGATGGATATGTGGAACAATTGATTTGGAGTTTTTCATGAATTCCAGGAATTCATCACTTACTCTGGTCGGCTCTATGGAAGATATTCTAACTCTACAATCAGTTCCACAGATATCATCTATGTCTTTTAATAATTCGACAAAGTTATATGCCGGATTGTCGGGATCGACATAACAATCCGTGTCGATTCCAGTGATGACTATTTCATGGAAATTGTTTCTTACTAATGTTTGTACTTCCCTAAGTATAGATACTCTATTCCTGCATCTGGATTTTCCTCTCACGAAGGGAATGACGCAAAAAGTACAAAATCCATCGCATCCATCCTGAATTTTGACATAGGCCCTACTTTCGGTGTAGAAATTTTGAATTATCAAAGGCTCATAGAAGAAGGTTCTAGTATTCTTCGCTATTTGGAAATAGTGAAAGTCAGGATCAGATACAGCTTTTTCTATATTTGCTGGTATGTCTATTCTTCCTTCAGTTCCCACCACTATTTTTATTTGAGGAATTTCCTTGAACTTAGAATATGATAGTTGTGAAAAACAGCCCATTATGACCAGCGTTGCATTAGGATGATCTCTGACTATGTCATGGATTCTCGTAAGACATTTTCTTTCGGCTGTAGCTGTTACTGCACAAGTATTTAAAACATATATGGCTGGATTTTCTTCCGTGTGTATATAACCCATCCTTTCCAATGCTTCTCTCACAGCTTCAGTTTCATAGAAATTGACTTTGCATCCGAAAGTTATCGTTTTAAATGTCTTTTTGGTCATCTTTATCATCTTCTTCCTCTTTTTCTATTTCTTTCTTTATTTCCTTTTCAGCCTTTTCCAAGGCTTTGTTTTCTTTTCTTTGTGCCTTTATTTCTTCTTGTTTCAAGTAGCTATACAATTTAAAAGATATGAAACCCAAAGAAAATAATGAATCTATGAATTTTATTTTATCGAATGAATAATAAGTCTCTACTAATTGCTTTATTCTATCAAGAAGATGCTTTCTATTTTGAATCTCTAAGAATTGGTCGAAATATGGGATTGCTCTTTCCAATGTTCCCTGATCAGTTACTATATAGATTGTGTCGACTTCTAAGTCGACAAAGGCCATAGAATCGCCCATTGGGCTTTTCATGACTGGAATCCAATTCGTAAACATCGAATCGAACAATCTATATCCATACTTTTCAAATGGGTTCTCATAGAATGATGAAAATGTCTTTTGAGTTCTTAATGCTCTATAAGGAAGATCAGCTAAAGATTTTGTATCTATGACATAATGTTTGTTTATGGTCTTAGAAAAGAAAGGCAAAGCAATGTAATCATCTCCATTTTTCATATAAGTCAAATGCTTTAAGTAGGATGGCAATGTAGTCAATCCTGTCTTCTTAGCTAAAGAAGCTTTGTTTTCCAAGAATTTCTTGTTCATCAAACCTTTGATTATTATGTTTGCTTGAATTACTTCAAAATTAGTTCTAGCTTCTTGGTAGTGATGAGTCTCTTGAAATAGTGCTAAATAATTAGAATGAAGATCGAAGAATCTTTTAGCTCTGGTGTCTTCGATGTGCTTTGGAATGGCATAAAACAAATAATTGAATAGATTGAACTTCATTAAAGAACACCCCTTATTTAGGTTTCTATTCTATCACGCTTATTTACAAGTTTCTCCTGTTTTTTTCTTTTGAAATAATCTATCACTAATTTTTATAAGAAAAACAGGAGGTCAAATTGATGAAAAAGACTAAAGCTTTACTTAAGATGGAAGAACAAGCACAGGAAACATTGCTCGATAAAAAGAATTTGGGTTCATGTGCTTGTATCTCAATAAGAAGGGATTATGGAAATCCCTCATTGCTATCCGTGTTTTTACTTTTGAACATAGCTGTATTGGAGCATAACCCATTTGCATATAAGGATTTGTCCAAAACTTTTTCTTTGATTGGAATGCAGAATATTTCTTTGTTTTTAACTAAGTTTGAAGAGACTAAGAGGATAGGTGCCTAACAATACTTTTACTTAGTATGTGGTCTATGTTGTAAAATAGAAGTGTGGATCTATTATATTCATTTTCAGTTCATGACATTGTGGATTCTATACTCAGGCAAGGGAGTATAGATACTAGAATCTTCAATTCGGAAACTATGCAAGAAGGCACTAGAATGCATAAGAAGATTCAAGATTCTTCTGGAGGAAACTATATTCCAGAAGTTCCTTTGGAGACCACATTTGATAATGGCGATATCGTTCTTGATATTCAAGGCAGAGCTGACGGCATAATTCATAACATTGACGGTTCTTTAACAGTTGATGAAATAAAAACCACTGTCGAAGATTTGGAGAAGTTCAAGGACGAAAATATAGTTTGGCATCAAGGTCAGGCAAAAATGTATGCGTGGATGATTCTTAGAAACAGCAACGGTCATACTAAATCGATAAAAGTTCGTGTCTCTTACTATAAGCAAGGCCATATCAAGGATAAACTTATAGTGGAAGAAGATTTTACATTTGATGAATTGGATAGGTTTGCTAACGATTTAATTCACGAATTTATAGCTAGACTCAAAGAAAAAGGTCAACACAACTTGTCTAGAAACAAATCCATCGATTTCCTAGAGTTTCCATATAAAGAATATAGACCTGGTCAGCAAGACTTGATAGCTTTTTCTGATCGAATTCTTTTAGAAGAATCAAAAGGTTATGTCGAAGCACCTACAGGAATAGGAAAGACTGTCTGCGTTTTATATCCTTTCATAAAAAACTTTAAGGAAGGAAAGACTTCTAAAATATTCTATTTGACTTCTAAGAACTCCATAAAGAGACAAGCATTGAAGACTGTTGATGCTTTGGTAAAGGAAGGTGCTGATCTAAGATGTGTTGCCATTACTGCAAAAGAGACTATTTGCATGAATGATGAAGGTTTCAAAAAACATTGCAACCCTGATGAATGTCCTTTTGCCAAGGATTATTATTCAAAGATATACAAAGTCATAAGGCAAGCTTTGAGTGAGAAAAACATCTTTGATGAAGATGACATCAAAGAAATAGCTATGAAGAATACGATTTGTCCTTTCCAGTTGTCGTTGGATTTAGCCGTCAATTCCGACATTTGCATTTACGACTACAACTACGTCTTTGATCCTGTAGTTGGCAATCCAGAAATTATGGATTCGAATTTACCTTTACCTTATACTTTGTTAGTCGATGAAGCTCATAATCTTCCCTCTAGAGCTAGAGAAATGTATTCTGCTAGGTTGGATAGAGAATTCTTTATGAATGTTTATACTGAATTGACTGGAAGAAAGACTTCAAAGTTAAAATCAGCCATAGTCGATATCATAAGTTGGTTTGATATGCGAAAATCTGATAAGGATATCGAGATATTGAACGAAGTTCCTGATGATTTCATCACTTTATTGAAAGGATTCCAGGAAGAGGGTTTGAATTTGGAAAAGAAGCCTGATGCCAAATATCCAGATAGCTATGTCTCATTGAAATCAGCTGTTAAAGGTTTTCTTAAATTACCTTTGAAAGGAAAGGAAAACTATTCTTACGATATAACCTATTACAATGGGAAAGCCGATGCTATTCATATATTCTGCTTGGATGCTTCGGAATATATCAGAGATATCAGCGATAGATTCAATGCCACTTTATTCTTCTCCGCTACTTTGTCTCCGGTAGATTATTACATCAGTCTGTTGGGTGGAACAAAAGATGACGAAGTGAACAAGTTACTAAATCTCCCATCTCCTTTTGAAAGAAGGAATAGATTGGTTATGGTAGATTCTATTCCATCTCTTCGTTATGCCGATAGGAACATCTCGCTTCCTAGAGTGCTGAATTCTATTTATCAGATGGTCAGAGAAAAGAACGGAAACTATTTTCTTTATTTTCCATCGTATGAATATATGCTGATGGCTTATGAGAGGTTTGAAGGATTAGGTGAATTTGTTTGTATCAAGCAAGAACGAAACATGACGCCTAGTGAAAGAATTGGATTTTTAGATGAATTTGAGGAAGATCCCTTGAGAACTCATCTAGGATTCTTAGTCCTAGGTGGCGTATTTGGAGAAGGTATAGAATTAAAGCCCCATGCCTTGAATGGAGTTGTTATAGTATCTACTGGTATTCCTGGTATAGGATATGACAACGATAGATTGAAACAATATTATGCAGGTAAGGGATTGAACGGATTTGACTATGCCTATACCTATCCAGGATTCAACAAAGTAATACAAGCTGCAGGAAGAGTGATAAGGAATGTAGATGATAAGGGTGTTATACTCTTTATAGATAAGCGATTTGGTCATTCTAACTATAGGAAACTACTCGATGAAGTCTATCCTGATAGAATATATGTAAGTTCTCCACAAGAGGTTAGAGAAGAGACCATGAAGTTTTGGAAAGAGAGGAGCTGAATATGGATTACCCACAAGATCACATCAGAAATTTTGCTATCACTGCTCATATAGATCATGGAAAGACTACACTTTCAGATCGTATTTTGGAGATGACTGGAGCAGTTCAAGAAAGAGAATTGTCCACCCAAATGCTAGATGATCTTCCTTTGGAGCAAAGACGTGGAATCACAGTCAAGTTGAACGCAGTTAACTTGGATTACAAAGCTAAGAACGGGGAGCATTATTTGTTCAACCTCATCGATACTCCGGGACATGTCGATTTCACTTATGAAGTTTCACGCTCTCTTTCTTGTTGTGAAGGTGCAATTTTATTGGTCGACGCTACTCAAGGTGTTCAGGCTCAAACTTTGGCTAATGCCTATTTGGCATTGGATGATAATTTGAAGCTGCTTCCAGTTATCAACAAAGTAGATTTGGCAACTGCTGATCCTGAGATGTGCAAAGAGGATTTGATCGAGACTTTGAATATAGATCCTGATGATTGCATGATGGTTTCTGCTAAAACTGGTCTTGGTGTTGGAGACTTGTTAGAAGCGATAGTCCAGAGACTTCCGGCACCCAAAGGTGATAGAAATAAACCCTTGAAGGCAATGATATTCGATTCCAAATTTGATCCTTATCGTGGAGTTGTTATCCTTTTAAAGATTGAGGAAGGCACTGTTAAACTTGGGGATAGGGTTAAGATGATGTCAAATCCAGATGAGACTTATGTTGTTCAAGAGCTAGGCTTTAGAACACCTAAGGAGCAAAAGAGAAATGTCCTTTCAGCAGGAGAGGTCGGATATCTTTGTGCTCAGATAAAGGATATTAAGAAAGTGAAAGTCGGTGATACTTTGACCAATGCTGATGTCCCTGCTAGTAAACCATTGGATGGATTTAGACCTATGATGCCTATGGTTTATTCCGGTTTGTATCCGACTGATAATAAAAACTTTGAAAAGTTGAGGGAAGCATTAGAAAAATTATCATTGAACGATGCGGCTCTCGTATATGAACCTGAAACATCTGTGGCTTTGGGGAGTGGATTCCGTTGTGGCTTTTTAGGACTCCTTCATATGTCTGTCGTTCAGGAAAGATTAGAAGAAGATTATGATCTGGATTTGATTTGCACTGCTCCTTCCGTCGTTTATGACATCACTTTGACTAATGGTAAACAAATGTTGATACAAAATCCATCCGACTTCCCATCTGATCCTTCTTTGATAAAGAAAGCTAGTGAGCCTTTTGTGAAAGCTGAAATCATGACTCCCCAAGACTATGTAGGACCTTTGATGCAGTTATGTGAATCTAGACGTGGAGAATATCAAGGAATGGATTATATCGACACTAAACGTGTATCGTTGAAATATATTCTTCCTTTGAGCGAAGTCATCTTTTCATTCTTCGATAGATTGAAATCATTATCTGCCGGTTATGCTTCTTTGGATTATCAGCCTATTGGATATAGAGATTCGAAATTAGCTAGAATGGATATTCTTCTCAACAATGAAAAAATAGATGCTTTGACGACTGTTGTGTTTAGGGATACAGCATATCCTAAGGCTAGAGCTATAGTCGACAAGTTGAAGGATGTCATTCCTCGTCAGCAATTTGAAATTCCAGTCCAAGCTGCTATAGATTCTAAAGTCATCGCTAGAAGCGATATCAAGGCTGTTAGAAAAGATGTTCTCGCAAAATGTTATGGTGGCGATATCTCAAGAAAGAAGAAGCTTTTGGAAAAGCAAAAAGAAGGAAAGAAGCGAATGAAGGAATTCGGTAAGGTTTATGTTCCTCAGGAAGCCTTTATCGCTGTTCTTTCAGTCGATCCTACTGATGTAAAGAAGTAATTTCTCGGTTTATCTTTGTTGCACACACAAATTTAAAATTAGTAGTAAAATAGTAGTTAGTTGATGGAATTTAGAGGATTTGAACATGTATGAAGAATTGAAACGTGCCAGTATTTTTAGTGACAAAGAATATTTGTCCCTTGATGAACTCAAGGCACGTTTTAATTTGCCTGATATTACTCCTACCTGGGAGAAGGTTAAGGAATATCGCTCATTATTTAGATATGATTTAGCAATAAAAACTCCCGAGAAGAATCCTTACTATATAACATTGAATAGATTGGTGTTGAATAAAGTCTCTTCATTGGAAAGAAAGTTCTTTTTGATATGCGCTAAGTTTTCTGGACTATCAAAGAAAGGCCAGAAGAAATTTAACAATGAATCATTAAAACTTGGATTGAGATGGATTAGCGATAATTACAGACTTGGACTTTCTAACATCGACATCTCTTCCATTGTTAATGGTCAGTATAATTCAGATGAACCTAAGCTAAAAA
>ERZ809276.635-NODE-635-length-14085-cov-5.186244_pt1 | contig 14085 bp, 9 predicted proteins | sample MGYA00520512_ERZ809276 | MGnify/ENA primary metagenome ERZ809276 (study PRJEB31576, sample SAMEA3212661) | Homo sapiens | biome: human-gut; feature: human gut; material: fecal | place: Sweden | collected 2012 ...
GGTGCAGGCGCCGCCGGCGGTCGGGTTGGAGGAAGTCACGAACGGGTAGGTGCCGTGGTCCACGTCGAGCATGGTGGCCTGGCCGCCTTCGAACAGCACGGTCTTGCCCTCGTCGAGCGCCTTGTTGAGCACCAGGGAGGTGTTGGCCACGTACGGCTTCAGGCGTTCGCCGAGCTTGAGCAGCTCGTCGGTGGTCTCGTCCACGTCGATCGGGCGACGGTTGTACAGCTTGACGAGCATCTGGTTCTTCTGATGCAGGCTGGCCTCGACCTTGTCATGCAGGTGCTCCGCGTTGAACAGGTCGTGCACGCGGATGCCCACGCGGTTGATCTTGTCGGCGTATGCCGGGCCGATGCCACGGCCGGTGGTGCCGATCTTGTGCTTGCCGAGGAAGCGTTCGGTCACCTTGTCGAGCACGCGGTGATACGGGGCGATGATGTGCGCGCTTTCGCTCACCAGCAGTCGGGAGCAGTCCACGCCACGGCTTTCAAGGCCGTCGATCTCCTGGAACAGCACTTCCGGATCGACGACGACGCCGTTGCCGATGACGGGGGTGGTGTTGGGGCTGATGATGCCGGACGGCAGCAGATGCAGCGCATACGATTCGTCGCCGACCACCACAGTATGGCCAGCGTTATTGCCGCCGTTGAAGCGGGCCACGTAGTCGACCTTCGTGCCGATCAGATCCGTTGCCTTGCCTTTGCCCTCGTCTCCCCACTGGGCACCGATCAAAACAATTCCAGGCATGTTGTTGCACCTCCGTGCGTACGCGATTCTGCCTTAAGCCTTGCGCCTAAAGCCTTACAAAGGTTACTCTTCACCCTCTACCGGGTCTGAGGGATGCTCACGGCTCCGGACCGACCGTAATCGGATTGCAACCGGTCCGAAAAACAGACCAGAAAACGCCCGAAAACAGTTCGAAAGACCGTTGGCTAGTTCAGCGCGCGCCCGGCACTGCCGAGCTGCTTGCATGCTTCGACCACACGCGCGGCCATCGCGGATTCAGCTTCACGACCCCAGGATCGCGGATCGTACAGCTTCTTGTTGCCCACCTCACCGTCGATTTTGAGCACCGAATCATAGTTGGAGAACATGTGACCGGCCACCGCACGGCTGAATGCGTACTGCGTATCGGTGTCGATGTTCATCTTCACCACGCCGTAGCTCACGGCCTGCGCGATCTCCTCCGGCGCGGAGCCGGAACCGCCGTGGAACACCAGGGCGAACGGCTTACCGGGAGCGACATCCAGCGAGTGCGCGGGGTCGGGCATTTCGCCGGCCTTGATCGCGAGCGCGACCGTGGTCTGGATTTCGTCGAGCAGTTCGGGGCGCAGTTTCACCACGCCCGGTTTGTATGCGCCGTGCACGTTGCCGAAGGTGAAGGCGGCCATGTAGCGTCCGCGCTCGCCGAGGCCGAGTCGTTGCGCGACGGTGATGCCTTGCGCGGGCGTGGAATACAGTTTGTCATTGATTTCGGCGCTGTGCCCGTCTTCTTCGCCACCGACCGCGCCGATTTCGATTTCCAGCACGGTGTGCGCGGCTTGGGATTTGTCGAGCAGTTCTTCTGCGATGTCGAGGTTTTCATCCAGCGGCACTGTGGAACCGTCCCACATGTGTGACTGGAAGGTCGGTTCCTGACCGTGCTTCACCTGTTCGACTTCATGGTCGAGCAAGAGGCGCACCCATTCGTCCAAATACTGTTTGGCGCAGTGGTCGGTGTGCAGGGCGATGGTGATGTTGGGGTATTTCGCCGCGACTTCGTGCGCGAAGGCTGCGAAGGCAAGCGAGCCGGTGACGCGGTCGTTGACGCGTTGCCCGGAGAAGTAGGCGGCGCCGCCTACGGAGACTTGGATGATGCCATCGGATTCCGCCTCGGCGAAACCCTGGAGTGCGGCGTTCAGGGTCTGCGTGCTGGTCACATTGATCGCGGGATAGGCGTAACCGCCGCGGCGTGCGGCGTCCAGCATTTGCGCATAACGTTCCGGCGTTGCAATAGTCATGCCTCCATTATCGCCCAACCCTATCCCACTTGTCATGTGACAACATTCGCCATCTTTCCTTTCCGTTTTCCCGACCGTCCGCTCCATATCCAGGTCGCCCGCCCCACTAGAGCCATATGCCGAGCGTTTTCGTCTCATATCCCGACACTTGCGGGACCGACCAATAAACATGGCGAAACCATTGCGATCGTTCCATCGGAAGTCATAGAATGTCCACCGGATCGCGCGACGAAGAGCCCAACCGGGTGTTCCCGCACGGGCATGCCGCCGCACGTAGATGTTGCGACCAATACCCGCGAGGAGGCTTGATGCACCAGGTTTTCGCCATCTTCCTTCGAGACGTGAAACGCATTCTGAAGAACCCCGTGGCGCTCGTCGTCACGCTGGGTGTGGCCATCATCCCATCACTGTACGCATGGTGCAATATCCTCGCCAACTGGGACCCGTACGCGAACACGGGCAACATCCAAGTCGCTGTGGCGAACGAGGACAAGGGCACAACCTCCACGCTGGTCGGCCATCTCGACGCTGGCCAGCAGACCGTCAACCAGCTTAAGAAGAACCATCAGCTCGGCTGGCGTTTCGTTCCCAAGCAGCAAGCCATCGAAGGCGTGGAATCCGGCAAATACTATGCGGCGATCGTACTGCCGGAAGACTTCAGCTCCAGACTAATCGGCACCGTCACCGGTAAAGGCGACCGACCGTCGATCACGTACTACATCAACGAAAAGCTGAACGCGATCGCGCCGAAAATCACCGATACGGGCGCGACCACGATCGACGAGCAGATCAACACCACTTTCGTTTCCAGCGTGGCCGACGCCGTGGCAAAGGAAGTGAAGGAGGCAGCGGGAGAAACCACCGGCAGCGTGAAAAGCGCGCAAAGCGACGTCGTCAACGATCTGACCGACACCATCAACCAGCTCGAAACCGTCCAACAGCAGCTGCGCGACACCCGTTCCACGCTCGACAAGGCCCTCACCACCATCGATTCGGCCAAACAGTCCAACATCGCGCTCGCCTCGGAAATCACCAACTCGCTTGACACCGTCGGCAAGGCGTCCGACTTGCTGAGCGAGACGCGCACACAAACCGAACGATTCTCGAACACGCTGGTCGGAGCGCTCGACAACGGCAGCACGCAACTGTCCGGCCTGCAGGTCAACGTGAGCAATGCCACCGGCACCGTGCTCAGCGGACTGAACACCACGCAGGACGCGCTCGACCAAGTGTCCAGCACCATGCATCACGTCAACACCACCACCGGCAATGTGCTCGACGGCGTGGAGAAGGCGTTGCAGGCCAGCCAGCTGGATCCGAACAGCCAAACGTATAAGGATCTTTCCGCGCAGCTCGCCGAAGCCCGCAAACAGCTGACGTTCCAGCAGCAGCGCATCGACGCCTTCGATCAGGACACCACGGCTGCGATCAACACGGGGAAGAACACCGCGAACGGGTTCAACGACGATGTCACCACGCTGGCGAAGAACGGCACGGCGTCGATGGCGAGCGCACGCACGACCATCACCGGCACGGTCATGCCGAATCTCAACACCGGGCTCGATACACTCAGCCTGGCCAATGGGTCGCTGTCCGGCACGCTTACCACGCTGCAAAGCACGCTGGAACAGGGCAACGGGCTGCTCGACCAGTTGTCGCGCACCGTGACCCAAACGAACACCACCATTGCTGGCACGCAGACACAGCTCGCCAATCTCGCCAAACAGCTCAACACCACGCGCACCGATGTGGCCGCGTTGAGCAGTTCGGCGATGTTCCAGCAGCTTTCCCAAGCGCTCGGACTTGACGCGAGCGAGGTCGGCTCGTTCGTGGGCGAACCGGTGCATTTGGACGAACAGGTCCTCTACCCGGTCAAAAACTATGGTTCCGCGGTCACGCCGTTCTACACGAATCTTGCGCTGTGGGTCGGCGGATTCGTGCTCGTCGCGATCTACAAGCTTGAAGTGGACCGCGATGAGAAGATCCGCATGTACACGCCACGCCAAGGCTATATGGGCCGTTGGCTGCTGTTCGTCACGGTCGGATTCCTGCAGGCGATCATCGCCACGATCGGCGATCTCGCGCTGGGCATCCAATGCGAGCATCCGTTCCTGTTCATCCTCGCCGGCATTTTCGCCTCGTTCGTCTACGTGAACATCATTTACGCGCTCGCCGTGGCGTTCCGGCATATCGGCAAGGCCGTCGCCGTGATTCTGGTGATCATCCAGATTCCGGGCGCGGCAGGCCTCTACCCCATCGAGATGATGCCGGAATTCTTCCGCCGTCTGAAACCGTTCCTACCGTTCACCTACGGCATCAACGCGATGCGCGGGCCGATCGGCGGCATGTATGCCAACCATTATTGGATCGACATGCTCTCGCTGTTCTGGTATCTGCCTGTGGCGCTGTTCATCGGCTTGGTGGTCCGCAAGCTGGCGTTGAACCTCAACCGCCTGTTCGACAACCGTCTGGCGGACACTGATCTGATGATCACCGAACATAACGAAGGCACGGTGGAACCGTTGCGGCTCACCGAGACTGCGCAGCAGATCGCCGAGGAGTTCCCCGAACTCGCCCGCAGACGGGCGATTCATTTCTTCCGCCTGTACCCGCGCCTGGTGCGTTGGGGATTCCTCGCGCTGGCGGTACTGCCGTTCGTGTTCCTGCTATTGCTATTCATCACGCGCATGAAGCTCGCCATGCTGCTCGGTTGGATCATTTCGATCATCGCCATCGACACGTATCTCATCGTGGTGGAGTATCTGCGCGAACGGTATGCGAATTATCTGGGCGAGGAAGCGATGAGTGCGGAAGAGTTCCGCAGCGCGATCCTGCACGAGAACCTGCTGTTCCGGCCGGGCATGCATTACAAGCCGATGCATGCCGTACGTACGAGGCTGTATGAGGCTGCGCATGGTGGTTCGGCCGGACATGCGCCTGAACATGCGGCTGAGTATGCGGCTGGAAACACGGACGGAAATGCTGGCAGGAGTCTGCGTGAGGAGGGGAACGAACAGTGAAAATGATCTGGGGCATCTTCAAGCGGGACATGTGCCATGCCACCCGCAACGTGATCGCCGTGATCGTCTCGATGGGTCTGGTGGTGGTGCCGGCGCTGTACGCCTGGTTCAACATCGCGGCCAGCTGGGACCCCTACGGCAACACCAAGGCATTGAAGGTCGCCGTGGCCAATAACGACAAGGGTTACAAGTCGGATCTCATACCGGTGCGCGTCAACGTGGGCGAAACCATCATCAGCACACTGCACGCCAACGACCAGCTGGACTGGCAGTTCGTGAAAAGCGACAAGGCAATCGACGGGGTGAAATCCGGCGAATACTATGCGGCGATCGTAATTCCGAAAGGTTTCAGCGCCGACATGATGACGCTGTTCTCCCCCGACATCAAACACGCGCAGCTCAAGTACTATCTGAACGAGAAAATCAACCCGATCGCCCCGCATATCACCGATCAGGGCGCGACAACCGTGGTCAACACGATCGACAAAACCTTCGCCAAAACGATTGCGCAAGTCGGACTCGACCTGGCCTCAAGCATCCTACACTATTCGCAAAGCCCGCAAATGGCCGAATACATGCGCAACCTCAACGGCAATCTCACCACCATGGCGGATACGCTGAGCGGCGCATCGCAGCAGGTGACGTCGTATTCGCAGCTGCTCGGCTCGGCGAACGACATCGTGGATTCCACGGGCAAACTGCTCGCCTCGGCGACCAAGGCGGGCAAACAGGCCCAGAACGCGTTGAAGCAAGGCAAATCAGGTGCCACGTCACTCACTTCTGCAGGTGCGAACGTCACCTCCTCGGTGAACACCGCGCTCGACCAGGTGTCAGGCGCGTTCGACCAAGTAGCTGCCAAGGTGAACAAGGCGTTCGACGCGATCGGCAAGGACTCAGACACCGCAGCCAGCCAGTTGGCAACGTTGAGCGAACAAATCTCCAGCGGCGAATCGCTGTACGACACGTACATCACAAGCCTCAACCACATGCGCGAATCGGTGGAACAACTACCGGACAGTGATTCCGCGAAACAGGCGCTGCTGGAAGCCATCGACCGGGAGATCACGCTGCTGGAAGCCGCCAAAGGCGATTCGCAGAAGCTCGCGCAGCAGCTGAAAGACGCTTCCACGCAGGTCACGCAGGATACCGCAGCCGCGGAACGCTCCCGCAAGGAGATCCTGAACCGCATCACCTCCGCGAAGCAGTCGATCAGCAATGTGCGCGACGATTACGCCACGAACGTCAAGCCGAAAATCGACGCGCTCGCCTCCACAGTCAGCACGCTGATCTCCCAAACCGACAGCATAATCACCCAGCTGAGCGGCACCGCCGACGATCTGGACGATGTGACGGGCGATGTGGGGACGAATGTGACGTCCATCCGTTCCACGCTCGACGCGATCGCGAAGAAACTCGACTCGTCGGCAGCGACGGTGAAGGAGCTGATCACGAAGCTGGAGACGGGCGGGAACGCCGGTGACGGCAACAGCGATGGTGACGACGGTGACAACGACGCCGATTCGGGCGAATCGGACGAACTACGTGCACTGGCCACCGCCAACGCGTCCACACTGTCCACGCTGATTTCCGCGCCCGTCGCACTGCATCGCGTCTCGGTGTACCCGATCGCGAACTACGGTTCGGCCATGGCGCCGTTCTATACAATCCTGTCAATCTGGGTGGGTGCAATCATCCTGTGCGCCATGCTGAAAGTGACGATTTCGGACCGCGAGAAGGCGCATGTGCTGGGCTTAGGCGACACGCTGCCGCGCATCGCCGGCCCGTCCGGCCCGGGGAACGCCTCACGTTGGGGACTGCGTCTCGACCACGAGTATTTCGGACGGTACGCGATCTTCGCGCTGCTCGCGTTGCTGCAGGGCACACTGGTTTGCCTAGGTGACATGTATTTCCTTGGCGTGCAGGCGAATCATGCGCTGCAGTTCCTTGCCGTGGGGTGGCTTGCCGCGCTCGTGTTCTCGAATATCGTGTATACGCTGACCGTGTCGTTCGGCGATATCGGCAAGGCTGTGGCCGTGGTGCTGCTGGTGATGCAGGTCGCCGGTTCGGGCGGTACGTTCCCTATCGAGACGCTGCCGAAGTTCTTCCAAATGCTCTACCCGTTCCTACCGTTCCCGCACGCCATCGATGCCATGCACGCCGCGATGGCCGGATCGTACGGCAATGAGTACCTGCTTGATATGGTGTATCTCTCCTTGTTCCTGATTCCTTCGCTGCTGCTGGGATTGGTGTTGCGCAAGCCGGTGATCCGGTTGAACAACTGGGTGAGCCGCAATCTGGAGTCCACCAAGGTGATGTGACGAGGCGGATTTGAACGGGCTGGTTTGAGCCGGTTTAGATCGGTTTCGGCTGGTACACGTGAACGCGCTGCCCGCCATCATCGACGACCTGAAAACCCAAAGCCACGAATTCGTCACCATCGACCAGCCGGCAAAAACCTAAGCTAGCGTGGAGGCGTAAGGCATTGTCCTGCCCAGTCACTTCCCTTACGTACCGCTGCGCCATCCCGGCGCTCCTCTGCGCCGCCACTACCCCACATGTCGCCTCCTCACGCACCAACAAGTGTCCGATTCCCCCGAATCAGCCACCCACGCGTCATCCGGTCACCCCAGGTTGTCCGATTCGGGAGAAACGGACACTCAGGGGCACCGTGCAAACCACACGTTGATCAGAGAACCGGCAACCACCAGCACAACACCGATCCAGAACGGCATGCCCAGCGCCACGCCCAACAGAAGCGTGCTAGAAGCCGTGGAAAACAGCGGAGTCGCGTACGAACCAATCGCAAGCGTTTCCATACTGCCGTGCAACATGCCGTATCCCCAGCACGCGTAGCCGCCCGAAATCGAAGCGGCGCACGCAATCAGCGCAGCATATCCACCGATGCCGGGCGCCGTGTCCGGCAAACCGTCTCCCGAAACGAAATGGATGGTCCACAGTACAACGGCCACACAGCAGAAGAAAATCGTCGTGCCGTCGTAACCGCCGGACAACGACGGCGTAAAAGTCGCATAAATCGCCCAAATAAAGGCGCCAACAAACGCGAGCACATACGGTAGGGGGTTACTGGCGATATTGTGGACCGCTTCCTGCATATCAAGGCTTTCTCCGCCAACCGCCATCGCCACACCGATGGTTGCGATCACCGCGCCAGGAATCGCTTTGGCGACCGCACCACGTTTGTGCGATACCGCTGCGGTCATCAGCACCAGCAGCGTCGGCCACAAGTAGTTGACAAGGCTGACTTCCACGGATTGCGCGTTCGTTGTGGCCAGGCCGATCGACAGCGAGATTGACGCCTCGTATGCGATGAACATGAGTCCGCCTGCGATGAGGTACTTGCATGGCGCTTCGCGGATTGGTTTCGGACGGCGCACAATGAACAGCATGACACCACCGACGGTGTAGATGAGCGCCGAACCGAGCGTGGCGCCGAACGATTCGGAGACCAGTCGCACGAGGCCGGCCATGAAGCCCCACAGGACGATTGCGAACAGGCCGATGAGTGTCGCCGCGTGTGATGTGGCATGGCCGAGTAGCGGATTGCAGGAGTTGCCGGTGGGGTGGTTTGCGCCGGAATCGGAGGGGGACTTCTGGTTCGTGTTCACGGGCTCCAGCCTACCCATCGCCCTCCACGAGTGTCCGATTCTGCAGAATCGGACACTCCTGCAACCTGCGATGCCGCGAACCCGATTACCCCCGGAACCGCACCAACAGCAGAGTCAACCACCCCATCCGACGCTGCCACACCAGCCGTATCGGCAGCCAAGTCCATGCGTCCCGCATCCACACAGCCCCACGCGTCCCGCACCTCCACGGCCCGCCGACGCGCACACGTCGCCCATGACCAAATCATCCAACGTCACACCGAACATGTCGCAAAGCATCAGCAGCTTGTCACAAACGTCGCGTTCCACGCCACCATCTTGCGGTTGCATTGCGATTCGCAACCAAATTTTGCGACGCAACCGACAGTTGCGCGGCGCGAAGTTGGCTTCACGGGTCTTTTACGACAATAGAAAAACCCTTGGAATTCCAACGATTCCAAGGGTTTCGAATGGAGCGGATGACGGGAGTCGAACCCGCCTTTAAAGCTTGGGAAGCTTTCGTTCTACCGATGAACTACATCCGCAAGGTGTGCCTTTTGGGCACGAGCCATTAGTCTAGCACGCCATTCCCGCTATATGTGGCAGATTGTCCGGTTCCGCAAAATCGATTTGCGCTATATGTGGCAGTTCTCCGCGGGCAAGAGCTGTTAGAGGGTACGAAATCGAAGGTATGGGGGCATCTTCGCGAAGGAAAGTGCCACATATAGCGGAAATCACTTTCTCGGCAGTCTCTTATCTGCCACATATAGCGATTTTGGGAGTCGTCAGCACAGCAAGTATGCGTCCGCAGCAACATCAGTACCGGAAAAGGCTGAAAGTCGGGGCAGGAACCAGCGGCGCGGGAGGCTGTGGGGGCGTCAGCGCGACCCTCTTCTGCGCATGGGGCGTTGCGAATAGTCGCGCGAATATCCACCGGTCGAACCCGCCGAACCCGCCGGACCCGAACCGTACGAATCGTAAGCGGAACCATACTGCGAGCCGAACTGCGGCCCGTCATAACCGCCCTGTCGAATGTCGATCGCGGCAACGCCGGTCGTTGCGTATCCGCCGGCCAGGTAGCCCGACTGCGCGCCCTGCTGCCGCATCTCCTGACCCATCTGCATGAGCCGCGCAATGCGGTCCTGAATCGGCGGATGCGTGGAAAACAGGCGCGAGAAGCCCTCCGCGGAGAACGGACTGGCGATCATCATCGCAGCCACCGACTGCGTGCCGGCGGTCTTCTCCATCGGCATCGCGGCTGCGCCGCCGGAAATCTTGCTCAACGCGGAAGCGAGCGCTTCCGGATCCTCCGTCAACTTGGAACCGTCTTCGTCGGCGTCGTATTCGCGTGTGCGGGAGATTGCCATCTGTATCAGCGACGCTGCGATCGGCGCCAGAATCGTGCTCAGCAGCACACCCAGCAATCCCAAGCCGCCGGACGCCGAATCGTCGCGGTCGTCACGCGAACGGCCGCCGCCGAAATACATGAGCGAGTAGCCGAGGTACGAGATGACGGTGGCCATGGCGGAGGCGATTGCGGACGTCAGAATGTCGTGGTTGTAGACGTGCATGAGTTCGTGTCCGAGCACGCCGCGAATCTCACGTTCGTTAAGCGTCTGTAGGATGCCTTGCGTGCAGCAGACCGCCGCGTGTCGTTCGTTGCGCCCCGTCGCGAACGCGTTGGGGCTCATGGTGGGGGCGATGTAGATGCGCGGCATCGGCTTGCCTGCCTTCGCCGATAGCTCGCGGACGATCTTGTATAGTACGGGGGCTTCCTGCTCGCTCACCTGTCGAGCGTGCATGCTGGCGATCGCCAGTTTGTCGGAAAACCAGTAGGAGACGAACGTGGAGCCCAGGCCGATGAGAATGTAGTAGCCGAGCGTGCTTTGACTGGCGCCGGTCGCCCACCAGATGAGCATGATGACGCCCCACATCAACGCGAACAAAAGCGTTGTTTTCAAGCCATTGCAATGGCCGTGCACCTGCAATTTGCCGTTCATGGCCACCAGCCTAGAAACGGAGTCTGAGTTTTTGCTGGATATGCGCTGGAGACTGGGCTGCGGAAAGGACTAGGGGCAGTTGCGGAAGTTCGCACGCTCAGCTTCTCCCGGATGTCCGATTCACCAGAAGCGGACAAGTACAGGATAAAAAACGTCTTGGGCGTCCGATTCTCCAGAATCGGACACCCAAGACGCATGAAAGAAGCCTGAAACCTATCAGACTGGGTTTCAAACACCCACCTCACGCATGCGCCAGCGCGCGCATCTGCTCCGGGTCGATGACCTTCTTGTGCTCGCGGCCTTCCTTCGCGCCTTCGGCACGTTCGAACGCGTCGACCTTCTTCCAGCCGGCGAAGTCGATCGGCTTGACACCGCGGGAAGCCAGCAGACGGTCGATGGATTCCGGATCGCGGTCAGCGGCCACGCGACCGCCTTCGGCGGCCTTGGACAGGTCCTCAAGCATGTTGGTGACGATGAGCAGTGCGTCGGACTTGGTAGAGCCAATCAGTCCGACCGGACCACGCTTGGCCCAACCGGTGGCGTACAGACGCTCACGCACCTGCGCGCCCTCGCCGGAGGCCTCCGTGGTGATGCGGCCGTCGCCGTTCGCGTTGGCCAGGTGCGCGCGACGCTCGTCGTACGCGATGCCCGGCGCGGTGGCCGGCTTGTAGCCGATTGCGTGATACACGGCCTGCACCGGGTACTCTTCGAATTCGCCGGTGCGAGTCATCTTGCCGTCCGCGGAAGTCGTCGTCTTCTCCACGCGAATCGCCTTGACCTTGCCGTCCTCGCCCAGCACTTCGACCGGAGCGGAATTGAAGTGGATGTAGTACTTGCGATCCGCCGGATTGCCTTCGAAATCGGTGTCGCCGTCGTCTTCCATGTCCTCGGCCATCTCGCGGATGGTGAACAGCTCCTCGACCATCTGACGGGTCAGCTTGTCCTTGCCGGCCTCCTCGATAGTGTCGTCGTCCAGATCAAAGTCGTCTTCGTTGATGATCAGCTGCACGCCCGGCAGCTTCTCCATTTCGCGCAGCTCCTGCACGGAGAACTTGGCCTGAGCCACGCCACGGCGGATGAACAGATGCAGGGTCTTGGCCTTGTTGGCCTTGATGCCCTCGTACACGTTGTCCGGAATGTCGGTGCGTTCCTTCAGGTCGTCGGCGTTGCGCATCAGCTCGCGCGCCACGTCCATGGCCACGTTGCCGCCGCCGATCACAGCGACTTCCTCGGCATCGAGCGGCCATTCGCGGGCGCCGGTCGGGTAACCGTCGTACCATTCGACGAACTTGGCGGCACCGTACACACCGTCCAAGTCGGCGCCCGGCAGGCCGAGCGGCTTGTCTTCGACGGCACCAGTGGCGAACAGCACCGCGTCGTAGCGTTCGAGCAGCTCGTCGAGCGTCACGTCCTTGCCGAATTCCACGTCGCAGTACAGGTGGATGTCCGGGTTGTCGAGCGTCTTCTCGAGAGCGGATGCGATGAATTTGATGGAAGGGTGGTCGGGGGCCACGCCGTAGCGCACCAGGCCGAACGGCACCGGCAGCTTTTCGAACAGGTCGATGCGGGCCTTGGTGCCCAGTCCCAGCTCTTCGCCGAGCTTGCCCAGCTGGCGCAGGAAAATATCGGAAGAGTAGACGCCTGCGGGGCCGGCGCCGATTACAGCAATACGAAGTTCGTTGGTTTCGCTCATATGTTCCAGCCTAATATATTCCCTGCATTTCCAACAGGGGGCATACGGCACTTTCTTGCGATTCCCTTACTTGCCTCGCAACGCGCAGCCCGGCCCATGTGCCGGCGCAGGAGAACGTACAATCGCAGAAGATCACAATCGGTCCCTCACTAAAGAAAGTCCTTATCGTAAGAGGGTGGGCATATGCGCATTCACATCACGTATACCGGCGGCACCATCGGTATGGTCGAGTCACCGAACGGTCTGGTTCCGGGCGCCGATATGCGCGGCTGGCTGCGCCGGCTGATTGAGGACGCGCATCTGGACTCGAGCTTGTTCTCGTTCACCGAGCTGGACCCGCTGATCGATTCGTCGAACGCGACGCCCGACAATTGGCAGACGATGGCGGACGACCTGCGCGCGCACCGCGATGGCGCCGATGCATTTGTGGTGTTGCACGGCACCGATACGATGAGCTATTCGAGTGCCGCGCTGTCTTACGCGCTGACCGGTTTCGGCAAGCCTGTGATTTTCACGGGGTCGCAGCATCCGCTCGGCAAAATCGAATCGGACGCCACCGCGAACGTCACGGGTGCGCTGAACGCCGCGATGAGCGGACGTTTTCATGGCGTCGGCCTGTTCTTCGGCCATCATCTGTTCGCCGGCAACCGTGTGAGCAAATCGTCAAGCTGGGCGTTCGAAGGGTTTTCGGCGCCGTCCACCGGCCCGCTGGCACGTACCGGCACGCCGTGGCATTGGTATGCGGGTGATTCGGCCGGCTCCAGTTGCGGTTGGACGTCGCCGCTGCCCTACTCCCGTCACGATGTGGCCGTGATCGACATGGCTCCCGGCATTTCCGCCGCGCGATTGGCCGCGATGCTCGACCCTCGTCCGGAAGCGGTGCTGTTGCGCGCGTACGGCGTTGGCAATGTGCCGAGCGACGAGCCAGGACTGACCGACGTGATCGCCGACGTGCTGCATGACGGCGTGCCTGTCGTCATCGCATCGCAATGCCAGCAGGCGGAAGTGCTGCTCGGCCATTACGAGACGGGCGACGCGATTGCCCGCGCCGGCGCGATCGGATCGGGCGACATGACGCTGGAAGCCGCATACGCGAAGATCATGTTCCTGCTGTCGCAGGGCGTGGACGCGGCCGATTTCGGCACGTGGATGCGCCGGAACATCGCTGGCGAAATCTCGCCCAGCTCGATGTAGCACGGCGCAACGCGGTTCAGCCTAGTTCCGCACGGCTCGTCGCCGCAACCGGCGCTACTCGCGGTCGAGCAGGGCGGTGAGCGCCCACAGGATGCTGACCACGTCGATCGCTTCCTGCATGAACGCGCCGACGACCACCGGAATGAGGTTGAACGCGGCCGCGACCATGCCGATAATCGCCAATCCAAGGCCGACCAGCACCGCCTGCAGCATCACTTTCTTCGTGCGGCGGGCGATGGCGATGGCGCGCGGCACGGAGGCGATGTCGTCGTTCATGATGACCACCTGCGCCGATTCGGACGCGGCGGTGGACGTGCCGTCGGTCATGGCCATGCCGATGTCCGCAACCGCCAGCACGGGGGCGTCGTTCACGCCGTCGCCGACCATCATCGTCACCTGTCGGGTCATGGATTCGCCGACCACGCGCTGTACGACCTTGTCCCACGCCGGCTGGTTTTGGTGCGCGTCTTCCGTGGCGTTCTTGACGGCCGCGACCTTGCCTTCGGGGAAGAGTTCGGATTGCACGTCGTCGATGCCGACCTCGCCCGCGATGATGCGTGCGGAAGCCTCCTT